>Ga0172369_10006667_pt1 | contig 13669 bp, 9 predicted proteins | sample LakKiv25m_FD_114539 | JGI IMG/M metagenome (GOLD analysis project Ga0172369, IMG submission 114539) | Freshwater microbial communities from Kabuno Bay, South-Kivu, Congo - kab_022012_11.25m | ecosystem: Environmental > Aquatic > Freshwater > Lake | place: Democratic Republic of the Congo... | reverse complement strand
TGGGGGGCCATCTCGTTCGGCCTTCGGATCACAGTGAGCCGAAAAAGATCGCCTTTTTGCAGTGCGTGGGTTCCCGCTGCAAGACCAACGACTACTGCAGCTCCGTGTGCTGCATGTACGCCATCAAAGAGGCGGTCATCGCCAGGGAGCACCTCTCCTCCGTGGCGCCGACGATTTTCTACATGGACATCCGCGCCCAGGGCAAGGACTTCGACCTCTACTACGAGCGGGCGAAGAAGGACTACGGCGTCCGGTTCATCCGCTCCCAGGTCTCCCGGATCGCGGAGCGGCCCAAAAGCCGGAACCTGGCCATCGCCTATATCGACTCTGAAGGCAGGCCCCGCGAGGAGGAGTTCGATCTCGTCGTCCTTTCCGTCGCCATGAAGCCGGCCCCGGAGGCCCTCGAGCTGGCCGGAAGAATCGGCGTCTCGCTCGACGAGCGGGGCTTCTGCCGGACGGACGGATTCGACCCGCTCGGCACCTCGCGCCCGGGCGTTTACGCCTGCGGCGTCTTCCAGGGGCCGAAGGACATCCCGGAGACGGTCGTCCAGGCGAGCGCAGCGGCGGAGGCGGCTTCCTCTTTCCTGGCCGACGTGCGCGGGACGCTCACCCGGATAAAAGACTATCCGCCGGAGCGCGACGTTAAAGGGCAGAAGCCCCGCATCGGCGTCTTCATCTGCCACTGCGGGATCAATATCGGCGGGATCGTCAATGTCCCGGAGGTGAAGGAATTCGCCCGCACGCTGCCTGACGTGGCGTACGTGGACGAGAACCTCTACACCTGCTCGCAGGACACGCAGGAGAAGATCAAGCAGGCGGTCGCGGAGCACGATCTCAACAGGGTGGTGGTGGCCTCCTGCTCGCCGCGCACCCACGAGCCGCTCTTCCAGGAGACGATCCGGGAGGCGGGCCTCAACAAGTACCTCTTCGAGATGGCCAACATCCGCGATCAGTGTTCCTGGGTGCACATGCAGCTCCCCCTGGAGGCCACCGCCAAGGCGAAGGACCTGGTCCGCATGGTGGTCGCCAAGGCCCGTCTCGTCGAATCCCTGGAGGAGCCGACGCTGGAGATAAACAAACGGGCGCTCGTCATCGGCGGCGGCCTGGCGGGGATGAAGGCGGCCCTGGGCTTGGCGCGGCAGGGGTTCGCCAGCGCGCTCGTGGAAAGGGAAGCCGAACTGGGGGGGAATCTCCGCCACATCCATTACACCCTCGGTGGGAAGAACGTTCAGGGGCTGCTGAGGGAAACGGTCCGGGAGGTCCTGTCCAACCCGGCGATCACCGTTTACAGGGGCGCCGAGATCAAGAGCATCGACGGCTATCTGGGCAACTTCCGCAGCGTGATTGCCGTCTCCGGCCGGGAGGAGGGCTACGAGCACGGCGTCGTCATCGTGGCCGTGGGCGCGACGGAGGGCCGTCCCGACGGCTATCTCTACGGCAGGGACGGCCGCGTCGTCACGCAACGGGAGTTCGAGGAGCTGCTCGCGCTCCGTCCCGAGAAGGCCGAAAGATTGCGCAACGTCGTCATGATCCAGTGCGTAGGGTCGCGCGCCGCCGCCCGCCCCAATTGCAGCCGGATCTGCTGCGCGGCGGCGGTGAAAAACGCCCTGAAGCTCAAGGAGGTCTCCCCGGGCGCGGACGTGACGGTCCTCTACCGCGACATCCGCACCTACGGCTTGCTGGAGTCGTATTACAAGCGGGCGCGGGAAAAGGGGGTGCGGTTCATCCCCTACGAGCCGGAGGCGAAGCCGGAGCTGTCGGCGGACGGCGGCGCCCTCTCGCTCAGGGTGAGGGACGCCCTGCTCGGCGAGGAGGCGGTCTTTGCGCCCGATCTGGTCGTCCTCTCCAGCGCCGTAGTCCCCCATGAAAACGGACCGCTCGCCCAGATGCTCAAGGTTCCCCTGACGGCGGAGGGCTTCTTCCTCGAGGCCCATATGAAGCTGCGCCCGGTTGATTTCACCACGGACGGCGTATTCCTGGCGGGGATGGCCCATTTCCCCAAGACCATCGACGAGACGATCGCGCAGGCGGGCGCCGCCGTGGCGCGCGCCGCCGCCGTGATAGCAAAGGGCTTCGTCAGCATCCTGCCCACCGTCTCCTGCGTGGATCAGGACCGCTGTCTGGGCTGCGGCCTCTGCGAGTCGCTGTGCCCGTTCAACGCCATCCGCGTCGGGGAGACGGCGAAGGGGATGCGGGCCGAGACGATCGCCGCCTCCTGCAAGGGATGCGGCATCTGCGCCGCCAGTTGCCCGCAGAAGGCGGTGACCATCCGCCATTTTACGGACGAGGAACTGTTCGCCCAGATCGGGGCGCTGGGAAAAGGGATACAATGATGGGCTTTGAGCCGAAGATACTCTCCTTCCTCTGCAATTGGTGCGCCTACGCGGGCGCCGATCTGGCCGGCATCTCGCGCTTCCAGTATCCCCCCAACACCCGCGTCATCCGCGTGATGTGCTCCGGCCGGATCGATCCGTGCTTTGTCCCCCGGGCGCTCCTGGCCGGTTTCGACGGGGTGATGATCCTGGGCTGCCATCCGGGGGACTGCCATTACCTGAGCGGCAATATCCAGGCCCAGCAGAAGATCTCCTATTTGAAAAAAATGCTTTCCGTTGAGGGGGTCGGGGAAGACAGGCTCGTTCTCGACTGGGTCTCCGCCGGGGAGGGGCAGCGCTTCGCAGAGCTCATCAGGGGGTTTACCGAGCGGATCCGCTCCCTGGGGTCTTTCCCCGCCACGGAAGAGGCGCAGGGAAAGCTGCGGGCCATTCGGGCATCCCTGGAGGGAGAAAAGATCCGCTGGATGATGGGCAAGGCGCCCGAGCTGCTGGAGAAGGACAATGTTTACGGCGAGCGCACGGATCCCGAAAAGGTCAGGGAGGCGCTGGAGGCGACCTTCCGGGACGAGCTGCGCAAGAACCGCATTTTGGGATTGCTGGAGGCGGGGACTATGACGGCGGAGGATATCGGCCGGAAGCTCGGGGTCTCCCTCAAGGAAACCCTGCCCTGCCTGGTTTCCCTCGTCGGGGAGGGGAGGATCGGGTTCGATCCGGCGGAAGAGGGCCGCTATCCGCGCTATGTGAGAAGCGGCTAAGCAAGCCGCCGCATTGGGACAAGAGATCTTTGAAAATCATGCTCCCTCAGCGCGCTGTACATTTTTCGACCCTGTAGCTGCTCGCTGCGCTGCCGGGAAAAAACTCGCGCCTGACGGCGCTCAGACAGTTTTCCCGGCGGCCGCTCCGCTGCGCACACAGGGTGCCCCGAAAAATCTACAATGCGCGCTGGGGGAGGGGGCTCGTTTTCAAAACGTGTCCCCTAAGCATGATTTTCAAATTACGCAAGGGAGCGAGTTAAGCAGAGGAGCGGAATCTGGTGATGGAATCAACGGAAACGAGGACCGCGGGCAAACCGGCGCTGCCGGTCGGCGCGGTGATGGTGGTGGGCGGCGGGATCGGCGGGATGCAGGCCTCGCTGGATTTGGCCGAGTCGGGATTCTTTGTCTATCTCGTGGACAGTTCGCCTACCATCGGCGGGGTGATGTCCCAGCTCGACAAGACCTTCCCCACCAACGACTGCGCGATGTGCATCATGTCCCCGAAGCTGGTGGACTCCGGACGGCACAGGAACGTCCGGGTCATTACCAACGCCGAGGTGAGAGAGGTAACCGGGTCTCCCGGCCGCTTCGAGGCGACGATCGTCCGCCGGCCCCGGTACATCCTATCCGACAAGTGCACCGGCTGCGGCGAGTGCGCCAAACACTGCCCCGTCACCGCGATCGATGACTACAACGAAGGGATGAGCAGGCGGGCGGCGGTTTACCTCAGGTATCCGCAGGCGATCCCCAAGGTCTATCTGATCGACAGGGAGGCCTGCATCGGCTGCGGCCTGTGCGAACGGGCCTGCCTCGCCGGCGCCGTCGATTACGGCGACAGGGAAAGGGAAGAGAAACTCGCCGTCGGTTCCGTCATCCTGGCGCCCGGCTTCGAAGTGTTCGACGCCGCGCGCCGGCCCGAATTCGGCTACGGCGTCTTTCCCAACGTCATCACGAGCATCGAGTTCGAGCGGATCCTGAGCGCGACCGGCCCCCACCGCAGCCATGTGCTGCGCCCCTCCGACGGCGCCATCCCCGAGCGGATCGCCTTCATCCAGTGCGTCGGTTCGCGCGATACGAAATGCGGCAATGACTACTGCTCGTCGATCTGCTGCATGTACGCCGTGAAGGAGGCGATCATCGCCCGGGAGCACGTCCACTTCATCCGGCCCACGATCTTCTACATGGATATCAGGGCGTACGGGAAGGGATTCGACGCCTATTACGAGCGGGCGAAAGCCGACTACGGCGTCAGGTTCGTCAAGAGCATGGTCTCCAAGGTCCGGGAAAAGCACGGGAGCGGGAATCTGGTCGTCCACTATCTCGGCGAGGACGGGAAGGCGAGCGAGGAGGAATTCGATCTCGTCGTTCTGTCCCTGGGGATGACGACCTCGCCCTCCGTCCGGGAAACGGCGGAAAGGCTGGGGGTGAGGCTGGACAGGTTCGGGTTCTGCGAGACGGAGACCTTCGCGCCCCTGGCCACCTCGCGGGAGGGGATCTATGCCTGCGGCGCCTTTCAGTCGCCCAAGGACATCCCGGAGACCGTAGCCCAGGCCAGCGGCGCGGCGGCGGCGGCGGCGGAAATGATAGCAGCCGCGCGGGGGACGCTCGCCGTGAAAAAGGAATACCCGCCGGAGGAGGAGACGAGGCCGGAGGACGAGCCCAGGATCGGCGTTTTTGTCTGCCACTGCGGCATCAATATCGGGGGGGTGGTGAACGTCCCGTCCGTGAAGGAGTACGCCGGCTCGCTTCCCAACGTCGTCCTCGCGGACGAGAACCTCTACACCTGCTCGCAGGATACCCAGGAGAAGATCAAGAACGTCGTCAAAGAACGCGGCCTCAACCGCGTGATCGTGGCCTCCTGCTCTCCCCGTACGCACGAGCCGATGTTCCGGGAGACGATCCGGGAGGCGGGCCTCAACAAGTTCCTCTTCGAAATGGCCAACATCCGCGACCAGTGTTCCTGGGTGCACATGCGCCAGAAAGCGGAAGCGACGGAAAAGGCAAAGAGCCTCGTCCGGATGGCCGTGGCCAACGCCCGCCTGAACCGCACCCTGGGGGAGACGGCGGTGCCCGTCGTGCAGCGCGGGCTGGTGATCGGCGGCGGCGTGGCCGGCATGACGGCGGCCCTCCGCCTCGCCGAACAGGGATTCGAGGTCTATCTCGTGGAGAAGGAGGACAGGCTGGGCGGCAATCTCCTCCGTCTCCATTACACCATCGACGGGAGTGATGTGCAGGCCTTCCTGGCGGACCTGATCGACGGGGTGTCCCGTCATTCCTCGATCCACGTCCTGCTCAACACTCTGGTCGTGGATTTCGGCGGCGTCCGCGGGAACTTTACGACCGGCGTCATGACGGCCCCCGCCATGGTCCATCAGAAGATCCAGCACGGCATAACCATCCTGGCCACCGGCGCCGAGGAGGAGAGGCCGGAAGGCTACCTCTACGGCGAGGACGCCCGGGTCCTGACCCAACTGGAGCTGGAAGACAGGCTCTACAAGGCGGGAGAAGAGGCGGCCGGTCTGAAGGAAGTGGTGATGATCCAGTGCGTGGGGTCGCGCAACGAAAAACACCCCTCGTGCAGCCGGACCTGCTGCGCCACGGCCGTGAAGAACGCCCTGAAGCTCAAGGAGCTCAATCCCGCGGTAAACATCCGCGTCCTCTATCGCGACGTCCGCACCTACGGTCTTCTGGAGACCTACTACGCGCAGGCCCGCCGGGAGGGGGTCCTTTTCATTCGCTACGATCCCGAGGCGGGCCCCGAGGTGAGAAAGGAGGGGGAGGACCTCCTGGTTTCCTTCGAGGACGGGGTGCTGAAGGAAAGGATGACCGTAAGGCCCGATCTGATTGTCCTTGCGTCGGGGACCGTGCCGAGGGAGAATAAGGAGCTGGCCAATCTGTTGAAGGTGCCGCGCACGGCGGAGGGCTTTTTCCTCGAGGCGCACATGAAGCTCCGCCCGGTCGATTTTGCCTCCGACGGCATCTACGTGGCGGGCGCCGGCCATGCGCCGAAATTGATCGGGGAGAGCATCTCCCAGGCCTACGCCGCCGTGGCGAGGGCCGGCGGCATCCTTTCCAAGGAGAATCTCCTGGTGGGCGGCATTGTCGCCGTCGTGCAGGGGGAGCGCTGTGCCGCCTGTCTGACCTGCGTCCGCGCTTGCCCCTACGAGGTTCCGATGATAAACGTGAAAGGCGAGGCGGAGATAGACATCATCAAGTGCAAGGGATGCGGCACCTGCGCGGCGGAGTGCCCCGCGCGGGCGATAGACCTGATGCACTTCCGGACGGCCCAGTTGGAGGCCAAGATCGGGGCGCTGGCGGGAGGATGAAAGGATCAATTGAAAATCATGATCCCTCCGCGTGCTGTTGGCTTTTGCGTTTCCGGGACATGATTTTCAGAGGGGGAGGAAGGACATGACTGAGGTGGCGGGAAACGGTTTCGAGCCCGAGATTATCGCCTTTTGTTGCGAGCATTGAGCTTACAGCGCTGCGGACCTGGCAGGTTCGATGAGGCTGAGCTATCCCAGCAATGTAAAGGTGGTCAAGGTCCCCTGCACGGGCAGGGTGGACGTGCTGCTGATCCTGCGCGCCTTCGAGAGCGGGGTGGACGGGGTTTACGTGGCCGGCTGCCTGGAGGGGGAGTGCCATTTCCTGCGCGGCAATCTGCGGGCGAAGCGGCGGGTCGAATATGTGAAGGGCCTGCTGGACGAGGTGGGACTGGGACGGGACAGGTTGGAGATGTTCAACCTGAGCGCCTCACAGGGCCAGCGTTTTGCGCAATTCGCCCGGGAGATGACGGAGCGGATCCGTTCCCTTGGCCCGTCGCCGGCAAGGAAGGCGCCGGCCAAGTGATGTGTGAGGGGAAAAGAAATATGGAGGTTTTGACATGATAGTCGGCAATCGCAAGGATTTCGGCGAGATCCTGGAGAAGCTGGGTCCCGCCCGGCGGGTGTTGGTGCTGGGGTGCAACGAATGCGTGACGGTCTGCGGGGCGGGGGGCGAGCGCGAGGTGGGCGTGCTGGCTTCCGAGCTCCGCCTCTACTGGCAGAAGGAAGGGGATGCCTGCGAGATCAAGGAGCACACCCTCGAGCGCCAGTGCGATTACGAGTACATCGACCAGATCCGCGGGTTTGTGAACGACTATGACGTTATCCTGTCGATGGCCTGCGGCGCCGGCGTTCAGTACGTGGCGGAGACGTACAGGACGAGGCTGGTTCTGCCCGCCGTCAACACGACCTTCCTCGGCGTGACGCTCGAGCAGGGCGTCTGGAGCGAGCGCTGCCAGGGATGCGGGGCCTGCATCCTGGATATGACGGGAGGAATCTGTCCCATAGCCCGCTGCGCGAAGAGCCTGCTGAACGGCCCCTGCGGCGGGTCCTCGGGAGGCAAGTGCGAGGTGGACAAGGATACGGATTGCGCCTGGCAGCTCATCGTCGACCGGCTCAAGGAAGCGGGGCGGCTGGACCGTTACGAGGAGATTTTGCCCGTGAAGGATTGGCGGACCGGTCGAGACGGCGGTCCGCGCCGGAGAATTAGGGAGGACATGAGACTGTGAAGACGAATTCCTGGATAGAGAAGATACTGGCGGGCGGGGGGTTTGTCGTGACGTCGGAGTGCGGTCCGCCGCGGGGCGCGGATGCGGAGGTGATCAGGAAAAAGGGGGAGCTGCTCCGGGGCGTGGTGGACGGGGTGAACGTGACGGACAACCAGACCTCGGTGGTGCGGATGTCGTCTTTGTCGGCGTGCGTGATCCTCAAGGGGATGGGCATGGAGCCGATCCTGCAGATGGTGTGCCGGGATCGCAACCGGATCGCCCTGCAGAGCGACCTCCTGGGCGCCGCCGCGCTGGGGATCAACAACGTTCTTTGTTTGTCCGGGGATCATCAGAAGTTCGGGGACCATCCGCAGGGGAAGAACGTCTACGACATGGATTCGGTGCAACTGATCCAGACCGTGACTCGGTTGCGCGACGAGGGACGGTTTTTGGGCGGCGAGGAGGTCAAGGGGAGGCCAATGCTGTTCGTGGGTGCAGCGGAAAATCCCTTTGCCGATCCCTTCGAGATCAGGGCGATGCGTCTGGGCAAGAAGGTGAAGGCGGGCTGCGAGTTCATCCAGACGCAGTGCATATACAATATAGAGCGTTTTGCCAGGTGGATGGAGATGGTCCGGGATCTGGGCCTGCACGAGAAGTGCGCGATCCTGGCCGGGGTGACGCCGTTCAAGTCGGCGGGGATGGCCAATTACATGAAGAAGAACGTTCCGGGGATGGATGTCCCGGATGATATGATAGCAAGAATGAAGGGGGTCCCGAAGGAGAAACAGGCGGAGGAGGGGATCGGGATCTGCGTCGAGACGATCCAGCGGTTGAGGGAGATTCCCGGAGTGCGGGGGATTCACGTAATGGCGATCGAGTGGGAGGAGAAGGTGGCCGAACTCGTCAAGGCCGCCGGCCTCCTGCCGCGACCGGAAGGGCAATAGTGCGCGCTATGCAAGCGCAGTTGAGTTCCGATCTGGCCCGGCAGATACGCAATGAGTGCGGCGAGAACGCATTCCTCTGCTATCAGTGCGGGAAATGTTCCTCCGGCTGCCCGGTCGCCGAGCATTTCGACCTCTTCCCCAACGAGCTGCTCCGCGCCGTCCAGTTGGGCCAAAGGGACGCCGTCCTCAAATCCAGGACCCTGTGGCTTTGCGCCATGTGCGAAACCTGCGCGGTGAGATGCCCGCACGGGATAAACATCACCAGGATCATGGACGTCCTGAAGATCATGGCCCAGCGGGAAGGGCTTTCCTCCCCGCTGCCCGCCGCCGTCCTTTTCAACCGGGCGGCCCTGCGGGGGGTCCGCTTCTTCGGGAAGATGTACGAGACGGGGATCATGGGGGAGCTCTATCTCCGCCAGATGGCCGACGGGACGCTGGACTGGCGGCAGCTGTTGGATAAGGACCTGCCGCTCGCCCTCAAGATGATCGGCAAGGGGAAGCTGAAGCTCCTCCCCTCCTTCGGCAGGGCGGCGCCGCCGGCAACAACGGCCGCGAAGCGCGACGGACCGGCCTATTACCCCGGCTGCAGCCTCCACGGGACGGCGGGCGAGTACGACCGCTCCGCCCGGGCCGCGCTTGCGGCGCTGGGCATGAGGCTCGAAGAGCCCGAAGGCTGGAGCTGCTGCGGCAGCACCCCGGCCCATTCCACCGACCACTACCTTTCCGTTTCCCTTCCCTTGAAGAACATCCTGGCGATGCAGAGGGCCGGCTTCGGCAACATCACCACCCCCTGCCCCTCCTGTTTCATCCGGTTGCGGACGGCCCAGCGGGAGAGCGGGCGAGAGGGCGTCCGGGAGAGACTTATGGCCGAGATGGGGGAAATCCCCGGGGCGGATTTGACAGTCGACCATCTTTTGAGCACCGTCACGGAGGGAATCGGCCTGAAGAAGGTGGCGGAGAGGGTCGTCCGCCCGCTGAGGGGACTGAAGCTGGTGTGCTACTACGGCTGCATCATCACCCGTCCCCCCGAGATCACCGGCGTCCCGGATTACGAGTATCCGGCTGCTATGGACCGGCTGGTTAAAACGCTGGGCGCGACCCCCCTCGACTGGTCGTATAAGACCCGCTGCTGCGGCGGCTCCCTCAGCATATCTCGGCCCGCCATCGCCCTGAAGCTGACGGAGAGGATCCTGCAGAACGCCAGGGACGTCGGCGCGAACGCGGTTGTCGTCGCCTGTCCCCTGTGCCAGATAAACCTCGATGCGCGCCAGGGGCAGATAGGCGAGGAGTCGGGGAAGGTCTTCGACCTGCCGATCATCTATTTCACCCAGTTGATGGGATTGGCCTTCGACCTCGGCGCCTCGGAACTGGGGCTTGACAAGCACATCGTTGACCCGGGGCCGATTGTTGGTAAAATAGAGACGCTGAACATGTCCGGTTAACCCTTTTGAAATGTTTTCTCCCGGAGCGATCTTCTCGCGCCTGAAGGAGGCTGCCCATGGCAAAAGACCTTACCCGCGAAGCGCTGCAGCGCAGGATCGTGGAGCTCGAGGAGCGCCTGGCGGAATACGAGAGGAAAGAGCTCTCCAACAATATCCGGGAGGCCGTCGAAAGCCTGGGGAAGATCGTCGAGATGGGCGACGACGGCATCGTCGTCTTCGATGAGGATTCCCGGATCGAGTTTGCCAATCTGATGGCCTCCACAATCCTCGGCGTTTCCAAGGAAACGATCATCGGCAGCGAATTTTACCGGCTGATCGGAAAAAGCAACCAGGAATTCCTGACGGACATGGTGGCCCGCAGCAGCGGCGTGGGGGAGAAGTTCTGCACCGAGATGACCATCAGGACGCCCCGCGGGGAGATCGTCCACGCGGAAGTCTGCATCGCGCCGGCGAAGACCGACGAAGGCAAAAGCATAACCTATGCCTATATCAGGGATATCACGGAAAGAAAAAAATACGAGAAGGCGCGCAAGGAGTCGGAAGAAAAATACCGCAATCTCTTTGAGAGGGTGCGCCACGGCATTTACATCAGCGCCAAGGAAGGGCGCTTCATCGACTGCAATCAGGCCCTCCTGGAGATGCTGGGTTATGAAAACAAGGAAGAATTCCTCAAGATAGACCTGGCCAGGGACCTCTACCTGAGCCCCGAGGACAGGTTGTCGTTTCAGGAGCTCATCGAAAAACAGGGGTTCGTGAAAGACCTGGAAGTGGAATTCAAAAAGAAAAACCAGGAAAAGATCACGGCGCTCCTGACGGCCCATCTCAAGAAGGATGAAAACGACAGGATCTTCGGCTACGAGGGCATCATCATCGACATTTCGGAAAGAAAGAGGATGGAAAAGGAGCTGCGGGAGGCCAATGAATTCCTCACCCGGCTGATCGAAAGCTCGGTGGATGGCATCATCGTGGCCGACATGGACGGCAGGGTGCTGATCTTCAACAAGGGCGCCGAAAACATGCTGGGTTACAAGGCCGACGAGGTGGTGGGAAAGATCAATATCCGCAGCATCTATCCCCCGGGGGTCGCCAGTGAGGTCATGCAGAAGCTCAGAAGCGAGGATTTCGGCGGCATCGGGAAGCTCACCTCTTTTCCCCTTCTGGTCAGGCGCAAGGACGGGGAACTCATCGAAGGCGATCTATCCGCCGCCGTCATCTATGACGAAAAGGGGAACGAGCTTGTCAGCGTCGGGATATTCAAGGACCTGCGGGAAAGACTGGGGATCGAGAGGGAGCTGCAAAAGACGCAGGAGGCCCTCCTCCAGGCGGAGAAACTGGCGGCGATGGGGCGGCTTACCTCCCAGATCGCCCATGAGCTCAACAACCCGATCTACGGCATCATGAACACGCTGGAGCTGCTCAAGACGGAAGTGCCGCCGGAGAGCAAAAGGAGGAGGATCCTGGAGCTGTCGCTTTCGGAGACGGAGAGGCTCTCGGAAATGCTCAAGAGCATGCTGAGCTTTTCCAAACCGGAGGAGGAGAAGCGGACGCCCCTGAAAATAAACGAGCTGCTCGAGGGGATCCTGCTGGTGATGGATAAGCAGATGAGGGAATCCAGCGTCGTGGTGACGACCGCCTTCGACGGCGACATCCCCGAGATCATGGCCTCCACCAACCAGATCCGCCAGGTGATGCTCAACATGATCAAGAACGCCAAGGAGAGCATGCCGTCGGGCGGGACTCTCAACGTCAGAACGATGCAGAGCGGGGGGAAGGTCCTGATCGTCATCAGGGATACGGGGGCGGGAATCCCGGAAGAGATCAGGGACAAGATCTTCGACGCCTTCTTCACGACCAAGCAGAAGGTGAAGGGGGTGGGGCTGGGACTTTCGGTCTGTTACGGCATCATCAAGGATCACGGCGGGGAAATAAGAGTGGAAAGCGAGGTCGGCAAGGGGACCACCTTTATCATCAGTTTGCCCGTATAGAACCGGAAAGCGGATTAGAAAGGGCAACATTTTTTGCGAGGATGAAACGATGGAGATCTTGACGGTAGCGCAGGCGGGCCAGTACTGCAACGTATCGACGGAGACGATCATCGACTGGATCGAGAAGGGCGGTCTGCCGGCCTTGAAAACCGAGGGCGGCCACCGCCGGATCAGGAAGGACGACCTCGACAGGTTCCTCAGGGAGAAGGGCATCCCCCTGCCGGTTGGGGCAGGGACCCAGGAGAGGAAAAAGATCCTGGTGGTGGACGACGATAGGATCATCGTGGAGACGATCGTGCAGGCGCTGGAGGAGGACGATTACGGCTACGACCTTATTTCCGCCGCCGACGGCTTCGAGGCGGGCCTCCAGGTCAGCCATTTCAGGCCCGATCTCATCATTCTCGACATCATGATGCCCGATATCAACGGATACGAGGTGTGCAGGAAGATCAAGAGCAATCCGGAGCAGCGCGACATCAAGATCGTCGTGCTTTCGGCCTATCTCGATGCCGAGGCGTTCGAGCAGATGAAGAGTTCCGGCGCCGACGCCTGTTTCTCAAAGCCCCTGCCGCTTAAACAGTTGAAACGCGAGGTGGCAAAATTATTGGGGCTCGAAAAGTGAGGTAATTATGGTCTTAGCGGATAATCTCAAGAAGAAGAAATTCGTCGTCACCTCGGAAATCCAGCCGCCGATCGGGGCGAGCGCCGGGGAACTGGTGAAAAACGTCGCGCGCATCCGGGGCCGGGTCGACGCCCTGACGGTGCCCGACCTGAAACTCGACGGGCTGGTCGTAGATACGATGGGGACGTGCCGGATCCTGAAAGAGCAGAAGTTCGACCCCATCCTCCAGACCGCCTGCCGCGACAGGAACAGGGTGGAGCTGCAGGACTATCTGCTCAAGGCGACGGAGGCGGGCATACAGAACATCCTCACCTTTACCGAGGACTACCGCATTACCGGCGACAGCCTGCAGGAGATCATGTTTTTCCATGTCGATTCGGGGAAACTGTTTTCCGTTGTCCAGAACATCAGGGAAGGGCAGGATATTTCCGGAAAGGAACTTCCCGGCAAGGCCAGCCTTTGCATCGGCTCCGGCATCGATTCCCGGTGGGGAGGCAGGGTGCCGGACATGCAGCTCAAGGAAATGGAGGCGCTGGCCGGACTCGGCGCCGACTATTTCCTTACGACGCCCGTGTTCGATCTCGATTCCTTTCATCAATTCATGAACCGGGTGGGGCCGATCAGGATCCCGGTCGTCGCCGAAATCATCCTGGTCCGCTCCGCCGAGATGGGGCTTTTTCTGAACAAGCACGTGCGGAGCGGGCTCGTCCCCAATCACGTCATCGAGAAGCTGGCCAGGGCGCCGGACAAGGAGCGGGCCAGCATCGAGATCGTCGGGGAGCTTGTAAAGGGGCTCAAAGGCCTCTGCCAGGGGGTGCATCTCGTCCCGATGGGCGCGGAGGAGAGGCTCGCCAAGTATCTCGAGGCGGCGAAGCTCTCCTCCCTCTGATGTAAAGACAGCACTTGAAAATCATGTTCCCTCCGCGCGCTGTACATTTTTCGTTCCGAAAAATCTACAATGCGCGTTTCCGGGACATGATTTTCCGGCGGCTTGGCGTTCTCAGTATGTAAACGGCTATAAGGGTACGGCGTTATGGATGGACGTGACACCGGCAAG
>Ga0172369_10006664_pt1 | contig 13670 bp, 7 predicted proteins | sample LakKiv25m_FD_114539 | JGI IMG/M metagenome (GOLD analysis project Ga0172369, IMG submission 114539) | Freshwater microbial communities from Kabuno Bay, South-Kivu, Congo - kab_022012_11.25m | ecosystem: Environmental > Aquatic > Freshwater > Lake | place: Democratic Republic of the Congo... | reverse complement strand
CGTGCCGGTCGTCGCGTCGCGTGCGGGCGGGATCCCGGAGGTCGTCGTGGATGGAGTCACCGGCCTGCTCGCTTCGGTGGGGGACGTCCCCGCCTTCGCCGCGCAGGTGGAGCGGCTCCTCGCCGACGACGGCCTGCACGCCCTCATGTCGATCGCGTCGCGTGCGCGCGCGTGCGAAGCCTTCGCCGTCGACTCCGTGCTGGATCGGTACGAGGCTATCTACCGGGCCGCAAGCGAAGAGTGAACGCGCGCGGATCGCGGCCTACTTCCAAGCCTCGATCGCCTTCTTGATCTCATCCTTGTAGAAAAAGAACGGGGCCTTGCTGCCAAGCTCCCAGGCGCGTTGCGCAAGGCCGAGCGCGTCCTTGCCCCTGCCGAGCGCCTTGAGGATCTGCGCCTTGATCCACACGTTGTACCAGTCCTCGTGCATCGAGACGCTCTTGTCGGCGTACGCCAGCGCGGTTTCGAGATCCTTCTTCTGCTCGAGCAGATAGCGTGCCGCGTTTGCGTGCGGCCGCCACGCGTTGTCCACCGCGGCCTTGATGTTCGCCCGCGCCTGTGCCTCGGTGTCGACCGAGATCGGGATCGACAGGCGCAGCTTCTCCCACTCCAGTTCCAGCTTCGCCGCGTCGTCCGTCATGTCGGCGAAGATGAACGCGAGCCGTTCACGTGGCGCGATGGCTGCCGGCTTGATCTCGAAGCGCGCGACGTCGTCGGCCTGCCGGTATTCGCGTCCGTCGCCCGCCTGATCCACCTTCCTGCTGACGATGAAGGTCCACGCTTCCTTTCCGGGGACGGCGAAGATCGCGTAGCTGCCGGCCGCCACGGCCTTGCCACCGATTCTCGCGTCGCGCGACAGCGTGAGCTTCGTGGCTGCGTTCGCCCCAAGACGCCACATCTTCTCGTAGGGCACGAGGCCGCCCCAGATGACCCGCCCCTTCACCGCAGGGCTCGAGTACTCGATCGTGATGTCGGTGAGCCCGACGCGCTGCGTCACCTTCGCGCCTGGGCTGGGGCGCGGCAACTCGGGCTGCTGTGCAGACGCGGGCACAACGAAGATCACGCTCGCCGACATCGCGAGTGCGAGACGAACCAGACGACTCATGCGCTGTCTCCTCCTGCTGGCGGTTCCACGGTCTCTGCGGCCGCACCCGGACCACGCACCCATCGACCGACAGCGTTTCCGATGCGACCAAGTTGGGAGCCGAGCAACGTGAACGAGAAGATGAGCGCGGCGAGCACGATCTCGTCGCGCGTCATTGCCGTCAGATCGGCCCACAGGCTCATGCAGTTGCCTTACAGGCCCTTGATCGTCGGGCTTTTTATCTTCTCGTACAGCTTCTTTGTCTTGTCCAGCGTCTGCTTCGCTCGGCCCGCTGAATCCTTGCCCGCCTGGATCGTACGGTCCGGCGTCGACATCGTCCGATCCACGTCCTGGATCGCCTTGTCGGGCGACGCAAGGGCCTTGTTCTGCTTGCGGCGCGCGTCCTGCACCTTGTCGTCGACGACTTCGGGTCCGCGCGAATCCACCGACACGGCGGCGCCCTTCTCATCGCGCTTGACCTCAGCGCCCCAGATGATCTCGATGTCGAAATCCGACGACTCTGGCGCGGCATCGAGGCGCGTCTTCGGGTGATCGAGCACCTCGGCGATCACCCCGGCCTGTGCCTTCGCGTGGGGCTTGAACCGCACGAGCGGCGACTTCTCCTCGTCTTTGCGGTCGGCCTTGTAGGCGACCTTGTGGTCCATCTTCAGCAGCAGCTTCTCGATCTTCTCGACAGCCTCCTTACCGACGCCGCCGAGGCTGTTGACGAGCTTGATGCGCGCATAGCCGGTGATCCTCTTGAATTCGCCCTCCTCGCGAATCGGCTCGAAATCCTTGTCTACACGCGCCTTTCGCACGTAGTCGAGGGACACCTCGGTGTCCAGATCGGCGAGGTGCTGGAGCTGTTCGAACGCCTGTTCCTTCTTGTCCTCCTGCTGCGCATACGTGCAGGCCAGGTTGTACATCGCCAGCTCACTGCGCGGATCCTTCTCGACCGCATCCTCCAGCTTCATCGCGCCCTGTGTCCACTTCTTCGCCTTATTCAGCTTGATGCCCTCCTCGGCCAGCTTCTTCGCCTCTTTCTTTTTCGGTCCGCTCGCCTCCGGTGGATCGTACTTCTTGCGCGCGGGCGCGGCGTTCGCGTCTGTCCCCGCGGGCTTCGCCTTCGCGTCCGCTCCCGCCTTCGCGGTCGTGTGCGCCTGCCCCGCCTTGCGGACCGGCACCGCGATCCCCAGCCGCTCCAGCGCGCTGCGACCCACCATCGACATCGTCGTGTCGCCCTTGTCGTAGAGGTGGCGGAAAGCGCGTTCGAACTGGATGCGTTCGGCCTGCGAGAGATCGCGAACGTCGGCGTACGTGGTCCACGTGTCCGCGCAGGTCCCGAGCTCCGTGATCGAGGCTTTCGTAGGCTCCTTGAAGAGGTCCTTGCAGCGCGACTCGGTCTTCTTCCAGTCGTTCGCGTGAGCGTCGGCCACCGGCCACGTCAGGACAAAGAGCGCAGCGGACGCGGTGGACAGGGCGAGGGTGCGGCGCATGAGACCTCCTCCGCGCGCAGCTGCGCAGCAGGGTCAGTAATTCTACATCGGGCAGCCGCCCCCCACAACGAGGGCGCAGGCCGACGCCACCTTGTCCGACGCGCCAGGCCCGGGTTCGATTCGAGGCGCGTCCCATCGCGAGGGGGAAGACAGGCCGATCGGCTCGACTTATGCTCCGCCGCCGTGGAGACCGATCACCAGCCGCAGAGCGCGCAGCACGACGACGCACCGGATCTCGCCGAGACCGCTGTCATCCCCGGCCGCGAGCCGGGGCGATTTCGACGCCAGCGTCCCTCGCTGGCGCGCGTGGTGGTCGGGATGCTTGGGCTGCTCGCGGTGGTCGGCTTTGGTCTCGGGTTGTGGGCCGGGCTGCAGGAGGGCACCCGCGCGCCGGCGGCGCCAACGACCGACGACGCGGTCGCGGACGTCGTAGCCGGGGACGCGAGCACGGGTCCGCCGGAGCACGATCCGCTTTTGCTGCCGGCTGGCCTGGCGCAATCCCACACGCCGGCGGTCGACGAGGAGCCCCCGCTCGTCGACCCGCTGCTCGTGCCAGAAGCGATCGCGCTCAGTCCAGATCGTCCCACGTCAGGGGACCTCAGGATCATCATCGAGGCCGAGCCGTCGCATCTGCGCGTGTGGGACAACACGAAGGTGACGCTGCGCGCCAGGGCCGCATCCGGACAGGCGTTCTCGCGTTTCGTGTGGCACTTCGAGGACGGCTCGCCGGAGGTCACCGCGGAGGAGGTCGTTCACACCTTCCCGGAGAGCGTGCGAGATCGTTACGTGACGGTCGAGGCCTACGACACCGCCGGTGAGAAGGTCGTCGTCTCGAAGCGCCTCGCGGTCGAGCGCCTCGAGGTCGTGCAGTTCGACGAGGGCGCCGGTGCGCGTACGAGCCTCCCGAGCCGCCCTGGTCCCGCCGCGGGGAGCGCGCGCCTGATGCTGGTGCGCGGCCCGCTCGGCACGGACGTCGCTCAGCGCGTGGTGGATGCCGCGATCGCGATCGTACGGCCGGATGTGGTCGTGTTGATGGGCGACGTCGTGGGCTCTCCCGGGGAGGCGGCGCTGCTTCAAGCGCTCGATCAGGCCAAGCTCCCTGTGCTCGTCGTCCCGGGGCCGGCCGAGATCAAAGCCTCGGAGGGCACGGGGACCCTCGCGGCCGGGCAGGTGCGCGATCCCGAGGGGCGGCTCGTCTCGCTGGACTTCAGGCCGCTGTCCCTCGAGAGGGTGCTGGTCATCAACGAGGTCGCGCTCGTGGTGCTCGACAGCGTGCCCGAGGTCGCGGACGCCCCTTCGCTCGCCTACGCGCGTCACGCGCTTCAGAAGGCGAGCGTGTACCCGGCTCGCGTCGTGCTATCCTGGCGACCGCTCGCTCGGCTCGTCGAGGGCGAATCCGTCGCGGATCGCGCCTACCGTCTCTACGAACACATGTTGCGCGAACGCACGACGCTCTACGCGTCCGGCGCGTCGGGCGTACATTTCCAAGGGCGTTACGGGGGGCTGCGGGTCGCGTCAGTGGGACTCGCGAGGAAGGCTGCCTGCGAGCGGCTCTTCGGCACCGACACCTGCCAGCCCGGAACGACCGCCGTCGTCGACATAGCAAAGGGCGAGGTCAAGCGGATCTTCTTCCTGCTGGAGCCCGAGTTTCGGTCACCGGAGCCGGACGAGAGCCTGCCGCCCGAGGTCGATCGCTACCGGCATCCGTGAAACCCGTGACCGACCTCTCCCTCTACGTCCATTTTCCGTTCTGCGTACACCGCTGCGCGTACTGCGACTTCAACGCGTTCGCGGCCGCGCGTGTCCCGAGGAAGGCCTACGCGGCGGCGCTCCTTCGCGAGTTCGAGCTACGGCTCGCCGACCTCGACGCCACCTCGGCGCGCGTCCGGACGATCTACTTCGGCGGCGGCACACCGTCGCTGTGGGGGCCGCGTGGCATTGGCGAGTTCCTTGACGCGATCGCGACCCGGGTGCTCTTCGACACAACCGCGGAGATCACGGTCGAGGTCAACCCGGGGACACTCGAGCGCGGCTCCTTGCGCGGCTTCGCCACGGCCGGGGTCAACCGCGTCTCGATGGGCGTCCAGAGCTTCGACGCGCAGCGCCTGCGTGCGCTCGATCGCGTCCACGGCAGTGACGAAGCGCTCGCCGCCGCCCGGCAGCTCGCTCGCCTCATCGCCTCGGGCGCGCTCCGATCGGCAAGCATCGACCTCATCCACGGCGGCTTCGACCAGACCGTCGAAGACTTCCACCGCGACGTCGATCGTTTTCTCTCACTCGATCTACCGCACCTCTCCGCCTACGGCCTGACGGTCGAGGCGGGCACACCGCTGCACGCGCGCGTCGCGCGAGCCGAGGCTCCGATCCCCGATGAAGCGACGCAAGCCGAGATCTTGCGGGAGCTGCCCGAGTGGCTCACGCCAGCAGGGATCGCGCGCTACGAGGTGTCCAACCACGCGCGCGCTGGCCACGAGAGCCACCACAACCGCGCCTACTGGCACGGCGCTCCGTATCTCGCTATCGGCGCCGGCGCGCACGGATTCCTCACCCGCGATCTCGCTCGCACGCGCACGGACGACATCGGCATTCGTTACGGAAACCTCAGGTCTGTCCCGAGCTACCTCGCCGCGATCGAGCGAGGACGGCTCCCCGAAGAATTCCGTGAGCGCATCGACGCCCGAACACACGCGATGGAACGCATCCTGACCGGCCTGCGGACGGTGGAGGGGGTCGATCTCGACTCGCTCGCGCGTGCGTGTGGCGCCGAGGCGCGCGTCCGCGTCCTCGAGCGCGCAGACCGCCGCATGCGCCTCCACGCGGATGTCGTCCTCGTCCAGGATCGGCTGTTCGTTCGCCCCGAGTCCTTCGTCTTCCTCGACGCGATCATCCGCGATCTCGTGTGAACCACGCTACGCGACGACGCGTCCGACCACATACACGATCCACGCCAGCGCGCCGGCCGTCGCGGCACCTCGGGCCCACGCGCCACGCGAGGCCTCCGCGAGCGCCTCCCAACGGGGCTTGCCGGCGAGCACGCCGATAGCCACAACACACGCCGTCGCCGCAAAGCCCGGCCCGAACGCGTGCAGGCCCGACGCGACGAGCAGGTCACCGTGCAGCGTGGCCACTACGGAGCGGGTCAGGCCGCACGTCGGACACGGCAGGGCGGCGACCCGACGAAACAAGCACACGACCGGCGCGCGATCCAGCCACGCTGGCGGACACAGCGCCGCCGCAGCCAGGGCGGCGAGCCCGGCCGACGCCAACGCGCGCTCCGCGGATCGGGTCAATCCGTCCTCCGCAGGGGCAGTCCTTGCGCGTCGGGCACCTTGTCGAGCGCGATCAGGATCAGGTCCACGAGCGCCCAGATCCCGCACCCGCCGATGGTCAGCAGCTTGAGCACGCCGAGACCTGTGTAACCCAGGTAGAACCGATCGATCCCGAGTCCCCCGAGAAAGAACCCGAGCAGCACGGCCACGATCCACTCGCACCGGCTGAACACGCCGGGCAACTCCTGGGCCTGAAACCACCCCGAGTCCGTCCGTCTGGCGAGCGTGTTGGCGCGGAGCTGCCCCGCGCGCGCCATCGTCGCGAGGTCCGCCAGCGTGTAGGGGCCTTCCTCGCGCCCAAGGCGCTGGATGAGGTACTGCGCTGTCTGCATGTGTCCTCGCCGTCGCCCCCGCCGGGGTAACCCGCCGAGAGTGCGTCAGCGCTCCCCCATCCGCAAGCGGCGCGCTAGTTCTTGCAGCACAGGACGCCGCCGCTGGACGACGTCGACTTCGTGACGGTCTGAGCCTCCGTCGTGCCGGATCCGCCCGGACAATTCCAGGGGGCGCCGATCGCCGAGCAGTTGTTGTGCGAGAACCGGTTGAGGGGTGCGCAGCTGGCGTTCGGCGTCGCACCGTAGTTGCCGCACCCGAAGATGTCGTTCGTGCCGCCGCCGCAGTCCCCGCTGCCGGGGCCGCTCTGCCGCGTCGTGAAGAAGAGGTTCGGGTCGCCCGGGCTCGTCGCGCCGCTGCACGTGCCCGTCTCAGACTTCGACGCCACCTCGTTGTCGGTTGCGCACAGATGCCAGCCCGCCGCGCACAGGTCGAGCGCGTTGCATCCAGACCCGTTCGGGTTCGACGAGTCGTCGCCCGACTGCCGACCGCACGCGGGGCTGCTCGCAAACCCGGCCGCAACGCCAGCGATCGACCATCCGCCCGAGCATCCGGCGATCTCCGTGAACTGCGCGCCCTTGAAGCCCTCGCGCTGTCCGTCCGAACAGCCCGGAAGCGCGGTGCAGGTCACGCCGTTACCGGTGTAGCCGGGGTTGCACGCGCACGTGAAGCTGCCGGGCGTGTTCGTGCAGGTCGCGTTGACCGAGCAGTTGTTCGTCCCGTTCGTACACTCGTTGATGTCGGTGCAGGTCGCGCCGTTGCCCGTGTAGCCGCTGTTGCAACTGCACGTGAAGCTGCCCGCTGTGTTCGTGCAGGTCGCGTTGACATCGCAGTTCGCCGTGCCGTTCGTGCACTCGTTGATGTCGGTGCAGGTCACGCCGTTGCCCGTATAGCCGCTGTTGCAGGTGCACGAGAAGCTGCCCGGAGTGTTCGTGCAGGTCGCGTTGACCGAGCAGTTGCTCGTGCCGTTCGTGCACTCGTTGATGTCGGTGCAGGTCACGCCGTTGCCGGTGTAGCCGGCGTTGCAGGCGCACGTGAAGCTGCCGGCCGTGTTGGTGCAGGTCGCGTTCGCGCTGCAGTTCGCCGTCCCGTTGGTGCACTCGTTGATGTCGCTGCAGACGAAGCCATTGCCGGTGTAGCCGCCGTTGCAGCTGCACGAGTAGCTCCCTGGCGTGTTGGCGCATGTTGCGTTCGTGTCACAGCTCGCGGTCCCGCTGGTGCACTCGTTGATGTCGGTGCACGTGAAGCCGTTGCCCGCGTAGCCGCTCTTGCAAGTGCACGTGAAGCTGCCCGACGTGTTGCCGCACGTCGCGTTGTCGTCGCAGTTCGCCGTCCCGTTCGTGCACTCGTTGATGTCGGTGCAGCTCACTCCGTCGCCTGCGTAGCCGCTCTTGCACGCGCACGAGAAGCTGCCCGGCGTGTTGGTGCACGTCGCGTTCACATCGCAGTTCGCCGCGCCGCTCGTGCACTCGTTGATATCAGTGCAGGTGACGCCGTCGCCGGTGTATCCGGCCTTGCACGCGCAGCTGTAGCTGCCCTGCGTGTTCGTGCACGTCGCGTTCGTGTCGCAGTTGGCGGTCCCGTTCGTGCATTCGTTAACGTCCGAACAGGACGTGCCGTTTCCCGTCCACCCGGTCTTGCACACGCACGAGAAGCTGCCCTGCGTGTTCGCACACGTCGCGTTGACGTCACAGTTCGCCGTTCCGTTGGTGCACTCGTTGACGTCAGTGCAGCTCGTGCCGTCCCCTGTCCATCCGCTTTTGCACGCGCAGGTGTAGCTGCCCTGCGTGTTGGTGCAGTTCGCGTTGACGTCGCAATTGGCGGAGCCGTTCGTGCACTCGTTGACGTCCGTGCAGGTCTTGCCGTCGCCGCCCCAGCCGGCGTCGCACACGCAGTTGTAGGTGCCTGGCGCGTTGACACAGGTCGCATGCGAGTCGCACGTCGCCGTGCCCGCCGTGCATTCGTTGATGTCGGTGCAGCTTTTGCCGTCGCCGCTCCAGCCGCTCTTGCAGGCGCACGTGTAGCTGCCCTGCGCGTTCGTGCAGGTCGCGTTGACGTCGCAGGTCGCAGAACCGTTCGTGCACTCGTTGACGTCCGTGCAGGTCTTTCCGTCGCCGGCCCAACCGCTGTTGCACACGCAGCTGTAGGTGCCGGGAGCGTTGACACAGCTCGCGTTCGCGTCGCAGGTCGCTGTGCCCGCCGTGCATTCGTTGACGTCCGTGCAGGTCTTGCCGTCGCCCGCGTAGCCGCTGTTGCACGCGCAGCTGTAGCTGCCCTGCGTGTTCGTGCAGGTCGCGTTGAGGCTACACTGCGCCGATCCGTTCGTGCACTCGTTGACGTCGGTGCATGTCTTGCCGTCGCCGCTCCAGCCGCTCTTGCACACGCAGTTATAGGTGCCCGGCGCGTTCACACAGGTCGCGTTCGCGTCGCAGGTCGCCGTGCCCGCCGTGCACTCGTCGATGTCCGAACAGCTCTTGCCGTCACCTGCATAACCCGCATTGCAGCTGCATGAATACGATCCCGCGGTGTTGTTGCATGTGGCGTTCAGGCTGCACTGCGCCGAGCCGTTCGTGCACTCGTTGACGTCTGCGCACGAGCTGCCGTCGCCCGTCCAGCCGCCGTTGCACACACACGAGTAGGCGCCGGGCGCGTTGACGCACGTGGCGTGCGCGTCGCACGTGGCGGACCCGCTCGTGCACTCATTGACGTCCGTGCAGGTCTTTCCGTCGCCGCTCCAGCCGCTGTTGCACGAGCAGGAATACGCCCCCTGTGTGTTCGAGCACGTCGCGTTGACGTCGCACACGGCGGTCCCGTTCGTGCACTCGTTGACGTCGGTGCAGGTCTTGCCGTCGCCCGTCCATCCCGGGTTGCAGGTGCACAGGAAGCCGCCGCTCCCGTTCTTGCAGGACGCGTGGACGTCACAGCCACCGTTGTTGCTGCCGCACTCGTTGACGTCGACACAGTTGAAACCGTCGCCCGTCCAACCCGGGTTGCACTCGCACGCGAAGCTCCCAGGCGCGTTCGTGCAGGTGGCAAACGGACTGCACCCGGCGGTTCCGTTCGAGCACTCGTCGATGTCGATGCAGGTCTTGCCGTCCCCGCTCCAACCCGCGTTGCAGGCGCATGTGTAACCGCCCGCCGAATTCGAGCACGTCGCGTTTACCGAGCAGCCCGCGGTGCCCGCCGTGCACTCGTTGATGTCCCCGCAGGTCTTTCCGTTACCGGTCCAACCCGTGTCGCACGCGCACGTGTACGCCCCCTGCGTGTTCGAGCACGTCGCATGCAGGTCGCAGATCGCGGTCCCGGTCGCGCACTCGTCGATGTCGACGCAGCTCTTGCCGTCGCCGGACCAGCCGCCCTTGCAAGTGCATGTGAAGCCGCCGATCGAGTTCGAGCACGTCGCATTGGCGTCGCACCCCGCCGTGCCGGCCGTGCACTCGTTGACGTCCGCGCAGGTCTTGCCGTCTCCCGCCCAGCTCGTGTCGCACGTGCATGTGTAGGATCCTACCGTGTTGGCGCAGGTGGCGTGAGCGTCGCAGTCCGAGCTACCGGTCGTGCACTCGTCGACATCCGAGCACGTCTTTCCGTTGCCCGTCCATCCTGTGTTGCACTTGCATGTGTATCCGCCCGGCGAGTTCGTGCAGGTCGCGTGCGCGTCGCATCCCGCGGTACCGGCCGTGCACTCGTTGACATCCGAACACGTCACGCCGTCGCCACTCCATCCGGCGTTGCACTTGCACGTGAAGCCGCCAGACGTGTTCGTGCAGGTCGCGTTCGCGTTGCAGTTGTCCGCGCCGGCCGCGCACTCGTCCAGGTCCCCGCAGGTCTTGCCGTTGCCGGTCCAGCCGGCGTTGCACTTGCACGTATAGCCGCCCTGCGAGTTCGTGCAGGTCGCGTGCGCGTCGCAGCCGGCGGTGCCGTTGGTGCACTCGTTGACGTCCGAGCACGTCTTGCCATCACCCGTCCATCCGGTGTTGCACGCGCACGAGAAACCGCCCGTCGTGTTCGTGCACGTCGCGTTCGCGTCGCAGTTGCCCAAGCCAGCCGCGCACTCGTCGAGGTCTCCGCACGTCTTGCCGTTGCCGGTCCAGCCGGCGTTGCACTTGCACGTGAAGCCGCCCTGCGAGTTCGTGCAGGTCGCGTGCGAGTCGCAACCAGCCGCCCCCGTGGCGCACTCGTCGACGTCCGTACAGGTCTTGCCGTCACCGGTCCACCCCGCGTTGCAGGCGCACTGGAAACCACCCGCGGTGTTCGTGCAGGTCGCCTTCGCGTCGCAATTGTCGGTGCCCGACGCGCACTCGTCGCTGTCGGTGCACGTCTTTCCGTTGCCCGTCCACCCGGCGTTACACTTGCACGTGAAGCCGCCCTGCGAGTTCGTGCAGGTCGCGTGCGAGTCGCAACCGGCCGCCCCCGTAGCGCACTCGTCGACGTCCGTACAGGTCTTGCCGTCGCCCTTCCAGCCCGGGTCGCATGCGCACGAGTAGCCGCCCGACGTGTTCGTGCAGCCCGCGTGCAGGCCGCAGTCCGAGGTGCCGGACGCGCACTCGTCGACGTCCGCGCAGGTCTTGCCGTTGCCGGCCCAGCCGCCGTTGCACTTGCACGTGAAGCCGCCGTCCCAGTTCGCACACGTGGCGTGCGCGTCGCAACCGGCGGTCCCGAGCGCGCACTCGTCGATGTCTGCGCAGGTCTTGCCATCGCCCTGCCAGCCCGCTTCGCAGGCGCACGAGAAGCTGCCCGGCGTGTTCGCGCACGACGCATGCACGTCACAGTCGGCGAGGCCCGAGTTGCACTCGTCGGCGTCCACGCAGCTCTTTCCGTTGCCCGCCCAGCCCGCGCCGCATTTGCAGGTAAAGCCGCCCTGCGAGTTCGTGCACGCCGCGTGCACGTCGCAGCCCGCGATACCGTCAGCGCACTCGTCGATGTCCACGCACGTGAATCCATCGCCCTTCCAGCCTCCGCCGCACTTGCACGCGAAGGTCCCCGGCAGGTTGGCGCACGTCGCCTGGCCGCTGCACCCCGCGGTGCCCGACGCGCACTCGTCGACGTCGACGCAGGTCTTCCCGTTGCCCGTCCAACCCGGCTTGCAGGTGCAGGCATAGCCGCCCGGCGCGTTCGCACAGCTCGCGTTCGTGTCGCAGCCCGCCGCGCCGGTCGCGCACTCGTCAATGTCGGTGCAGGTCTTGCCATCCCCCGTCCAGCCGCCCTTGCAGGCACAGGTGAAGCCCCCGGGCGTGTTCGTGCACGAGGCCTCCGCGCTGCAGTCGGCCGCGCCCGTCGCGCACTCGTTGATGTCGGTGCAGGTCTTGCCGCTGCCCAACCAGCCCGCGTTGCACAGGCACGAGGCCCCGCCGTCCGCGTTGATGCAGGTCGCGTTCGGATCGCACCCGCCGTTGCCCTTCGCGCATTCGTTCACGTCGGCGCAGGTCTTGCCATCGCCGGACCAACCCGCGTCGCACTGGCACGCGTAGCCGCCCGCGTTGTTGACACAGCTCGCGTGCGCGTCGCACGTAGCCGCGCCCGCCGCGCATTCGTCGAAGTCCTTGCAGAGCTTTCCGTCGCCGCTCCACCCCGCGTTGCAGGTGCACACGAAGCCGCCGGTCGAGTTCTTGCAGCTGGCGTGTACGTCGCAGCCGCCGTTGTCGGCGCCGCACTCGTTGACGTCGCCACAGACCTTCCCGTCACCCGAGTAGCCGGCGTTGCAGGTGCAGGTGGAGCCGCCCGGCGTGTTCGCGCAGACCGCGTTCGGGTCGCATCCCGCGGTGCCGTTGGCGCACTCGTCGACGTCGGCGCAGCTCTTTCCGTCACCCATCCAGCCGACCTTGCACTTGCAGGTCGCGCCGCCGTCGGCGTTCGCACACGTCGCGTTCGGATCGCAACCGCCGTTGTCTTTGCTGCACTCGTCCACGTCGCCGCAGGTCTTGCCGTCGCCGGACCACCCCGGCTCGCACGTGCAGATGTAGGCGCCCGGCGTGTTCGTGCAGAAGGCGTGCTTGTCACACGTCGCCTTGCCGATCGCGCACTCGTCGATGTCGAAGCAGAGCTTGCCATCGCCTTCGAAGCCGTCCTTGCACGTACAGCTGACGTCGGCGGTCTCTCCTGCGACGCAGATCGCGTTCGGATCGCAGGGGCTCGCAATCGAGCAGATGTCGACCGAGCCGATCGGCACCTCGGCGCTCTTACCTTCCGGTCCCGAGACCTGGCCGTCGGAGGCGACCGCCGTGCACTGCACGAGATCGCCCTTCTTCGCGGCGGGCCCGCCCTTGCCGGCCTTCAGGGTCCCGATGTTCGCTTCGGCGGTCACGGCCTCCGAATCGGTCGTCCCCGCGACCTTCCAACCGAACGTGTAGGTCACCGCGTCACCGTCGGGGTCCGTCGACGGTTCGAGGATGATGCAGGTCGCCGACGACAAGAGATCGAGCGCACTCGGATCGATGGCCACCTTTGGCGCCGTCGGCGGCGCGTCGCCGATCACCACCTCGGCGCTCGTCTCGAGACCCTTCGCATAGCCGTCCGAGGCCGTCACGACGACCTTCCAGACATCCCCCTTGGTCGTCAGATCGGCCGGCACTATCTTGCCGGTCTGGTCCGTCTTCTGGCCGTTCTTGTACCACTGGTACGCGTAGAGCAGCTTGTCCGAGCTACGATCCGCATCGGGAGCCTGCGCCACGATGGCCGCCACCAGGTCGTCCGTCGTCGTCGGCTGCGTCGGCTCGATCCCCACGACGGGCGTGCCAGGCGCCGAATTGACGAGCAGCGCGATCTCCTTCGTCGTGACGTTGCCCGCCTTGTCCTTCACCTCGACCGTGATGATCTGCTTGCCTGGCGCCAGGTTGGACAGGTCGAACGACAGCTGAGACGGGTCGGAGGCGGGGCCCGACGAGAGCGGGACCGGCGTGGTCGACGTTGTCCAGGTCACCGTCAGATCGGCCGCGGGATCGTCGGGATCGCTGACCTGGATCTCGAAGTGAACGGCCTCGCCAATTGACACGACCGCCCCGTCTTGCGGGCTCACCACCGTGATCGATGGTCCCTGGCCCGCGCCCGCGTCGTCGCCGCCACCGTCGTCCGTGGCATCTCCCGCCGTGGTGCCCGTGTCGTCCGCGGAGACGTCGTCGCCTGCTCCCGTCTCGCCTTGCGCCAGATCGTCGCCGCCAGCCAGGTCCGTGGCTTCCGCGTCGGTGGCCTGCCCGCCGTCTTCCGGCGTGCTACCCAGGTCGCCGCCCGCGAGGTCGTCCGGGGTCGCGACGTCCATGACCGCGTCCGTCATGCCGCCCGCGTCGGCCTTGAAGAAGTCGCCCAGTCGCCCGATCGCGTCGACGCCCCGGCCGCCGCCGTCGACCGCGCCGCCCCCGCCGCCGCCCGTGCTCCCGGAGTCGCCCACGGAGCCGCCCGAGCCCGTGCTGCCGAAGCCATCGGGCATCCCGAGCCCGT
>Ga0172369_10006662_pt1 | contig 13672 bp, 14 predicted proteins | sample LakKiv25m_FD_114539 | JGI IMG/M metagenome (GOLD analysis project Ga0172369, IMG submission 114539) | Freshwater microbial communities from Kabuno Bay, South-Kivu, Congo - kab_022012_11.25m | ecosystem: Environmental > Aquatic > Freshwater > Lake | place: Democratic Republic of the Congo... | reverse complement strand
TGTTTGTGAGTTAGCGCGTCAGGAAATTAACCAAGTGGCGCTGGATTTATTGACTTGGGTGCGGGAAAATAATATTCCCATTCGTTCCTTAAAAACCATGATTGTGCGTTGTAATAATAAGGGCGAGGTATTGGCAGGCTTGTTTTTAAAAGATCGATTGCAATTTGCTAAATATCCGGAATTAAAAAATAATTTAATTGGTTTAACTGTGTATTATTCTACGCACAAAAGTCCGGCCTCTGTGCCAACAGATATTTTGTATCAAGCAGGACAAGATTATTTGGAAGAAGATTTGTTTGGAAATAAGCTTCGTTATGGTTTGTTCAGTTTTTTTCAAATTAACGTGCCAATATTTAAAATGGCATTAGCAGATATTAAAAATTTTATTTCCCCGAATGATAAAATTGCTGATTATTATTCTGGTGTAGGGGCGATTGGTTTGGCGGTGGTAGGGACAGTTCGCCCCGCAAATGCGGGGTCCCTACAAATGATTGAAAGTAATGTTGAAGCGGTTGAGTTTGCCAAGAAAAATATCAAATTGAATAATCTTAAAAACACCGAAGCGATTTGCGCGCCATCTGAAAAAATGGTTGACTTGATTACTCACGACAAAACCATTATCTTTGATCCTCCGCGCGCCGGGTTAGATAAAAGGGTGGTGGAGAGAGTTTTGGCAGTGTTGCCGCCAAAAATTATTTACATGTCTTGTGATTTAGCAACGCATGCCCGCGATTTGGGTTTACTGCAAGAGAAGTATGAAATTAAATTTTTAAAACTTTATAATTTTTTTCCGCGGACGGCACACATTGAAGGATTGGCAGTGTTGGAATTAAAAAAGTAGAAACGTATGGAAGTTTCCTCTCTAGAGAGGGGCAGACACGACCGCCATCGCAGGCGGGAGTGCGGGGTGTGTTGGTAAACGTTGGCCAACACACCCGTCTCTTCGCTCCGCTCAGAGTACGCCCCTCTTAATAGAGGGGAAACTTTTTCTAGTTTGTTTGCAATATATTGAGGATATGATAAAACCACCCATTTAGGTGGTTTTGTGATAGAGTTTTTATTCTGAATGGCTTAATTAGTTTCATTAAAAAGTCTGGTGGCGTATGCTGTGTCCGGTGCTTTTATAACTGTGCCTTGATGAAAGATCATTTGCCAATTTTCATCACGTTTTTGCCAAATTGAAGAGCGGAGCGTTTTAATTGTTTCTTTGGTTTTTAAAAATTCTATAGTTGCTTTGTAGGTTAAAAGAATTGTGTTTGTGGCGATTTCTACAGCTTTAAAATTTGTAGGTTTATATACCTCATCTTTTTCTTCAACTGCATTTGGTAAAGACTCGACAAAATCTTGTTTAGAGTAAACTTTGCCAAACATACCAAATTCTACAAAGTCGTCAGTTAAGAGTTCGCTAATTCTCTTAGCCGATCTTCTAACTTCTGGTTGCATTAAAGAAATTTCTAAATCCTCAATTTGTTTTGCAAGTTGTTGGTTCATAAGTTTTATTTTTTATTCCACTCAGAATGTAAAATACTAAATATATAATCATCCCAAAGTTTTCCGTCTAACTCATGATGTTCGCGTAATACTCCATCGCGGTGAAAACCTAATTTTTTTAATATTTTGACCGAGGGTTTATTAAAAGCAGCGGTTTGAAAATATAGCTTATTGAAATTAAAATTGTTGAATAAATAATTTACACAATCTCTTATCATAATTTCGCCATAGCCTTGGCCTCTATATTTTGGGTTAATGGCATACCCACATTCACACGATTTGTTGCGCTTATTTATGTTAAAACAATTAAATTTTCCAATAGGTTCTTTTATGCCCTCTATAAAAAATGAAAATGTTAAAACTTGGGGATCTGCAAAACTTTTTCCATTTTTTATCTCTCGACAGGTTATTTCTTCCATCCTGCCTTCTTGTTGCCATTTTTTAAATAGCTCTTTTTGCTTTTCCGTCGATTTTTTAAGCATATCTTTGTTTTTTGAATCAACCCCCCAACTATTTATAGAAGATTATTGTTGAATACATAGTTTCGATAATTGCCAAATTTTTTTCAAAGTCTCTTCTAGCCTCGCCTTTGATTAATAACAGATGACTACCATTAGTTTTAATATAGAGATTACTTTCGCTCAGTGGATAACCTTCTATACCGCTACGGTCTACAAACCACTGATGAATTGCCATTTTATCACCGATAGTAGTTTTTGAGGTACCGGCTTTGATAGGGGAATGACCATCTATTTGGTACATCAGCTCTTTCCAGTCTGTAGGAAAAAATTCTAGACGGTTTGATATTGCTTTATCGTTTAATTCGCAAGTAGATGGCTTGGAACAGGTGAATTCTTGAGGTGCGAAAATTTCAACTCCTGACCATGCCCCGGGGGCATATGAATCACCCGATAGTATTTGTCCATCAGGTGTTTCCGTTATGGTAATTACCTTCCCACCTATTTTCTCCAAGTCAGGATAAGAATTGACATATTGTTGGTCGTTTATTTTATAATTGGGTGGGTATTTGATGCTAAACTCATCATTTGTATATTGTTTCCAACCAGCTGTTGAGACAAAGGGACGTTCTTTCGTTAAACTGTATTTGGATGGTTGTTTTTGTTGGTATCTGGTAAAACAAAACAAGGCAGATATTATGGTAATTATAATTAAAATTAGAATAGATATGATTATTTTTAGATAATGTTTTTTCATAAATTTATTTTTTTAATAGAGATAACAAAGCTAATAAAATTAGTGCCACTCCAAGACATTGGTTAATAATATGTTGAAATTTGCCGTATATAATTTTAACATTTTTTTGTGTAAAAAATATTGTTAGAATTGAAGACATAACAAAGGTATTGAGTGGCATGGTTATGGCCAGAAAAAGTATTACCCAAAATGGAGAGCTTGATGATAACACAGTAGAAAAGATGCTGGCGAAAAATAAATACGCGCCAGTACTTGAAATGTTTGCTAAGAAACCAATTTTGACAGCTTGTAAATTTGAAATATCTTTATGTTCGGTAGGATGGTCCGCCTTTTGTGCTTCAATTTTTAAAAGAAAAGTTTTAATTCCAAGATATATAAGATAACCAGCACCTAAAAATTTTATCACATTAAAAGCAAGAGGGGAACTTTGAATTATAATTGAAATTCCGAAAACAGCGAGAGTGATATGAATTAAATTTCCCAGTGAAAATCCTAAGGAAGTCCAAAATCCAATTTTTCGAGAGTAGATCAAAGAATTTCTGACTATAAGAACAAAAAGCGGGCCTGGAGTAAGCCAAGCTAAAATGTGAATAGTTATAATTGTACCAACAAAAGCCAAATTTTCCATTTAATTGACAATAAATATATTTGAATAAATTATACTTCTATCCACCTAATCACGCAAGTGGTATAATGTAAGAAATTCCTTGCCTATTCGTCATCAATTACGCAAGGGCAAAATGCTATGGAAAAAGAATTTTTAGCAGTTTACGACCAACACGCCGACGCAGTTTTTCGTTTTTGCTTTCTGCGTGTTTTTGAGCGTGAATTAGCCAAAGATTTAATGCAACAAGCCTTTTTGAAGACTTGGGAATATTTAGCCAATGGCAAGAAAGTTGATAATCTAAAGGCCTTTGTGTTTCAGGTGGCGCGAAATTTGATAATTGACCATTCTCGCACCAGAAAAGAACAAACTTCGGTAGAGAGTATGTTGGAAGAGGGTATAGAATTGCCGGCTAAAAAAGAAGATTGGAATTTAAAAATTGATTTACAAAAAGTAAGAAAAATATTAGATGAATTGGAAGAAATTTATCGCGAACCTTTAACTTTAAGATATATTGAGGGCTTTGGTCCGAAGGAAATTGCCAAGATTTTGGGCGAGAGTGAGAATGTGATTTCGGTGCGCCTCAATCGGGGGTTAAAGAAAATGCGTAGTTTGATAAATAATAGATACTAATATACGAATTTATACGAATGATACTAATAGTATACGAATATACTTCGGCAACACACATTAGTATACCATTCGTATCATTAGTAACATTAGTATATTAGTATCATTTATTTGTATGAAACTTTTTAAACAACTAAAATCCATTAGGCTGAGTAAGGAAGAAAAGCAAAAGAGCTTGGATTTTTTGTTGGCTAGAATTGAACCGGTAAGAAATTACCATAATCTTCGTCATCATAAACAGAAGGCCCCGTTCCTTCAATTATTCACTAATCATAAACCTATGTTAGCAGGAATTATTGCCGCTTTGGTCTTGGCTTTAAGCGGTGGAACCAGCTATGCGGCGCAGTCTGCTTTGCCCGGCGACGCGTTGTATGGGGTAAAGACCCATATTAATGAGGCTGTGGAAAATGTTTTGGCAACCACGCCCGAAGCGCAGGCCAAGTTAGATGCCAAATTGGCTGCTATTCGCTTGCAAGAAGCGGAAAAATTGGCCCAGGTCAATAAATTAACTTCATCTACGGCGGAAATGTTGGCACAAAAATTTAGCGATTTTTCGCAAAAAGCACAAGACAAAGTAAAACAATTGGAAGACAAGGGTAAAATTACCGCGGACCAGGCACAGGCGTTGAATGCCAATTTGGAAGCAGCTATGCAGGCCCATGCCACTGTATTGGCCGATTTGCAAGCTATGGGCAAGGCCAAAGAACAATTGCGGAGTTTGACCAAGTCCTTGCAAGACGCGGCTTCTACCACCATTAGAAATAGAATAGAAAATGAATTAAGAATTCTGGATAGTGCCACTTCTACCAGCTCTACCATTAGCCAGAGAATGGCGGATAATCGAAAAAATACGGCACAAAACAAAATTAACGAAGTTGAGAAATTTATTGCTAATAACAGTGGCAAAGTTAATGCCAATAACGCGGCCGCCGCTATTGCCAAATTAAACGAGGCCAAAGCCAGTGTGGCCACAGGCGACACTGCTTATACTGCCGGTAATTATGGACAAGCAATAGTGCAATATTTAACCGGCCAGCGCCAGGCCCAAGAAGCCCAACAATATTTAACTACCAGCTTTCGTTTGGAAAGAAGAATAAAAGCCACTTCTTCCACTCCGCCGGTGTTTGCCAGCGGTACCTTGCAATTTAACAATGATAAACGGCAAGAGACGTGGGATGCCAAAGAAAGTTTAAGAAATACTGAACAAAAATTGCGGGAAGAAATTAAGCAAGTAAGGGACAAGGGGCAGGAGTTGAGAAAAGATTTTAGAGACAAGGTTCAAGATTTTAGAAAAGCGGCCAAGCCATTGTCTACCTCTACAGTTTCTTCTACTTAATAGCTAAAAACACTCCCTTAGGGGGGTGTTTTTTTATCTTGCTAAAAAAGGAGAAAGGTGATATATTATTGTAGTTAAATCCAAACCCCATACCCCAATAACCTTACTCCGTTCATGGAGTTTAGCTATTGGTGTTAGGTGTTAGGAAAAAATTTATGTCTGTCCTAGTTTCAGGGTCTTTAGCTTACGACTACATCATGGATTTTCCTGATAGTTTTAAGCATCACATTTTACCCGAGCAAATCCACATTTTAAATGTGTGTTTTGTGGTAGACCAACTGCGCAAAAATTTTGGCGGATGTGCGGGCAACATTGCTTATACCATGAAGCTCTTGGGTGCCGAGCCCTTGATGCTCTCTACTTTGGGTAAAGATGCTAACGAATATTTGGAACATTTTAAGAAAAATAATTTGAACATTGATTATATTAAAGTTATTGATAATAAAATGACTTCTTCGGCGCATATTACGACTGACAAAGATGATAACCAAATTATTGCTTACCATAATGGTGCGGGTGATGAAGCAGTAAATTTAGCGATTGGTGAGATAAAGTCGGATATTGAGCTGGCAATTATTGCACCTACTAAAAAAGAAGCTATGATTAAACATGCCAAAGAGTGTTTTGAGAAAAAAATTCCCTTTGTCTTTGATCCTTCACATCAATTAACAGCTTTCACGGCGCAAGAATTAATGATGCTGATTGGCCAAGCCAAATTTTATATTGCTAATGATTATGAAATGAAATTAACGCAAGAAAAAATTGGCTGGGATATGAATGAATTATTAAAGCATACAGAAATTATTATTACCACCTTGGGCGAACGCGGGTCAGTTATTACCACACGAGAAAAAACTATTGAAGTTGGTGTGTGTCCGGCGGTTTCCGTTGAAGATCCCACAGGTGCTGGTGATGCTTATCGCGCCGGCTTTTTTACTGCTTATACCAAAGGTTATGATTTAAAAACTTGTGCTCAGGTTGGGGCCGTCTGCTCAACTTATACGGTGGAGAAGTATGGAACGCAGACACATAATTTTACGTTAGAAGAGTTTGGGGAGAGATACCAAGAGGCTTTTGGAGAGGAAATCAACTTAAGTTAGAGTTAGTAAGTTTGTAAGTGTGTAAGTTTGTAAGTAGTTTACTTATGAACTTATTAACTTACTAACTTAAATACCGTTATGAAATTGGATTACAAAGTAAAAGATATAAAATTAGCTGACGCTGGGCGAAAGCAAATTATTTTGGCTGAAAAAGAAATGCCCGGGCTAATGGCTTTACGAAAAAAGTATAAGGGCAAAAAACCATTGAAAGGCGCGCGCATTGCCGGTTGTTTGCACATGACCATTCAAACTGCAGTTTTAATTGAAACTTTGGTTGAACTGGGTGCAGAAGTGCGCTGGTCCAGTTGCAATATTTTTTCCACAGTAGATGAGGCCGCTGCCGCGGTAGCCAAAGCCGGCGTGCCGGTATTTGCTTGGAAAGGCGAGACTGAAGATGAATATTGGTGGTGTGTGGAACAGAGTTTAAAATTTAAGAATAATAAAGGTCCTAATTTACTTTTAGATGATGGTGGTGATTTAACTTTGGTTGTTCAGGAAAAACATCCAGAAATGTTAAAAGAAATTAAGGGTGTGTCGGAAGAAACTACTACTGGCGTGCATCGCTTGTATCAAATGATGGAAAATAAAACGCTGGTCACAGTGGCGATTAATGTGAATGATTCGGTTACCAAGTCTAAATTTGATAATAAATATGGTTGTCGCGAGTCTTTGGCTGATGGCATTAAACGCGCCACTGACATAATGATTGCCGGTAAAGTTGTTGTTGTTGCCGGTTATGGCGATGTAGGTAAGGGTTGCGCGCAAAGCATGCGCGGTTTTGGCGCTCGGGTTTTAATCACAGAAATTGACCCGATTAATGCTTTACAAGCTGCCATGGAAGGTTATGAAGTGGTAACTATGGAACAAGCTGTAAAGCTTGGCGATATTTTTGTCACGGCCACTGGTTGTTGTGATGTTATTGCTGGTGCTCACTTAAATAAAATGAAAGACTGCGCCATTGTTTGTAATATTGGTCATTTTGATAGTGAAATTGATGTGTCTTGGCTTACAGCGCAAAAAAATATTAAAGAAGAAAATATTAAACCGCAAGTTGATAAGTTTATTTGGCCAAATGGTAAGTGCATTATTTTGTTATCGCGTGGCAGACTGGTTAATCTGGGTAATGCTCATGGTCACCCCAGTTTTGTGATGAGCACCAGCTTTACTAATCAAGTATTGGCGCAATTGTCTTTGTGGCAGGAAAGTAAAAAATATCAACGTGGCCAAGTTTACACTTTGTCCAAAGAACTGGATGAAGAAGTAGCGCGCCTGCATTTGGACAAGCTTAATGTAAAATTAACCAAACTTACCTTCAAACAAGCAAAGTATTTGGGTATACCGGTGAATGGGCCGTTTAAACCAGAACATTATAGATATTGAAATATTGGATATTGAATATTAAATATTAGTGAGAAACGCTTTAGTCGGCGTTTCTTTAATATTTAATATTGAATATTATCATATTTTGCAGTACACTACAACTACATGTTTTATGATTTATGTTTCATGATACATGATCTATGAAATACTTCACTGTCTACAAAAATTCTCTCTCCACTTTCTTGCAATATCGCCTAAACGTGGGATTAATTTTGGTTAGCCATTTGGTGAGTTTGAGCGGGCTAATTGTTTTGTGGTTATCAGTTTATGCTTCCGGGCAACAAATGGGTACGTATAGTTTGTCGGCCATTTTACTTTATTACATTTTGGTAACTGTACTTACTGTCACTTTGGGAGACGGGGTAGGCATGGGTTTTGAAATTTCTGACGAAATTAACCAGGGGCAAGTAGTAAATTATTTGCTAAGGCCCATAAGTTATTTGTGGGCGAGATTTTATAATTTAATTGGCTCTAATACTATTAATATCATTTTGATTGGTCCGTTGGTTGTGGCAATTGGGTATATAGGTAGAAATTATTATGATTTACCTTCGTTAAAAAATTGGCTAATTTTTGTATTGTTTTTTGTAATTGCTACTTTAATGGATTTTTTGGTCTATTTTATTGCCTCGCTTTCTGCTTTCTGGCTACATCGTGGTCAGTTAATGATTTATGGCGTAATTTTGGTGGCAGGGTTGCTTGATGGTTCGCTTATTCCTTTGGATCTTTACCCTCACTGGGCGTTTGCCGTAATTAAATATTTGCCATTTCAATATTTAATCTTCACTCCAGTACAGGCATTTTTGGGCAGAGTAAATAATTTTCCAGAAATGCTTATCCTGGCTATTTGTTGGCTGGTGGTTTTATATATGTTTAGCTTAATTTTTTGGCGGGCGGGGGTGAGGAAGTTTGAGGCCGTGGGGCGGTGAATGAGTTATAAAGTTCACCCTGTGAAATCTGTCTCTGTCTGCTGCGAAGCAGACAGGACGGAACCGCTTTTTGCTGCGAAGCAAAAAGACGGTTATTTCACGGGGTAAATCCGTAAATCAGGATTATCAGGGAATCAGTAAGTGTTTATGTTAAAATATTTCCGACTCTACAAATTATTTTTCAAGATCAACTTCATGAAAGGTATGGCCTATCGAGCTAATTTTTTATTTGGTGTCAGTTTAACAGCTTTTGAGTCAATAATAACTTTTTTAGTGGCCACAATTATCTACTCACAAATTAAGACCATTGCTGGTTGGAGTTATTCTGATACCCTGGTGCTCATAGGTATTGTGATGCTTACCCAGGCATTTGGCTGGCTTACTTTCCGCGGAGGCATGTCTGATTTTGACCGGATTATTTCTCGGGGCGATTTTGACTGGATGCTGGTTAAGCCGGTAGACGTTCAATTTATGGCAAGTTGTAATAGAATTGACATTGAAGATGGCGCGCGTTCAATTGTTGGTATTCTATTAATTATCTATGGTGCAACTGCCTCCAGTTTATTAAATTTTGGAGCAAAATTATTTTTGTTTATAATAACTTTCTTTTGCGGTCAAATCGTTCTCTATGCTATTTTCTTGAGTTTTAAAACCATTGCATTTAAAGCTATACAAGGCTGGGCCACCAATAGTATTGCCTATCGCTTACAGGAATTGGCCAAGTACCCTACAGATATTTACAAAGGCGCTTTGCGAGTGGTTTATACTTATGTTTTGCCTTTGATTTTTATTGCCACAGTGCCGGCCAAAGCCCTAACCGGCAAATTAACTTGGGAATTATTTGTGGGTTCAATTATTGCCGCGGTTTTAAGTTTTATTGTTTCGCGATTGATCTGGAAGTTTGCGTTAAAAAGATATAGTAGCGCGTCGTCTTGACCCCTCACATTATCTTATTTGAGAATATTTTGTATTGTTTGATTTTTTTTAGTTAAACGTTAATTATTTCATTTTGATAAAACAATGTGAGGGGTTGACAAAACACCAAAAATGTGGTATAATATATCATGTAATTTGCTTAAATTAGCAAAAATTTAAAAAATTAACAATTAATATATTAACATATGAGAGGAGAAATGGACCCAATGAGAGGAGAAATGGACCCAAGAACACGATATGTCGGCGATACTTTACAAGAAGGCGCTGGCGAAAAAATTAAAGGCGTAGATAAGGGGCAGTTTCGCGCGGGCGATAGGCGACTTTATGCCACTAAAAAAGGTGACATTATTGAAGTTGAAGTTTTAGGTGTTTCTGGAGATAAAGAAGGCAAAAAAGGTTTGCAATTAAGACATGTCCCTGGGGAAGGTGAAAAGCAATTGCCTGATTTTGCCATTACTGGTGAAGATAATGAATTGGCAGAACAATTACAACCCACAGAAGATGGCGATAAGGTTTTGGAAAAAAAAGTAGCAATGTTTGCTGGTCCAGGTGAAGAGGAAGCCGTTCGCAAACAAATTTTAGATAATGAGAATGGTGAAGAGATAAAAGGCGGCAGAAAAGCTACTATGGAAGATGCGCCAATGTTTAATTTGGGTTTAGGTGAGAATGATGAGGACTTAAGAATATATAAGGATCAAATTGGAGTCCGTGATGCTAAACAAATTGCAGATGTTAGACAAAAAATAGATGAGATGGGAGTTGGAAGAAGCAGCGGGGGTAATCCTGATGAATTTTTTCATGATTGGGAAGTTGGACAGCGTGCCGAAGCTCGAAGAAACATGGGCTTAGATGAAGGAGCTGAAGAAGAACAAAGAAAGAAAGTTGCTTAATTTGTATGGGGTTTTTTCTTAATAAAGAAGAAAAACAGATAAAAAAACTGGAAGATGATATCGCAGTATTATTTGCTCGTCAAAAAGAAATGGACAAAGAGTACTCACAGATTTTAGCAATCCTGGAAGGTGAAAATAAGTTAGAGATCGTTCCTATTTTTGGGAGCAAAATTAGAGATTATGGAGTACGGTCTGGTGTTAATGAAAATGATCCAAGAATTAAAAAATTTGAAAGTTTAAAAATGGAATTGAACGGCTATCGAATAGCAATATATAACAAGATAGAGCATTTGAATAAATTGAAAGAAGGTGAAGAAACTGAGGTTAATGATAATAATGTTCCAGTTGAACCTCATGATGATGAGCATGATTGTGAAGTTGTTGATATACGTCCATTTATGGAGAGAAGGAAATAAATTTGACCCACTTAAACAGTGGGTTTTTTGTTGCAAATATGATAAAATACTTGGTGCTATGAAGTATTGGCAAATGTATAAAACTTTTTTGCAAAAGCACTTGGCCTATAGGTTTCGTGTGGGTATTTGGGTATTTGTTGATGTAATAAAGTTTTTTTGTTTACCTTTTGTTTGGCTAGCGATTTATCAGGGCAGAACGGAAATAAATGGTTATACGCAAACCGGAATGATTACCTATTATTTAATTATGATTTTTATTAGTTTGGTTACCACTTCGCATATATCCCGCATTATCAGAACCGATATAATGAATGGTGATTTAAATAATATGGTGGTTAAGCCCATGAATTACTGTTTGTATAGATTTACTCACGAAACTAGTTACAAATTACTTTCCGGATTTATGGCATTGCTTATATTTTTTGTAGCTTTTTATTTTTTGCCTCAGTATGTGGTAATGCCGGCCAATTTTGTCAGATTAGTTTTTTTTGTTGTTGCCCTAGTTTTTTCTTTACTTCTATCTTTTGCTTTTCAATTTATTGTTGGCATGGTGGCTTTTTGGTGGGGAGAAAACAGCGGAGCCGAACGCCTAGAAGAAGTTTTGGAATTGGCTTTTTCTGGAGCTATTGCACCTCTGGTATTTTATCCCAAATTGTTGCAAGCGGTGGCCAATTTTTTGCCATTTAAATTTTTATCATATTTTCCGGCCCAGGTTTATTTAGGACAAATTGACTATTTGGGTTATTGGCAAGGTTTGGCACAGGTTGCTTTGTGGTTGTCATTTTTTTATGTTATTGTTTGGCAGATGTGGAAGCGAGGAATTAAAAAATATGAGGGATTTGGCTTATGAGTAAATATTGGAAAATTTATAAAATATGTTTCGCCAATAGCGTCTCATATTTTACCCAATATCGAAAAGATTTTTGGTTTAATTTGTTTATTAATTTGCTTTGGATTGGCATTATTGCTTTAATGATAGAAATAATTTTTGGTCAAACTTCGGCTTTGGGTGGTTGGAATAAAGGAGAGGTTTATTTATTAACCATGCTTTGGGTGGTAAGTAATGAATTGTTTGTAATGTTTTTTGGCGGCAATCTGTTTGACCTTTCCGATATGGTGGCTGAAGGCGTAATAGATTTTTATCTATTAAAGCCGGTAAACTCATTGTTTTTAGTGAGTACCAAATATATATTGTTTAGAGCCTTTTATCGATTGTTGGGAGAAATAGCAATTTTGGTTTATGTATTTATTCATTTTAATTTTATTGTTAGTGGGTCTAATATTTTTTTAGGAGTGTTGCTTTTTATTGCGGGGTTGATTGCTCAATACGCGATAATTTTGTCCCTAAACACTTTAAGTTTTTGGCATATGCGTATTGGCAATATTAACGATGCTATTGGCGCAGTGGCGGTTATTGGCCGTTATCCATTAAATATTTTTTCCAGAACAATAAAATTCATTGTTTTAACAATTTTACCCGTGACTTTTTTTGCCTATGTGCCTGCCGCCGCGGTTTTGGATCGCTGGCCCTGGTATGGTATAGTATATGTGCTGATATTCAGTTTAGTTTTGTTTGTAAGCGCGGTGTTGTTTTGGGAGTTTGCACTAAAAAAATATTCCAGTGCTTCAAGTTAGTTGTGTAATATATTTAATATTCGGGTTTGGTGAACTAATTTGAATAAAATATTATTGTTATATTGTTTTATTGTTAATGATTGTTGCGAATCGTAGCAATACAACAATATGTAATTTTTTTTAAGTTTAATATCGATTTAAAATTGTATGACTATCATCAACGTCCAAAATCTCTCCAAAACCTATGAATATTATAAAAAGCAAGCCGGGTTGTGGAATTCGGTGAAAAGTTTGTTTCATCGGGAAAAATTGTTTACTCAGGCTGTAAAAAATGTAAGTTTTAAAATTGACGAAGGTGAACTGGTGGGTTTTTTGGGGCCCAATGGTGCGGGCAAGACTACCACTTTAAAAATGCTTTCCGGCATTTTATATCCTACTTCAGGCAAGGCACAGGTTTTGGGCTTTACTCCTTGGCAGAGACAAAAGGAATTTCAAAAGCAATTTGCCTTGGTAATGGGGCAAAAAAATCAACTGTGGTGGGATTTGCCGGCCATGGAAACTTTTATTTTGAATAAAGAGATTTATGAAGTGCCTGATAAGCAGTTTAAGCAGACTTTGGATGAGTTAACTGAATTGCTGGATATTAAACATATTTTGGATATACAGGTGCGCAAATTGTCTTTGGGTGAAAGAATGAAATGTGAGCTGTGTGCAGCTCTTTTGCACTCTCCCAAGGTTTTATTTTTGGACGAGCCGACAATTGGTTTGGACGTGGTTTCACAAAACAATATTCGTGAATTTTTGAGAAAATATAACAGGGAAAAAAAGACCACCATCATTCTTACTTCGCATTATATGGAAGATGTAGAAGCTTTGTGTGAGAGGGTGGTAATTATTAATCATGGTGTAATTGGTTACGATGGATCGCTAAACAAATTGATAGGGCAGTATGTGGAGAATAAGATTTTGGAAATAACTTTTACTGAAAAAGTAGAGGTTAAGGCTTTGGAGAAATTGGGTGAAATTAAAGAGTACTCGGCTCGCCGGGTGGTGTTGGAAATACCTAAGGCCGAAGCTAAAAAAGTGGCGGCAAAAATTTTAACCAAATTTCCAGTAGATGACATTTTAATTAATGAAGAGGATATTTCCGAGGTGGTGAGGAAGATATTT
>Ga0172369_10006660_pt1 | contig 13674 bp, 12 predicted proteins | sample LakKiv25m_FD_114539 | JGI IMG/M metagenome (GOLD analysis project Ga0172369, IMG submission 114539) | Freshwater microbial communities from Kabuno Bay, South-Kivu, Congo - kab_022012_11.25m | ecosystem: Environmental > Aquatic > Freshwater > Lake | place: Democratic Republic of the Congo... | reverse complement strand
CCCGTGCTGGCGGTCTTAAAAGCCAAGAATTATGACGAAGCCATCAATCTCGCTAACAGCACGGAGTACGGTCTGACCGGTTCGGTCTATACCAAGAATCGCTTCAAAATCGACATGGCAAAAAAGAAATTTCACGTCGGCAATCTTTATATCAACAGAAAGTGCACCGGCGCAATGGTGGGCGCGCATCCCTTCGGCGGATTCAACATGAGCGGCACGGATTCCAAGGCGGGTGGGATGGATTACCTCGGACTCTTCATGCAAGCCAAATCAATATCGGAAAAACTTGGCTGAAATGCCCAGTGCGTAAGATTTTATCGTTCTCGGTAAAAACGCAAAAGCCCTAAGTGAAATTAGGGCTTTTGCATGTAGTAAGGAAGGAATCAACTGGGGATCTGAAATCCATTTACTCTTGCATAGGTGGGCAGCAGCCTTTGCCGGGATGGCCTCGGTGCCCCAAAGGACCCATGTGTCGCGGGGCCATACGACCGTGCATCATACGACCTTCCATGAGCTTGTCTTTTTGTTCATCCCAGATGGTCTTTTGCTCGGGCGTGAGCTTGCTGCGCATCTCCAAACGATGTGCAATTTGCTTCTTTTGAATGTCCGCACGGGCTTTGCCAATTTCATCCACAATCGAATTGATTTTGCTTTGATTGGGATTCTCCGCCATAAGCTCACCGCGCAGATCGAGCTCTTTCGCCTTTAGAGCCGTGTGCAGCGGCAGCATCTCTTTTTGATGCTTGAGCTGCAGTTCTTGAAACGCTTTCTTCTGCTCGGGCGTAAGCTTTAAATCTTCCATGATTTCCTTGCCGGGTCCCATGCAAGCCCCTGGTATGTCGTCAGGAAAATCCGGTTCAGCCATTGGCTGTGCCCAAATCGGAAGTGAAAAGACCAATAGCATGAGCAGTGCCCGCACCGCTATTTTTGCTTTCATGACCATATCTCCTCTATAATGAGTTGTAAGGTTTTTGTGTTTTTTGTATTGCTTATTGTTAGATAAAAGCGCTTGATAATAGTACTATCATGTTGCACTCAGTTGGAACTGTTTTCAATACATGAAATCTCTCCGGTTTTTCCGTGCCTCATCGAGCCGGCCTCTACCCATTCTCCTACCCGCTCTCATCTCGTCCATCGACCGCAGGAAAGGAAAGCCTGGCCGGCCTTTTTCTAATGTCACAAGCAGATGTTCCCATTGCTCCGGAGTAAGCAGCGATTTTAGCGATAGCAGATGGGTGACCGTCAGACGTTCGAGCTCTATCTGCTTCTCAGCAAGCACCGTTACCACCGTGTTAACAGAGTCCTGGTTCGGCGATTCTGCCAAGAGCAAATCAATCAACTCATCACGATGGCTTTCTATCGACCAACGCAGGGAACGCATTTGCGTATGATACTGCAATCGTAATTGCTGCATCTGTTGTCGCTGCTCGTGCGTTAGTGTTGAATCTCCCATAAAGAATGGTCGCATTTCCATTGGCTGCATGACCTCCGGCCTCAAAGGCATCGGCATGGCCTTGTCCGGACAATTCCAAAAGTATATGAGTGTGCTGATGACTGCGACGTTGACGGTCAGCGAGAACACCAAAAGAGCCAAAATCCATTTACTCATGGCATCTTTCCTTCGAGGTTTTGTTCCCAATGGTTGAGGCTGGTATACTCTGCCGTTAATGAGCCTTGCGGAATGGCGGAAAATACGTCCTCATCAAAGTAGCTGTCGGAGATCTTAAAGGCGGTGTCTGCGTCGCTCGAAAGCTTTTCGGTTAGATGGGTGCCCAAAAAGATCCCAAATACAAGCCCAACAGCGATAGTGACAGGCACCAAGGCTCTTGCCGCCCATCGCCAGGCATTAGAAACGACCGGCATTTTTCGATCTTCATTCCTCAATCTGGCGCGCAGCCGCGACAGAAAGTAAGGATCCGCCGGCAAAGGCTCTTCGGCTTCCAAGAACATGTTTAGCTTTTGTAGCCTCTCAAATTCAAACTTGCAGCTTGAGCATTCTTCTAGGTGAAGAGCAATTTGAGAACTCGTCCGCGCATCCAACTCACCGTCCAGGTACGCGGATAGTCGATTTTTTAGATTTTTGCAGATCATCTTATTCACTCTGTTTAACACCGGTAAGGTTTAAGACTTGCTGTAGAGCTTCCGATTAGTAAAATTCTATTATCCGTCGTCCCTTGTTGCTCAGTCTTCTTTGAGATACTCAGCCAACATGCGACCAAGCGCCAATTTCGCCCGATGCAATCGCGATTCGACGGAGGCTACGCTTGTCTGCATGATATCCGCAATTTCTTGGTAAGAAAGTCCCTGATAGCGATGCAAAATGACGGCAGTTTTCTGTTCACTGTTCAATGAATTGATTGCCTTTCGTACAGCGCGGGTTCGCTCCGCCTTTTCCAAGTCCGAGGCCGGATTGCCGCCTGCATCGGCCACTGACAAATGGTCAAGATTGCCGCGGTTTTCCCGCGAGGTAAAGGTGGAAAGCCATTGGCGGCGTTTGCGGGAGCGCAGCACGTTCAGACAATGATTGATCATCACCCGGTAAAGCCAGGTGGAAAACTTGGCTTCCGGCCTAAATTGACGGCTGGCAGCATAGACCTTGATAAAAATGTCCTGAGCGGCATCCCGGGAATCTTGAACATCGTTGAGAAACCGATAGCAAGTGTTGTGTACTTGGCCCTGGTAGCGCCTGACCAGCTCATCAAAAGCTTGCTCATCTCCATTTTGAAATTGTCGAATGAATTCCTCGTCTTGCATCTATGTCCATTGGTTTGTCATCACATTTTTAAACACCCCTGGCGGCGAGAACTTGCCCGGAAAACCGCGATTAAAACTGCTGGCTTATACTCGAAGGCTACGTGAAGGCGAAGTGCCTAATTTCGTGAGCGCTGGCTGCATTCTGCGACTCACTCCGTTCGCTTCTAATGAGGATAGAGACGTAAGCCAAAATGGCTTCTTGCCCTACCTTTCATTCATTTCAGACATAATGGTGATGATCATTAGAAACTCGGAATGACAAGAAAGTATGTTTTCCTACAGACACTAACTGAAAAGTACCTCGATATCCTCGCGACTGAGGGTCTTGAAAAAACCGCCGTCCGTAGAAATCAGAGTCGAAACCAAATTTTTCTTTTTCTCCTGCAGGTCGAGCATCTTCTCTTCCACCGAGGCCTTGGTGATGAGGCGGTAGACAAAGACCTTTTTATCCTGGCCGATGCGATGCGCCCGATCGGCAGCCTGTATTTCCACGGCGGGATTCCACCACGGATCGTACAGGATCACGTAATCCGCTGCCGTTAGGTTGAGGCCCGTTCCACCGGCTTTGAGGCTGATGAGAAAAACTCTGATCTCTTCTTCCGTTTGGAAACGATTGACCGCTGATTCCCGGTCAACGGTGTGCCCATCCAAATATTCGTAGGTAATTCCGTTGGCATCGAGGTGTTTGCGGATGAGGGTGAGCATTTTTACGAATTGAGAAAAGACCAACACCTTGTGGTTTTCCGCCAAAATGCTTTCCATCAGTTCTTTGAGCGATTCAAACTTGGCGGAATCTTCTTCCACGTTCTGATCGACCAAATAGGGATGGCAGGCGATTTGGCGCAGCTTGACCAAGCCTTCAAGGATATTCATGCGGCTCTTATTCAAACCGACCTCATCGATTTTGCTGAGAATCATCGCCCGGTAAAAGTCCCGCCAATGTTTGTACAATCGCTCCTGCTCAGGGTTCATGCCGCAGTAGTAAAACTGTTCGACTTTTTCCGGCAGCTCGGGAGCCACGCGCTCTTTGGTTCGCCGCATGACAAAAGGAAAGATGAGTTTCTTTAAGAACGTCGCTGCTTCTTCGTCCTTTTTTTTCTCGATAGGATTGGTAAAGTATTCTCGAAAATAATTCAAAGATCCCAGCAGGCCATGATTCAAAAAGGAAAACTGCGACCACAACTCGACGGTATTGTTCTCCACGGGCGTTCCAGTCAAAACCAGTCTGTGTTGCGCTTGGAGGACGCGCGCTGCCTTTGCCGTCTGAGACAAGGGATTCTTGATCTTTTGCGACTCGTCCAAAATGACGTAGTGAAACTTGAAATCTTTCAAGAAGACGATGTCCCGGCGCAGCAGCCCGTAACTGGTCAGAATGATGTCAAAGCCGGCGAAATCCTCGGTGTGTCTATCACGATCCATGCCCGCGTGGATGAGAACGCGCAAATCGGAGGTGAACTTTTGCACTTCTTTTTCCCAGTTGAAGACGACAGAGGTAGGACAGACAATCAGACTGGGAGTGGTATTGCCGTTTTCTTTTTCTTTTAACAGAAGCGTCAAGGCTTGCAAGGTTTTGCCCAGGCCCATGTCGTCTGCGAGACAGCCGCCGAAAGAATAATCGTGCAGGAAATAGAGCCAATCATAGCCTGCCTTTTGATACGGGCGCAGAACGTTCTCCATATTCGCGGGCAGTGGCTGCGATTGAACGCCGTTGAACTGCTGCAACAGCGCCAGACTCTGATGATACTGCTCATCGGCCTGTCTGCTAATGGCTTCCTCGAATAGAACGTCAATCAAAGTCACGTGAAAGCGGGGAACATGGATAGCATCTGCCTTGACGTCGGCGAAATTGAACAAATGCTGGAATTTCTTGAACCATTCTTCTGTGAGCTTGCCAATGCTGCCATCGGCTAACTTCACGTACCTTTGTCGATGGGATAAGGCTTTTTTCAGCTCTTTGATCGACAGCAAAACGCCTTCGATGTCGATTTCCAGATTTAGGTCGAACCAATCGATTTCCGATGAAACGGCAATCTTTACGTTGGGTGAGCCGGTGCGAACCTTGTACTTGCGAAGATTCTCCCGACCAAAGATCTCGAATCCTGCCTGAAAAAATTGCGGAATATTCTCGAACAGCCAGGGCAACGCTTTGGCATCGGAAATACGGGCGCCGCCTAACGGGCGGGATTTGACTCCTGTGTACAATACTTGCTGCCAAAGCTGATTTTCGGTCTCCATGTCCCGCTGAATTTTGATAATCGTCTGTCCATCCGAGGCCATCCTAAAGATCTCAGCCAATGGCTCGTGAAAATCTATCTCGAATTCATCATAGAGCAACCTTAAAAAGACCTGCAATTGGTTAGTGCCTTCCTGAAGATAAACTCGTTTCTTACTGATCTGCGAAACGACCTGCACTGGCAGATTGTCCGGCAGGCGCAAAGATGAAGCAGAAGACAATCTCGGAAAGACATTCTCTATGAATTGAGGAAATTCGGATTTTGGGATAAGCACCGAGAGCGGATTCTGCGTAAAGGGCAGCACCAACTCGGTGCTTTCCAGGCCATCAACCTGAAAGATACTGTTGTCGTAAAAGACCCAGGCCGGCTTTTCAGCCAGCACGCGAAAACGGCCATCAAGAGGCTCCTTTTTATCGTTGAAAACGATAAATGGAGTAAATCGGAAGCTATCCTCTTCCCCGGTGATTTGAAACTCGACTCGATTGCACGCTAAGAGCAAAGAGATTGGCGCTACGGATGAATCTGACTTGCCCAGCAGGATTGTGCTGTCGCGCAAGAGGTCGAAAAGCCTGCCAATCTTGCAGCCGTATCTGAAATGATAGGCAGGGTAGTCGGTATAGACAAATGGCCGGTAGCTGGAATTTGAAGCATAAGAGTGTTCACTTTGCGCCAAATACGTGAGGATAAACGGATCGTTGGGCGTGTATTGAATTTCAGTGCTATCCGGGTCCAAGTTGGAAACGGGAATGAGACGACCAAGCTGGCCGTCTTTTCGCAAATAGGCTTTGCGGGGAGCAATTGTCCAATATTCATCGTGAAACGACAGGCGATACACCACTCGCCACTGCGGTCTGAGCTTTTGGGCCGACGGGTAGAGCTTTTTTTTCTCACTGATTTTTTTGAAAAAGTCCTGCCAATTTGGACGTATCTTGCTCTCGACGGTGATGGGTCGATCTTGCTCGTAGTAATCGTGCGCCGTCAGTAGAGTGGCCACCACGTGCTCACAACTCCCCCAATAACTATAACCACAGGAGCACCCCGCCAAAATTCTTTGATCTTTTTTCTTTCCGATTACGTGGTATGAGCAGCCATCCGCTATCACGTTGGCTTCAAAGCTGTCGTCCTCGATTGTTTTTAGTACCACGCGATTTTGTTGATAGTGCTGGGTGCCGCGTCTAAATGCCTTGGGATTGGCAAAGTGCCTTACTCGATCAATTCTAATTTCCATTCAGCCCTGAATCCCTTCTAAGGAAAAGTGCATATTCCGCAAAGATCAACTGGAAAATTATGAAAATTATTTGTCAAGCGCCAAACAAAATTTTGCTTGAAATGGAAATTTTGCGGTAGCTCACCGTTTTTCTGATTGCCGGGCGGCGATTGACTTATTGCCAAGCAAGATGCTTCGCTAAAGTGGGGCAAAGAATATTGTCGGGTTTGCAAAAAGTGGGTAAATTAAAGAGTGTTGGGAGTGCGCGATTGTTAAAGAAGGGTCAAAAAGAATTTGATGAAGAGAGGAGTACAAAAGACCGATAAATTGTCCGATTGGGCAGGTTGAACAATGCGGAAATGCGCACCTTCTGTAGGCCATGAAAAGGACTGTTTACCTTATTCGGCAGCCCAGAGTCGCGGCAATCGGGGCGGTGCTACTGCACAATCACCTGTAATAATTTCATGATGGGTGCCGGGTAAACACCCAGCCAAACTAAAAGCAGAGTAAGCGTCGCGAGGACAACGCTTCCGGCCAATGAAACGGACCGTGACGGAACAGCAGACTCTGATTCCTCATGCGAGTACATCGCAATGACAATCCGCAAGTAATAATACAAACCAATGGCGCTGTTGATGACGAGCGCAACGACCAATAACCACAACGCTGAACCGATGCCGGAGACCACCACGTAAAATTTCCCAACAAAGCCGGCGGTCAGAGGAATGCCGGCTAAAGAGAAAAGCATAGCGGTCAAAACTAATGCAACCCATGGACGACGCCAACCCAAACCACGATAATCTTCGATGCGATCGGGTTCGCCATTCTGGGTTGACAAGAGGGTGATTACGCCAAAGGCGCCAAGGGTGGTGATAAAATAGGCGACCAAATAAAACGTCGCCGCCAGCACAGCATTAGGTCCGCTGGACAAAAAAGCGACCAAGAGGTAGCCGAGATGAGCAATAGATGAATAGGCTAAGATGCGCTTGACGTTGTTTTGCTGCAAAGCCAGCCAGTTGCCGACGAACATCGAAGCGATGGCGATGCCGGAAAAGAGGAAGAAGACCGAATAATAACTCAGGATATCCGCAGCAACTGAGAAGCGCAGGAGCAGGGCGAACACTCCGCCTTTAGACACGGAGGCAACGAATGCAGTAACCGGCGCCGGGGCGCCTTCATAAACGTCGGGAGTCCACCAATGGAAGGGCACCACCGCCAACTTGAAGCCGATGCCGACGATCACCAAGGCCAGCCCGGCGAGGGCGAATAGCTGGTGCCCGGTTCCCCACGGCACCCTCATCGTTAGGGAATAGAAATCCATAGTGCCGGTTTCGGCGTAAATGAGCGCCATGCCAAAAAGGAGAAAGGCTGCTGACGCGCCGGCCAGGACGAGATACTTGGTGGCAGCTTCGATGCTGCGTTCTTGCGTGCGGGTAAAGCCCAGCAGCGCATAAAGCGAGACACTAAGCAATTCCAAGCCGAGGAAGAAAGAGGCAAAATGGCTGCTGGCAGCCAAGATAGCAGAACCCAAAGCTGCCAAGAGTAGCAACAAGTAGTACTCCTCCTTCTGCTCTTGCTGATGCTTGAGGTAGCCGTAGGATTGAAGAACAACCGCAAGCGTGGCCAGCAAGATTAGCCCCCAATAAAAGCGAGCAAAGTTGTCCACAATTATGAGCGGCGTTATTTGCAGAGAAGATGCGTAGCGGTTCATAGGTAGTACGGCAAAAGCGCCTATCAGTCCTAACGCAGCTAATACAACGGCGGTTCGATGACTTCGGAAAAAGGCAATTACCAACATCAGCGCTACAGATGCGGCAGCCAGGAGAAGAAGAGGAAAAAGGAGTGATAAATTCGACGTCATTTTATGCCTTAATGAAATTTAATTTCCTTGTGCAGAGCTTTTGGCAATCCGCTCACGTAGCCCGACTAAAGTAAGGCCAACAATTTCATTATGAGCTTCATCGTAACGCAAAATGACCCCATCTCCGATATCCATGCCAATTGCCTTTTTCGGTGCTCCAATTGAAAGGTACAATACATCCGCTTGTTCATCATAATCCCAGTCAATTCTTGAGGATTTTAGAATTTTTATTGCTTCCATATCGTCGTTCTCCTATTATTCGGAAAGTTGCTCAAATAGGCAGTAAGAATAAATCCGTCCTCCTGGCTGGTCTCTTTGTAAATCACCACGACAAATTTATTTATTACAGGCGCCTCGGAATAGAAGCGAAGTGCAATCAACTCGCCAGCATCGCCTTGTTGAATGATATGTGGACCGACAAGAGTTTCTGCGACCTTCTCTTGTAGTTCCTGCATTTCGGGGTGGCGTAACACAATATGCTGCCATCGTTCTTCGGTCAAACGAATTGGGACGCCATTATGTGAATGCACGATGAGCATATCAATCCATACACATGGGCTCAGTACCTTTTAGTACCGTTAAGAGAGATGTTCCAGATTCAAAGCCGAGAAACAAGTTAGGACTTTCCAAATGACTAATCCACCAAGAATTTTTCAAGTACAAGTGACAAAGGGCTATGATTTAGTTTTATGCCAACATTGGGAACTAATGTATCGTTTATAACCGACAAAACAAATGTACTCCCTGCTAGCGAATAAGCTTTTAATACGAAGAAAGCCTCATCAGCATAAAAATCGAAAACGAAACGGCCAGTACTTAGAAACCGGCCGTATATAGAATTTATTGTAATGAAAACTTTCTCCAAAAGGGCGGGATCCTAAGCTATTCTGGCTAAACGACTATTTATGAATCTGTCAAAGCGTAGAGTAGATCTATCTCGCTCTAGCAGCATCCATGCTCAAGATAGCCATGAAGCCTCTATCTTTCTAACGACAGATATGGATGACAAAAAATAGGTGCTGCTTAAGGGCAGCAACACCTGAGATGGACCAATTGGTACTGTCATTCCAAATCAACAAAACTCCTATATGATTCGGATAGCATAGCAAATCAATCGGTACAACAGATATAGAGACGCAAGCGCCTAGAACAGTGAAAACGAAATCACTGTTAATTCATGGATAACTAGCGTCAATTCTTTTAAGAAAGACGATACGTTCTTAATAAAACGCAAGAAACGTTTCGATATCTTCACAGGTTCGTTACCTCCAAGGTTCAGCTTGAAGGATACCCGCCCATATTGTCAATGAACATCCTCAAAAAAATATAACGATTTTCAATCCCTAATGCAACTTATATTTTTTTTCCTCATTTACTCTCTATTCATTGAGAGTAATTGCTGCTAGCTATTTGACAACGAAACCTTGTACGCTTTGGAGCGGTACTCTCGCAGTGTTCAGCACCGGTTGTGGATAAAGACCCAGCCACACAATGGTAATGATTAATACGCCCATCACCAACATCTCTCGTTTGCCGAGATCCGGCAATGTCCATTCCTTCAGTTTCGGACCGTGAAAGGCGCGCTGAAACATCCATAGCGAATAAATAGTAGCCGCGACCAATCCCACCGTGGCCAGAGAGGTCATGCTGAGACTGACGCGATAAGAACCCATGAGCACCAAAATTTCCGCAATGAAATTCCCTAATCCCGGCAGCCCTAAAGAAGCCATGGCAAAAAGCAGCGCCACGCTCGCCATGCGCGGAACTTTGGCCCACAAGCCGCCCATCAAGCCAATGTCTCGCGTATGGATGCGTTCCTGCAACGCACCCACCAAAATGAACAGCGCTCCGGTGCTGATGCCGTGACAAATCATCTGCATCACCACGCCCTGCAAAGCCAGCTCGTTCCAGGCAAAAACGCCCAACAGCACAAAGCCCATGTGACTGACGCTGGTGTATGCGACCATGCGTTTGAGATCACTCTGAGCAAAAGCCACCACCGCACCGTATAGAATCCCCACAACTGCCAAAGGCATGGCTATGGGCGCAAAACTTTTGGCGGCTTCCGGAAAAAGCGGCAACACAAATCGGAGTAATCCGTACGCACCAGTCTTTAGTAATAGTCCGGCCAGTATAACGCTGCCGGCGGTTGGGGCTTCCGTGTGCGCATCCGGTAACCAGTTGTGAAAGGGAACTGCGGGGAGTTTTACCAAAAAGGCGACCAGAAATCCAAGCATTAGCCAGGTGGCCGTCGCTGGTGGGATGTATGTGCCGAGCAATTGGGTATAGTCGAAGGTGTAGACGTCGGTATTCTTGCCATGAATGAAATACAGTCCGAGAATTGCCAGCAGCATCAGCAAGCCGCTGGCTTGAGTGAAGATGAAGAACTTGACCGCTGCATAGACCCGCCGCTCATGTCCCCAAATGCTGATGAGGAAGTACATGGGAATGAGCATCATTTCCCAAAAGAAATAGAACAGGAACAAATCAATGGCCAAAAAGACGCCGATAATGCCGGCGAGAATCCACAGCAGATTAAAATGGAAGAAGCCTATTCGCTCTTTAATTTCATTCCAGGAAACAAGGACCGATAAAAAGCCCAGAAAGGAGGTGAGCAGTACCAACAACAAGCTTAGTCCGTCCACGGCGAGGTGAAACTGGATGCCGAATTGAGGAATCCATTCCTGATTCACCTCGAGGAGCCATGCTGTGTTAGATGATAGCCCAACTCCGCTGGGATGTTGTTGCCAGAGGTCGACTGCCAAGATGAGATCTGCACCCACTGTCAGCAGTGATACCCAGCGCGGCAACAGATCGCCCCAGCGACTGAGAAACCAGGCGAGCAATCCGCCTACAATAGGAAGCAAAATAAGAATGGTCAGTATCATGCTTTTACCTTTTGCCAAAGCAAAGGAAACTATCAGAGATTTTGCAGAAAGACTACAATTGCAAAGACGATCACTGCACCCAGTGCAATACCGGCTGCATACCAGCGCGTCTGGCCGCTCTGCGTGCGCGCGGTCAGGCGATGTAATAATTGATTCAGTGCAGCGATGCCGGTGTAGATTAAATCGAAAAAGTCGTTTTTATTAATGCGGGCAATCCACACGAAAGGCCGCACAAAAAGTCGGTCGTACAACCAGTCGAATGCCCAACCGGAAAACCAAAAGCGGTGCAGACCAGAAAACATAGCCGGCCGGAGAAGCTGGTCGGCGAGCTGTGGTTTGCGCACGAAAAAGACGTACGCCACATAAACGCCCAGCAAAGAAGCTGCTGAGGCAATGAGTTGGAAAAGCAATTCAGCAGCAAAGCCAAAGTGTCCGGCATGGGTTGCTGGCAGAGTGGATTCGACGAAACTCGAAAACAAGGGTAAATGTCCCAGCGTTTCCGGAAGCTCGACAAAGCCGCCGATGACTGAGAGTATCGCCAAAGCTACCAGCGGCAGTTCCATTCGTTTGCCGGGATGGTGAGCAAGATGGCCTTTGGCTTCGCCAAAGAATGTCAAAAACACCATACGGAAAGTGTAAATAGCCGTTATCAGTGCGCCGGCGAATCCGGCTGCCCATAGCCATGGGTTCCCTTTTTCTCCTGCCCAAGCCAGCCAGAGGATCAAATCCTTACTATAAAATCCGGCTGTCACTAACGGCAAAGCGGCCAACGACGCAGCGCCGATGAGAAAAGTCCAATATACCACCGGCAGCTCTTTTTTCAGACCGCCCATCTTGAACATATTGTGCTCATGATGCAGGCAAAGAATGACCACGCCACCGGCAAGAAAGAGCAGCGCTTTAAAGAAAGCATGAGTCATAAAGTGGAAAATCGCCGCCGACCAGGCGCCGACGCCCAAAGCCAAAAACATATAGCCGATCTGGCTGATGGTGGAATAGGCAAGGACGCGCTTCAAGTCCCATTGCGTGAGCGCGCTGAATCCGGCTACCAGCAAGGTCAGGGCACCGATGACAGCCACGGCGGATTGAACAACGGGCGCCAGCTCGAACAGAACGTGAGTGCGAGCGATGAGATATACGCCGGCGGTCACCATCGTAGCCGCATGGATGAGAGCGCTAACCGGCGACGGACCTGCCATGGCATCGGGTAGCCAAGTCTGCAATGGCAACTGGGCGGATTTGCCCAAGGCGCCGCCCAACAGCAAAGCGGCTGCGGCAATAGCCAATGTGGAACCGACCGGCCATTCCTGCCCGGCGCGCTGCATCAATTCCTGAATATTTAACGTGCCAAGGTGAGTGTAAAGCAGAAACAGCCCAATTGCCATGGAAGTGTCGCCGACGCGGGTGACGATGAAAGCTTTGCGCGCTGCGCGACAGTTGTTTTCTTCCTGGTACCAAAAACCGATGAGGAGGAAGCTACATAAACCGACCCCTTCCCAGCCGAGGTAAAGTAGCAGCAGGTTATCGCCCAAGACCAGCATCAGCATGGCACCGACGAAAAGATTCATGTAGGCGAAGAATCGGCTGTATCCTTCCTCGGGCTGCATGAATTCCGATGAATACAGATGAATGAGAAAGCCGACGAACGTCACCACAAAAGTCATGATCATCGACAAGGCATCCAACCGTAGAGCGATATTCGGAGCGAAATTGCCCACTTGCAGCCAAGTCCACAGGGTTTGAGTGAATGCGTTGCCTGCCGGGGGCGAGGAAATAAAACGGATGCCTATCCAGATGGTGATCAAGGCCGATACTCCCACCGAGCCTACGCCAAAGGATGCAACCGCCTTTTGGGAAAGCTTTTTCCCAAACAGCGCCAAGATCAAAAAACCGGCAAATGGTAGTGTCGGGATTAGCCACAACAACTCAAGCATGAATACCTCTAAAAGGTCGACTTTCAAAATGCCAAATCAAAAAACACCCCGATCCTAATTTGCAGCTGCGGGAGGCTGGTTTTTTCTTGCCAAGTAAATTCAACGCAACTCTATTCACTGCCCTGCCAGCCTCGCGCATGTTATTGCCTATCAGCCTCGCATTTTGCTGGCAGCGTCTACATCTAATGTCTTGTGCTGACAGTAAAGCAACAAAACCAAGGCCAAACCGACGGCCACTTCTGCTGCTGCGGTCGTGAGGATGAAAATGAACATTACTTGTCCGTCCGGTTGACCCCAGCGCGCTTCGGCAACTATAAAAGCAAGTCCAGCGGCATTGAGCATGATCTCGATGGACATTAAAATGAAAATGATATTTCGGCGTACCAAGACGCCAATCAAGCCGAGGGCAAAAAGGACGGCGGCTAACAGCATTCCATGATCAATAGGTATCGAACTCAATGTGGGGTAATTCTCCAACTTTTTTCAGTGTTCTCGCGCCGAATTTCAACAAGCCAAAAATTACCATTCATCTGTTAGATGCTTCGTTCGGCTATGAATTGCGTTCTTCGCGGAATATGTTCACAATGTCCGAAACATTGCCTTTATAGCTGGACAAGGCTTTTTCTACCTCTTCCAATGAAAGTCCTGTGTCCTCCTCTGCAACGATATATCTCCTAAAACCTGCGTGAAAGTTGATTAAGCAATTGGCTGAATCTTTTGGATACGTTCCTGTGCATATTCAAACGTTTCCTGGTAAAGATTACCCTTTGGCAATTTCAAGGTTGGCCGATTACTT
>Ga0172369_10006659_pt1 | contig 13676 bp, 9 predicted proteins | sample LakKiv25m_FD_114539 | JGI IMG/M metagenome (GOLD analysis project Ga0172369, IMG submission 114539) | Freshwater microbial communities from Kabuno Bay, South-Kivu, Congo - kab_022012_11.25m | ecosystem: Environmental > Aquatic > Freshwater > Lake | place: Democratic Republic of the Congo... | reverse complement strand
TGCAAATATTTCGCGAGCTCTTCCGAAGTGAGCATTACGCCGCTCTTGTCTAAAAGGATATTCCAGTCCGAGCTTTTGAGCTGTTCGCTTATTCTTTTGGATTCTTTGCCAATGATTTCGGAAGGAGGCAGAGAGGCAATCTTCTCCTCGCGAACGAACTGTAATTGTATCGGCGCGTAATGGGAAATGCGGGAAAGATAGTCCTCGCTCAAGGCTTTGCAGTGTTTGTTGCTTAACTTGCCGACTGTTAAGATTCTGAGTTTCATTAATCAAAGAAAGAGATGAGCCGTGAGTGCTAATGACAACAATGCGGGTGTAACGACCTCTCGAATTCCATTTTGCGATCTTCGCTGTGAGTTCGCTTCCTTTCCCAAAGAAGAGAACGTCGATGGAGCCAAAAGCTGTCGCACATTTGCGGCGTTGTGGTGCTCACAGCTTGACCAATTGGTGACCAAGAATGCCCCGTGCGCCGTACGCTTTGGACAGCGCCGTCCGAAAGCAAATCTGTAAGCCGGACAATCCCAATTGCCGGTTAGGGTCTCGGCGAACTGAAAATGCTGGCATGGGCCTTTAGCTGCAGCATGTTCCAGTGGTTTTCTGCCAACAGCGGCCCGTTTGCCTGCCCGAGCATAGAGAGCATTTCCTCCTTCACCCTCACAAATCCAGCCATATTGTCTGCCAACACCGGATCCCCGGAAGTATTTTTAATTTTCAGCGGATTGAGGGGATGGCCGTTTTCATAGAATGCATAGTGCAAATGCGGCCCTGTGGCCAAGCCGGTGCTCCCGACGTAGCCGATGACATCTTTCTGTTTTACCGCTGAACCGACCTGAATATCTTCAGCAAATCTGCTGAGATGACCGTACACCGTAACAAAATGGGGATTCTTGTGTCGAATTTTTACATAATTGCCGATGCCGCTATTGCTGCCTTTCTCGATGACCACGCCATCGGCCGCTGCTGAGACCGGTGTGCCGGTTGGAGCAGCAAAGTCCACGGCGTAATGACTGCGGACAATTTTCAAGATGGGATGCATTCGCGAGCCGGAAAAATAGGAGCTGATGCGGCGGTAATTAAGCGGCGATTTGAGAAAAGTTTTTTGAAAGGATTTGCCGGAGAGGTCGTAATAGCCGCTGGCTTGCGGAGAGTTGTCAAAATAAATGGCAGTAAGCGGAGCTCCGCTTAGATCGTATTGCCCGGCGAGAATGCGGCCGTAGCTCACAAGCTCGCCAAGACTATCCGGGCGAGCGGCGTCTTGCAAATAGTTGGCTTCATAAATGATGCGGAATTCATCGCCCTTGCGTGGATCGGCAAAAAAATCCACGTCCCATTGAAACACGTCGCTGAAGGCCGCAATCAGCTCGGGGCTTTCGCCTAAATCGAGGATCGCCTCGTACAGCGTGGATTGAACCGTGCCTTTCAGCGTGCGAATTTTGGTAATGAGGGGAATTCTTTCCACAGCGCCGTGAAAGGTACCACAGGTATCGCGACGGACTTTTATGGTGCGGGTTAGCTCGGGATAGTATTCAAAGCTGTGGATGGTCTTGGCCGAATCGGAAAGAATGCAGTATTTCTGCGACGGTTTGATGAGTCGATGATTACACACCCGCCTGAATGCGGAGATGATTTCAAACGCCGTGGCCGGACTGATATTCTCTCGCCGAAAAATATCGGAAAGTGTGTCTCCGCATTTAAATCTACCCTCTTTGCGAAGGTAATGGGGTTCCGCTTGCCAGGTTGCGGAAACTTGCGAGCTCTCTTGGTATAGCTCGTCATGCTTATTACAGGCTAAACAGGTAATGAATAGAACGGCGGTTGTGGTTCCCAGAAATGCTTTTCTCAAGATGCTACCTCTTTTTCTTCTCCCATCAATAATTTGCTGACCAGCCAATTGTTGCCATGTGTCACAGAAAGATATTAAATCAAAATCTAAATTGGTAGCGAAATTTTACTGTTTGAAAATTAATCTTAAAAAACTAAATTGGCGAAAAGGCAGCGGCAACTTCGGACTGGGATCATGAAGCGACTTCTGATAACAGGTGCGAGCGGTTTTTTAGGCGGACATCTGGTCCACCAGGCCAGACGCCACTGGGAAACTTTTGCCACCTACTTAACTCATCCCCCAAGAAGAAAATCCGGACATTGGACTCAGATCGATCTAACGCGACATGCTGAAGTCCGTGAGTATTTGGAGCTGATCCGGCCTCAGATTATCATTCACACTGCGGCTATGAGCAACTTGGACCTTTGCGAGGAGCACCCACTGTGGGCTGAAGCCGTCAATGTGCAGACGACCATGAATTTCGCCTCCTACGCTTGCCGATTGGGCATCCGGCTTATTTACGTCTCCAGCGACATGGTATTCGATGGTGCGAAAGGATTGTATGAAGAGACCGATCGGGTCGCGCCGATTTCCGTCTATGGCGGCAATAAGGCGGCTTCTGAGGAAATCGTTCGCCACCACTGTAACAACTGGGTGGTTGCCAGAACAGCCCTGATTTATGGAAAGCCTAAAATGGGCGGCTCTTCATTCTCGGAATGGATGGAGACGCGGTTGCGTCAGGGTTTCAAGGTTCCTCTCTTTCACGATCAATTCAGGTCTCCAATATTGGTGGACAACTTGGCGGAAGCTCTGTTAGAGTTGGCCAAGAGCGATTTTATCGGCACACTGCATTTGGGTGGAGCCAATCGCACGGATCGGTATTCATTCGGCGTCCAGCTTTGTGATTTTGGCGGATACGATCCATGCCTGTTGGAAGCCATCTCCATGCATGCCGCGCATACCAAAGCCCCTCGCCCTGCGGATGTTTCCTTATCCATACAAAAATCCCAAGCGCTGCTCAAGAATCCTTTACTTTCCACCGAAGAAGGGCTGCGCCGGATGTTTAATTCCCGGTAGCAGTTACTGCGGGAATGAAATACCGCTCACTTTCGTTTTGCCAGAGGCACTGCTTCTGCTCATTTCTGATGAGTAGAACCAGAGGTGATAATATGGTTCTATTAAGGAAAGCCGGCGAGGAGAAATCCATTGACTTTGGGTTCTTGTGAGTCGAGTTGTAGCTTTTTCAAGCCCAAAAACTTAAACTGCTAATGAACGCGAATCGACGCGAATTGCACTCTTGCTAACTAATGGGAGGCTCCGAGCCTACCGCTGGTTTGAGCGATTTTGCAGGTGAAAGAACGAGGCGATGTATGTATGACGTGATCATTGTGGGTGCTGGACCGATTGGCTTGAGCTTGGCCATAGCTGCCAGCCGTCGCCATTTGGATTATTTGGTATTAGAAAAGGGAGTTTTGGTCAATTCAATTTACAGCTTTCCCACCCACATGACCTTTTTCTCAACCGGACCGGAAGCGGAGATCGGAGGCATTCCTTTCGTCTCCACCGCACTCAAGCCTTCTCGGCAGGAAGCTTTGCAGTACTATCGTCGCGTTGCCACTCATTTTGACTTGAAAATCCGCTATCACACAAAAGTCCAAGACATCAAAAAGGTCGCCGATCATTTCAAGATTCAAATTCACCCAGATCCGACGCTGGAAGCGAAGCGAATTGTTTTAGCCACCGGCTATTACGACAATCCGAATCGGCTGGGAGTTCCTGGAGAAGACTTGCCCAAGGTGAGCCATTATTACAAGGAGAGCCACCCCTACTTTCGCAAAAAGGTCCTGGTCGTTGGCGGGTGCAATTCGGCAGCCGAGGCATCATTGGAGATTTTTCGCGCTGGTGGAGAGGTCACCTTGGTGCATCGCGGCAGCGGCTTTGACGACAAAACCAAGTATTGGATTAAGCCGGACATCAACAATCGCATCGCTCGGGGAGAAATCACCGCCTATTTCAACAGCCGCGTCTTGTGCATCACTCCTTTCAACGTGAACATACTGGTCGAAGAGGAAAAAGAAATCTCCGTGGAGAACGATTTCGTTTTGGCCTTGATCGGCTTTCACCCCGACGTTGTGCTGATGCGCAAGGCGGGGGTGAAGATCAATGAGTCAACGCTTGCTCCCGAACACAATAAGGAAACGCTGGAAACGAATGTCTTGGGTCTTTATATCGCCGGCGCTTTAACCGTCGGTAACGAAGCGAACCGGATATTTATCGAGAATGGGCGCGTGCATGGCGAGATGATCATGACCGCCATCGAAAAAAGCTTCGGCTAACCGTTAGTTCACAACGATTTCCGCACCGTGTACCGCCGGGCTGGAAAAAATAACCTGTCCCCGAGCCTTAGCATCAATCAGGATTTCCGGGTGTTTTGCGCGCAGAAAGTCCGAATAATAATCTTGCATCACCCCATCAATGAACGCAGCGATTTTATCTCTATGCAGCAGATTGACCGTGCAGCCGCCAAAGCCGGCACCGGTTAGGCGGGCGCCCACTGCCCCGTGGGCGCGGGCAATTTCTACCAAGGCATCCAGCTCGGGCGTGCTGATTTCATAATCATCCCGGCAGCTTTGATGCGAGGCGTTCATTAGCCGGCCAAACTCATCTGCTTGGTTGTTGGCTAATGCTTGAGCTGCTTGTTCCACTCGTAAAGCTTCGGAAAGCACATGGCGGTAGCGCATGGCAATCTTAAATCCATTGTCTGGCGGCTGGAATACAGCCCCGGATTTCAGAGTCAGATAATTTTGCGTGATCTCTTGGATGGACAGCGAAAGCCTTTCGGCAATCTGCTCCAAAGATGTGACGGGAGGCGTCAAGGCTTGGCTGATAATGCGGTCGTAATCCTGTTTGTTGATGCTAAGACGCTTTGGGTCCACATCGGCAAGGCGACTGGCTTTGACGTCGAGCTTTAGTTGCTTTTTCATTTGGGCAGCGATGAGAGCAGCAGCTATTCGGCATTCCACCGGACGGCGATTGTAACCATCCATGGCTTGCTCGGTTTTGGGTGCGCGAATCAGAGAGTTGCAAATGACAATCTCATAGTCACCTGGCATTGGGACTGCCTTGATGCGCAAGGGGAAGAAATCAATTTTGAGGGCGTGATCCTTCCTGCCCATGAGGGAGATAGCTTGATCCATGCCGCCGCCTTCTGTGCCGACAAACCGTTCGGCACGAGCCAGCAATTCTGCAAGCTCCGCCGGGGAAAGCGTTGTGGCATTGGCATGAAGAAAGGTCAATGCGGCGGCGACGACCAAAGCGGAGGAAGAAGAAAGCCCTGCTGCCGCCGGGATGTTCCCCGAAAAAACGGCGGTAAAGCCGAGCGCAGGTTTGCCTGCATTGGCAATTATTGGCAGCAGTCCAACAACGGCCGCTTTAATATAGTTGCCCCAGTCCCCACGATCATAAGGTCGAATGTTGGTAGAATCGATAGAGAATTTGCGGGGAGGGAAATGCTCATCGAGATTGGTAATCTCGACAACCGGCTTGTCGCTACAACTTGCGCAAACCCAGATTTCCTTGTTGATGGCAATGGGCATGACCGGATAGCCATTATAATCGGTGTGCTCGCCGATCAGATTCACTCTGCCCGAAGCGCGTACTAAAAAAGCATTCTGAGGTGAGAATCGCCTTTTGCATTCGGTAATGAGCTGCAATAACCTCTGGTTTCTTTCCGCGAGGTTTGGATCATTCCGCTCGCTCGCCACTCGCATCTCATTGGCGAGATGATTGTGAAGCTGGTCTATTTGCACTTTTTTTCCTTCTATAAAATATTCGGGGCGAGGTTACTAAAAGCGGGGAATAATTCCAAGGAATTTCTTTTTTATGCAGTGTGAAAATTGCAGCGAACAGCGCGAGCAAAAACAGGATTTTTGTGTTGGCATAGAGAGGGCAAGTGAATGAGTCGATCCTTTGCCTGAGAATGAATTCTCAGGCTCGAAAACCCAAGCCGCCTGAAGGCGGCTACCACGCATTGGATAGCAAGTCACCTTTAGGTAACTTTTGCTCTGAGCCTGCGGTTTTAATCGCAGGCGGAGAAAATATTGCGGCCCGTTCGAAACTCAGGTATTAACGGATGGAAAAAACCAAGGAAAAGGATGCAGAAAACATGAAACAGGTAAACTTTCAAGAGGCTATGGAATTTTGGGCAAAACCCGAGCGCATTGTATTGGTGACCAGTACCGATGCAGAAGGCCAACCGCAGGTGATGACGGTTGGATGGAAAATGCGCACTTCCTTCCAACCACCTATGTTGGCAATCTCGGTAGGAGTCAAGAGGAACATGCACAAATGCATCATGGAATCCAAAGAGTTCGTCATTGCAGTGCCGGGAGCGGAATTGGCCAAGGGAACGCTATTATGCGGCATTTCCAGCCCGGAAAAGATTGATCGATTCAAGCAAGGGGGACTCATCACCAAGCCGGGGAATTTTGTCTCCAGCCCCTTGATCGAAAACTGCATCGCCAATTTTGAGTGCAAATTGGCGGCTGACCTGCCGACCGGCGATCACACGATTTTTGTCGGTGAAGTAGTAGCCTCGTGGATCAATGAAACCCCAAGCAAAAACTTGCTCATTATTGGGGAGGACGGCGGGACGGAGCTATTAGCCGCTCAGGGACCCTATCGAATCGGAGTGCTGCGCTGAGAGGCTCAATAAGAGACTACGTTTGGGAATCTGCAAGGTACCTTTCAGGTAATCGACTCGTACTGCCTTTTGCAGATTGCGCGTAGTCAGGGGAAGATTTCTTCGAAATGACCAAGTCGGCATCCAAGTAATCGCTAACCACACCGCTCCTGCGAGTGAAAAACAAAAAGGACGATCAAGTGATCGCCCTTTTTGCAGTCTTTTTAAAAAACTAAACCGCCTTTTGGAACTCAGGCGCCGGCTTTTTGCTTTTGTAGATAGACCACACCAAAGCACTCAACAGCAACGCTACCAAGAACCAGCCACTCGCGCCGAGTTCTTTGTACTGCACCACAATGGGGGCAATGATGACGGACACCAGATTGACCACCTTGATCATCGGGTTAAGGGCGGGACCCGCAGTGTCCTTAAGGGGATCACCAACCGTATCACCGACCACACCCGCTTTGTGTCGCTCAGAGCCTTTGCCGCTATTGTTTGCCGGATCTTTAGGTTCGTCTTCGATGGTTTTCTTGGCATTGTCCCAAGCGCCGCCAGCATTGGCCATAAAAACAGCCAAGAGCTGTCCTGAGAGTATGATTCCCGCCAAGAACCCACCTAAGGCTTCCACCTTAAAAATGAGCCCAACAACAATCGGACTAACGACGCCCAAGAGAGCGAGGCTGATCAGCTCTTTCTGTGCAGCAACGGTGGAAATACCGACAGCTTGTTGATAATCGGGCTTGATCCTACCTTCCAGAACGCCGCCGCGGAATTGGCGCCGGACTTCTTCGACGATGAGCGATGCGGCCCGACTCACTGCTTGAATACAAAAACTCGAAAATAGCCAGGGCAGCGCGCACCCGATGAGCATGCCGACAAAAACGATGGGTTCGGAGATGCGAATGCCGTTTGCCAGGGCGGACGGGTCAATTTTAGATACATCGGTGATAAACGAGCCGAATAGCGAAACGGCAGCGATGACCGCAGAGCCAATCGCTACGCCCTTGGTAATGGCTTTAGTCGTATTGCCCACCGCATCCAAATCGGCCATGATCTGCCGGGCGTCGCGCGTTTCCTGATCGTCCATATCGTGCCAGGCCATTTCGCCGATGCCGTTGGCATTATCGGAAATGGGGCCGTAAGAATCCATGGCGACGTTGTTGCCGGTCAGCGTCAACATGCCAATGCCGGTCATAGCCACGCCGTAGAGAATGTAGGCTACTTTTTGTCCGGCGGTGACTCCTTCCATGGTTCCGAAAATCAGAATGGAGGCGAAGATGGTACCGGCAATAACCAGAACCGCCCACACGCTGGATTCATAACCGACAGAGAGACCGGAGAGAATGGTGGTCGCCGGCCCGGTATTGGTGGCCTTGCGAATTTCTTGCACCGGCTTTTTATGCGTGGAGGTAAAGTACTCGGTCAATCGGTCAATCAGGATGGCGAGGATGACGCCGGCTGTAGTGGCCATGAATGGCCGCCACCAGCCGCCGGGAACGTTTTGCATGTAGAGGTAGCCCAAGGCACCAAACAGAGTAATGGAAATGATGGCAGAGGTGAAGAATCCGCGAAAGATCGCAGCCATGGCGTTGCCGCTTTTTCCCGGGCCGCCGCGAACGACGTATGTGCCGATAATAGAGCACAAAACTCCGATTCCGCGTACCAAGAGGGGATAGACGATCCACTCCATGTGACCAGTCATGTGGTAGAGAGCCAGTCCAAGGATCAAGCCGGAAACGATGGTGACTTCATAAGACTCGAAAATATCGGCGGCCATTCCGGCGCAATCACCAACGTTGTCGCCGACCAAGTCAGCAACGACAGCCGGATTACGCGGGTCGTCCTCGGGAATGCCGGCTTCCACTTTTCCAACCAAATCGGCGCCGACGTCAGCCGCTTTGGTGTAAATGCCGCCGCCCACTCGCATGAACAGTGCCAACAGCGTGCCGCCAAATCCAAATCCCAACAAAGCATCCGGAGCCGCAATGCCAAGAATAATAAAGATAATCGTGCCGCCAAAGAGTCCCAATCCGTCCGTGAGCATGCCGGTGATGGTGCCGGCGCGATAGGCTATGCGCAAGGAATCACCAAAGGACTTGCGCGCCGCAGCAGCTACGCGCACGTTGGCTTGGACCGCCATACGCATGCCGAGCTGTCCGACCAAGAGAGAGAAACCCGCACCCATGATAAATGCAAAAGCCCTGGCCAATCCAATGACGAGTTGCACCGTCTCTGGGGCAAGGCCGGTAAAACGCTTCAAGGCTTCTTCAGAGGGAGGGACGATATAGACTGAAAAGAACAAAGCGAAGGTTAGGATAGCGATCAAAGGCAAGATGGTAAACAACTGCCGGCGAAGATAAGCGTCGGCGCCGGAACGGATGGCGTTCCACACTTCCTGCATCTTGGTGGTTCCTTTATCCTCCTTCAGAATTTGATGGCGAAGGAGCAGTGCATAAAGGAGACCCAAGACTGCGATGCCCAAAACACTCAGCATGGCAGCTTGTTCAAAGACATTAAGACCGTACATCATAATGTGGACTTTCCTCCTTGTTATGAAAGGCTGTTGCGAATTTTTAATTTCCAGTGAAGGCTTGCTGAAGCCCCGTGCCGGTTATAAGGCGCGAATCCGGAGATGAGATAACGGGCTTACAGTAAGCGGGGAGAGATATCAAAGCGGACAACTGCTAAAGAATGCCCCTTGCGAACTAACAGAATGCAAGAAGATTTACTAATTGTCTTTTTTGATACATTTTTGGCGGCAAAGTTAGCATAATATTATGAAATAGTCAATAGGAAGATTTGCGGCTAATTTTTTCATTTTTTCTCTATGCTAGCCCAGGTGATTTTCGATTCTTGGAATCATCCGTTCCATTCCTTATATTCGTTGCGGCGAATCCTGTGGGGAAATGGAGATAACCTCCAAGCGCTTCTCTGGATTATTGTCGCCGAAAAACAACTTGATCGAAGGTGCCAGAATAAGCGAATGGAGCATATTTCATAAACAAGCTCATTTCCAAGCACTTTCGGCGGAGACTATTCCTCATGAAAAACGTGATACTCTTAGCTGTCATTGTTCTAGCATCGTTTTCGTCCACGCAATCCATCGCGCAGGAGGAAGATTTAAGGGTGCTTTCCAACTGGCTGAGGTACTCTGATGCCTCCAATGCGCTCTATCATTACTTTTGTTCCCAGGCAATCCGGTATTTGGATGAGCGCGCCGCTGAGATTGCGAAATTGAATTCCCTAGAAGATTGGCGACAGCGCCAGCAGAAGGTGCGCCAGGTCTTGCAGGAGATCGTCGGCCCATTTCCAAAGAAGACGCCCCTGAACGCTCGAATCGTCGGGTCATTGCAAAAGGACGGCTTCCGCGTCGAGAAGATCATTTACGAATCCCAGCCCAAGTTCTACGTTACCGCTTGTTTGTTCCTGCCTGATCGGTTATCCGGCAAAACCCCGGCCGTTATCTATTGCATCGGTCATAGCATCGAGGGCTTTCGCCTGCCTACCTATCAGCACGTCATCATTAATCTTGTCAAAAAGGGCTTCATCGTGTTCACTTTCGATCCTGTGGGACAAGGTGAAAGATTGCAGTATTATGATCCCGAACTGAACGAATCCAAAGTCGGCATGCCGGTTATGGAGCACTCTTACCCTGGAGCGCAGTGCTTTATTGCCGGCAGCTCGCAGACTCGATACATGATTTGGGACGGCATTCGCGCGGTGGATTATCTGTTGACGCGGAAGGAAGTTGATCCAAATCGCATCGGCATCACCGGTCGCTCCGGAGGAGGAACGCAGTCGGCCTACATCGCCGCCTTTGATGACCGAATTTACGCTGTCGCCCCGGAATGCTACATCACCAGCTTGCGGCGCTTGTACGAGTCCATCGGCCCGCAGGACGCGGAGCAAAACTTTTATCGCGGCGTTGCCGGCGGCATCGACCACGCCGATTTCCTTGAAGTTCGAGCCCCCAGGCCGGCGCTGATCCTTGCTACCACGCGGGATTTCTTTAGCATTCAAGGTGCGAGAGAAACGGTTGCTGAGGCTGGGAATTGTTATCAGGCTTTCGGCAAGGCCGACAATCTGGCCATCTCGGAAGATGACGCTGGGCATGCCTCAACCAAGAAAAATCGCGAGGCCACCTATGCGTTTTTCCAGAAATACTTAAATCTTCCCGGCAGCCCCGCCGATGAGCCAGTGAGTTATCTTTTAGCGGAAGAATTGCAGGTCACTTCTACCGGACAAGTGGCGAATTCCTTGGGCGGCGAGTCAGTTTTCAGTATCAACAAAGTGGCGGCCGAAGAGTTATGGAGTTCCCTGAAAAGCTCCAGACAAGACCTTCCTCGGCATTTGGAAAAGGTCCGCGAGGCTGCTCCGCGGATATGCGGCTATCAAGAAAGCGATTCCCAACCGAACGCCATCTATACCGGCCGTTATCAGCGTGAAGGCTATGTAATCGAAAAGTATTGCATTCAAGGCGAAGCAGACTATCCCATTCCCTTCTTGCTCATGCTTCCCGATGCAGCAGAAAAGCATCCTGTCGTACTCTATTTATCGCCGCAAGGGAAAAGCGCCGAGGCTGGCATTGGTCAGGAATTGGAGCGGTTTTTGAAAAAAGGCTATGCAGTATTGGCGCCGGATTTAATCGGCACTGGCGAGTTGGGTCCCGGCGACTTTACCGGTGATTCATACAGCTGCAAGCTTGGCAAGGCTTCTTACAATATCTGGTTTGCACAAGTACTGTTGGGTCGCAGCATCGTTGGACTTCAGGCAGGCGATGTTTCCCGTTTGGTGCAGTTCCTCAAAGCGCGTGCGGATATTGACAGCGACCGCATTGCTGCTGTGGCGCGAGCGGAGATGTGTCCGACGCTTCTCCATGCGGCAGCGTTCAACAAGTCAATCAGCAAAATCGCTTTGATCGAGCCACTGATATCTTATCGTTCCATGATCATGAACCGGTACTACAAGCCGCAGCTCATTCTAACGACCGTGGCCAATTCACTGCAATCCTACGATCTCCCTGATTTGGCAGCAAGCTTGGCTCCCAGGGGTTTGCTGGTGGTGAACATGACGGATCAGCTTGGCAAACGTGCAGAGCAAGGATTGTTCGATTCGGAATACGGAATTGTCCACCAGGCTTATGAGCAAGCGGGGGCAAAAGACAAACTGAAGATACGGTTCTGGGAGAGTTTTCAAAATAGGGAGGAAATGTTTCGAGGTTGGGTTGAATAGTCACTTATAAAATATTCAGGGTGCTAAGCCTCATTCAGTGCTATAGCTAACTTTTCCCCCTTTGCAGTCTGAGGGATGCGCAAAATGCATCCAATTTGCTGGCCCGAGTTGATGGCGGCGATCGATGTCAGGATTCAATTCCAACAAAATCGAAACGCCTGCGCCGGTGTATCTTTCCCGCATGGACGATTTCCAACGCATGTAAGTGCTCTAATGGTACAACGTAATGTCTGCGATGAATTGGAAATCACGACTATTGTAAGTGAGTAGTGGTGAGGAATGGCTAATAGCTGTGGCGGCTATCAATGCATCGGGAATTCGCAATCCATGACTCTTACTATAGCGTTCCATCAGGTCGATTGCTTTCTGGCAGACTTCGGACCCTATTATGATCATCCTCAGCGTTGAAATGGCTTCCTTTATTTTGCCTAATTCTCTTGCGTTCAGAGCGCCATAGTATAGTTCCATTACAGTCACAGCGCTAATAGCAAGGTTAGAAACACCTATCTTATCGAACAGAGACTTGGCATCAGCTTTCCCTTTGAAATACTCTATATAAACATCCGTATCGCAAAGAATCATCTGTTTTCAACTCTCCATGCTTCATTACGCAGGCCTTGAGCGGATACGTCTCGGTTCTTCCAGATGCCAAAAATGGCTTCGAATTCCTTATGCGAGGAATCACTTTGGGGTTCCTGAACGTCGATAACTGACAGCTCCTCTAAAAGCCTCAGGACGGCCTTGGCTTTTTTCTCATCCTTGACGCGAATTGTTATTTCCATCTAAATCTCCGTCACGAGTTTCTTTGAATAGAATTTACGCCAAATTATTCTAAAATCAACGGAAATGATTGAGCCGCTTTCTCTCTCGCGCGCACCAACACCATTGTACAACTTTAGGATTTCAGTGAAAGCTTGATGGCGCAGCCGAGGACGCTCGACAACAGTTACGCTAATTTATCGCGAAACCGCAATATCCTCTCCGGATCCACCACGCTGAAATACATTCCCCATTTCAATCCTGCCTGATCGACCTTGACCAGCACCTTGTTCCATCCTTCATTCAACGTCACGTCGACGACGTCTTGATTGGGAGTGGCCTGGCGCAGAATTGGGTGATCGTGAATGAGCCGGTCATTCAGCCACACCCGCACGCCATCGTTGCTGCCGATGCCGAAGCGGGTGGCAAATTCTTTAGGAGAGTGGATGTAGCAGAGCGCATAAGCGACTCCGATGCTATCAGGCTCAAATGCCTCTGTAAAGTCGATGTGTGCGACCTGCTCGTGCGGCCATTTCTGCCAAGCGACCTTGACGCCGGCCACACCACGATACTCTTTGCTGAAATCAATTTCCGATTCCGGCGGCAATAGAGTCCGTAGTCCTTCTCCAATGGGACAGTCAAATGGACCGATGATCTGCCAGGTGCGGATGAAACGCGATTCCAGACTGAGGGTTTGCAGAAATCCGGAGATGGGCGCACCTTCACAGTGAGACTGAATGTGGTTCTCAGCAACGATTTGCTTGAACTTGTCGGCCAGAGCGGGATCGACGGCCTGATCGCTATCCATCTGTCTCCGTGCCTGAAACCAAAGCTCTGCGTAATAGATTGGCAGGTGCGCCAACCTGACCCGAGCAAAAGTGGCCGGATCGTCGGCTACCAGTTTTTCCGCTTTGGCAAAATAGCCTTCTGCTTTCTGCAAGACTTCTGGCGTCAGGTAGCCGATGTCCGGATCAGAATACAAATGAAAGTGCATCTCCGATTTTCGAGCAATCTCATGCATCATGTCAAAATACCGGCGAATCGGCCGCCACGCCTTGCCGTAAACGCCTTGCAGGAAATCGTCGATGACCTCATCCACGTTGACGGTAGGATCCCAAAGCAGTTTGGCCAAAACGTAGGACCGCAGCTCAGCCATTTCTCCTCCGCCCGAGCTATTCC
>Ga0172369_10006658_pt1 | contig 13677 bp, 13 predicted proteins | sample LakKiv25m_FD_114539 | JGI IMG/M metagenome (GOLD analysis project Ga0172369, IMG submission 114539) | Freshwater microbial communities from Kabuno Bay, South-Kivu, Congo - kab_022012_11.25m | ecosystem: Environmental > Aquatic > Freshwater > Lake | place: Democratic Republic of the Congo... | reverse complement strand
TTTTCCAATACATGGTACAACGTCTATTCCTATGTCGGCGGTGAAAATTGGAACGTGAATTTGATCGCCCGCTGGGGATTGTACCTGTTATCCGTGCTTGGAATTTGGAAATGGCTGCGTAATCCAAAAGACCCTGCCTCCAGCCTGGTGATGGTCGCCATTTTCGGTATTTTCGTCTCTGTGCCATTCCTGCCTCCCACCGACGCCTATCGCATGCGTCCGTATGCCGCGAGCATCGTTGTCCTCGGCGCCCTGCCCGCCCTGGGATTGACATTCCTGACCGAGCGCTGGAAGACCGGCATTCTGGATAAACCCAAAATGGATTCTCGGGCATCAGGGGGGATCGCAGTTTATACAGCGGTACTGATCGTGGTCGCCTTGGTTGGCCCGGTCATCGTCAAATCAGTTGGAATCCCGCCGATTTTGACGCGGGAAACGTGCACCTCCAGCACAGACTTTATCCTGATCCGCTTCGACCCGGGTACTTCCGTCAATATTCACCGGGAAAACCGTGAGTTCCTGGACTGGATGCCGGATTTCCACCAGGGTCAATTCAAGCTAAATGCCCACGCGCTTCCTGACAGGCATTTAATCCAATGGGCGGATGAAATCGAAGCGCCGATTTCGATTTTTCACACATTCGATTATGCGAGCGGTCATTCCGCGCTCGTGACAATAAAGACGGAAATGCTCCCGGAACCCGGCACACGACTTCAATTATGCGGTGCGTGGGAAACCAGCCCGGATCTTATTCAATTTGCCATATTCCACGCGGAAGAGACAATTGTATTGCCTTGACCGGCTCAAAAACCGCCAAACGATTTGTTCACTCGAAATCAAGTTTACTCGTAAAAACACATGGTATAATCTGCCCGTTTGAAAAATGGAGAGGTCGCGTAGTCTGGCTTAGCGCGCACGCTTGGAAAGCGTGTAACCCACAAAGGTTCGCGGGTTCGAATCCCGCCCTCTCCGCCTGAAAGTCCCTCCTGGCGAGGGGCTTTTTGTTTTAGGTTCGCGGGCCCCCCATCTCCTAACTCGGACAAGCCGAAACCAAAAAGGCTTAAACACGAAGGACACTAAGATCACGAAGGAAGACCTTTAAAAACTTTGTGTGCTTCGTGTCCTTTGTGTTTGAAAATTCTTGTACAAAAAGCAGGGATTTAACTTCCAAGTTCCTAAAACATCTGTCAAAAGCGGGATATTTTATTCTCATGGACAAAGAGCCCCGATCATTTGGCATGGTCAGGGCTCTTTGTGATTTGGAAATTTTATGGCTTGGGAGTGGCGGTTACAGGACTGGGCATACCTGCAAAAACCAGCGGGCCGCCGGCAGGGGTTGCCGCATGGCCGGGGGGCACAAACGGACGGGTGTAAGTGAACTGATACAACAGGGACTTCTCCCAGTTGCCGCCGCCGAGAATATCCGTGCCGCCCGCCTCGGCTGATTCACGCTGTGAACCGGCCTGGATACCGGCATAACTGCTCAAGTCCAATTTTGCGGCGGAGGTACCTGCAATATCCGCCGTGTGGCAGGAGGCGCAGGAATAGGAACCGGGATACCAGATGTTGGCTTCCACAAAAAGCGGACGTACATCTTCAACATAGGTGCCATTGCAAGATGCGCCATTGACATCGGTGAAACCGAAGGCGTCGCTTTCAGGGAAGCCGGCGTCCACCCATGAGCCGAGCAAATCCACAGCGGCAACTTCACATTTACCGGAGTTATCCTGTCCCACAAATACGGGATTTGGGGCATGGCCAACTGTGGGGATGGGCGTGCGCGCAACGGGTTGTTTACCCTGGTTACAGGAGAGTGTAAACCCGCAGGCGCTGATATATACAATCCCGATCCAGGTCGTCACACCGACAATGAACACAAACAGCGCGCCATAGATATATTTACGAACATCATCTTTCATATGTGCCTCCTCCCCAATTACTGTTGCGACGCGCCGAGCGTGCGGATGTAATTGACCACATCCCAACGATCAGCCACCGTCAGGTTTTCGTTGAGAGGCGGCATGGCGCTGGAAAACTCCATATCAGGGAAAAGCGAATTGTTGGGATTGTAGAGGCCGTTGGAGATGGTCAGGAAGATCGTTCCATCATCCCTGCCCTGCACCAATTCGCCGGTCAGGTCTGCCGGTTTTTTATTGACGAGGAACGCGGCAACGGTACCATTTCCCTTGCCTGCTTCGCCATGACACATCGTGCAATGGATGGCGTAAAGTTCGGCGCCGCGTGCAATGGATGCTTCGTCCGCCGGGACGGGGTTTTCAGGAGCGCCCAGGCCGGGGATGTACGCCGGGCCTTCCACAGGAATGGATTTGACGGGCACAGGCAGGGGATTTTCCATGGGACTGAACGAGGGTTGAAGCCCCATGAAACTTACCCACTGAATCTTGACGACATCATAGGAAAACAGCATCAGCCCGCCCGCAAGCACTGCCAGGGCGGCAAAAACGATGATGAGTTGCTTTAAGAGTCTCATAGGTGTTGCGCCTCCGTGGGTTGAACGGATTCAGCGCCCAATTTTTTCAAGGCTTCCGTCAATTTCTTTTCATCCGCGTGCGGGCATTCGACCAGGATGGCAATTTTTCCGTCACTGACTTCGGTCACATACTTCATCGGACGGTAGGATGGGAAGTAACTATCGAGAAACACGCCGAGGAAAGTTGAGAGCAACATGCCCAGCATGGTCAACTCGAAAAGCACAACCACCGAAGGCGGCCCGGCAACGAATGCCTGTGACCCCACCTGGATCTCGTACATGCTCGGGCTGACAAAGGCGAGGAAAGCCCCGGCAAAAAAGCCAAGGATTGCGCCGCCCAGTGCAAGCCGGGGAACATTGGTCCGCTGGTTTGGGCGGCCCAGCATGGCCTCGGTGACGGGAACGCCGGAGATGACGTTCATGCAATCGTCATGAACGCCCATCGTGCGGAGATGCTCGATCGCATCGGCGGCAGGATCGAGGTCCGCGAAGACCGCCAGCAGGGATTTTTCAACAGTCATGTCGCGCCTCCTATTCCAATTCACTGACCGTCACGACGGTCTCGCGTCCAAACTTCTTGAGCGAGTGTGCCATCTGGCCTTCCTGCACTTCCCAAACCGGGATGAGCGGGATCAGGCGTGAAGCGGCCATGTAGAGAAGAATAAAGAATGCCAGCGTACCGATCCCAAGCGGGATTTCGATACCCGGTTGGTACAGACGCCACGTGAAGGGCATCCGGTTGATGGAAAGGGAAATCGGGATGATGATGTAGCGTTCGAACCACATGCCCACGTTAATGAGCAGTCCCACGATGAAGACAATCCACGGTGTGGAGCGCCACTTCTTATTCCATAGGACAGCCCACGGAATGGCGACATTGACGACCAGCATGGCAAACCACATCCAGCCCAATGGACCGGCTTCATGGTAGTGAAGCAGTTGTTTCGTCCACTTGTCGCCGCCGTACCACTGGACCATGTAATCGTTGAAGAAGAAGTAGGCCCAGGTCATGGAAATGATCAGCATTAATTTGCCGATGGCTTCGAAGTGCTCGGGGCGGATGAAATATTTCATATTCTTCATCGTGCCGCGCACGACAGCCAATACCATGATGACCGCGCCCATGCCGGAGTGCAGGGCGCCAACGACGAAATACGGGCCGAAGATGGTGGACGACCAACCGGGACGGGTGGCCGCGGCAAAGTCCCAGGACACGATGGTGTGGACGGAGAACATGACCGGGATGATGGCAAAGGCAAAGATGTTCATGGCGTTGCGGAGGTGCGTCCATTCGCCTTCGGTACCGCGGAAGCCGAGCGCAAGGATTTTATATAAAGTCTTGCGCCAGCCGGTTGATTTATCGCGTGCCATCGCCAGGTCGGGAATGAGCGGCAGGAAGAGATACATCGTGGACGAAAGCAGGTAGGTGGTGATTGCCAGCAGATCCCACGAAAGCGGCGAATGGAAGTTCGGCCACAACTGGCGTTCGTTTGGGTAAGGCATGAGCCAGTAGGCAAGCCACACACGGCCCATGTGCATGAAGATGCTGAAACCCGCCTGAACAAGACCGAAAGTGGTCATCAATTCTGCGGCACGCGTGAACGGGCGTCGGAACTCCGCCTTAAACACGCGCAGGATCGCGGAGATGAATGTCCCCGCATGGCTGATACCAATCCAGAACACGGTATTAACGAGGAAGATGCCCCAGTACGACGGGCGGTTGACGCCGGCAATGCCCAGGCCTTCGAGAATCATCTTCCCCCACGAGTAGAACAGTCCCCACGCCACGATGGCGCTAAGGGTTACAAAGACAACCCAGAATTTCCACGAGGTGGTGTGCATCGAATCCATTACCATTTCGTTCATCTGGCCGCGCGGCAGGGGATCGAGCATCAAGTGTTGTTCGCGAAAATGTTCCTCACTCTTGTGATGAGGCCCCGCGTGCGAAACATCGGGATTCTCGAAGTGTCGTTTGTTATCTGTCATTTCTACCCTCCATTGAGATAGGTCACACTGGGAAGTGTGCCCAATTCTTCAAGAAGTTTCACCCCATGCTCCTTGTGGGCAAGTTGGGAAACGAGACTTTCGGGGTCGTCAACACGCCCAAACGTAATTGCGCTCGCCGGGCAGGCTTGCGCGCAGGCGGTGGTGAATTCGCCATCGGCAACTTCGCGGCCCTCCGATTTTGCTTTGTCCTGCGCCTTGTGAATGCGCTGGATGCAAAACGTACATTTTTCCATCACACCGCGGCGGCGGACTGTCACATCCGGATTGTATTGGTTTTGCAGGGAAACCAGCGCCTGATCAAGACGCGGGTCTGTGTAATCTCGCCAGTTGAAGGAACGCACCTGGTACGGGCAGTTGTTCGCGCAATACCGTGTGCCTACGCAACGGTTGTAGACTTGCAGATTAATCTGTTCAGCCTGTGAATGGACTGTCGCAAACGCGGGGCAGACCGGTTCACAGGGAGCCTGTCCGCACTGCTGGCACATGACCGGCTGGTACGGGGTCATCTTCACTTCGGGATATTCGCCGTCCCAGAAGCGCTCGATGCGGATCCAGTGCATGGAGCGGCCATAACCGGCATCTTCTTCACCTACAAACGCGACGTTGTTTTCCATTGCGCAGGCGGCCACGCAGGCCTGACAACCGGTGCAAATGTCCTGGTCTATGACCATGCCCCACTTGCCCTTTTCGGCCTCGCTAAAATTGGCGCCAACTTCGGGAATATTCGATTTGTTCATGTCGTCACTCCTAACTCGGACAAGCCGAAAGAGTTTTACCGCTAAGTACGCCAAGGTCGCCAAGAAAAACCTTTAAAAACTTCGCGCTCTTTGCGGTCTTCGCGGTGCAAAAGTTCTTGTTTTTTGTGCAAGGATTTAACTTCTAAGTTCCTAATGTTCCTCGCCCATGCCTTCGCCGTACACACCCATGCGGCTCTCAAGGCGGGAGAGAGACTGCTTGCGGCCTGTCTTTTCCACTTTGACCTTCATACCCGCAAAAGCGAGGTCACCGGCTTCGTTAAAATGGGGACCAAATAAATCAGCAGGGTTGACTCCGCGCCCGGATGCATATCTCCCGTAAGCAGTATGACCCTGCCCGAACGGCACGGCGATCACATCGGGACGAATGGCCGGGTACAGATAAACCGGCGCTTCCACCTCCCCGGCCGCGCTGACGAGTTTCACCACGTCGTCGTTTTCGATACCCAGTTCATGGGCGACTTCGGGGTTCATCTCGATCCACGTGTTCCACATGACGGTGGTGGTCGGGTCGGGCAATTCCTGCAACCAGGGTTTGTTCGCACCCGCCTCGGCCAGCGTGGGCGAGACGAACGGGAGCAGAACAAATTCACCCTCACCGGCAAATTCAACCTTGGATGCGTCAATGTTGCTATTGAGCGCATCAGCCGCCGAGGGAGCAACAAGGCCATCAGTGATCTTCCACCAGCCCCCATATTGCTGGAAATATGCCATGAAAGTCAGTTCATCGGGCGCAGTGAAGGAACCATCCGCTTCACCAGGCAGGGCGCCGGCTTTTGCCACCATATACTCATATTCATCCGCATACGGCAGGGCGGATGCGAATTTTCCCCCAGCCAAGCGGGCCGCCGCCAACAACACATCCACAGTCGAGCGCGTATTGTGATATGGCGAGACCGCCGGTTGTGAACCGGAAAGCACAGACCTGGACGAACCAGTGGCTGCACGCTGGTAACCCCACGATTCAAGCGGGTGATGATCGGGGAAGACGTAATCAGCAAGCAAAGCAGTTTCATCCGGGAAGGTCGCAAACGAGATGACCTGGGCAACGTTCGCGCTTGCACCGGCGAAATCCAATGCGGCGGGCAATTCAAAGGCCGGGTTCACGCCGTGAACGAACAACACTTTGAACCTGCCGTCGGCCATCTTCCTGACGAAATCCTGCATTTCCTTCAAGGATACAGGCTGGTGATATTCATCGTTGTACGGCGAAGCAGGCGGGAAAGAAATGCCACCGGGCCCGCCAAAATTATCCGCAAGCGCGTTGAGGGCAAGGACGGCTTCAGCAGTCGCAAGACCATTGCTTTGACCGAGCGCCGCGCCGCCAGGGATGGCAAGCGCCTTCCCGGAAGCAGCAAAGAGATCCGCGAGGCGTTCGAGTTTCTCCAGTTCAACGCCCGACTTTTCAGCCGCGTCGACGGGGTTCACGCCTGCGAACGCGCGCGGCATGGAAACGCCGCGCGCCTCAGCCGCGAGTTTGCCAATCGCAAGCGCCACCAGGCCTTCAGTCCCGGGTGCGACCGGTATCCACTCGTCCGCTTTCGAGGCAGTCTGTGACATGCGCGCTTCGAATTGGACAAAATAGCCGCGCTTGCCTGTCGTTGTACCTTTGCGCATGTTTGAAAAACCGCGCGTGTTTGCAACCGGCGAGAGCCAGGTTTCGAGGAAGTTCGCGCCAAAGGAAAGGACAAGTTCCGCCCCGCCGATGTCAAAGAACGGGACACTGGACTGACCAAGAAGATTCCCAGCGGCCCTGCTCAAGGTTGCGCGGGCTTCAAATGCAGAAAGCGCGCCAAAACGGATCGGGGCATTCACGCCTGTCGCTTTGGCGAAGTCAGTTACCAGGTCAAAGAGATGATCCGGGGCCATGCCCATGAGGAAGGCAATCTCGGAGGGTTTGTTATTCCTGATGGCATCGGCAACAGTCTGAAGAACGGCATCCCATTCCATTTTCCGAACGGCTTCATCGCCGCGCGAATTGCGCTGAATGGGATCCGTGACGCGGTCGGGATTGTAGAGGCCTTGCAGGGTAGCCTGGCCGCGCGCGCAGGTTTTGCCGAGATTGACAGGGTGGCTGGCGTTGCCTTCAACCTTGAGTGCGCGCCCCTGCATCGTGCGAACGACCAGCCCGCAGGCGGCCGCGCACTCGCGGCAGGTGGTGGCGTAATAAGTGCTCTGGCCGTTATAGTTGTACTCCGGCATCTCCAGGTACTGCTGGCGGCTAACATATTTCGAGGCCGGGCCGCAACCAGTGAGGATCGCGGTGGAAGCCGCACCCACACCAGCCAGTTTCAGAAAATCACGCCGGGAAAAATTTTTGCTCATATTGGATTCCTTTCACCCGGTTTAATAATGACAGGTTCCGCAATCAAGGAGTTTGGTTTTCAGTTCAGGATTATCCCGGCTTTTCTCCTTGTGACAATCCAGGCACCAGCCCATATTCAACACCTGCGGGTTCTCATAAATGGTCATCTTTGTCAGGTCACCGTGACAGTCCTCGCAGTTCAATCCCGCCGCGATATGGGGCCTGTGATTATATTGAACAAAATCGGGCACCTGGGCAACCGGTACCCACTGAACCGGCACGCCCGTTCGCACCGACTCCACCAGCGGTTTTAGCAGTTCACTGGTTGTGGTCTTCGCTATCTGCTGGTGACAGGCCCAGCATTTGGCTGTCGAAGGAAGTCCGGGGGATGGGCCGCGCTCCGCGCCCGGATGACAATACAGGCATTGAATGCCAAACGCGACGTGTGTCTTATGAGGGAACTGGATGGGTTGTTCAGGCTGCTGCTGTGTATAGTAAATGCCATAGGCCGCCAGGCTGAATAAGGCTAAAAAGGCGATTCCCACCGCCACCAGACCAAGCGGCTGTTTCAGCCAGTCAAAAATACGTTTGATCATGGAGACTCCTAAAATGAAATTAAGCGCCGCGCCGTCATCTCTGGCAGCGGGGGCAAAATTAAATAAGCACTCCGGGATTCGATGGACAAATACAGTACTGTGAAGATGCCTTCACCCGGGGGCCGCGCGCAAATACAAGACTCGCCCCGATGGTTATCAGGACGAGTAAATTGGATTGGCCATTTGTGAAATCTGTCATCACATTTTCCTCACAGAGTGCTGAACCCCGCCAGCAGATTGGCATTATACAGCAAAAGTGGAATAAAGTATATATAAGGGATGAAATTTATCTGTATTTATAAAGAAAACAACCCCCATTATTCCTGACGGATACGGCAATTGAATTGACGGTGGAAATCAAAGGACCCGCATGATATACTTGCAAGTGAAGATAATCCATCATGAAAAAATATTCAAAAGCGATTCTTTGGGTTCTCATTGGGCTGGTGGTATTTTTCGCGGTGGTTGCCATCCCTGCGCTTGGGCGCATTGCAATCAGCGGCGAAGATTTGAGCGCGGCGGCGCTCTTTGCGCAAACCACACCAACCCCTGTCCTGGAGGATGTCTCTGAAATCGGCTCAACGGACGGAATCATTATGGTCGGCGTCATCATTGTGCTGATCGTCGTTATGCCGGTTGTCTTGAGCAAAAAATCCTGGTCCGATACATTAAGGGACGGCCATCTTTAAGGAGGATCAGGTGTATTTGGGGGAGGGATTACAATTCAAACATATCACACGACCATCGAAGGATTTTTTATGGATGCCAGGACAATCTTGACCCTTACCACTCCCCGCCTTACGTTGCGCGCTTTTTCGATGAACGATGCAAACGACCTGTTCAACATCCTGCAGGAGGCGGATATCCTGAAATATTTCCCAAGCCAGACCGCGTGGCCGATGGAAAAAGTGGAGAAATATATTTCGCATCAACTCCAGCATTGGAATGAACATGGATATGGTCACTGGGCGGTTGTACTGCGTGAAAATGGAGAACTGGTCGGCTGGAATGGCCTGGAGTTCCTGCCCGACACAAACGAGACGGAAGTTGGCTATCTCTTGAGCGGGTTATATTGGGGGAAGGGATTTGCAACGGAATCCGCGCGTACTGTTGTTGATTTTGGGTTTGCGAATCTCGGGTTGCAGGAAATCGTCGGGTTGACCCATCCGGAGAATATCGCATCACAGCGCGTACTTGAAAAAAGCGGACTGTCCTTCACGCGCCGGCAGAAATATTTCGGGATGGAAATGTTCCGGTTCGCCGCGCAGGCCGAAGGTCCGAAATGATGCGCTGACAAAAAACGGGGGATGTATATGCCGCGAAGAATCAAAAAGCCGGGTGAATTTCGTCGCCCGGCTTTTTAGTCCCATTATCGGTTTTTCAGGCAGGGATGGTTTCGGCTTTGGGAAGTTCCTCATGGTCGGGGAGCAAAGTATCCGCGTTATGGATGGCAGGAATGAAATATCCGGAGAGGCCAACGAACATTGCGGCAAGACCGCAGAAGAAAATCAATAATCCCATGCCCGCGCCGGGCCCGGTGCCGGCAAGCCAGCCGAAGGTTTTCGACAAGCCGCCTGCAACGCGCATCTGGGGCTCGAGGACGAAATCTGCCATTGTGCCTGCAATGATCGGCGAGATGGGATTGGTGAGCCACGCGATCAGGCGCCGGGCAGAGAAGACGCGCCCCTGCACATCCGGTGCGACCTTGGCCTGCCAGATGGCTTGATTGGACGCATTGACAAGCGGTCCGACGAGGGCAGTTAACACGATACCGAGAATCCAGATGGGCAAGCCTCCAACCAGGCCGATAATTGCCATGCCAACCCCACTCATCATCCAGCCAAGCAGGACACCGTGCACACGCTTCTTGAATCCGCCCCACGCGCTCATGATAATGCCACCGATCAAACCGCCGACCGCGCCTGCGGTTTGTACTGAGCCGAACATAAGGCTGTTGTTGCCCGTACGTGAAAGAACCATGGGCGCAAGCAAGGTGAAGCCGATTCCAGCAAAGAGATTTCCAGCGAAGAAGATCAATTGCAAACCAAGCAGACTCGGCCGCGCAAAGATGTATTTAAAACCGTAGGCGGCTTCCTTCAGAATACTGCCTCGTCCTTTTTCGCCTTCCTCTGTGCGCGGGGGCTGGGGGACATGCACAACCATCAACGCGCCGATGGCAAGGATGAAAGTTGCAACATCGAAAAACAGGAGGCCGGTCAGTTTGATGATGGGCAGCAAGGCTCCCGCCAGCATGGGCGCGATGACGCCCGGCCCGGCTTCGATCAAGGACATCATGCCGTTGGCCCGGCCGTACTGTTCCTTCGGGACCATCGTGCTGATGGCGGCTGAATAGGCAGGCCATTGGAAAGCCATGCCGAGTCCATAAATCACGGACGTAAAATACAAATGCCAGAATTGTAAAATCCCCAGCGCCTGGAAAACCAGGATCATGACCGTGGCCAGGCCTGCGAACAGGTCGCTGACCATCATCATCAATTTTCGGTTGTGACGGTCCACCATCACGCCTGCAATGGGCGAGATCAGGAGAAAGGGAGTGATGAAAAAGACCTGCATCAACCCCAATGCAGTGGCGCTCTGTGTTTTTTCGAACATCCAGATGGTGAGGCCGAATTGACTCATCGAACTGGCAAGAACGGAAACGATCTGTCCAAGCCAGACAATCGTAAAGCCGAACATCCCGGCTGGGCGTTTTGTTTGTTCGCTCATTGATTCTCCACACTACTGCAGGATTTCGGAAATCCCGCCTGGTCTATTCCACAAAAATTTCAACGTGCTCGCCGTCGTCTTCATCGGTCACGTCGATAATCTTGCCGGTCACGCCGGAGCGGAGTGCGTCCATCACATTGGACATGTCCACGCCTTCCACCTCGGGCGCGAAGTGCGCGCCGATCTTCATCCCGGCGTCCACCAGTTGGAGCGGAATCTGGACCGATGCTTTGGAGCGACCCGTGCGAATATCCGTGACACGGATGCGCAGCCAGCGCGCAGGTCCACCCATGCCCGGGGGGCGCGGCGGTGTGGGAATCCCGCGCCGTGAGTCACCCAGGGCGGAAAGCAGTTTCGCGCCCTCATCCGCGCTGATTTTGCCCTCCTCGATCAATTTCAGGATTTTCATTCTTTCTTCAACAGTCGTCATTGCGACCTCCCGCGATAATTCGTGAATAAGCCGTTTATTTTACCCGTTCTCCTGCGCTTTGGCCGGTAAACGGAATTTAACCAAAACCGGGATGATACTCAGAATCACGACCACGCCCGTGACCAGAAATGGAAAACGCGGACTGACGCTGGCCCATAATTGCCCGCCAATCCACGGCGCAGGCAGGGATACAACTCCCAGGCTGGTGCTGAACAAACCGAATGCAGTGCCGCGCAATTCCTTTGGAACCGCCTTGCTAATCAATGATTGATAGGCGGGGGTCATCAAACCCACACCCAAACCGGCCAGCGCCCAGCCAACCACATAGAGAGTCATGTTGCCGGATGGAACCAGCACCAGCATGATCATTGAAATGCCCACAAACAGCAGGCCGCCGGAGATCACCGCCCGCTCGCTGATCTTATCCGCCAGCCAGCCCCCGGGAATGGTGGACAGCATCATGAACAGGCCGAAAACGCTGTTCACCCACCCGATCTGCTGGATGCTCAGTTTTCCGATATCCTGCATATAAACGGGCAACAGGTTCATTGACAGCATGAACGATGTGTCGCGCACCCCATCCGTGATGAGAATCCAGGTAATCAAGCCGCCCGCAAAGACCAATCCAAACATGGTGGACAGGTTGCTTTTGAGACTATCGAAACTTAATTTCCTCGGGGTTGCCTGGGCTCCCTTTGCGGCCTCCCGCGCCATGCTGACACGAATGAGAGTCGCGGCAATGTAAAAGACCGCCGCCACCACCAGCATCATCCTGAAGCCATAGGCGCCTGCCAGCCATCCGCCCAGCGGAGGCCCGACCACGGAGACAATCATAAAGATCGCCTGCGTGATCCCAAAAACTTTGGCGCGATTTTCCTCCGAGGAATGTTCGGCTACAAAAGCATCGAAACTCGGTCCAATCAATGAGCGCGTGACCGCGCCCAGACCCTCCCCCAACAAAAGCCATTGCCAGGTCGGCGCGAAAATCAATGGGATGAACACAAACACCCCAACCACACTGCCAATCGCGACGGCACGCAGGCGCCCCAAAGAATCCGAAATCCATCCACCGAGAATTTGCAGCAAAAGCGGGATGATTTGCGAAAGCGTAAAGAACAGTCCAATCTGCGGGACGCTGGCCTTCAGTTCCTTCAAATACAGCGGCATGAGCGGGCCGTACATGTTCCCGCCGATGTTGGCAAAGATCATCGCCACCAGGAACAGGATCAACAATCCGCTCAACAAGGGAACTTTCCTGGCTTGAGTCACCGTCGTTTCCATTTTCATCCAATAAAGACCTGAACGCGTTCGCCGTCGTCGCTGTCATCCACGTGGATGATCAGGGGGTCATCCATCGTCTTTGCCATCGAGATGGCCCGAACCACATCGTCCACATTGGTATGCTTCAACCCCTCGATTTGGGAACCAAAATTCCGAATAAACCATGCCGCAAGTCCAAGCGGGAGGGGAAAGGCAATGGTGATGTTGCGCGGCCAATCAGCCTGACGGGTGCGATCGACATTGACATACAACCAGCGCGAAGACCTGCTCCCCGCGCCCATTACGATAAGCAGAATCCCAAGAACCAGCGGCATGGCAAGGCAGAAAAACCAGAAGTTATATCCTGCATTCCGTTGAACCGCGAACATGACCCACGCGGAAATCACTGTGAGAATGACTCCGGTCCACAGCGGAATCGCGGCGAGACGCATCGCCCGTTTGCGGACTTCATCGAACTCCGGGGCGTCGCTCGCGCCTGATCCTTCGACAGGCTCAGGACGGCGCCGTGAACCTGCCTCCGTTTGAATGACCTCGATCTCATCCTCAGCAGATTCGTCCAATGCGCGCATCAGGGTCGCGGCTTCCTCCGCGTTGATCTTCCCATCCGCCACCATTTGCAATATCTTTTTGCGCTCTTCCGAGGGCATTACAAACCTCCATCCAAAGCGGCCAGCAATTTCTCAGCCTCTTCGGCGGTGATCTTTTTTTCCTGCAACATCCTCAAAATGGACATGCGCTCTTCATCGGAGACCGGTTCCTTTGGCGGAAGCGGAACGCCCCTGGATCCCAGACCCCAGTTCGAGCGCCCAATTTCCGCCCCCCCCTTGAAGCGAAATGACTTTTGTTCCGCACGCTGGGTTTGCCTTTCGATTCGTTTCGCTGCTTCTTCGATCTTCTTTTGGGCGCGGCGGGCGGCCTCGTTCACGCGTTTTGAGATGCGGTCATCGAAATCCCTGCCGAAATTCGACCAGTCGAAATTCATGCCGGCAAAGTTGCCAAATTCCTCCGCCGAATCGGCTGCGTCCACCTGGTTTGAGACGCGCACATTTCCACCCGCCTTGAGCGTAATCTGCGCATCGCCATTT
>Ga0172369_10006652_pt1 | contig 13684 bp, 10 predicted proteins | sample LakKiv25m_FD_114539 | JGI IMG/M metagenome (GOLD analysis project Ga0172369, IMG submission 114539) | Freshwater microbial communities from Kabuno Bay, South-Kivu, Congo - kab_022012_11.25m | ecosystem: Environmental > Aquatic > Freshwater > Lake | place: Democratic Republic of the Congo... | reverse complement strand
CGTGAATTATTTTTTGCCATTGTTGACGAAGTTGACAGTATCCTTGTAGACGAAGCCCGCACACCGTTAATTATTTCCTCGCCGGACACAGAGCCAACCAGCAAATACTACGATTTTGCAAAAATGGTCGGCCGGCTGGACGAAAAAACGGACTACACCGTGGATGAAAAGCATAAAGCTGCAAGCCTTACTGACGCAGGGATCTCTAAAATTGAAGAAATTTTAAAGATTCCGAACATTTATGATACTTCCAAAGGCGTCACCACTATCCACCACATTGAACAGGCGCTTCGTGCCAGAACCTTGTTCAAAATTGACCGTGATTATGTTGTCAGAGAAGGTGAAATAATTATTGTAGATGAATTTACCGGCCGACTTATGTTCGGTCGCAGGTACTCTGAAGGACTGCACCAAGCCATTGAAGCTAAAGAAAACGTAAAAATTCAGGCCGAGAGTAAAACTTTAGCCACTATTACTTTTCAAAACTTGTTTCGGTTATACAAAAAACTGTCTGGGATGACCGGAACGGCAAAAACCGAAGAGGAAGAATTTTTCAAAATTTATCAGCTTACCGTAGAGCAGGTGCCGACCAATAAACCAATGGTTAGGGAAGATTTGGCGGATATGGTTTATAAAACAGAAGAAGCAAAATTTAAAGCCATTGCGCAGGAAGTTAAAATTAGGCACAAAAAAGGACAACCGGTATTAATAGGAACCGTTAGTATTGCCAAAAACGAAATGTTGGCCGAAGTTTTAAAACAAGAAGGTTTAAATTTTGAGCTTTTAAATGCCAAAAACCACGAGCGGGAAGCACACATTGTCTCCCAGGCCGGCCGGCCGGGACAAATTACCTTAGCTACTAACATTGCCGGCCGTGGCGTGGACATATTACTTGGCGGCAACCCAATAGACCCACAAGAGGCAGAAAAAGTTTGTAAGTCCGGCGGCCTGCACATTCTGGGAACCGAGAGGCATGAATCCAGACGCATAGACAACCAGTTAAGAGGTCGCGCCGGAAGGCAAGGCGACCCGGGATCTTCACAGTTTTTTGTTTCCATGGAAGACGACCTAATGCGTTTGTTCGGGGGCGAGCGGATGAAAAGTTTAATGACTCGCATGGGACTTCCTGACGACCAGCCTATTGAGCACGGGATGGTTTCAAAAAGCATTGAACAAGCGCAAAAGAAAATTGAAGGATTAAACTTTGACACCAGAAAACATGTGTTGGAATTTGATGACGTCTTAAATCATCAGCGCAATATAATATACAAAAAACGGAGAGGCTTTTTGGCCGGCACGGAAGAAAGTAAAGAAATAAATTTAAAACAGGAGATATTGGAAATTGCCAAAACCGAATTAGGAGAAACGTCAACTTTTTATTTAAACCAAGTAAATGACTCGGGTGGAAAAAAAGAAGATTGGGATAACCTTTTTAAAGTTATTGGCACCATTATGCCTGTGGATCAAAAACTAATAGATAAAGCCAAGGAAGCGGCCAACAACTCCGCGGACAGAGAATTTGCGGTTACTGATGTATTTTACAAAGCTGTGGAAGACTATTGGGAAGTAAAAGAAAAAGAGATGGGTAAGGAAGTTTTCGAAGGCGCGCAAAGGTTTGTAGCGCTTCAGGCGTTGGATAACTTATGGATGGAACACCTAGACACCATGGACCATTTACGGGACTCCGTACGTTTACGCGGTTACGGTCAGCGCGATCCGCTGGTGGAATACAAAAAAGAAGGCTACATAATGTTCCAGAATTTGGTTAAAGAAATAAATAAACAAATTATTTATACCATCTTCCACATTTCAGTCCAAGTTAACCAGCAACCTGTTCAGCAACAACCATTGAAAGATTTAGTTACCAGTTCAGCTTCGGGAAGCTCTCAAAGCTCTTCACAAGACCCCAAATATGCCGGCGTTGGCAGGAATGATCCTTGCCCTTGTGGCAGTGGGAAGAAATTTAAGAAATGCCATGGGAAAAATGCATAAATCAATATATAATTTATAAAGGAACAATATGGGTAAGGATTATTTAAAGAAAGAACCAAGCAAGACAGACAGAATGATTTATGAGTTAGTAATGGCTCAAAACTCCATGGAAAAAGGGTTATGGTCCACTTCCAGCCTAGTTATGGTATTGGCCATGCTCACAAAGCAAAACCCAAAAGATATTGCGGAGCTAATGGTAAACGGCGACGAAAAATTAAAAGAATATAGCGGTAAAATAAACGAAGAAATTAAAAAGTTGGAAACAGAAAAACATAAAGATCACGACCATGCCAAAGAAGAAAGATCGGTCGCAACCGAAGAGCCAAAGGTATAACTATTCATCATGACTTGATGTTAAAATTTATAACTGGGAACAAAACTAAATTTAAAGAAGTAGAAGCGGCGTTGGCTCCTATTGAAGTTATTCAAGTTAAAATTGATCTTCACGAAATTCAAGGGGTTGACCCTAAAAAAATTATTGAACATAAACTTAAAGAAGCCTTCAAACATCATAAGAGCGAATTTATCATTGATGATAGCTCTTTATTTTTGAGCTGTTTTGATTATAAGTTGCCCGGCCCATTAATAAAATGGTTTAATGACACGATAGGGACAAAAAGGATCTACGAAATGTGCCGAAAAATGAAAGATTCAAAAGCGAAGGCAACTACCTTAATTGGCTATACCAAAAGCCCTAATGAGGTTATGTTTTTTAACGGAACTTTAACCGGCAAAATTGTTGCTCCCAAAGGCAGTTACCAATTTGGTTATGATCAAATATTTCTCCCGGCCGGAGAAAAACAAACCTTGGCAGAACTTAAAGGTAATGGGGACTATTTAAACAGCCCAAGAGGCCTGGCAGTTTTAAAGTTAAAAAGATATTTATTGAAAAATAAATCATGAAATCAGTAAGACTCCCAAGCCATATTAAACCGGAACGCTATCGTCTGCTCATAAAGCCGAACCTGAAAGGGTTTGTTTTTGAAGGCGAGGAAACTATTTATTTATCCTTGACCAAATCAGTTAGCGAAATTACTTTGCATGCAAAGGAGCTGGTGATAAGCGAGGTATCGCTTAAAATGTCAAATTCCAAATATCAAATATCAAAGCAAGTCCAAAACCCAAAATCCCAAACTGTAACTTTTAAGTTTAAACAGAAAATTCCGGCAGGGAAAGGGGAATTACACTTGAAGTTTAGCGGTATTTTAAATGATAAAATGCGTGGTTTTTACCGTAGTGGCTACAAACACCAAGGCAGACAAAAACACCTTGCTACGACGCAATTTGAGGCCACAGATGCCCGCAGGGCCTTCCCGTGCTTTGACGAACCATCCCAAAAGGCCATTTTTGACGTCAGTTTAATGGTGCCGAAAAAAATGTCGGTTGTATCAAATACCGTTGAATCCGAAGTTATTGAACATCAAGGGGCATACAAAACCGTCACTTTTGCGCCGACGCCAAAAATGTCCACTTACCTCCTAGCTTTTATAGTGGGGGATTTGGAATTTATTGAAAGCAAAACTAAAGATAATGTATTGGTTAGAGTTTTTACAACACCGGGGAAAAAACACCAGGCTAAGTTTGCGCTGGATACTGCAATCCGCTGTTTGGAATTTTACAATAACTATTTTGATATCCCATATCCCTTACCGGTCTTAGATTTAATTGCTATTCCGGATTTTAACAGTGCGGCTATGGAAAACTGGGGAGCCATTACTTACCGCGAGTCCGCGCTTTTAATTGACGACCAAAACTCTTCACTTTCTTCCAAGCAATGGGTGGCGATTGTTATAGCCCACGAAATTGCCCATCAGTGGTTTGGAAATTTGGTAACAATGGAATGGTGGACCCACCTATGGCTAAATGAAGGTTTCGCCTCGTATATGGAATACTTGTGCACTGACAAATTATTTCCAAAGTGGAAAATGTGGGAACAATACGTAGCCGCCCGATTTAATACAGCTTTAGAGCTGGACGCTCTTTCCAATACCCACCCGATTGAGGTGGAAGTCCACCACCCGGACGAAATAAGCGAAATTTTTGATGCGGTAAGCTATGCCAAAGGCTCGGTTGTAATTCGAATGCTAGCGGAATATTTAGGAGAAAAAGTTTTCCGTGACGGCCTAAGACACTATTTAAAAAAACACTCGTATAAAAACGCTTCCACTGTTCATTTGTGGGATGCTTTTGAAAAAATATCCGGTAAGCCTATAAAAAAATTAATGTTAAACTGGACGCGAACTCCCGGCTATCCGCTGGTGCGTGTAATTGAAGAAAAAAACCATTTGGTTCTTAAACAGTCCAGATTTTATTCCAGCTCGCTTTCCAAAAAAAACTTGCGCAACACTACGGTTTGGCAAATTCCAATTACCATTTCAGGAAGTAAAGCCAAACAAACTAAATTTTTACTTAACACAAAATCCGCTAAAATTTCCAAAATTAACTCTTCGTGGCAAAAACTTAACTCCGGTGAAACTTCCTTTTTTAGAACCGATTACCCGGCGCAAATGCTCGGGTCTTTAAGCCAGAAAATAGAAAAGGGGCGTCTTTCTGCGATTGATCGTTTGGGTGTGGCGCGTGATGTTTTTGCTTTGGTTGAATCGGACGATTTACCGACAACACAAGCAATGGAATTGGTTGGTAAATATAAAAATGAGACCGATTATAACGTCTGGTTAATGCTGGCCTTAGGATTAACTAACGTTAGTGGCGTTGCAAAAAATTTAAAAACCTATGAGTTTTACGAAAAATTTGCCTTAAGTATCTATAAAAAAATATTGTCTAGGGTTGGTTGGAGGGAAAAAAAACAGGAAACCAGCCAACAAATTTTACTCAGAAGCCTTGTTTTACAACAAGCTGTAAAGTGGGGAGATAAAAAAACTATCTTTCTAGGGAAAAAACTGTTTTCACAAAATAATAAGCCTGCGGTAAATATTCGCTCAGTGGCTTACTACGCATCGGCAATAAATGGGGGGATAGCAGAGCACGCGAAATTTATTAAACTGTACAAGCAGGAAAAACTTCAGGAAGAAAAAGACCGTCTTGGGCGCGCTTTAGCCCAGTTTAAAAATGCTAAATTACTGGAAAAAACTTTAAAATTTTCATTAAGCCCAGCCGTCAGGGACCAGGACGCGCCCTTTATTATTGCCGCGGTTTTTAGAAACACTATTGGTTCGGAAGTCGCTTTAAAATTCGTAAAGAACAATTGGAACGAGTTACTAAAGCGCTACGCCTCGGGTTTAAGTATGATTTCAAGAATTATTAATACGATGGATAATTTTTATTCTGAAGAAAAGGCCAAGGAATTGGAAAAGTTTTTTAAAACCCACAAAGCTCCCGGAGCCACCCGCGCTATAAAACAAACATTGGAAAAAATCCGCTCACAAGCCATATGGTTAAAACGAGACGGCAAACATTTAGAAAATTGGCTTTTGAAAAATGTTTAAGTTGTTCAAAAAATATCCATTCCTTATAAGCGGATTGTCAACAAAGGCAAGCGGGACCATGGGGCTGTCTTTCGAAAACACAACGACAAACTTTATTGCTTACTTTAAAAAACAGGGTATTGAAAACATTAATATTGTACGCGCCGGCCTGGTTCATGGAGATAATGTGGTAAAAGTTGGTATAACAGAATCCGGCCAAACTATCCCAAATTGTGATGGCTTGCTTACAGATTCAAAAAACCTGTTTCTTTCGCTAACCGTTGCCGATTGCTACCCGATATATTTTTTTAATCGCCAAGACCGAAAGATTGGTCTGATTCATTGTGGCTGGAGAGGAGCTATAAGCCCATTGATTAAAAACATGGTTAAGGCGCTAGGTCCGGAACCCAATAAAATTTTAGTCGGCGTAGGCCCGGGTATTGAATTATGTCATTTTGAAGTGCGAAATGACATAATTAGAAATTTTGAAAATTTTCCCGAAGCCATAAGGCCGAAAGGAAACAAAGTATTCATTGATTTGCCCTTAATTATCAAAAAACAGCTCATGCAAACAGGAATAACGCCGGAAAATATTGAATTTATTGACGAGTGCACTTATTGCGACAAAGCGAAGTATTTTTCATACAGGCGGGACAAACCGACTGAAATTCAAACTATGGTAGCTTACATTGGTCTATAATCTTGCAAAAAACTCCAATTTTGCTATAATGCCAGAAGCGTTTTAATTAAGCCTATCTTAAATAGTCACCTTAAAAAACTCAAATGCACCCAAAATTTAAACTTTTCAGCTCATTGTTCGCAATTTTACTCATAACCTTGGCCACGGTTTGGATTTGTTTACCCCAAGGCAGTAAAATTGACTTAAATAAACTTAAAATTCCTTATAGCCAAACTTTTAATGTTCATTTGGGGCTGGACTTGCAGGGCGGCAGCCATTTGGTTTACCAAGCCGATTTTAAAGACATAAAACAGGAAGACCAGGCCGATGCTTTAAACTCCGTGCGTGATACCATTGAACGGCGCGTAAATAGTTTCGGGGTTAGCGAGCCGCTTGTCCAGGTAACCGGCAACGACAGAATTATTGTTGAACTGCCGGGAATTAAAGATATAAATGAAGCAATAAACCAAATTGGGCAAACACCGTTGATGGAATTTAAAACCCAAAGCGCACAGCAAGCGGCGTTGGAACCGGATTCAAACGGACAGATTACCTTGGATGCTGCCTCCGGTTGGGATTACACCGGACTGTCCGGCAAACAACTAAAAAAAGCCAGCGTGGATTATCAGCAAGGCAGTTCTGTAAACAGCCAAGTAGTTGTGCGCCTGGAATTTAACGACGAAGGAAAAAAACTTTTTTCGGAAATTACCACGGCCAGCATTGGCCAACCGCTTGCAATCTTTTTGGACGGACAGCTTTTATCAGCTCCAACTGTGCAAAATGCGATTACCGACGGAGTTGCAATAATCAGCGGCGATTTTACAGTTCAACAGGCCAAAGATTTGGCCACAAGGCTTAACAGCGGTGCTCTGCCGGTTCCAATCAAACTGATATCCCAGCAAAATGTGGGGGCCACTTTAGGAAAAGAATCGGTACAAAAATCCGTGGTCGCGGGAATCATCGGATTGTTGTTAATTGTGGTATTTATGATCGTCTTTTACCGTTTCCCCGGACTCTTGGCCACTTTTGCCCTATTAATTTACGCGGTCGTCTCTTTTGCGGTATTTAAAATCGGTATTTCTTTTACCGCTTTGGCTTTAATTAGTTTATTCGTCTTTTTGAGTTTAACTGTAAATTCGCGGTTTGGGATTCTGGCATTTCTTAGTTATATCCTGCTGATTTTTCTCAAAGGACTATCGCCTGTAACATTAACCCTAGCCGGCATAGCGGGTTTTATTTTGTCTATCGGTATGGCTGTGGATGCCAACATTTTAATTTTTGAACGGCTAAAAGAAGAAATCAGGGCGGGGAAAGAAATCCATAAGGCGGTGGAAGACGGATTTGCCAGAGCATGGTTGTCCATTCGCGACTCAAATGTTTCCAGCCTTATCACCACAGTTATACTTTATATTTTCGGAACGCCTTCGATAAAAGGGTTTGCTTTAACTTTGGGAATTGGTATTTTAATTTCTTTGTTTACCGCTATTACAGTTACCAAAACATTCCTGAAAGTTTTTGTCGGCAACAATATTTTAACTCACCCATGGCTGTTCGGAGTCAGTAAATTAAAAAAAAGCGGTGAAACAAACTCTTAAACAACTTTCAATTAAAATATAACTCGATGTTCAACACTTTAAAATACACTAAATTTTGGTTTGCGGTCAGCGGAATAATTTTATTATTCGGGATTATTTCTCTTTCGGTATACGGGCTAAAGCTTGGAATAGATTTTAAGGGCGGAACTTTTGTCCAGCTCCAATTTGACCAACCTGTTTCGCAAGATCAGGTTAAAAGCGCCTTAGATAAAGAGGGGATTAAAAATTACCAACTCCAGGCGGCAGAAGATAACAGCCTCATTATTAAAACGGAAAGCCTGGAAAAAGACCAGCATGACAAAATGCTGGAGCAAATTAAATTGCAAGTTGGAAGTTTTAAAGAAACAAGATTTGATTCGATTGGCCCGATAATCGGAAAAGAGCTTAAGACAAATGCTTTGTATCAGCTAATTATTGTGTCTTTAGGAATTGTCTTCTACATTGGTTATGCTTTCAGAAAAGTTGCCAAACCTATGACATCCTGGCGTTTTGGCTGGGCCGCAATTATTGCACTGCTCCATGACTTGTTATTTGTTTTAGGTTTTTTCTCCCTGCTTGGACACTTTAAAGGAGTTGAGGTGGACAGTCTGTTTGTTACAGCGATCCTTACGGTTTTAGGTTTTTCTGTTCATGACACAATTGTAGTGTTTGACCGGATCCGTGAAAATTTAAAGTTATTTCCCGGACAAAGCATCGATTATATAGTTAATCACAGCATAGCGCAAACAATTATCCGCTCGTTAAATACCAGCCTAACAGTATTGTTTGTTTTACTTAGTTTACTGTTATTCGGCGGAGAAACAATTAAATATTTTGTTTTGGCCCTTTTTGTTGGTATAATCGTAGGGACTTACTCATCTATCTTTATTGCCAGCCCTGTTCTGGTTGTTTGGCAAAAGTGGAAAACAAAACAAGTATAAGTTTTTCAATAAAACCCCTCTTAAATAAGAGGGGTTTTTAATATTACTTTATTTGACATACTTTAAACTTTATGCTATACTAGATAAAGTTATTGTTTGTATATATTCTTTACCAAGACTTTATTATCCATATGGGAATTTTAGACACCATAATTCATACCAAACAAAACGAATCGCTTAATCAATTTAAGCCCTCAGAAATTGTGAGGGATGTTTTATCTTTGCTTAAAGAACGCGACAAACAAATTTTAACCAATCGCTACGGGCTGGAAGGTTTGGAAACTAAAACGCTTGCCGCCATTGGCCAAGAGCAAAACTTAACACGGGAACGCGTAAGACAGATTGAAAAAGATTTGCTCAAAACTTTAAAAAAAACCAGCTTAAAAAATTCTTCTTTCAGTGAGGCTAAGGATTTTATATTAAATATCATTGCTGAACACGGCAGAATTGTGGCGGAAGAGGGTTTGCTAATGCATTTAAATATTTCTGACCCAAGGGAAAAAAATGCGCTAGTGTTTATTTTGCATTTAGTGGAAGAATTGGACCACTTTATACACGACAACTACAAAAAAAGCTGGGTTACGGTTTTATTTAAAGAGGATCTGCTTAACAGCTTTGTTTCCGTTAGTAAAACACTTATTGGAACCAAAAATGAACCCCTTGCGGTGGAAGTATTTTTGGAAAACTTTAAGCAAACTCAATTTTATCAGGAAAACCAAGCTGAACTGTCGGACAAGGTCATTTTAAATTATCTGGAGTTAACGGTTGAAATTGAAAAAAATGTTTTTGGCCATTGGGGACTTTCCCTGTGGAAGGAAGTTAAACCGAAAGATGTGGGTGATAAAGCGTATTTGGTTATGAAGCATAACAAAAAACCGGAACATTACTCGGCTATCACCGAAATGATTAATAAATCCAAGTTTGATAACCGTATTGCCTATAAAGAAACAGTTCACAACGAATTAATTAAAGACCCCCGCTTTATTTTAATTGGCCGGGGTATTTACGCGTTGTCAGAATGGGGTTATAAACCCGGAGTTGTAGCCGACGTAATCGTCGAAATTTTAAGGACTTCTGGACAGCCGTTACCGAAAGAAAAAATTATTGAGCAGGTTTTAAAACGCAGGGTGGTGAAAAAAAATACCATTTTAGTAGGACTTTCCAACAAAAAGTTTTTTCGGAAAGTCGGTAAAAATTCTTACGCTTTGGCGCAATAATTTTTATTCTGCAAAAATAACCTAAGTAGGTAACTATTTTATAGAAACACAAATGGAGATTTTAAAAGAAATTTTACCAAATTTTGCCGATATTTTCCACATTGCCTTCCTGGTAGTAATTAAATACTACGGGTGGGTGCTTTTTATTATCGGCCTTGTTTATATGCTGTGGCGCATGTATTACCTGGAAATAGAACATCAATATATAAATAGCCAAGAATGGGTGTTTTTGAATATCAAGGTTCCAAGAGAAAATATGGTAAGCACTCTAGCGGTGGAAACAATTTTTTCTCAAATGCATGCACTGCATGTCGGTAAAACCTTTGCGGAAAAATATATTGAAGGGCATATTCAGCTCTGGTATTCTTTAGAGATAGTCAGCATGGGCGGAAAAATATCGTTTTTAATTCGTATTCCCGCAAGAATGAAGGATACTGTTGAATCAGCTTTTTATGCCCATTATCCGCAGGCGGAAATTAGTGAAACGACAGATTATATGGAGAATTTTCATTATGATCCGGAAAGATTGGAAGGATATGAAATTTTTGGTTCAGAATGGAAATTGGCAGAACCAGACGTCATACCGATCAAAACATACAAAGATTTTGAGCACATTGCCGCGGAAGAATCAATTATAGATCCTTTAGCAAACTTTTTTGAAGGTATGGCTAAAATCCAGCCATACGAATTTACAGCATTTCAAATAATTATTCAGCCATTGTCTGACGAAGAATGGAAGCCTCGAGCCGACCGAGTTGTAAAAGAACTTACCGGAGAAGAACTTCCACATAAAGCCAGTTTTATAGATTTTTTCTTAAAACCGTTTGAATGGTTTGCCGGTTTTAGTTATAAAGAAACTTTAATTGGCGGATCGCACGCACACACAGAAGAAAATAAACCCAAAAATAACTGGTTGACAATGACAGAGCTTCAAAAAGAGCGCGTAAATTTAGTAGAAAGGAAAGCGAGCAAAGTTGGGTATAAAACAAAAATTAGAATGCTTTATATAGTCCCGGTTGAAAAATTCGATAACAGCCGCAAAGGTTTAATGTCCGGACTTTATCGTTCTTTAGGATCTGTAATGACTAATAAATTAAAACCTGACATGAGAGGGACTTGGACTGGGGTTGACGCGGTATTTTCCAAAACTTTGGAAAAACCTTACCTTGATTGGCTATTAAATACCAAAAGAAGGGAATTCTTTAAAGGGTTTAAACAAAGAAATATCCACATTGGGTCACCAATGTTTGTACTCAACACCGAAGAAATCGCAACGCTTTACCATTTTCCTATTACCACTAAAACAACTATGGCTCCTTCGGCCATAGAAAAAACTGAAAGTAAAAAGGCCCAGCCGCCGGTTAATTTACCGGTCGCGGATGAGACTTCAGGTTTTTAAAAGAAACTCATGCCCAGTAATACAACTTTCAATATGTTCTTTTATATTTATGTCCTCGAAAGTTTAAAAGACGGTAACAGATACATTGGGTATACTAATAACTTAAAGGGGAGAATAAAAGAACATAATGCAGGTTATAATTTCTCCACCAAGTTTAGAAGACCGTTTAAGCTTATTTATTTCGAGGGCGGTTTGGATGAAACAGACGCCAAACGCCGTGAACATTACCTAAAAACCACACAAGGCCGCAGATTTTTAGGTTTAAGATTAATTAATTGCAAGCGCAACCAAAAGGCGTTTGGAATTGAAAGTTGATATACTGGGTATGCAAAATCAAAATCACGAAAATATTGTTACCGTTTTTGCCAAAACTAACTTCCGAAACCGTGAAGTACCTTTTGGCATTAAAACCGATGACCGACGCCGGCATATGTATTTGATAGGCAAAACTGGTATGGGCAAAACTACTCTTATGGAGACTATGGTTATTCAGGATATTAGAAACGGCCATGGAGTAGCGTTTTTGGACCCACACGGGGATTCGGTACAAAGAATTTTAGACTCAATTCCGGCTAACAGAATTAACGATGTTATTTATTTTAATCCGGCGGATTTAGACTACCCGGTGGCTTTTAATATTTTAGAATCGGTGGATATAAAATATAAGCATTTGGTGGCCTCCGGCCTGATGGGTGTATTTACCAAAATTTGGGCAAATTTATGGTCAGCTAGAATGGAGTACATTTTAAATAACACTATTTTAGCTTTGCTGGACAGCCCGGGCAACACTTTACTTGGAATTACCCGCATGTATGTAGACAAAAAATACCGAAAAAAAATTGTTGACAACGTAAAAGACCCAATGGTAAAAGCCTTTTGGACCGACGAATACGCCAATTATAATGAAAAGTACCGGACAGAGGCCATAGCGCCAATTCAAAATAAAGTCGGACAATTTTTGTCATCGGGAATTATAAGAAACATAGTCGGCCAACCAAAAAGCACGCTTGACTTGCGTGAAGTAATGGACAAAAAGAAAATTTTAATTATGGATTTGTCCAAAGGTAAAGTGGGGGAAGACAACAGCGCTCTGCTCGGAGCCATGATTGTAACTAAATTACAGTTAGCTGCCATGTCTCGAACCGATATTCCCGAACAAGAGAGAGAAGATTTTTATTTATATGTTGATGAATTTCAAAATTTTGCTACTGACAGTTTTGCTACAATTTTATCCGAAGCCAGAAAGTACCGCCTTAACTTAATTGTTGGCCACCAATATATTGGCCAGCTTGTGCAAGAAAGAAACACAAAAGTCCGGGACTCCATTTTTGGCAACGTTGGCACTTTGGTGGTTTTTCGTGTGGGCGCCGAAGACGCTGAATTTTTAGTCCGCGAATTTGACCCAATTTTTACGGAAGTGGACATTGTTAATTTGCCGAAATATCACATCTTATTAAAATTAATGATAAATGGTGTTGCTTCAGACCCATTTTCTGCCGTTACATTGTCGCCGAATGCCGCATTTATCACCAACAACGGAGAAAAAACCATTAAAGTTTCCAGGGAAAGATATAGCAATCCGGTAGCAGAGGTGGAAGAAAAAATTTCCCGCTGGATGGGTTCGGATTTACATCAGGAGACAGCTTTACTAATTGGTAACAGTCCGGAATTACAGGAAGAACAAGAAAAAGAAGCCTTCTCTATATCACAGCAGCTCTCAAAACCGATTGAACAAATTGAGCAACCGGAAACGCCAAAAACCGAAACTCGTGATGAAAGAAGAGAGAGTATCACTTCTCAACCGCAAAAAAATAAACCCCACACCCCGAATTCAAGTAACCGAAATTCCGCGAGACACCAAGACCAACACCGCTCAAGCAAACATAAATCCACTTTTAAAAACCAAGGCGCAATTAAGAACCATTTGCCAAAAAAAGAAAACCCAATCTGGAACCAAGTTGCGCAAATCCACACCCAAAAAAGCAATGAACAAAAATTTAAAAATCAGGAAGTGGTAAATAAATTGCTAAATGACGAGGCTGGTCAATACGTTGCGCCTACCGATCTTAAGCTTAAACCGATTTTTGAACAAGCCCCAGTGCCTCCTTCAGACATTAAAACCTCAAACTCCAGAATTACTCTCAACCCCGGCGAATCCCACACTTTTTCGGATTTATAAAAATTATCAACAAGCAATATTTTACTTTTAATTTAGCCGGGGTTATTATTATATTGGGCTTAATTAAGTAAAAATTTATGTCAAAACAACCTAAGATACTTTTGTTTTCACAAAATACCGAGCAAATCAATTTAATTAAATATCTTAATACTTTAAATGACCTCCTCCCCGGGCTAAAGCCCGGGGTTTCCTTTTGTTGTCACGAGAACCGTTTCAAAACAGTTTTTGTTTCTGGGGTTTTTCTTTCTTGTTTTGCCATTCGATGTATCTTTTGACCT
>Ga0172369_10006650_pt1 | contig 13687 bp, 9 predicted proteins | sample LakKiv25m_FD_114539 | JGI IMG/M metagenome (GOLD analysis project Ga0172369, IMG submission 114539) | Freshwater microbial communities from Kabuno Bay, South-Kivu, Congo - kab_022012_11.25m | ecosystem: Environmental > Aquatic > Freshwater > Lake | place: Democratic Republic of the Congo... | reverse complement strand
TCTGCAGTCAACCCAGGCACCCCGGAGACCGCATCCTCTTTCTATGATGGCGCCTTCCCGTGTTGCCCAGGTCCATTTTTTCCCTTGACAGCCGGAATTACTTGCGTATATATTGTGGACAATAAAATTCGGGTACCCATATAGGGTATAATAGGGAAGCCGGTGCAAAACCGGCGCGGTCCCGCCGCTGTAACCGGGGACGAAACCTGTATCGTGCCACTGTCTCACTGAAGCGAGATGGGAAGGCGCAGGGAGTAGGAAGATCCGGAAGTCAGAAGACCTGCCCGGGTAAATGCTTACGCCCCTACGAGGTCTAGCGGGCGGCAAGCTCCATTAAGGATCAAGAAGCTGGGTGCAATCCTTAAGTCTTTGTGACTTAGGGATTTTTTTTTGGCCATCAACCCCCTCATACACAGGAGGACGACATGGGAACGCCGCGTAAGTTCAGGTGGTTACTTCTGCTGCTGCTCATCATGGCGATCAGTGCCCCCGAGGCGCTGCCCGCGGCCTCAACGGCCAACCCCGCCATCGTGTTGGCGGCCTTTGGCACCACCACCGAGGCCTTTGACACCTACAACCATTTCGAGGCCAAGGTCAAAGAGCGCTTTCCGGGGTATGAAATCCGCTGGGCCTTCACCTCCCGTAAAGTCCGGCACAAGGTCGCCGAGGCCAAAGGCCGGAAACTTAATGACCTGGCTACGACCCTGCGGGAACTCAAAGCCGCCGGGTATACCCGCATAGCTATCCAGTCCCTCCACATTGTGCCGGGGGAGGAGTGGGACCAGAAAGTCGTGCAGGCAAGCCGGGAGATCCCCGGCCTCAAAGTCGCCTTGGGAAAACCGCTGCTGAGCGCCCCCCAGGATCGGGAGCGGGTCCTTAATGTCCTGGCCCAGACCTTTCCCAAGGATTTGCAGCATACCGCGGTGGTCCTGATGGCCCACGGCAGCCCTACCCCGGCAGGGACTGCCACCTATCTGGCCTTCAGCCGGTCATTGCGCGCCCGTTACCCCCGCCAGAACGTCTTTCTGGGCGCCGTGGAAGGCAAACCCAGCAAAGAAGAGGCTTTTGCGGCCGTCAGGAAAGCCAATCCTGACGCGGTGGTCCTGATGCCCTTCATGTTTGTGGCCGGTGAACATGTGGCCAAAGACATGTTGGGCGACGACCCGGAAAGCTGGAAATCCGGGCTGCTGAAGCAAAAAGCCTATCGCCTTGAAGAGATTACCAAGGGGCTGGGCTATCAGGACGGGATCATCGCCATTTATATGGACCACCTGGCCGAGGCCTTGAAGAGCTTATAGGGAGAGTCGTCCTTATCTAAAAGGTGTGAAAAAACTTATAGCGTTTGCCATTCATTCCTTCCGCTTGGAGGTTCTCAAATCCCCCTAACTCCCCCTTGTTCAAAGGGGGACTTTAACAGCAATTCCTTGCAGTTTCCCCTTTTTATAAAGGGGGGGAGGGGGGATTTGAATGATTCCGCTATCGGAAAAAACTTTTGGCAAGCGCTATAAGAACCAAACCTCAAGGAGAATTTTATGAAGCGCGGATTAATCGTTTACCTCACCGGCGGGGCGGAGTTGCCGGAAGGCTTCGACCTGTTGAGCCATTGCCGGGATATGGGCTTCGCGGCCGACCGGGCGGAGCTGGTGGGCTCCAGGCAAGGATTTTTTGAAGTGAATGATGCCTGGCACTACCTGTTTACCAAGGGATATTGGGATATTAAACTTCTGGTGGCCCAGGCGCAGCAAAACTGCTTGCAGCCTCTACACCCCCCGGTCCGGTTGAGCGGTTAGGGAAACCTTCGAGAAGAAGCCGGATCAGCCGCTGAGGAAAAGTGGGCTGGCGTAAAAAGTTGAACCCGTCGGATTGATTCTCACCATGGTGATGTAAAAATAGTTGACGAAACAGTTTCCTTGTCATAGAGTGATGGAAAATCTGGGAATGAACCCCGGATCGTCATACCCTCATAACCTTAGAATTGAAAGCCACGAAGGCTGACGCGTCACAGGCGCGGAGATTTCGTGGCTTTTTTTCCCCCGAGCCATGGCTTTAGCCCTGACAGGGCATTCCTCTTCCCGGCATGGCGCCGATCAAGGCGGCCTGAAGGCCACCGGGATGCCCCCTATTATCTCATTTGGAGTATGGAGAGGAGAAAATGATATGCGCCAGGTGCGAATCTGGTTGTCCTGCTTGGTCTTATGCTGTGCCGGTTGCCTGGCTGCCGCATGGCTCAACCCTGCCATTGCGGCACCGGATCAAAACAAGGCCGGGGCGCAGCCGGCAGCGGTCACCGAAGACATACAACCCGGAGGACGGGGGGAGGGCTATCAGCCCGAATGCGCCAAAGAGGAATGTCCCTCAACCTTCGGTCCCATCATCACCGACACCGCGGTTCCCATCGAGAAGGGCAAGTTCGCCCTGCAGCCCACCTTCGGCCTGCGCTTCATTACCAGGTGCTTAAGCCCAAACTGGCGGCAGGTCTCGCCGGGCGGCGATTTCAGAAGTTTTGCCATGGATTATAAATTCACATACGGCCTCTGGAACAACCTGGAGGTCTATGTCGATGTTCCCTTCATCCAAAATTGGGCCAACATGGTCAATGAACCGGGGCCGAGGGGGGAGCGCTCCGCCAGTTTCGGCGGCATCGGCGATGTCAGCCTGACCTTAAAGTATCGCCTGGTAGAGGAGACCGAGACCATACCCACGGTGACGGCCCTATTCGCCACCGATTTCCCCACCGGTCATTTCTGGCACTTCAATCCCGGCCGTTTAGGGACCGATGAAATCGGCGGAGGCGCTTTTGCCTTTACCACCGGCCTGAACACCTCCAAGTACGTCAAGCCCTTTATTTTTTACGGCAATCTCTGGTACACCATGCAGACCGCGTTCAGCGGCAGGCAGGACCGCTGCCCCCTGGCGCCGGCGCTAAATGACAACGGTGTGCCTACCGGCGAACTGGCGGAAGGCGATCCCTGGTCCACGAGTCTTCGCAACTACCCCCGGGACATCATCACCCTGAATCTGGCGGCGGAATACCCCATAACCAAAAAATGGGTCGCCCTCCTGGAACTTACCAGCTCCTGGGAGGGCGGGCGCCTGTTCGGCCACAGAGCCAACCTGGCCCCAGCCGCTTTGGTATCGGTGCTGCCCGGTATCGAATACATGGCCACGGAAAAGTTCTCCCTGGCCCTGGGACTGAATATCGACCTGATCGGGAAAAACCGCGATGCCGCGCTAACCCCGATGCTATCCATGGTTTATGCGTTCTGAACCAGCCCCCAGGAGGCCGCGCTTATGATACCAAGTCGCGGTCAAACGGCAATTTTTCTGTAGGGGCGGACCTATGAGTCCGCTCTGAAGGGGGCGCACGCAGGTCCCCCCTGCAAGTACTGTTGCTCTTTGACCGCAACTTGGTATTATTTCCCCCGCCCTTTTCTTCCTCCTCAACTTGGGAAATTTAACTACCCGGAGGTTCATACCGATGAATAAGTAGCGTAGGTGCGTCTCACGCACCATGGGATGCACGGAAACGGCGGGCAATGCCCGCCCGTATTTTCATCATTTACGGGTGGGCCGGGGCACATGAGCAACTGCCCTGATTTGTTGCAAAAATAACCGGGAGGTCAATTAATTGGCCGGGGGCATATTGGCGCCAGCCGCATAGGGGTAAAGAGTCCGCCTCGAGGTCCAGGGCGCCGGCCCAGCCAATTCCGCGCCGGCAGGCCGATCCATGAGCACCTTTTTCCAGACACAGATGGATTACATCTTCTTTTTTTACGGCCTGGCCTTTATCGGCCTGGGGGTGGTGGCCTATATCCTGTCCAAAGAGGTCAACCAGCCACTCCCCTGGGGTTGGCTGGCCCTTTTCGGGTTCACCCACGGAGCCAACGAGTGGCTGGACCTGATGGCCCTGGTGGGGGGGGATGCGGCGTGGTTCGAAGCCCTGCGCTGGGGCATCATGACCGCGTCTTTCCTCTGCCTGGTGGAATTCGGCCGTCTCAGCCTGATACGCCGGCAAGGCCGGGGGCCGGGGCGCTGGCTCTTGGGCGTTTTGGTCTTGGCCGCCGGAGCAGGGGCCGTGTGGGGCTGGAGCGGCTTGAACGCCACCACCCGTTATTCCCTGGGCCTGGTGGGCAGCCTCGGGGCCGGCTGGGCCCTCTGCAGCGAAGCCCGCCAGGCCGATCTATCGTGCCGCCCCTCGCTGGTGGCCGGCGGCCTCGGTTTCATCCTCTACGGCCTGGCCACCGGCGTGGTAGTCCCCCAGGCCGGGTTCTTTCCGGCCGATACGCTGAATTACGCCGCCTTCACCAGCCGCACGGGCCTGCCCATCCAACTGGTGCGGAGCTTGCTGGCCCTGTGGATCGCCGCCATGAGTGTGGGCTATTTTCAGGTGGCCCAATCCGATGGCTACGACCGCTGCCACCGCTACCGGGCCCGCTACCTGTATGTTGTAGTTGGGGGCCTGGCGCTCATCCTGGCCGGCGGCTGGTTCCTGACCCAATTCCTGGGCAATCTGGCCGGACAGCAGGTGCGGAAAGCCAGCCTGGCCCATAATCAACTCGCCCTGCAACACCTGGCCTTTGAATTGGGGCAGGCCGAAGAAGCGGTCAGGGCCCTGTCCGGCTCCCCCTGGATCGCCCCGGCCCTGGAGTCCAAGTCCCCCCGGACCCTGGCCCAGGCCAACACGGTGCTGGATCGGTACCAACAGCGTTTCGGGGCTGCGGTGGCCTACCTCATGGATGCCTCCGGCACCACCATCGCCTCCTCCAACCGGGCCGACCCGGACAGCTTTGTGGGACAAAGTTACGCCTTTCGCCCCTACTTTCAGGCCGCCGCAGCCGGTAAAGCCGGCCGCTACTTCGCCCTGGGGATCACCTCGAAAAAACGGGGTTTTTATGCCTCCTACCCGGTCATAGACCCGGAGAACAAGGTCATAGGGGCGGTGGTTTTTAAGACGACCTTGAATTCTTCTCAAAGAGAATTGCAGGAATTTGACCCCGCCTTCCTCGTCGATCCCCAGGGCATCGTGTTTGTGGCCAGCCGCCCCAACCTGCACTATCAAAGCCTCTGGCCGCTCGCGAACCTCGACCCGGCCGACCTCAAGATCCAATATGGCGCCGACCGCTTCACCCCCATCTTTTCTCAGCCTCTCCGGGACGAAGCCCGCGTGGAATTTGCCGGGAAGCGCTATGTGGTCACCCGGCAAGATCTCACTGCGGTCATCGCCCCGGGCTGGGTCCTGGTCAATCTGGAGTCCTGCACCCCCATCATGCACTACCGCCTCATGGGCATTGCCGCGGCTTTCCTGCTGGTGGTTTTAACCCTGGTCTTTGCCGGCACCAACCTGTCCATCCGGGAAGGGGTCAATCGCATCATGGCCTCCGAAGCCCGCTTCCGGACCATGTTTAGCGCCGCGCCCGAGGCGGTGTTCGTCTTTGACCCCGAAACCCGCCGGATTGTGGGCGCCAATCCCTTTATGGCCCATTGGCTGGGGTACGGCCCGGAAGAACTCGTCGGCCTGGAGATCGACCAGGTCCGGGCGCCGGATACCCTGGAGTTTCAGGGAGAAGGCGCCGGAGAAGATGCAACCGGCCCACACCTGTCACCGCGTCCGCGTTTTCGGAAAAAAGATGGTTCTCTGGTTGATGTGGAGTGCACCGAGGCCGATATTCCCCACCGCGACCAGATTCGCAAGATCATGTTTGTCCGGGATATTACCGCCCGGCGCCAGGCCGAAAATGAGATCCGGCAGGCCAAAGAATACCTGGAAAATATCCTGGAGAATTCCGCCGATCCCATCGGCATCGTGGACCAGCACGGCATGGTCATCCAATGGAATAAAGCGGCTGAGCAGGTATTCGGCTATTCTCTTGATGAATTGGCAGGAAGGTCTTCCTATGAGCTTTATGCCGACCGCCATGCACTGCAAAGCATGTTGACCCAATTGCGCCGGGAGGGTTCGGTTAGCGGCTACGAAATCTATTTAAAGAAAAAGGATGGGGACATCGCCCTGTTTGCCCTATCCATCAATCTCTTATATGACCGCTGCCATAAGGTCATCGGCAGTGTGTGCGTCGCCCGGGGCCTCAGCGAGATCAAAAAGGCCCTGGATGAACTGGCCGCCGTCAATCAGCAACTGCAGCATGAGATCGCCGAGCGCCAGCAGGCCGAGGTCGAACTGGCCTGGGACGCCAGGGTCAACGCCTCCATCGCCGAGTTATCCCGGGCCCTGTTGACCTCGATGCCGTTGGAGAACATAGTTACATTGGTTTCTGAACATGCCAGAAATCTCACCGAGAGCCCCCGGGCTTTTTGCGGCTTCATCAACCCCCAGACCGGGGCACTGGTGTTGCCGTCCTTAGGTCAAGAGGCGTGCGGCGTTGAAGAGAAAGCGGCCGTATTTCATAAATTCCAGGGGCTCTGGGGCTGGGTCCTGGCACACGGCCAGCCGCTCCTGACCAATAACCCTGCTTCGGACCCCCGGTCCGCCGGCACCCCGCCGGGGCATTTCCCGGTCCACCGGTTTCTCTCGGTGCCGGCCATCATTGACGGCAAGCTGGTGGGGCAGATCGGCCTGGCCAATGCCCCCCGGGATTACACCGCCCGGGATCAGGAGATCTGCGAACGGCTGGCCAGGCTCTTTGCCATTGCGATTCATCGGCATCGGTTGGATGAAACCTTGAGGGAGAGCGAAAGCGGCCTCAAGACCATTTTGGATAACGTCCAGACCGGGGTGCTGATCATTGACCCCGAGAAGCATGTCATCGTGGACGCCAACCCGGTGGCCGTCGGCCTGATCGGCGCCCCCAAAGAACAGATTGTCGGCTCCGATTGCAGCCGCTTCATCTGCCGGCCCGAGCATGGGCAATGCACCGTCACCGATCTAAAAGAGACGGTGGTCAATGCCGAGCGGATGCTGCAGCAGACCGATGGAGGACACCGATGGGTGCTGCAGACGGTGGTGAAGGTAGCTTTGCAAGGGAAAGAGCGCCTTCTGGAAAGCTATGTGGACATCACCGAGCGCCGGCAATGGGAGGAGGCCATCCAGACCACCAACAACAAGCTCCATTCCCTGGTGGCCCAGGTGGAGGAGCGCAACCGCACCATGATCCTGGCCAATGAAATGTCCGATATGGTCCAGGCCTGTCAGACTTCGGATGAAGCTTATAAGGCCATCGAATATTTTATGCCCCAGCTTTTCCCTGATGATGCGGGGGCCCTCTACATACTCAATAATTCCCGGAACCTTCTTGAGACCGTAGCCGGTTGGGGCCGGCAGCCGATGGCGGTCCAAACCTTCGGCCCGGAGGAATGCTGGTCGGTGCGGCGGGGCCGGCTCCACAAGGTGGAAAAGCCCTCCGAAACCATTTGCTGCCCCCACGTGCCCGAGGCGGTCCCCGGCGGCTATCTGTGCGCGCCTCTCATCGCCCAGGGCGAGACCCTGGGGATGTTGCACCTCCGGCCGGGGTCCCCGGCCGGAGCGCCAACCCCGGAGTTGGCGGCCGTCAAAGATCAGTTGGCCTTGACGGTGGCCGAAGATTTGGCCCTGGCCCTGGCCAATTTGAGACTCCGGGAGACCCTGCGCAACCAGGCCATCCGCGACCCCCTCACCGGCTTGTTTAATCGCCGCTACCTGGAGGAGACCATGGAACGGGAACTCAACCGGGCCAGGCGGCAGAAGATACCCCTGAGCGTGATCATGATGGATCTGGACCATTTCAAGCAATACAACGACACCTTCGGCCACAGTGCCGGGGATGAATTACTGAGCGCCTTGGGTATCCTGCTTCGAAGCCAAATCCGGGGGGAGGATATCGCCTGCCGCTATGGCGGTGAAGAATTTTTGCTCATCCTGTTGGGAACCCCGGTTGCCATTGCCCTGGAACGGGCCGAGAGTCTGCGCCTGGCCGTCAAGGAAATGCATGCGCACTACCAGGATATGAAACCCGCCACCCTCTCTTTGGGCGTGGCCGTTTATCCCGAGCACGGCGACACCGCGTTGCACCTTATCCAGGCAGCCGATGCCGCCCTCTACCGGGCCAAAAAGGCCGGCCGGGACCGGGTGATGGCAGCGGGATATTCTGAAGAAACCCTTGCTGCGGCGGTGCCGGCCCCGCCGTTGCATCAAACCGGGACCAGCTGAACCTGAGCCTTGATTCTCCCCTCGGGCCATTTCCTCCCCGGTGGGCCCCCGCCTCCCGGCCCAAGGTAATTTCATGCGCCACCTGCTCTTTTTGGGGCAAGCCACGGAATAAATGCGTATAATAAGGCATGTCGGATGATTTCAAATGCGGCTATGTCGCCCTCATCGGCTTCCCCAACGTGGGCAAATCCACCCTCCTGAACCGGCTGGTAGGGGAAAAACTCGCCATCACCTCGCCCAAGCCCCAGACCACCCGGCAGCGCCTCCTGGGGATCGTCAACCTGCCGGAGGCCCAGTTCCTGTTCCTGGACACCCCGGGGGTCCTGGACCCCAAAGGGGCGCTCAATGCCACCCTGGTGGCCGCCGCCCTCGATGCCCTGGCCGAAGCCGACGTGGTGGTGTGGCTGGTGGAGCCCCGGCCCCCGGCGGCCGACGACCAGGTCCTCCTGCCCCAACTGCGGCAGTTGCACCGCCCCCTGATCGTGGTTATCAATAAAATCGACACCGTGGCCAAGCCTAAGCTCCTGCCCCTCATCAGCGCCTACCACGAGCTGTTTCCCGCCGCGCCCATCATCCCCCTGGCCGCCCTCCTGGGAGACGGAGTGGATGAACTAAAAGCCGAAATCCTCAAACTCCTGCCGGCGTCGCCGCCTCTCTACCCCCTGGACCAGGAGACCGATTCCACCGAGCGGCACCTGGTGGCCGAACTCATCCGCGAACGGGTGCTGCACCATGCCAGCGAAGAGATTCCCCACGCCGTGGCGGTCCAGGTGGAAGAGTTCGACGAACGCCGCCGCCCCCACCTCATCCGGATCAGGGCGGTGATCTTTGTGGAACGCAACTCCCAGAAAGGCATCCTCATCGGTAAGCAGGGGCGCATGCTCAAGACCATCGGCGCCGAAGCCCGGGGCGAAATCGAGGCCCTTCTGGGCGCCAAGGTATTCCTGGAACTCTGGGTCAAGGTGTGGAAAAACTGGCGCAAGGACCCCAAAGCCCTGCGCGCCCTGGGGTTGCAGGACTAAGCCCGCGAGCTCCGAGCCCGGGTCCAGGCGGGGCTGCCGCCGGGGACCTGCTTAAGATCCTGGCGTTGACCCCGGGGCGTTTTTGACTGCCGCCTTGCCCCCTGGCATCCAAGGTCCCAGGCAGCAAAACATAAATAATTATCGGCCGTTGATTGACAATTCTCCCAAAGATGCGCACAATATTACCAAGTGAGGCCTAGCCCCATGCGGCGTTGGATAGCTCAGATTTGCCCTGCGGTTTTCGTCCTCGTTCTCCTTTCGCCTCAGTGTGTTCTGGCACAATGGGTCACCTGGCACCAATTTGGCACCCAAGGCTCCTATGTCCACCAAACCGCCCATCTGCTCCTTTTCTTGTCCATGCTCTTTTTTATCCATGAAATTTATTATGCCCATCTGCAAAAATTTCGCGGCTTCCGGCTTCTGGTGTGGACCTGGGCCCTTCTCGCCGTATGGAACCTCGACGCCTTTGTGGGCCACTGGGCCGACTGGACCCTGGAAAATCCCATCATCCTGGGCCAGGGCTGGGACCGGCACCTCCTGATGTATGATTTCCACACCTGGGTGGTCTATTTCACCAAGATCGACCATTCCTTGCTGTTACTACCGGCCTTCCTGATGTTTTATCTGGGTCTGAAGGCCCTGGTCCGCAAGCCCGGAGCTGAGTAGATGATCGCCCTGCCCCTGGCTCCTCTCTGGATCCTGGAATATCTGGGCGCCTTCATCGTCCTTATTTTGACCTGCCTCTCCCTGCGGCTGAGCCGGCGGCTGGTGGATCAGGACCCGGAAAATGCCCTGTGGCTCTTCTTAAACTGGCTGGCCATCGCCTTTTTGCTTTTTTCCATCTCCCACCTGATTTCCCATGTCCTGCACGATCTCATCGCTTACTGGAATCATCCCCAACTGGCGCTGTTACAGCGGGTTTTCGGCGGCTTCGATACCGTGATTTATGTGGTCATCGCCGCCATTACTTTGTTTTTCCACCGCATTCAGCGCCTCTACCGCCGGATGGAGGCCGACCACCACCATCTGGAAGAGACCAGCCACGAAATCCTGGCCCTCAACCGGGAAATGGAAGCCCTGGTGATGGAGCGCACCATGTCGGAGATGGCCCTGGGGATGGCTCACGGTATCCGCAATCCGCTGCACGTCATCGGCGGCTTCAGCCACCGCCTCCTGCGGAAGACGGACGAAGACGACCCCAGCCGGGCCTGGGCCACGGCCATCGCCGAGGAGGCCCGCCGCATCGAACAGATGGTGGAGCGCTTCGAGACCCTGGCCATGAGAAAGACCTCGTTTTTCGCCCAGGAGGACCTTAACCTCATCGTCGGGAACACCCTGGAGCTCCTGTTCCCGGAGCTGAAAGCCAAGAACATCTCCCTGGTGGCCGAGCTCTGTCACGAACCGCTGATGGGGCGCTTCAACAAGCACCTGATGAAAGTAGCCCTGGCCCATCTGGTGCGCAACGCCGTGGAGGCCACCCCCAGGGGCGGGACGGTGCTGGTGCGCACCGCCAAGGAGAAACAATTTGCGGTGTTGACCCTCCAGGATACGGGCCGGGGGATGCCCCAGGAAGTGGTGGAGAAGGTCTTTGTGCCGTTTTATACCACCAAGATCGGCGGCACCGGTCTGGGGATGGTGTTCGTGCGCCAGATCGTGGACGAACACCGGGGGGTCATCACCCTGGAGAGCCAGGTGGGCCGGGGCACCACCGTTACCATCCGGCTGCCCCACCGCTTCACCGATAGCCCGGAGGTGGGGGATGAAGTTCCGCCCGCCGCTCCGCCCGCGGCCCCTGCCGCCCCTTCGACCCCGGAGGCAGGGTCGGGGCAAGATTAGCCGACTCTACTTTTTGCCCGCCTCGGCCCGGGACACCAGCCAGAAGATCATGCCGCACACCAGAATGCCCGCCAGGTAGAGCCCTTCGGTCCACAGGTCATGGGAGGCCAGGGAGGCCACCAGAACCTTGCGGATAAAGGCCACCAGGGCCAACCCCACGAAGAGTTGGAGCTTGAAGGCGCCGCCCTGGAGGCGGTCGATCTCCATGTCCAGCAATTCGATGACCACCCACAGGATCAGCACCGAACCCATGGCCCCCACCAGGCCTTGGGCAAGATTCCCCCGGATGATATGAGCCACGTCCTGGACCACCAGGCCCACCGCCCCCAGAGACAGGCCCAGGAGGCCCACCACCAGCAGGATGTTGAGACCGAAGGTGAAGCGCTGGGAAAACCGGATCAACAGGGAATCCAGTTTCTGGGAGAGAAAGACCCGGCGCAGCTCTTCCTCGTGGTAGGTCCGGGCAATGATGTCCAGGTTCAGGTCCAGAATCTTGGCCACCGCCCTGAGTGCGCCCTCCCGCTGCCGGGGGTCCGCCTCCGTCTCAATGATCTGGGTCAGGTGCAGGCGGATCAGGTTCATCCCCACGTAAACGAAGTGGGCCGCCAGGCCGATGCGCACGTGGGCGTGGCCGATGCGCTGCAGGCGATGAAAATAGACCTCGTCATAGGGACCCTGAAACAGGGCCCGCAGCCATTTCTGATGCATCTCCCGCAGCCAGGCCAGCTTGGCCGCATCTTGCAAAAACTTGGCCGTGTCGGGGATACCCAGGAGCAGGCTGTAGAAGTCCGACACGATCCCTTCGACATGGGGCTCCACCACCGGTAACAGGCCCTTTAAGGTCTCGATATCCTGGTCGTTGAAACGGTAATTTTCTTTGATCTCTTGAAAGGTCCGCATCGCTGCCTCTCCGGGCTGAAGTGGGGCGCCATTGCCTATTTCATCCTTATCACAGGCCCTGGAGAGAGTAAACCACTCTTGGGCCCGATGCCTTCATGCCGCTTATCTTTTTTAAAATTTTGGCCTTTTCTGTCGGAGTTTTTTACATTTATCTTCTGTAATCCGCGCCCCCAAGGTTGTCACCGGCAGGCAAGATCACTATAATAGCCCCAACGTTTTATGACCTAAGGATCGATATGGGGTGGCGCGCACTTATCTTCTCTCTATGGCTTGGCCTCGGTTGGGGCCTGACCGCCCTGGCGGCCGATGCCCCCTTAACCCTGGGCGAGGCCATGCTTCTGGCCCTGAAGCACAACCCGGCCCTGGCGGCTGCGGGCCTGGCGGTGGAAACCGCCGAAGCCGATCTGGCCCGCGCCCGGGCCCGTTTCCTGCCCACCGTCAACTTCAACGAGACCTACAACCTCTCCGACAATCCCACCCAGGTCTTCATGAGCAAGTTGAACCAGCGAGTCTTTACCGGCCAGGACTTTCTCCTCAACAACCTGAACAACCCCAATGCCTACGGCAACTTTCGCACCGGCCTGGTGATGCGCCAGCCCCTGTTCCAGGCCGGTGAAGCCACTCTGGGCTACCAACAGGCCCGCCTGGGCCGGGAGATGGCCGCCGCCTACGTCCTGAGTGCCCGGCAGCAGTTGCTGTTCCAGGTGACCCAGGCCTATTTCGGGGTGCAGCTGGCCCAGGAGACCCTGGCGGTGGTGCAGCAGGCCCACCATACCGCCGCGGCGCACCTGAAAATCGCCCAAACCCGCTTTCAGGCCGGCACGGTGGTCAACGCCGACGTCTTGTCGGCCCAGGTGCACCTGGCGAAGCTTACCCAGGAGGAGATGACCGCAGCCAGTCAGGTGCAGATTGCCCGCAGCGCCCTGGCCACGGTGGTGGGCCGGCCCGAAGCGAGGCAGCGGCCCCTGGCCCCGGCCCCCAAGGCCCCGGCCCCCTTGCCGCCGCAGCTGGATGACCTGAACCAGACGGCCCAGGAAAAGCGCCCCGACCTCAAGAGGCTTACGCTTTCGGCCCGGGTGGCCCAGCAGGAATATGCCAAGGCCCGGCTCAACTACCTGCCCCGGCTGCACGTGGTGGCAGAGTACGACGTGGACCAGCGGCGCTTCTTCGGGTCCAGCGCCGACAGCTACACGGTGATGGCCCTGCTTAACTTCAACCTGTTCAATGGCCTCAGTGACCTGGCCAAGGTCCGGGAGACCCGGGCCAAAGAGGCCCAGGCCCGGGACTTAAAACGAGACCTGGAAGACCGGGTCCGGCACCAGGTGACCGAGGCCATCCTGAACCTGAAGACGGCCCAGGCCCGCCTTGGGGTAGCGGAGAAGGCCGTGGCCCAGGCCCGGGAGAGCCTGAGGCTGATCCGCCTGCGCTATGAATCCGGCCTCACCATCCTGGTGGACCTGCTCAACGCCGAGGACGCCACCAAAAACGCCGAACTGAGCCGGGTGGCGGCCCTGTTCGACACCTACCTGACCCAGGCGGGGCTGGACCTGGCCCTGGGCACCATCTCCGGCCCGGTGGCGGAGGCCGGAAAGCCGTAGGGGCGACATGCATGGCATCCGAACAACCAAGATCAATGACTTCCCTACGTACAGGGCGCAAACCCGTAGGGGCGACCCGGTGGGTCGCCCTGGCGAGGGAGATCAATCACCCCCATACTCACACGGCCCCCCCCGTAGGGGCGACCCGGTGGGTCGCCCGTATGGCTGTCAACCGGCATTATGGTAATAAT
>Ga0172369_10006647_pt1 | contig 13689 bp, 8 predicted proteins | sample LakKiv25m_FD_114539 | JGI IMG/M metagenome (GOLD analysis project Ga0172369, IMG submission 114539) | Freshwater microbial communities from Kabuno Bay, South-Kivu, Congo - kab_022012_11.25m | ecosystem: Environmental > Aquatic > Freshwater > Lake | place: Democratic Republic of the Congo... | reverse complement strand
TGCCGATAAGCGGGCGGGGCTCTCGCCTCCTTCCAGACTGAGAATCTCGATCTGCAGCTTGCCGATAAGCGGGCGGGGCTCTCGCCTCCTTCCAGACTGAGAATCTCGATCCGCAGCTTGCCGATAGGCGGGCGGGGCTCTCGCCTCCTTCCAGACTGAGAATCACTCTTCCGCTGTAAATTTATGCTTGTGGGGAGAGCAAGCACTAAATTCGAACGGTTCAAAACAAGGAATACTAAGGAGGAGAATGCGCCGGTTAGACGAAATATTGCTTGCACTGCGGAGCAAGCGAACGCAGAACTGCCGTCAGCACCTTGTCTGCTTTTCCGGGCTGCATGACGTCCATTCATTACGCAAAAGGAGTCTAAGATGAAACACCTCGTCAAGCTTTTCCTCATCGTGTCAGCCTTCCTGGCAATGATTGCCATGGTCGGCTGCCAGGATGCAGGCGGTACCAGTGGAATCTCCGGGAGGGTGACCGATCCCGAAGGAAGCGGCATCCCGAATATCAACGTTTTCACCACTGACGGCACGAATTACTGGTCCACGATCACCGATGAGAACGGAAACTATTCGCTGTCGGACGTGACGCCGGGCAGTCGTGTGGTGGCCTTTTACGGCCCGCTGTGGACGACCGGTTACCAGAGCGTAGTGGTCGGCACCTCCGGCGTGGTGTCCAACATCACGCTGTATCCCAGCCAGATTTCGACCGTCCCGCTGCCGGTGATCGATCTCAATGAGCCGGAAGTCGATCAGGAAGTCGGGCTGGCGACCATCACCGGTACGATCGCGAACCTGGACGTCGAGAATGCGGTGATGATCACCAATGGCTCGTCGTCGCTGATCACCACTACGGAGGGCGCGTTCGAAACCACCGCCATCCTGCGGCCGGGCGTCAATACCATTTACATCTGGGCGGCCAACCAGGCAGGCTGGACCATTTCCGACGTGATCGTCATCACCTATACCCCGAGCGAGACCATGTACTTCCGCGCGACGCTCACCTGGGACGGGGCGGCCGATGTCGACTTGCACACCTGGGATCCTAATCTGGAGCATTGCTTCTATTACTTTTCTGAGACCGACAACCACCAGACGATTTCAACCGGCCGGCTCGACATTGACAACCAGACGGCGGACGGGCCGGAGAACTTCACCTGCACCGCCCTGGAGGACGGGCGGTTCCGGCTTGCGGTGAACTCGTTCGATCTGCGCGGGAACCCCTCGCGCCAGGCATTCGTGCGCGTGGTGATCCTCTCCGGACCGAATGCCGGCACCTATACGTTCGGTCCCTACACGTTCACGCAAGATAACATTGACGGTGAATTCTACCCCGTCACCGGCAACAGCTCGACCTGGTGGCGGCCATGCGATGTGCTGGTCAACGGCACCAACATCAGCGTGGTGGCGCCGGATAGCACGGAGCTCAACGAAAACGTGAGTGAGATGGTGCGCAGCAGGAAGAAATAGCGCGACTGACAGCGCATTGACTCCGGTCCCCGGCTTTCTCTGTGAAGGCCGGGGACCGTTTTTTTCGGACTTGTGGCAATAATCATCGCAGGTCGGGGAGGAGATTTCAGAGCCGGGGTGAATTAATGGTTATATTGCTGTCCTGACCAGCGCCGGCTTATTCCCTGCATCCTGGTCCCACAGCTCAAATTTTCACTAAAGGAGTGCAGCATGAAATCTCTGGTCAGTCTGATCCTCGTCATCGTGGCGTTGTTCGCCATCTTCGCCTGCAGCGGTTGCGGCGATACGGGCGGCAATAATCAACCGCCAATGGGTATCAATCAGACAAAGTAGTCCACTCGCCGATTGGTGTGCTACTCTGCAAATCTGCCGTACCCCCTGGCCTTCGCTCGATGGCTGGGGGGTGCGTGTTTCGAGTGTTAAGGTAGTGGTTGTATAGGACAAATAGGACTTATACGACTTATAGGACATATAGGACATATAGGACGTATGGCCGGCAGGATGATTTATCCTTCTCTCTTCCCGCACAGCAGCGTTCGCACGGCGCATTCGTCGGTGAAGGCGGTGGTGGCGTAGGGGTAGGGGTCGCCGCGCTGGTAGGTTTTCCAGTCGATTTTCTTCGGGTCGTCGCCGTAGATGCCGAGCAGCTCGAGGCCGGCGTCGGCGACGATATGGCGCAGCTCGGGGGTCAGGTAGAGGCGCCAGGAGAAGGGGAGGCGGATACGCTCGCCGGTGGGCAGGTGGATGGCGGTGATGGTGAAGCCGAAGCGGCCGTTCGCCACGTCGCGGGTATCTTCGCTCAAATACAGCCAATCCGGCATATCTTCGGGAAAATCCCAGCTTTTGTTCAGGCGGGAGGGCAGCGCCAGGTAATTCTGCGTCCAGATGAAGGCGCGGCCGTCCTCCGTTAGGGCACGGGATATACCGCGGAGGGAGGCGCGATTATCTTCGTCGGAGAGCATGCCGAAGGTGTTGCCCCAGAGGAGCACGAGGTCGAAGGCACCGGTGTATTCCAGCTTCGTCATGTCGCCGTGGACGAAATGAAGATCAACGCCGGCCTCATCCGCCCGGCGGCGGGCTTCATCCAGGTAAGGGGTCGACCAGTCGAGGGCGGTGACGGCATATCCCCGCCGTGCGAGCTCCATCGCGTACCACCCCAGGCCGCAGCCCAGGTCGAGCACACGCGCGCCCGGCGGCAGCTCGAGCTCCCGCTCGATGAAGCCGATGTCGGCCCGCACCGAGCTGTCACGCGGCTCGCCTTCCCACTTCCAGTAGAGCATCTGACTGAATGTCTGTTGCCAGTCGGGTACGCTGGTATCGGTCATTGATCGGCCTCCTTTTGTACGGCAGGGACAGTTCCCTACGCATTATCTCTTTATTGTGCACGGGTGCTAAAGAGGATAGGACTTATGGGACTTATAGGACTGATGTTAACTGGGAATTACGGCGAGTTGCAGGTGGTACTGGTACAAACGGAATGCTTCGAGTACAATTTGCGAGCGGAGATTTTATGCGTATTGTCTACATCGCAGCCGGGGCGGGGGGGATGTATTGCGGGGCGTGCGCGCGGGATGTGGCGCTGGTGCGGGCGCTGCAGGGGCGCGGGCATGACGTGCACGTGCTGCCGCTGTATACGCCGCTGCGGCGGGACGGGGCGGCATTGCCGGCGACGGAGCGCATCTTTTACGGCGGCATCAACGTGTTTCTGCAGCAGGCCTCTTCAGTGTTTCGCCACACGCCGGATTCCTTCGACCGCATGCTCGACAACCCGGCGTTGTTGAGGTGGGTCTCGCAATTCGCCATCTCTACCGATCCGGTTAAGCTGGGGGCGATGACGGTGTCGGTGCTGGCGGGCGAGGAGGGGCGGCAGCGGAAGGAGCTCCACAAGCTGCTGGAGTACCTGGCAGGCATCGAGCCGGAGATCGTGGTGATCACCAATTCGCTGCTGTCGGCCATTGCGCCGGCGGTGAAGGCGCGGCTGGGGACGCCGGTGGTGTGCCTGCTGCAGGGCGAGGAGGAGTTCGTGTCCTCGCTGGGCGAGCCGTTCCGGACGCAGGCGGTGGAACTGATGCGCGCACACGCGGCGTCCGTCGACCTGTATGTCGCCTCATACGCGGATTATGCCGGCGAAATGGCCGCCTTTTTGCATGAGCCGCCGGAGCGCATTACCGTGATGCGCGCCGGACTTGATATTCCGCCGCGGCTGCCCGGGCCGCGGCACCGCGAACCGTTCACCGTGGGGTACCTGTCGGTCATCACGCCCGGCAAAGGGCTGGATCTGCTGGTGGATGCGGTGAAGCGGTTGAAGGAAGCGGGACGAGAAGTGCAACTGCTGATCGCCGGCAAGGTGATGAACGCGCACTTCTGGCAGGCGGTGCGGCAGGAGATCGAGACGGGGGGGCTGCCGCACGAATACCTGGGCGAAGTGGATTATGAGGGGAAGCAGGCCTTTTTCAGCCGCTGCAGCGTCTTTTCCGTGCCCAGCCGCCAGCACGAGGCGCGCGGCATGTCCTTCATGGAGGCGCAACTGGCGGGGGTGCCGGTGGTGGCGCCGGCGGCCGGGGTGTTCCCGGAGATGCTGTCGCTGACCGGGGGCGGGGTGTTGGCGCCGGCCGGCGATTCCGCGGCGCTGGCCACGGCGCTGGCGCGGCTGCAGGACGATCCGGAGGAAGCGTACCGGCTGGGGCAGGCCGGCATGGAAGGCATTGCCCGGCATTACTCCGCCGTGCGGATTGCGGAGGAGGTGGAGGGGCGGTTCAGGGGATTGATCCTACCAGAGCGCGCGTGAGACGAAACCACAGAGGCACAGAGACACAGAGACGTTAGATGAATAAAATTTATTGATACAGAGCCGTTACTGTTTCACGACGGGGACAGTTCCCTACGCTTTATAAACAGTGCTGCCACCAAACACCTGGTGGTCGGTTTGGTGGCGGGTGGAAATGCGGGGGGGAGGGCACGGAGAGGCCTCCGTGCCCTACGAGATTACATTATTTGAGGTCAAAGCAGGCCAGGGCGGTTTTGTTGCGGATGAGCAACTTGCCGTTGGCGACGACGGGGGCGGCCCAACTGAAGTTGCCGCCGAGGGGGGTGAAGCGGCCGAGCTCTTTGTAGGCGTCGGGATTGATCTCCACCATGGCCAGTTGGCCGTTGCTGCCGTCCAGCACCAGGAAGACGCCGTCGATGGCCATCAGGCCGCCTTTTTCGAAGCCCTGCTGCCGCCAGCGCACCGTACCGTCCTCCGGGTTGATGCATACCATGCGGCCGGGGTCGCTGGTGCCGTAGATCAGGTTGCCGATGCCGATGGGTGAGCTGAAATGGGCGTGCATGTTCTTGTTTTCCCAGCGCTTCACCGGGCCGTCCGGGGTGATATCGACCATCGCGCAGCCGCGGCCGTAGTTGCTGGTGATGAAGATGGAATTTCCGCTGATCAGGGGCATGACGGCGTTCACGTCGGGACGGGTGATCCAGGGGAACGACCACAGCAGCTTGCCGGTTTCCGCCTCGACGCCATTCAGGGTGTCGCTCAGGAAGACCACGTATTGCTTGATCCCCTGGATGGTGGCGATGGCCGGCGTGGCATAACCCGGCATGGCGTTGCCGCCGCCTTGCCAGATCAGCTTGCCGGTGTTCTTATTCAGCGCAAGCACGGCGCCTTTCTCCGCGCCGGGGCAGAGGATGACCTTGTCGCCGTCGATCACCGGCGAGGCGGCCAGCAGCCAGCCCGGCGGGCGCGCGCCGAAATCGGTCTGCAAGTTGCAGTTCCAGATCGGCTTTCCGGTTTCCGCATCGAGGCAATTTACCTGGCCCAGCGAGCTCTGGGTGTAGAGCTTGCCGTTGTCGTAGATCGGCGTCGTCTCGGTATAGCCGTAGGCATCGGTCTTGCCGGTATTGGGGTAATCGAAGGTCCACACCGGCGTGCCGTCCGCCAGCTTGAGTGCACGAACGTAATCCCGGTCGTTCTGGTGGTCGATGATGAAGACCTTGCCGGCGGCGACGGAAGGGCCGGCGAATCCCTGGTCATTCATCGGGATCTTCCAGAGCATCGCCGGCGGCTTGGCGGCCCAATCCTTGTTGATGCCGGTTTCGCGGGAGATGCCGTCGGCATTCGGCCCGCGGAAATATCCCCAGTCACCTGCCAGGGCGGTTAAGGACAGGATGGCCACCAGCGCCACCAGGATTGTGAAACGCATGCTCGAACCCTCCGGTTTGATGGGACGTATAGGACTTATAGGACTTATAGGACTTATAGGACTTATGCTGTTAGAAACCGAATCGGTCGTTCCGTTACTTCAGCGCCAGGCAGGCCAGGGTTTTTTGATTGCGGATGATTAATTTGCCGTTGGCCATGACAGGCGCGGTCCAGCTTTGGCCGCCGAGGGGGCGGAAGCGACCGAGCTCCGTATACTTATCCGGCGCCATTTTGACCATCACCAGGTTGCCGGTGTTGCCTTCGAAGGCGAGGAGGACGCCGTCCGCCGCGGAGACGCCGCCTTTTTCGAAGCCGCGTTGTTCCCAGCGCACCTTGCCGGTGGCGAATTCCATGCAGACCAGCTTGCCGGGGTCGCTGGTGGAATAGATAAAGCCGTTGGAGAAGATCGGTGCGCTGAAGTGTGACATGATAGAGCGGTTCTGCCACTTGATCTTCGCGGTTTTCCCGACCACTTCGACCAGCGCGCAGCCTTTGCCGTAGTCGCTGGTGATGAAGACGTGGTTGCCGGAGACGATAGGGCAGGCGGCGTTGACATCGTTGGAGGTTTCCCAGGGGCAGCGCCAGAGCAGCTTGCCGGAATTGGTGTCGACGCCGATGAGGCTTTTGCCGGTGAAGACGACGTACTGGCGCACCTTGTTGATGGTGGCGAGCACGGGGGTGGCGTAGCCGGGGATATCATTGCCGCCGCCCTGCCAGATCGTTTTGCCGGTGGCGGCATCGAGGGCGGCCACGGTGCCGCTGCCGGCGCCGGGCACGACGATGACCTTTTTGCCGTCGATGAGCACGGACATCGAGTAATCCCAGGTAGGCTTACGGCCGTGCAGGTCCTTCAGCAGGCTGCGGGACCAGACGCGCTTGCCGCTCTTCGCATCGAGGCAAAGGACCAGGCCCAGCCGGCTGACGGTATAGACCTTGCCACCGGCAAGGACGGGCGTGGAGCGCGTGAAGCCGTAATTGCTGCCCGCGGCATCCTTATATTTATATTCCCAGACCTTTTTGCCGTTGGTGAGATTCAGCGCGCGCACGATATCCTGGTCGCCGGTGTGGTCGACGATATACAGCATGTTGCCCACCACCGACGGCCCGGCGTATCCCTCGTCGCTCATCGGGGTCTTCCAGAGCGCCTTCGGCGCCCGGGTTTTCCAGGTTTTGTTGATGCCCTTTTCCGGCGAAATGCCGGTGTGGTTCGGGCCAAGGAAAAACGGCCAGTCCGCCGCAAATGCGTGCATGCCCAGTAGGAGAAGCAGCAGGAAGATACCGTGAATATAGCGCAAAGCGAAACCCCCTGGTCTGGTGATCCGAGCGAGGAACAGGTGGTTTGCCTGCGCCCGAGTCTCTTGAGGGGTATTGTACTGTGAGGGGAGAGGGGGCGTCAATGAATGGGAGGAATGGGAAAAATGGGAGCCGGTTCGTAGGGCATGGTGGCCTCTCCGTGCCGAGGTGACCGCATTTTTACCCACCACCGAAACATGGCTCAATTGGTTTGGTGGCGGGGAAAAATGCGCGGGGCCGGGCACGGAGAGGCCTCCGTGCCCTACGGAGCGATACTGATTCAATTATTCGCTGTCGTGGCAGGGGCAGTACTGGTCGCCGCAACCGGTGTGGGCGCCGGCGCGGTGGGGAAGGTGGGGATGCCCATCACGATTTTGGGGCCGTCGGCTTTCGTGTAGGTGACGTGGCCTTTGGCGTGGCGCACGCTGCCGATCAGGTTGAGCGGGAAACTGAGCTCATGCTTATCCACCTCGAAGCGGGCGTAGAGCTGCGGGTCGCTGAGCGTGCCGGAGATGGTGGCCCAGGTACCGGTCACCTCATTGGCGGCGCCGGCCTGGCTGAAGAGCGGGGCGTAGGCATCCAACGAGACGGCGGGCGGGATCGTCGTTTCCGGCGTCATGCCCAGATCCGGGAAAGGCAGCGGGGTTTGCTGTAACGGCACGCTGAAGATGCTCTGCGACATCTTCACGCCGCCGCCCACCTGCACGGCGACCTGTATGCGCGGGTTGAAGGCGAACGGGCCCCAGGTACTGGCGCCGCTGCCCAGATTCGGCTGCTTGAGCTTCACGTGATCGAGCACGATGACGCCTTTCAGCACCGGCGTGGAGCCTTCGCTGACGAGCTGCAGCGCGCCGGTGGCCTTCGGGACCACCACCAGCTTGGCCGATACCGGCACGTCGCTGATGTTGGCCTTCACGTTCCACTGCCAGCGCTGCGGGTGCAGCAGGTTGTTGTTCGCGATGCCGACCGAGCCGCCGGCGACGAGATATCCGGCCTGGCCGCCCTTGCGGCTCTGCGCCACGATGGCGGACAGGTGCTCCAGGGTGATGGTGCTCTGTTGCAGATTGCCGGTGACCGCGGCGCGAAGGTCCAGGTTTTGCAGGCTGTCGGCAAAGCCCGGATCGCCCATGTCGAAGCCGGCGTCGCCGCGCACTTCCACCCAGCTATTGTTGAAGCGCGGCTGCGCGGGCGTGCCGGCCACGTTCAGGCTGGCCGAGACGCTGCCGGTGAGCGTTTTCACGCCGGGCAGCAGCGGTTTGAGCGCCGCCAGGTCCTGTTGCGGCAGGTCAACTTTCAACGACAGCGGGCGGTCCGACACCAGCGACGGGCGGAAATTCGCCCAGTGCACCGGCAGTGTGCCGCTGACCTGCAGCGGAGCGCCATTGGCGAGGAGCTGCACGCGGCCGTCCGAGAGCGCGAGCTGTGAGGCGTCCACCCGGAGATGGCCACCGGCCGAAGGAATGGTGCGTCCGGCATATTGCAGGTTCGCCAGTTTCAAGTCGCCGTCCAGCGCCGGGTTCTTCCACGGTCCGCGCACGGAGCCGGCGAAATTCAGCAGGCCGTCATATTTCAGGTCCGGCACCCACGGCGCCAGCAGTTTGGCGGTGATATTGTCGGCGTTGACATTCACGTCCACGCTGTGGCCGGGGTCGATGTCGCCGGTGATGCGCGCCACGTCCACGCCGGCGCTGGCCGCGGCCAGCTCATCGATGTGCAGGCGGTAGTGCCCGTCCGCGACGATGCCGTGCAGTTGACCGCGCAGGTCCGGCAGCGGCGACTTGCCGTAGGCCAGGTGGTTGAGGTTGAAGCCGAGCGACAGATCCGGCCTGGCATAACTGCCGTCGGCGGTGATTGCCATCTGCCCCTGGCCGGCGACGCCGTCGGGCAGCGTGAGAGTGACGGGCATGTTGCCGTCGCGCATCATCGCGTTGAGCTTCGCCAGGTCAATGCCGGTCAAGGTAAGCTTGACGCCGTCCATGCGGCGCTGATCGATATAAAAATGACCGGCGCCTTCCGCGCGGAACGCGCCGTCGGCCGTCCCGCGGTTGACGATCAGCTCGCTGCCGCCCTGGCGGCGCAGGTACTGCAGCGCGATATCCCCGTTCTGCATGGGCAAGCCGGCGGCGGCGAACTGCGGCGCGGTGATGTTGACGTTCAGCGTCATCGGCTCGGGACCAGCGCCGTTGAGCACGCCGTGCAGCGATCCGGCGATCTGCGCGTTACCGTTCAGCGGGATGGGAATGTGAAACAGATCCAGCGGCATATCTTCCAGCCGCGCCGCGGTGCTGGTGAAGTCCATGTCGGCGCGCAGCGGCTGGCCGACCTGGCTTTCCGCCGAGCCGGCGCCGTGAATCGTGCTGTCGTTCCGCTCCAGCGTCAGGTCCTGGATTTGCATCTTCCGGTCGGCATACGTAAAGGTCAGGCCCAGCTTGTCGAGTTGCAGCGGGTAGGCATCGCCGGCGGCCGGCACATGCACAACCGCATCGGGGATGGTCGCGTTGCCGGCGAGCACCAGGCCGTGGTCCGTGTAGCGGACATCCACCGTGCCGATGGCGCCGCCGTCGACCTGCCATGGGCTCTTCTCGCCGAACAGCGAGGTGATGTCATCCACTTTCGCGCCGTGCAGGTCCACGGTGGCGACCAGGCCGACCAGGCTCTGGCGCGGGTCGAGTCCCTGCGGGGTATCCACCACGCGGCCGCTCATGCCGTCGCGGGTGAAGGTGATGTTGCGCAGGCGTAACTGCTTCGCACTGTAGACGAGATCGCTTTCCGCATGGGTGAAGGTGCGGCCGACCAGCACGCCGTTGCCGGCGATGGCGTGCGCCGTCAACACCGGCGCGGACAGGTCGCCCTGCACGGCGCCGTCCAGCACCGCGCTGCCGGTCAGCTTCTGGTAGAATTTATTCAGCACCACACGATCGCCATGCACCGGCAGGTTGAGCGTGCCGCGGCCGGTGTTGCCGTCGCGGTGGTAACTGCCGTCGGCGATGGTGAAGTGGCCGTATTCGGTCTGCGCATCCGCCGTTGGGATGTCGATGGCCACCGTGCCGTCACGCGAGGCGACCCGGAATGTGGCCGTCACGTCATTGACGCGCTTGCGTTGGTAGACCACGCGGGTGGCGTGCAGATCGGTGGTAAAGCGCAGGTTTTCCGTATCATCCAGCGTGAGCGTGAAGGTACCGTCGCCGCTGCCGGACAGGTCTTTCACTTTGAGCGCTTTCGTCAACTGCTCAATATTGATGTCGCGGAAGCTGCCGCCGGCGCTGAGCACCAGGCCGCCCGGCACGGTGTCCAGCGGCACCACCAGCGGGCCGGCGGCCACTTCGCCGCCGAACATCGCCGCGCGGATCTCGTCGAATTGAGCGCCGTCGCGGGTGACCGTCACCTTGCCGCGGATATCACGGGCGGCGCCCCAGGGCATGCTCGCTTCACCGACTGAAGCGGTGCCTTGCAGCCGCACGTCTTTCTCCAGCGACTTCCATGGTGTGGTGCTGGTAAGGGCGAGCTGCAGGTTGTGGTATTCCGATTCGCCCAGCACCGCGTGCTTGACACGGGCCGTCAATTCCAGGCTGGTGCGTTTTCCGGCGATGTTCACGCCGGGGGAGAGGCGGAAGGCGGCGCGGCTGCCGTCGAGCTCCAAGCCGCGGATGACGGCGCGATCATTATTCAACGTGCCGTCAATGCGCAGATCAGTCGACTTGCCGGTCACCTCCGCCACCAGGCTGGTGTCGCCCGTCAGGCTCACTTTTTGCAGCCAGGCTGTTTGCGGGAAGAGATGCTGGAATTGGGGACCCTGGCCGGTGGCCGTCAGCGTCAGGTCGACCTGCGGCTGCGCGTGGGCCAGGTCGAACAGGTTGAGGTCGGTCATCTTGCCGGAGAGGGTGAGCGGGATTTGGTCCGCACGCGCCTGCACATTAATGAATTGCAACTGGCTGCCCTGCGGATACCGTTTACGATCGTGGACCAGCCGCAGGCGACCGGAGGTGGCCATGATGGGAGAGGACATCTCCTGCAGGCGCAACCCGACACCGGACAGGTCCACTTCCGCGGTCAGCTTATCGGTTGAGATCGGACGGCCGGGAGTGGGCAAGGCGGTGAACAGCGCCGTCATTCTCAGCGCCGCTTTGCCGTTCTGGAAGGTGATGGGCAGGCCGGCCGGGAGGAATTTCGTGACGGCGTTCACGGAAATATCATCGGCGGTGACATTGAGGCGGGTGCTGCCGTTGTCGGCAGCATAGTTGCCGGCCAACTGGATGTTGCCGACGCGGCGCGCCTCATCACGCGCGGAAACCAAAAACGCATAGTTCTGCCCGCTGCGCGACACCAGGCTGCCGCGGATGCCGGTCAGCCGTTCAGTGGTGGGACCGGATGCGGTACCGAGCCCCAGCGCGTCATGCAGCGTCAAGCGTCCATCGGCGACGACGATCTTCGCGCGCAGCCCGCTGCGCGCGCCGGGTTTGGCGGTGAGGTGATCGAGAATATCCTGGAAATCCCACTTGCCGTCCGCGGTGCGCGCCACTTCCATGTTCGGGGTGGTCACCGTGATGCGGCTGACGGCGTTTATCGGGTTTTTCCCGCGATGCAGGACCAGCGACACCAGATTGACCGACGCGCGCGTCTCGACTGCGCTGACGGCGGTGCCGTCGGCGAAGGTTTTCCCGCCGGCGATCGCCACGTCATTGAAGACAATCCCGTTCAGGCCGCTGATGTGCACCGCACCGATGCGGACATCGCGGCCCAGCAGCGTCCGCATTTGTTGCTCGGCAAGCGGGCGGATGGCGCCCTGCAGGCGCGACAGTTGGGTGCTGCCGATGGCAATGATGATAATGAGCGCGACGGCGCATAGCACGAATAACGCCGCTGCCAGTTGGGCAAGGCGCGTGACGATGCGGGCCACGGTAATGGGGAGATTGAGCATAAATCAGTATTAAGATCGCGCCGGAGCATCGAGCAAGCTCGTCACCAGGGGGTGAACGGCGCGCAAACTCCACCTTTGATAAAGCGGGTTGCCATATTGTACCCGCATAGTGACACTTTAATCAATTGGAGCAATTGGGTTTTGCCGAAGCGCGGGCGGGACGGCCCGCACGAATAAACAAGGAGAAAGATTTATATGACACGTGCGGGCGGGACGCCCGCACTCCGGCTGCGGACGGGACGCTTGCGCTCCGGAGGCTCGCTTTGAAGGGCAATATTTTTGCGAAATATTTCACAATCCCTTCGAGACCCTTTAACTCCGTTCAGGATGATGTTATAATGCTGAGGTTTTTTCAGCATGGCGGCTGCGCCGCAACGGACCACGAAATCTCCACCTAGTGGCGAAAAGCTCGTGGATCGGTAAAACAGGGATCATCAAAAGTCCCCGAATCCGGCGAGGCCGGAATCCAGAAGAGCAGGCCTCGTGAACAGCCCTGCATCGAATTTTAGTGTGAGCCGGTGAAACGGCTCACGCGATACCGGAGAGTGATGGATGTCGAACTATCAATTACCCTATCAAGATCGGAGAGGCTTCACCAATTGTTTCCTGTCCGCCATCGGCGGCGACGGGGCCAACATGGCAGCCAAACTCCTCTTCAAGATTGCCGCCGAGGAATTGAACCTCGATGGTGCGTATGACGCCAAGTACGGAAGCGAAAAGAAGGGCACGCCCACCGACGTGTCGCTGCGCTTGTGCAACTTCGGCACGCCGGTGCGCGAGAGCGGGCCGACCAATCGCCCGCACATCCTGTGCGTGTTCCGCGAGAACCTGATCAGCTCGCAGAATCTGGTGCGCGGCCTGCAGGACAACGCGACGGTGATTGTGAACAGCTGCAAGTCTCCCGCGGAGATTCGCGACATGCTGAAAATGCACAACGGCACGATCTACGTGCTCGACGCAGGCAAGATCGCGCTGGAGACACATTCCCGCCTGAACATGCCGATGATGGCGATGCTGGCGAGCGTGCTGCAGTTCCCGGAAGAGGCGGTGATCAAGAAGATCAAGGAAACCTGGCCGCGCGCCGTGGAGCCGAACATCGCCGCCTATAAGGCTGCCGTCGGCCAGGCAGTCAGCCAGCATTTCGACGCGGACGGCAAATATCCGCTGGTCGATCCGCTGGAAGTCCGCGGGGCCATCGGGTATGACAATATGTTGGACGGCGGCGCCATTGACTCCACCACCAGCAGCACCATCGGCCGCAACAACGCCTATGCGCGCTCCAATCCGTCGCCCGTCTTCAATCCGGAAGTGTGCATCCAGTGCGCGAAGTGCCTCACCGTGTGCGCCGATCCGGGCGCCATCCACTGGGAAGACGGGAAGATGGTCGGTATCGACCTGACCTACTGCAAGGCCTGCATGCGCTGCGTGGAGGTGTGCCCGGAGACGAAGAAGGGCAAGGCGCTGAAAGATCCGTCCAAAGAAGGAGACACATCATGCGCGTACTAGAGAAAGCGACACAGAAAACGTTCCTCGGCAACGGCAACGACGCCGCCGCCGAAGCGATCATGCATATTGGCTACGACGGTGAAGGCTACTATCCGATCACTCCGTCGTGCGAAGTGGGCGAGATCGTCAGCACCGCCATTGCCAACGGGAAGAGCGACATCAGTTTCGTGGTCGGCACCAGCGAGCTGGCCGCCATCGGCATCTGCACCGGCATGGCCGCCGCCGGCGGCCGCGTGGTGGATGTCACCTCCGCGCAAGGTCTGCTGCTGAAGGTCGAGGAGCTGTCCTCGATCTCCGGCCTGGGCCTGCC
>Ga0172369_10006644_pt1 | contig 13694 bp, 24 predicted proteins | sample LakKiv25m_FD_114539 | JGI IMG/M metagenome (GOLD analysis project Ga0172369, IMG submission 114539) | Freshwater microbial communities from Kabuno Bay, South-Kivu, Congo - kab_022012_11.25m | ecosystem: Environmental > Aquatic > Freshwater > Lake | place: Democratic Republic of the Congo... | reverse complement strand
TGGTTTCTGCGAGGATTTCGCGTGAGCGGGTGAGACCAATACCAAACAGGTAGGTCAACCCAATCTCAACACGCTTGTTACGGGGGAGGTCAATGCCTTCAATACGCGCCATAGTCGATTTACCCTTGTCTCTGCTTGTGCTTTGGGTTTTCGCAGATCACGAAGAGTCTGCCGCCGCGCTTGACAACTTTGCACTTAGCGCAGCGTTTGCGGATGGATGGTGATACTTTCATGAGTGCCTTTCTCCTTCAGTAGACACACGAATGTGCCCAGACAGCGGAAGTTTTTATTATACTCGTTTCGTTCGTTTCCGTCCAGAAATTGGTGACTTTGCTTCGGTCACAAGACAGTCAGTATGAGGGGATCACCTTCGGTTACAGCCACACTGTGTTCAAAATGAGCTGTAAGCGACCCATCAGCAGATACAACCGTCCACTTATCCTTGGAAACTTTGGTCTTATGCGTGCCAATCAGCACCATGGGTTCCAGCGCAATCACCACGCCAGGTCGCAGGAGCATGCCCGTGCCGGCGGTTCCATAATTTGGAACCTGCGGACCTTCGTGCATCTGCCGCCCCACGCCATGACCAGTATATTCGCGTGTGACATGGAAACCATGCCCTTCAACGTACTTTTGTATCGCTTCAGAGACATCGCCAGTGCGATTACCGGAGCGCATTTTAGCGATCCCGGCATACAGGGCCTGCTCGGTTACTTCAAGCAACTTGCTGGCCTTGGAAGATATTTCTCCCACCCCGGCAGAAAATGCCGAGTCGGCTACGTAGCCCTCGAAAATAGTTCCGCAGTCGATCGAAACGATGTCGCCTTCTTTTAGCTTACGGGTCGCCGATGGAATTCCGTGCACCAACTCATCATTGATGCTGACAGTAATGGAATTTGGAAAAGGCGGGTAACCGTAACCTTTGAAGGGTGATACAGCACCGTGTTTCTTGAGCACATCCTCGGCAGCCGCGTCGAGTTCGGCGGTTGAAACACCGGGTTTTAAATGTTCACGGACCGCCGCCAAAACGGTGGCATTGATGCGCCCAGCTTCTCGCATGATCGCAATCTCAGCCGAATTTTTAATGTTGATTTGACGAGCCCAGTCCATAAATAACTAATCCTATTTACCCAAGGCAGACATGACCAGGGCAGCCACTTCTTCGATTGGCGCAGACCCATTGATCTCTGCCAGGATGCCACGCTGCCTGTAATAATTGATAAGCGGTGCAGTCTGACTCTGATACACTTCGATGCGATGCTTGACCGTTTCAGCCTTATCATCATCGCGCTGAAATAATGGCGATCCATCGAAATCACATACACGCTCTTCTTTGGGCGGGTTGAAGCGTTCGTGAAATACATGGCCGTTCGCACGGCAAGTCCAACGACCGGCAAGACGTTCAACCAATATTTCAGGCGGGGCGGTGATCAGTGGAACCAGGTTCACATGACCGCCGAAACCCTTCAACATCACTTCAACATCATCTGCCTGAGCTGGGTTGCGCGGGAAACCATCCAGGATGGCACCATGCTCACAGTCAGGCCGTGAAAACCGCTCCCGGATCATCGCGATGGTAACATCATCGGGAACGAGTTCACCCTTGCTCATATACGTTTGTGCCAACTTGCCCAACTCAGTATCTTTCTTGATATTCTCTCGGAAGATATCACCGGAGGAGATATGAGGCAAGTGAAATTTTGCTGCCAATATCTCTGCCTGCGTACCCTTTCCCGCCCCAGGAGGGCCTAACAGAACAATGTATGTGGGCATATCTCAAAGCGCCTTTCTATCTCACCAGGATAGAGTCTTGATATCCATGTAGTTTCAATTCCGCGTCGATGGTTGAGAAGGTATCCCTCACTACACCGACCACAATCAACAATCCGGATGAAGAAACCAGGAACAAACCGGCGGAAGAAGATCCCGAGCCAATACCAATGCTGGATAGAACCAGGCTCAAGAGGAATGGCAGGATTGCCACAATCCCCAGGAACAAGGCACCCGGCAGGGTAATGCGGCGCTGTACCTTTGTAAGGTATTTCTGGGTGGGAGCGCCACGATTGACACCCGGTATTTGGGCGCCTACACGCTTTAGATTCTCGCCGTAATTTTGCTGCGCGAAGAGTACATCTGTATAAAAGAAAGTGAAAACCACCACCATCAGGAAATAAAGGATCCAATAGGTGGGTGAATTACCACCAAAAGTGGATTGGACGCTAGCGGCAAAATTTGCCACACCCACATTGGTGTTCTGGACAAAGTAAGAGGCCAGGATGGCCGGGAACTGCAGGATGGCGCTGGCAAAGATGAGCGGGATCATACCGGACATATTCACCATCAGAGGCAATGTAGCCTTGACCGGCATGGACATGCGGTTACCCACACGCCTTCCGGGGTACATCACCGGCACATTTCGACGACCCTGTTGTACAAACACGATCGCAAAGATGGTCAGGACGATAATAACAATCATCAATGCCAACATGATCCATCGGCTTTGTTCATCAGTCATGATCTGAGCCAGGTTCGAAGGCATGCGGGCCACGATACCGGCGAAGATGATCAGTGAAAGTCCCTGCCCACGGATACCATATTCAGAAATCAGCTCACCCAACCAGATGGCGAAGAGTGTGCCGGCGATCATCGACAACAAGGCAGTCAAGGAAGGCAGCAGACGAGGGGCATCAAAACCAAAATCCAAAACCGGAACGCCAACGGCGAAAGAATTGAATATATTGATCTGGCCAATGGCAGAAAGTGCCGCCATTGGAACAGTCAGATAATAGGTCCACTTTTCCATCCACTTGCGACCCTCAGTAGGGTTCTCATCCATGCGCTTCTGTAATGCAGGGATGATCGGGATCAGCAATTGGATTATGATCTGGGCGGTAATGTATGGATAGACACCCATTGAAAGCAGTGAGAAGCGCGAAACAGTACCGCCTGAAAGCAAGTCGAGGAAGCTGAAGAAGTTGCCTCCTGATGCACTTAGCTTTTGTTGGAGTGCTGCCAGCGCTGCAGCGTTGATACCGGGAGTGGGGACATTCGCCGCCAAACGGTAAATAACCAGTAACAGAATGGTCATTACCAACATGCGACGGATATCGTCTGATTTCCACAGGTAGCGCCAGGCCGACCAGGTGTTTTTCATAAAAGGTGGTCTCCAGAAAAGGATTAGCCTTCGATCAGCTCAACCGAGCCACCAGCGGCTTCGATCTTGCTTTTCGCGCCAGCAGTTACACGATGAGCGCGAACTTTGAGCGCGACAGTGATCTCGCCGCGTCCCATAATGACGACCGGGTTGCGAGGATCGCGCAGCATTCTTACACCAGCCAAAGATTCTGGGCTCACGACTGCACCGGCTGAAAAAGCCGAGAGCTGATCCAGGTTCACTTCGTTAAAAGTTACCTGGAACGGGGGAGTGAAGCCTTCGCCACGGATAAAAGGCAAGCGGCGGAAGAACGGCAGGTTACCGCCCTGGCGATACAGGTGGCCTTCCTCGCCAGAGCGAGAACCAGCACCTTTTGTACCGCGACCGGCGGTTTTACCCTGGCCCGCAGAAATACCGCGACCAACACGTTTGCGGTTTTTCTTTGAACCCGGATTGGGGGTCAGATCGTGGAGTTTCATTAATGGCTCCTACTCTTCAATCTGAAGAAGATGAATGACAGAATTTAGCATACCGCGCAGGGCGGGGTTATCCTGATGCTCAACCGTCTGGTGCATGCGGTTCAGACCCAGGGCGCGTACTGTGCGCTTCTGCGGTTCGGGAAAGCCGATTGGGCTTTTCACCAGTGTAACCCGTACAGTTTTCTTCTCAACTTTTTTAGACATGCTTCCTCCGTTCCCAGAACGGCATGAGGCTTTCAACAGGCTTACCGCGGTGAGCAGCTTCGACCGCGGGCGACTTAAGTGCATCGAGCGCTCCAAAAGTTGCCATAACCACATTAAGCACGTTGGCAGATCCAAGCGATTTGGTCAGGATATCACGCACGCCAGCGGCTTCGAGGACAGCACGCACGCCACCAGCGGCGATAACACCGGTACCCGGTGAAGCTGGCTTGAGCAGAATCCGTGCGCCGGCAACCTTGCCGATCACTTCATGCGGGATGGTTGTACCAATAAGGAATACTTTGCGCAGGTCTTTGTGGGCCCGCTCGGTAGCCTTGCGCATGGCATCCGGCACAGCATTGGCTTTACCAACGCCCATGCCCACCTTGCCATGCCCATCGCCGATCACTACAGTTACACGGAACTGGAAGCGGCGGCCGCCCTTTACAACCTTGGCGACGCGGGCAATCTCAATGACGCGCTCGTCGAGTGCATCCTGCTGTTGATCATTTTCTTTATTACCATATTCCGACATAGCGTTCTCCATTGAGCCTTAGAAGTCCAGCCCGCCTTCGCGCGCGCCATCGGCCAGCGCTTTGACACGGCCAGTATAGCGGAAGCCGCCACGATCAAACACAACCATGTCGATTCCCTTTTTCTTGGCGCGCTCGGCCACTGCCTTACCAACCAGCTGCGCCTGTTCGGACTTTTTCAGCCCTTCCATCTTGCTGCGCAATTCCTGGTCGATGCTCGAGGCCGATACCAGGGTATTTCCATCCATATCATCGATCACTTGGGCATAAATTTCGCTTACACTGCGAAAAACACTCAAACGAGGACAATTTGGAGTGCCATAAACTTTTTTGCGAACCCGCAGATGGCGTCTCTCACGGGATGCAGAACGGGATATTTTAGCCATAGGTTATTTCTTCCCTTTACCAGATTTACCTGCCTTGCGACGGATCTTTTCACCCAGATAGTGCAAACCTTTGCCCAGGTAGGGCTCTACAGGGCGCACTTTCCGGATGTCCGCAGCAACCTGGCCAATCTGTTCCTTGTCAAAACCCGAGACCTTGATCTGGCGGGATTTGGCATCCACCGCAAAGGTAATTCCCTGGGGTGGTTCCATCGTGATCGGATGCGAGAAGCCCATATAGAGCATCAAGTTGGCACCGCTCAATTCAGCGCGATAACCGACTCCATCCCATTCAAGGATGCGCTCAAAGCCACTACTAACACCACGGATCATATTATTCAACACAGCACGCGTCGTCCCATGCAGTGCGCGTTCAGCGGGGGCATCAGAACGGCGAGCGACAGAGATCAGGCTATTATCAAGAGTCATATCGATGAGCGGAGAAAAAGAGCGCTCCATCTGGCCCTTGGGCCCTTTCACTTTCACATTCGTGCCGTTCAGCTCCACATGCACACCAGCGGGGACAGCGATAGGCAAGCGTCCTATACGAGACACAGCACTACCTCCTTACCAAACTTTGCACAGGATTTCGCCACCCACACCAAGCTGGCGCGCGCGATGTCCCGTCATAATGCCCTTGGGGGTCGAGAGGATGGCAACACCCATGCCAGCCAACACCCAAGGGATGTCTTGTTTCTTGGTATACACGCGGCGCCCAGGGCGGCTGATGCGGACAATGCCGGTCATCACCGCGCGGCGTTCACGACGCTCACCAACGTACTTAATTTTGATACGCAGGACCTGTTGTCCCGGGATTTCGCCATCGGCAACCTCAAAAGCCTCGAGGAAACCTTCTTCCTTCAAAATCTTGGCTATTTCCACTTTCACTTTCGAATTCGGCATCGCCACATTCGGCTGACCAATCGTCGCGGAATTGCGGATGCGGGTCAGCATGTCAGCAATTGGATCTGTTACGCTCATTCTAGCACCTCCACCCGGTTTACCAGGACGATTTCACCACACCAGGGATCTTGCCTTCCAGGGCATACTCACGGAAGCAAATCCGGCACAGTCCAAAGCGGCGGATGTAACCACGCGGGCGACCGCAGCGATTGCAGCGGTTGCGAACACGGGTGGGGTACTTCCGGCGCAATTCACGATAGCTCATGCATTTCTTCGCCATAAGTTAAGCTTCCTTCCTGAAAGGCATTCCAAGGAAACGGAGCATTGCACGCGAATGCTCATCATTCCTGGCAGTCGTTACGATCGTGATTTCCATTCCACGGAGTTTATCGATTTTGTCATACTCGATTTCGGGGAAAATCAACTGATCCTTCAGACCCAGTGTATAGTTGCCGCGGCCATCGAAGGCATCCGGTGATACACCGCGGAAGTCACGCACGCGCGGCAGACCAACATTAATGAGCCGGTCGAGAAAAGCCCACATGCGGTCACCACGCAGGGTCACCTTGACACCAATGATGACACCCTCACGTAATTTAAAGTTGGCGATACTTTTGCGAGCCTTGGTCTGGATCGGTTTTTGACCAGTTATGGTGGTCATATCGACAATGGCTGCATCCAATGCCTTGGAATTGCCCATCGCCTCGCCCAGGCCGATATTCACAACAACTTTTTGGATGCGAGGAATTTCCATCACATTCCGAAAGTTGAAGGCATTTTGCAGCGCCGGAATAACCTCTTGTTGATAACTTTCTTGCATTCTATTCATTTCTTTTGCTCTCCTGTCCAGGCAATGCCTTAATCAATCAAAGCCTGGCAGTGCTTGCAAACACGGTGCGCCCCGCTCTCATCACGCGTGACGCTGACACGGGTGGTCTCGTTGCACTTGGGACAAACCAGCATCACGTTGGAGATATCCATCGCGCCTTCCAGCTTGATACGGCCCGGGTTAATGGTGCGGCCGCGGCTGGTCTGGGTCTGCTTCTGGTGCTTGGTCAGAATGTTGACACCCTGAACAACCACACGGCGGTCATCGATCTGCACATTGATCACTTCACCGCGCTTGCCCTTGTCTTCGAGACTGCCGCTGATTACCTCAACGGTGTCACCTTTACGGATCTTCACTCTCATGGCTTCACTCCTCGCTGGCCTATAGAACTTCCGGGGCCAGTGAAACGATCTTCATGAAGCCCTTTTCGCGCAGTTCGCGCGCTACCGGGCCGAAGATACGGCTACCCTTGGGGTTCTGGCCGTCGGTATCCAAAATGACGGCGGCATTATCATCAAAGCGGATGTAAGAGCCGTCTTCGCGGCGCCATTCTTTGGCAGTGCGAACGATGACGGCCTTAACCACTTCACTTTTCTTCACCGCACCCTGCGGGGCGGCGGACTTAACTGTGGCCACCACGATATCACCCACTCGAGCGTAACGGCGGGTTGACCCACCGATGACATGGATGACCAGCAATTCGCGGGCGCCGGAGTTATCGGCTACCTTGACACGTGATTCCTGCTGGATCATGACTAAACCTCCACGCCGCTATCTGCGGTTTTGGTCTCGTGTTTGACGATGGCTTCCACCACCCAACGTTTCTGGGCAGAAAGCGGGCGGCTTTCGACAATCTGGACTTCATCACCAATCTGGCAACCCAGTTCATCGTGAGCCTTCACCGTGCTCGAGTTGTGAATGACCTTCTTATACAACGGGTGGCGAAAGTTTCGCGTGATTTCAACCACCACGGTCTTCTGCATTTTATTGCTGGTGACGACACCAATAATGCGACGACGATTATTCATACTGCACCTCTTCCTACTTGGCCGCTTTCTGCGTTTCAGCCAGGATGGTTTCCAAACGGGCTATATCACGGCGGAGCGTACGCAGACGACTGGTGTCGGTCAACTGGCCTGTCACCTGTTGGAAGCGCAGCTTCATCAGCTCTTCATGGGTGTCTGTCAGCTTGACCTTGATTTGGTCGGCAGATAAGTTACGGATCTCTTTTGCATCCATGTTTTACTCTCCTGCCACTGCTTCGTGCCGGATGACGATCTTGGTCCGGATCGAAAACTTGTACTGGGCCATCTTGAGCGCCTTCATGGCTTCTTCGCTGGACATACCGCCAACTTCGATCATCATGCGGCCCGGCTTTACCACGGCCACGTAGTACTCCACGTTGCCTTTACCTTTACCCATGCGGGTTTCAGGTGGTCTCTGGGGATAAGGTTTGGAAGGGAAAAAGAGGATCCAGACCTTGCCGCGGCGTTTGATTTCACGCACGATTGCGCGGCGGGCTGCTTCGATCTGGCGGGCGGTTACCCAACCCGGCTCCAGAGCCTGAAGACCCCATTCACCAAAACTTACTTCTGCACCGCGCAGGGCTTTGCCCTTCATACGGCCGCGCATTTGCTTGCGCCACTTTACACGTTTCGGCATTAACATAATGACTACCTCTTTTCACAGGCTCGTGTCGGGCGATTACTCGCTGACGTACACGCCTTCCGTGGCTTCAACTTTCTCTTCCACTTCCTGCTTCATGTCGCCCTTGAATACCCACACTTTGACGCCAATTCGGCCATAGGTGGTCAGAGCTTCGGCGCGGGAGAATTCAATGTCTGCGCGCAGCGTTTGCAGGGGAACGCGTCCTTCGCGCAGCCAGACAGTGCGGGCCATTTCAGCGCCCGCCAGGCGGCCAGCCACTTCAATCTTGATGCCAAGAGCGCCCTGGCGCATGGCTGATTGAATGGCTTTCTTCATGGCGCGGCGATAGGCAATACGACGTTCCATCTGCTCGGCAATATTGCGGGCCACCAGGTAGGCATCGGTATCAGGAGCAGTCATTTCCTTGATATCCAGATCCACCTTCTTACCCACCAGTTCCTGCAGGCCTTCACGCACCTTTTTGACACCTTCACCCTTGCGCCCGATCAGAATGCCGGGTTTGGCGGTGTTGATGGTGACTTTGATCTTGCCAGGGTAGCGTTCGATTTCAACGCGCGACACACCGGCCTTGGGGGAGATTTCCTGAACCAGTTTGCGGATGGCAAAATCCTGTTTGAGCTGATCGCGGTACAACGCACCTTCTGCGAACCAGCGGCCCTGCCAACCATGGCTTACTGCCAGGCGGAAACCAATCGGATGAACTTTACGACCCATATTATCTCCTTCTCCTAGGCTTCACGTTCACGTAAAATGATCGTTACGTGGGATGAGCGACGCAAAACCGGCTTAAAGCGACCGCGAGCGCCAAAGCGACGCCACTTGCGGGTAGGCGCTTCATCTGCGAAGATGGTGGCAATGTATAAATCATCACTGCTGACGCCGAAGTTTTCCTCGGCATTTGCCACGGCAGACTTGAGAAGCTTAAGAACCGGCACAGCGGCATGGCTGGGAACAAAGCGCAGGGATTGTAACGCCTCATTGGCGCCCTTACCACGCACAGAGTCCAACACCAAGCGGACTTTTTGGGCCGAAACGGAGAGAAAGCTGAGATGAGCACGAACGTCAGTCATAGCTTACTTCCCTTTCGTGGATTTCTCCGAGAGATGGCCGCGGAAAGTGCGTGTGGGTGCAAATTCACCCAAGCGATGACCAACCATATTCTCGGTGACATAGATCGGCACGTGGCGTCGGCCATCGTGCACTGCAATGGTATGCCCCACCATCTGGGGGAAAATGACACTGGCGCGGCTCCAGGTACGCACAACCTTCTTTTCGCTGCGCTGGTTCATCGTCTCAATTTTCTTCAATAGTTTTGGGGCAATGAACGGCCCCTTCTTGAGAGATCTGGACATAGTCTCGTTCCTCGTTTACCTTGTCACGCCTTAGCGGCTTTTCTTGCTGCGGCGGCGGACAATGTACTTGTCCGTCTGCTTATTCGTACGGGTTTTATAACCCAGAGTGGGTTTGCCCCACGGGCTGCGGGGACCGGGCTTGCCGATCGGTTGACGACCTTCGCCGCCGCCGTGCGGGTGATCGCGCGGTGTCATTGCAGAACCACGAACGCCAGGGCGAATGCCCAGATGGCGACTGCGCCCGGCCTTGCCAAGCTTTATGTTGCTGTGTTCCAGGTTGCCAACCTGCCCGATCGTTGCATAGCAGGTCTGGCGGATGAGGCGCACTTCACCGGATGGCATGCGGATCTGGGCAAATTCACCTTCCTTGGCCAAGAGCTGCGCTGCACCACCGGCAGAACGCACCAATTGAGCGCCTTTGCCTTCTTTCACTTCCAGGTTATGAACCATGGTACCCACTGGAATGTTGGCGATCGGCAGGCAGTTGCCCGGACGAATTTCCACGCCCGGACCGGAGAGCAAGGTGTCGCCTACTTTGATGCCCATGGGAGCGATAATATATCGCTTTTCACCATCGACATAGAATAACAATGCCAGGCGTGCGGTGCGGCCGGGATCATATTCGATCGCGGCCACTTTGGCGGGGATACCATGCTTCTCGCGCTTGAAATCCACGATACGCACATATCTGCGCGCGCCACCACCCTGGTGCCGCACGGTTACACGGCCATAAGAATTGCGGCCGCCGTGCTTGGGCAGAGAAACGATCAACGAGCGTTCGGGCTCGCTCTTGGTAATTTCCTCGAACGAGTAGCCTGTCATGCCGCGCTGACCGGGTGTTACCGGTTTGTATTTCTTGACAGCCATTACTGCACCCCTTCAAAGATCTGGAGAGTCTGGCCTGCCTTAAGGGTCACAATTGCCTTCTTGTAACCGGCACGGCGCACCATCACACGGCGGCTCTTGGCGCGACGGCCGCGCTTAGCCGCGGTATTGATAATATTCACGCGTTCCACTTTAACATCGAAAATCGTCTCGATAGCATCCTTAACCTGCGTCCGCGTAGCCTTATCAGCCACTTCGAAAGCGTACTGGTTCAGTTTGCTGGACTGATAGTTCGACTTTTCGGTGATCAGCGGACGGCGGAGAATCTCATATAACGTCGTCATGATCGCTCCTATTCAAGCGAAGATTTCAGGACATCCAATACCTGGAGAGGCAGGACGACCTTATCAAAACTGAGAATATCACGGATGTTGAGATAGCCAGCCATCAGGATCTTGGCATCCGGGATGTTGTTGGTAGAACGAATAACCACATCGTAACCAGCAGTTTTCTCAGGGATGATCAACAGGGCACTGGAGTTTCCCACCAGGGTATTGAGGGCTTTAGCCATCAACCTGGTCTTGGGTTCAGCCAGCACCAGATCATCGACAATCACGATGCCAGCATCCGCGGCTTTGGCCGAAAGGGCCGAGCGCAGGGCAGCGCGGCGCATTTTGAGAGGCATGCGCTGTGTATATTTGCGGGGGTGTGGGGTAAAGATACGACCGCCACCCACCCATTGGGCAGCACGCGAAGAACCCTGACGAGCGCGGCCGGTACCCTTTTGTTTCCAGGGTTTCTTGCCGCCGCCAGCCACTTCGCCGCGCAGCTTGGTATCGTGAGTACCCAGGCGACCGTTCGCCATTTGGCGCGTATAAGCCTGGTGCATCAGATCCATATTGATTGGGGCTTCAAAAATGGCGGCAGGCAATTCCACCTGCTTGACCATCTTGCCTTCCATATTCACAACGTCAACTTTCATAGCGTCTTACTCCATTCATCGCAAGCATTACTGCTTGCGAGCCTCATTGATGATCACCATGCCGCCTTTGGAACCTGGCACGGCGCCATTCACACCAATCAGGTTTCGTTCCGTATCCACCAGAACGACCTTGAGGCCCTGAACAGTAACGCGCTCATCACCCATGTGACCGGGGCGGCGTGAGCCCTTGTACACACGACCGGGGGTGGTGCCGGAACCATTCGAACCTGGAGCGCGATGACGGTCGGATTGACCATGCGTTTTGGGACCGCCAGCGAAATGGTAACGCTTGACGCCGCCAGCAAAACCTTTACCTTTGCTGGTACCGATCACGTCTACGCGCTCACCCACGCTGAACACATCCGCTTTCATAATGTCACCAACAGACACATCCGCGCTCTTGGTGCGAAACTCTCGCAGGAAACGCAGGGGCGGCAAATTGGCACCCTTCAGGTGGCCAAGTTCACCACCGCTCAAACGCTTGGGGTGCGTTTCGCTGAAGCCCAGCTGCACTGCGGAATAACCTTCGCTCTCCGGACGGCGTACCTGGGTAACATAACAAGGCCCAGCCTCGATCAGAGTAACGGGAAGTGCCACGCCTCTCTCATCGAAGATCTGGGTCATGCCGATCTTCTTTCCAATCAGCCCTTTCAACATCCTCGGTTTTCTCCTTTACAAAGATTTAGTTGAGACTGTCAGCCGGGCTGGGCTGCATCATCTCTCAGCGGAGCAGTCAACCGGTCTGCCGCGGCCATATTTTTGGTTGGCCCACGAACAGTGCCGTTCTTGCTTCGCTGCACTCAGCCCAACTGGTCTGACAATTGTTGCTCGTCAGACCAGTTAGACGAATTTCCTACTTTTATTATTTTTAGATCTTTATCTCAATATCGACACCCGCGGGCAGGTTGAGCCGCATTAACATATCAATCGTCTTCGAATCTGGATCAAGAACATCGATCAGACGGTTGTGTGTGCGAATCTCGAAATGCTCGTGCGAGTCCTTGTCGATGAATGCTGAGCGACGTATTGTAAACCGTTCCTTCTTGCTTGGCAAGGGTACGGGGCCAACTACTTTTGCACCAGAGCGCTCGGCGGTTTCAACGATACGCTTGGCAGATTGATCAAGTACGCGATGATCATACGCCTTAAGGCGGATACGGATTTTTTGTTTTGTCATTTCTCCACCTATTCGATGATCTTGGTGATAACGCCAGCGCCCACGGTCAGACCACCTTCGCGGATGGCGAACTTGAGGCCCTGCTCGAGTGCTACCGGTACGATCAGTTCAACCGTCAGGTTTACGTTGTCGCCGGGCATTACCATTTCCACACCAGCAGGCAAGGCTATGTCGCCGGTCACATCCATCGTGCGGATGTAAAACTGCGGGCGGTAGCCCGTGAAGAATGCCTTGTGACGCCCGCCTTCTTCCTTCTTCAGCACGTACACTTCCGCCAGGAACTTCTTGTGCGGCGTGATCGACTTCGGCTTCGCCACAACTTGCCCGCGCTCCACGTCCGTCCGCTCTATGCCGCGCAGCAGCAGTCCAACATTGTCGCCTGCCATGCCTTCATCCAACTGCTTGTGGAACATTTCCACACCCGTGCAGACAGAATCACGCGTCGGCCGCAACCCTACTATTTCTACCGGCTCGCCTACCTTGATCTTCCCGCGGTCGATACGACCCGTTACCACCGTCCCGCGGCCCTTGATCGAGAACACATCTTCCACCGCCATCATGAACGGCTTCTCGGTCTCGCGCTTCGGCTCCGGTATGTATTCATCCACCACTCGCAGAATTTCCTTGATGCAGGCATATTCCGGCGCGTTCGGATCCGTCGACGTGCTTTCCAGCGCCAGCTTGGCCGATCCTCGCACGATCGGGGTCTCATCACCCGGAAATCCCTGCTTCGTCAGCAGTTCGCGCAGTTCCAGCTCCACCAGCTCCAAAAGCTCGGGATCATCCATCATGTCCACCTTGTTCAGGAAGACTACGATGCTCGGCACGTTCACCTGCCGCGCCAGCAGCACATGTTCGTGCGTTTGCGGCATCGGCCCATCCGGCGCTGCCACCACCAGGATCGCGCCATCCACCTGCGCTGCACCCGTGATCATGTTCTTGATATAGTCGCGGTGCCCAGGCATGTCTACATGCGCATAATGCCGCTTGTCCGTCTGGTATTCCACGTGCGCAATATTGATCGTGATCCCACGCGCCTTTTCTTCCGGCGCGTTGTCAATCTGATCATAGGCCCGGAATTCAGCCTTGCCCATCAATTGTGATACTTTTGTGATCGCCGCGGTAAGTGTTGTCTTGCCGTGGTCGATGTGTCCCATCGTGCCCACATTCAGATGCGGCTTGCTACGGTCAAATTTCTGCTTCGCCAT
>Ga0172369_10006643_pt1 | contig 13694 bp, 15 predicted proteins | sample LakKiv25m_FD_114539 | JGI IMG/M metagenome (GOLD analysis project Ga0172369, IMG submission 114539) | Freshwater microbial communities from Kabuno Bay, South-Kivu, Congo - kab_022012_11.25m | ecosystem: Environmental > Aquatic > Freshwater > Lake | place: Democratic Republic of the Congo... | reverse complement strand
CCTCGCGGGCGTGTCGCGCGGCGTGAAAGGCGGGGTTGCCGCGCTCGCGGACGAATTTGAGGACGTGCGGAAGAATGGATTGTTCGGGCAGAGGAAGAAGGGGAAGGGCGGGAAAGGGCTGTAGCCGCCGAATTTTTATTTATTATCCTCGGAGTTGGAAACATGTTCGACCAAAACACTCTTTATTTTGCAGGATATCTTGTCCTGCTCTTCGCGGTTTCAGTGCTCGTGGGCAGGATTGCCAGTCCGATTTTCATTCGTCTCGTCGGCTTTCTGACGAGCAAGACAAAAAGCACGCTTGACGACAGGATATTCACAGCCATCAAGGCGCCAGTCGAATCGTTTTTTTTCCTAATAGTATTCTATTTTCTCATTCACGCGTTCCTAGAACTCGCCGCAGCAGCCGCGTTTGTCGAACAATACATTTACGCCATCCTGATTGTCATCGCCACGTTCATGCTCTCCGAGGCGTCGGGCGCGGCAATCCGCTGGTATTACGAAGAGGGGCACAAATCCAGCCGCATTGCCGGCGTTGACCTTTCGCTTCTTCCGCTTGTCCGCAAAATAACCAAGCTCGCGATATACATGGTCGGTCTGACGCTCGCGCTTTCCGCAACCGGTTTTGACGTGACTGGCTTGCTCGCGATAACGAGCATTGCCGGACTCATTCTGGGATTTGCCTCGCAGGAAACGCTCGCCAACCTGTTCGCAGGTATCGCGCTCCAGATGGACCGTCCCTATCACTACGGGGATTTCATACGTTTGCCCGGCGACGAAATAGCGATTGTGCGGAAAATCGGCATGCGCTCCACCAAGCTCGAGGACATGCAGCACAACGTGATAACCATCTCGAATTCGGAATTCGCAAAAATGCGCGTGACCAACCTCTCGCTGCCGGACGACGAAAGCATAGTTCCGGTTTCAGCCGAGCTTCCGCACGGCGCTGATTTGCATGCCCTCCGCGCGATGGTCGAGCGCGCGCTGACTTCGGAGAAGCCGAAAGGGCTGCTGTTTGACCGGGGATACGGGCTCTCGATTGACATGGTGAAGCCCGCGACAGTGGCATTCACGTTCACTTTCCGGGTAAAGGGCTACCAGCACGCGGCTTCGATAAGCGGGCTTGTCAACAAGTGCATCCTTGATTTCGCAAGGAATGGCTCTGCTGCCGCTTCTTCTTCGACTTCTTCCTCGAAAAACAGCCGCAGGCGCAAAAAGTAAGAGGAGCAAGAGAAGTAAAAGAATAGAACAAGCAAGCAGCAATCGAATTTCAGTCAAGCGCGCGCTGGAACCGCGAGCCCCCGCACGTATTCTTCCCGCACGAAATCCGGTCCGGCAGCCACCATCGTCTGCACGAACCAGCCCACCAGCCGCTCGTTGTTGGCGCCCCACAATCCCGATTTGGCGACAATCCCGCAGACCTGCTCGCGCGTTATCTTCACGACCTTTTCGCTCTCGAACACATCCACGTTGTCAATGCACTTCGCGTACGACTCAATCGCCATGAAAAGCGGGATTATGCAGAACATCCTGACCTTGAGCGCTTCTCTCGGGAGAAGCAGCACGTATTTCATCGCCGCGTAAAGGTAGTCCCGCGCGTCGTCTATCTGCTCGCGCAGGATTTTCATGGCGGCTTCGCGGTTTTTCCTCATGCACAAACTCGAATAGCTCAGGTTGTATTTCGCGATGAGCGCGCGCGGCCAGTAATGCCTGTTTTCGGCGATGTCGCGCGCGATGTCACGCAATATATTCACTTTCTGGAGCGCGAGCCCGAACTGGCGGGCATATCTGCGGAGTTTGCGCTTCAGCTCCTTCGTGATTATCCCGTTGATGAGCAGAAGGTCGTTGAAAAGGTATCCGATGACTCCCGCGACGTAAAAGCTGTATTTGTTTTGGTCGTCGAGCGTCTCGATTCTCCTTTTCTGGAACCGATACATCCCGTTCGCCATCACCGCGCCCCATTTGCGGATGGAAACGCGCGCGTCAGGCAGTTGCGAGTGGTGAAGCGACACGAGCGGCGCGAGGTTTTCGAGCAATTCCTTCTCGTAAGTGTAGTCGAGTTTGGAAAGGAGAAGCGACGAAACGCGCGCAACGTCCTTCGCTGCCGGTTTTTCCTTCCCGAAAAGCCCAAGAACCCCGGAGAAAAGCGCCTTTTTGTCGCGCAGCGCGGCGTGCGAATCCTCGATGGTGTCAAGCACGCGGTAAAACAAATAGGCGACCATCATCTGCTCGTTCATGGGGCGGGGCAGGATTTTGATGCAGAGCGCGAAGCTGCGCGAAACCTTTGGCAGAATTCCCCAGCACTTCGCCCTGTCGTTCATCTCATCACGTCGTTCAATCGCGTCTTCCGTTTTCCGTCTGACGCTGTCGGTTTTCCATTCTACTCGCATAGCATTTATATTTCTAATCAGCCAGCACAGCCAGCCCGACCGCGCGTCTTTCTCCGGCGAACCAGCCGCGCCGCCTTGCCTTTCTTTCCAACCGGAACAGTAGGGCGTTGACAAATTGCGGCGCGTCGCGGCGCTTGCAGCACGAAGCTGCAAGCGGTCTGCCGCGAGGCAGACCTGCCTGCCCGAGCAGGCAGCCGCCTTATGACGGCGCCGCAACAATATTCAACGCCCTAAAACAGGGCAATCTCCGCCCTTTTTATACTTTAAATCCGTGAGAACGCCATGTCTGAGATATTCGTCCGGAAAGGGGACGGAAAGCTTGAGCTTTTGGACTACAACAAGATACGCGAGGCGCTTCGCCGTTCGGGCGCGTCCAGCGCGCTTGTCGAGGAAGTGATTGAGTCGCTGGCTTCCCGCGTTTATCAGAACATGCCTACTTATGAAATATACAAGATGGCATTCGAGGCGCTGATAGAAATCCGCCCTGGCGCGGCTGCGCGTTTCGGACTGAAAAACGCCCTCATCAAGCTTGGTCCCGACGGCTATCCGTTCGAAACTTTCATGGGCTCGCTTCTCAAGGGCAGGGGCTATTCCACCCATCTGCGGCAGATGCTGCGCGGCAAATGCATCCAGCACGAAATAGACGTGGTCGCAAGCAGGGGCGAATACGAAGGGCACAAGAGGACGAAATTCATCGTTGAGTGCAAATTCCACAACTCGCCGCACTTCGAATGCCACATACAATCCGCGCTCTACTCGTGGGCGCGATTCCTCGACGTTCATGCGGGCAATCCGGAAATAGATTCCGTCTGGCTCGCCACCAACACCAAATTCTCGCGGGACGTGGTCGCCTATTCCGATTGCGTCGGGCTGAAGCTTCTCGGTTGGAGCTTTCCCGTGGAGGAGAGCATACAGGTGCGGATAGAGGAGAACAAGCTATACCCGATAACGGTAATCGGCAATCTCGACAGGCGGACGTTCGGCACGCTTCATAACGCCGGAATAATAACCGTCAAGGAACTCTTCGCCGCGCCGGACGCGCAGCTGCGCGGGCTGAAAATTCGGGACAGGGAAATCGAGCAGCTGAAATACGCGGCGAAAGCCATCCTCTCGAACAAGGGCTGATGCCACGGGCGGCTGTCCGCTCCTTCCAATCGCCATTAAAAACATCGGTCATTCATCCAAATTCCATCCTCAACAAACGCCATTGTTGGTTTTGCCATGCTGAAATTCTCCGAACGCACCGAATCATGGAACATGATGATGCTTTCGCCCAAGGCAACTGCCGCAAAGCACGCAAGGCGGCGCGAACTCGGTTTTCTGGACGGAGTCGAGAATTTCGGCACTCCGATTGTCATGACCTACCTGCCGGTGGTTCTCGGCCTGCTGGTGCTGTCCGGCAACCTCGACCTCGCGTTCATCGCGCTCACGCTTGCCGCGCTGGCATTCACGGTTTCATGGATTTTCCTGATTTCCTTCTGCTTCACCGCGCTCGCGTATCTCGTGGCGAAAACATGGGGTGAAAAAGTCGAATTCGGGCGGCTTTACTACATGGTCAGCATCGCGTCCGCGCCCACGTTCGTTTTCACCATCGTGATAAACGTCGCCATGCTCATACTCAAGGCGGTTCTCGCCATCCTGCTCGACCACCCAGCCGCAGCCGGAATCCTGACGATTGCGGGCAACCTTGTCGCAGTGTCGGTTACAATCTACGGGCTTTATCTTCTCACAATCTGCATGGACGCGCTATTCAAGTTCGGGCTGGCAAAGGCGCTCGCAATCTGGCTCGCGCCCGCGCTCATCCTGCTGGTCGTGACGCTGGCGATATTCGGCTCCATGGCGGTGTTCTCAGTGCTGGACGTCATCATCAACTTCTTCTAATTTTTCCTTCCTTATTTCTTCCATTCAATCCTGCGCGCCCATCCTGCCCTTTCTGTCCTCTGTCCTAATTCACATTAAGGAGATAAAAAAATAATAAAAAAGAAAATTTTTTCCCGCGCTTAGTACATGAACTCCTTTATGTTCAATGCCAGCACGATAAGCACTATGCCGTAGACCACCATGAACATTGCCACGAGCATGATAAGTGCGATTGCCGAGCCGAACGGGTTGACGAGCATCACAAGCCCGAGGATTGCCAGCACCACGCCGGTAACCACGCTGATGAGCTTGCCCTTCTTCGCCGTGCATCCATAGACCATCTGTCCTATTCCGGTCACGAACGCCACGAGCGCGAGAAGCATTGCGAGCGCCCCGAACATGAGGATTATCCCGCTGGTCACGAAATTCGCGCCGAAAAGCATTATCAGCCCGACGACAAGCGAGAACACTCCGCTCGCCGCAAGCCCGTTCGCGTACTTCGTGTGCTTGCAGGTAAACAACGCTTCGCAAAGCTTGAGCAGCCCTGCGACCGTGAAGACCACCCCCATGAAGAGAATGGCGGTTTCAATCGTCATTCCCGGCGTGAAGAACATCAACGCGCCGATGAGAATCATGAGCAGCCCGGAAATTCCGAGAAGCCAGCCCGCCTTCTCAACCGCTTTTTCACCTTTTTTAGCCATAATGCAATCCCTCCGTTTCGCGCGCGCCATCTGTAGCAATAAAGAAGTTTCGGCATACGTCGCAGTTATTGGCGCGCATTGACGTTGATTCTCGCGCGCAGCTTATAATCCTTTTCATGCCCCACGTCGTTCGTTCTTGTATTGTAAATTCGATACTGTGGTGGAGCTTCACCCCACCATCTCCAAAAATTCTGCGGAATTTTCGGATGCGGCATCTCATTTGCAATGCCGAAAAATTTCTGCGGGAGAGCGCGCTCTCCCACCTCTCGAAATCCGACTTGCGCCGCGGCGCAAGTGGACCACTCGCCGATGCGTCGGCGAGTCGGTCCTGCGGAATTTCAAGATGTACTTTTTGCCGCGGCAAAAAGTATCAGACACAGAGCGAAGCTCTGTGTTGATGCGGAAATTTCTCGTTGTAGTTGTCTGCCCCTCGTTAGAAAGGCATTGGGATTTTATCCGCCCAGCAGTTCAAATTCCAAGCCACTTCTCATATTCTTCATGGTCGCCCACAAAATAAATCGTCTTGACCTTCCGCTTCTCATCCGCCTTGTAGGCAATCCTATATTGCCCCGCCTCTGAAACAAAAAAAGCCAAGCCCTGCTTGAGATGACGTGCGGGCATCTGCATTTTGAGCTGTTGAATCTTTTTCCAAACCCTTTCGCGCATACTTCTGTCCAGCTTCCCGAAAGTATCTTCCCATCCTTTGGCGAATTCAAGGGAATACTCGTCCATGGCTACAACCCGAACTTCGCCCTGACTTCAGCTTCAGTATGGACTTTGCGCTTGCCAGCCCTGATTTCAGCGTCAATTTTCTGCATCTTATCAACAGCAAGCTCATCAAGTAGTTCTTCGCGGGACTTGACTGCGTGGTATTCCCTGCCAAGCTGAAGTATGCCCGCGCGAACCGCTTCGGCCTTGGTCTTGAAGAACCCGCATTCAACAAGCCGGTTGAGGGTCTGTTCCACAGAACCATCCAGATGAATTAGTACGTCGGTCATTTTTTCACCGTTTGCACTACATATCAAATTGATATATAATGCTATCATATTGATATAGTCGCTCAGAAGCTACTCCGTTGGGTCATAGCGACGGGCATTTTCTTTGCGGAAAATGCACGCGGCATTTTGCCTATGCAAAATGCACGGCGCTAACCCCCTGGAGCGGTGTCATCATCGCGTAACATTTACATTGGACTGACTTAAAAAAACCCACTGGAGCGGTCTTGAAATCCCCGCAGGGATTTCGAGAATTTGTCGTCGAGCAAGACGACAAAGTGTCATCATCGCGAATGTGATTTTGCAAAGACGGCTTTTAAATATACAAGCCATTTGCCCTAACAGCGCCCTATACCATTCGTTCTTCCACCATTATCTCAAGGAAGTGTCGTACGACTTGCGGGTCAAATTCCTTTCCCGCGTTTGCCGCTATCTGCTTTGCGGCAGCTTCTGGCGACATCAATGCTTTCTGTTGGTATGGCTTCGGTTTGGTAAGCCCATCGAATTCGTCGGCAACCGCGATTATTCTTGCGGGCAGCCCTATGTCCCTTCCGCGAAGTCCGCGCGGGTATCCGCTTCCATCCATTTTTTCGTGGTGTTGGGATATTATCTCCCCCGCAGCGCAAACCTCCGTTCCTTTCGGCGAAATTAGATGCATCATCCGTCTTCCATATTCCGGATGCATGTGGTTTATCAAGTGTTCTTTCTCGGAGAGTTCCTTATTCCCAAAAAGAACAGATTGCAGAATAACAAGTTTGCCTACGTCGTGGAAACTGGCAGCCGTCACGAGAGTCTTTGCCATTTCAATTTCAATGCCCATGTGGTTCCCTATTTTCAAAGAAAGCGCCATCACTCGCTTGCAATGGTTTTCCACATTGCTTATCTTCATCATCTGTTCAAGGAGTTTCATCTCCTGGCTATTCAGGCGTATGTTTGGATATTTATCCGGCTCGTAGAGTGTAATCCAAGAGAAATAGGTTATTTTGTCTTTCCAAGCATGCGGCAACTGTACTGCCGCTCCTGCGCTACCGCTTCTATCAACAAATCTATCAACAGATTTTTGACGAGTTATCATGCTCCTGCCCGCCGCCTATCAATCATGTGCCACTAAATATAAGTGAGCAAAAGTATATATTTATAGCAAACCGACAAAGCGATCCGGCATGCGGCGCCATGTGCTTCGATGCTGGTTTGCCATGTGGCAGCCGATGTGCACTCTGCCAAAGCAAAATGCAGTTGCCGAATGGCGCGCAATTCGGCAATTCAGGCATTTTCGTTGCGGCGAAATTGCCGGGCTATTTTGTGAAACTGTCAATAGCTACGTATGCGATTGATAAAACCGCGCCATGTCTGATTGATAAAACCGCGCCATGTCTAATACAGGACTATGACCGGCTCCACGTATCTTCGTATCGAACCCTCGTTCAGCCGCTTCTTCAGCGAGTCATCCATCATCTGCTTCGCGACCTCGGGCGATTCGGAAAGCCAGCCGAGGTGCAGGTTGAGCCGTATAATCCTATCCGGTATCACGTGGCGCGTGCTTTTGGGCGGCATCTGCCTGCCGGCGAGCGTTTCCGAGACGATTTCGTCCTTCGCATACGTCCGCCGGTAAAGCACGCAATAACCTGCTTCAAGGTATTCGCCGCTCTTGTCGTCCGGCACGTATTGCAGGTCCCTGCCCTCGAGCGCGGAGACGAATTTTCTCTGCTGGGCAATCACGCCTTGCACGCTTCTCTCGTTTGAATCGTAAAGGTAGCATTCCTTTTTGCCGTTCAGCTTTTTTACGGCGAGGAAAGTCGCGTCCATGCGGTTGATTGCGGCAATGCCTGCCTCGAAATCCACGCGCTCGCCCTTCAATCCAGAAATATTATTCGGAGAAAGGGTTTTCGAAATCGGAAACCACGTGCCAACCTTCACGTCCGGGCTCTGATAATCAATCAGCTGGCAGGCGGCGTTCGGGCACTCAATCATTTCAAGGACTTTCCTTCGGTGGTTTCCGTCTATCACGATGTAATGCTTGCTGTCAATGATGAGCGGGTCAACAAGCCGTCCCAAATTGAGCATCGCCTCGCGCAGCTTCTGGAGGTTGTAAGGGATGATTTCCTCGTGCGCGCGAAGCTTGTCCAGCGGAACGATTTGCAGTTTGGCTACGATTTCCTCTGCTAGCATGAATACACCTGAAAATGACCGCAGAAAATGACCGCACCGACTCTTTTAACCCTTCGCGTTTTTTCCGGCCTCAGCCGCTGTTAACGTCATCATATCTGGCGCAGAGCCGAAGCCCGGCGCAGTCAACGGTTGTTCATATCATCATAGGCCGAACTCATAGGATTTGGAATAAAGCATTAAAACATGCCGCCCCGTAGTCATTGCGTTCTATTCGTTCGGGGGGATTGCATGGCATCCGACATAATCTTTTACCTGCTCAAAAAAGGCGCGCACCGCGAGCCCGTGAGGATAACCACCGGCGAAATCGCCGAGCAATCGGGCATCTCGCAGCAGACCGCGTCCCGCAAGCTCATCCTTCTCGAGCGCGACGGAAGGATTGTCCGCACCAACGGAAAAATCATGGTGACCGAGAAGGCGATTTCGGACGCGAGAAAGCTCCTGCGCGATGTGCTCGACTCGCTCGAAGGCACCACGCTCGTGTTTTCAGGCAGGGTAATCGAGGGGCTCGGCGAGGGCGCGTTCTACGTCCGCCAGAAAAAATACATGGAGGAATTCAACAGGAAAATCTGCTTCAAGCCCTTTCCCGGAACGCTCAACGTTTCCATCGTCGAGGATGAGATTGAAAAGCGGCTGCAGCTGCGCGAGCAGAAGCCAATCGTGGTGAATGGTTTCAAAAGCGCGGGCAGGACGTTCGGAAAAATAGAGGCGTACCGCTGCTCGCTGGGGGGCGTGCCTTGCGCGATAATATTCCCCGAGCGCTCCATCCACGGCTTGCAGGTGCTTGAAATAATCGCGCCCTGCAACCTGCGCAAGAAGCTCGGGCTTTCGGACGGCGGCGAGGTAAAAATCGAGGTTGTGAAGAACCTGCCGTGCTAGCCCCGCGTTTCCGAAAAACAGCGCTCAGCCCCAGCCCCCCAATTTCGTCTGCCCGCCGACCTCCTTCATTTTCTTCTCCACGTTGTCAATCGTGCGTGTCACGCGCTCCTCTGAAAAGTCGTGTTTCGCGCAGAGGAAATCCACAATCCCCTGCCGGTCAATCTTTCCGAACTGCACGTGCGCTTTCTGCTTTACCGGCGGGGAGAGGAAAAACGCCTCGACGATTTTATATGCCTCAAGATTCTCGCGCGCGTTCGTTTTTTCGCACGCCTCCTCAAGCGTGCGGCATTCCTTCACAATCTTGAGCGCTTTCTTGGGGCCTATCCCATCCACTCCATCGTCAAAATCAGTGCCGACCAATATGCCCATCCACACCAGCTGCTCGCGCGAAAGCCCGAGCGTTGAGAGCGCGGAGGAGAGTGAGATGAATTCCGGCTCGACCTCGACGTATTCATTCCTGCCGGGCAATTTCCGCCGCCCTCCGACGGACAGGTTGCGCAGGAGAAGCGGCGCGCCGAACAGCAGGCAGTCCATGTCCTGAGAAGCAACCGCATCCACGCTGCCTTCAATCGCCATCTGCGACGCCTGCGCCTCGCCCTCGGACGGCGCCTCCACAACAGGAATTCCCATCAGATTCAGAAGCTCCTTGCTCTCCGCCGCCATTTTCGGGGTGAAGCGCGAGGTCGCCTGCGCGTGCTTTTTCGCCTCGGCGAGATTCCCTTTCTCAAGCGCGGCTTTCCACGCCGCCTGCGCCGCAAGCTTGCGCTCGCTCCGCTCGGTTATCACGTCCGCCTTGAAGTCCGGCGGCTTGCCGTCGAAAACATATATGACGCGCACTCCGTTCTCAAGCAGGCGCATGTTCCTGTAGAAAATTCCGGTCAGGTGCCCTGTGGGGTTCCCCTGCGAGTCCGAAAGCGGCGTGCCGTCGGGCTGGCGGATGGAGCTGATGAACTGGTAAATCGCATTGAACGCATCAACCGCGAATTTCTTCCCTGAAAGGTCGGAAATCTTCGCAGGCGTTTTTGGCACGTCGCCGAGGTCAACACCCATTGGAACACGAGAGCGTAATCCGGAGGGAACCTATTAATTCATTCCTTTCGCGCGCGGATTTCTCCCGAGCTTTTTCGTCCGTGTCCCGCGCCAGCCGCAATTTTCCGTCCGCGTTCCGTCAGCCCGCGTGCTCAAGCTTCCTTGCCACGAGCCAGATGATTGCCGCGCCCGCGAATATGCACGCAAGCTGCAAAAGCGAATTCCGCGCCCTCTTTTCCTTGTGGAGTTCGGGCAGAAGGTCCGCTGCCGCGACGTAGATGAACATGCCCGCCGTGAATGCGAGCGCGTAGCCCTCAATGTGCCCGACTGCGCCCGAGAAGAAATAGAATAGCACGCCGCCAGCGATTGCGGTCAAGGCGGATATGAGATTGAATGCGAGCGCCTTTGCCTTCGAATAGCCGCTGTAAATCAAAAGCCCGAAGTCGCCGATTTCCTGCGGTATTTCGTGGAGCGCGATTGCGATTGTCGTCGTGATTCCGAGCGGCACGTTCACCATGAATGCCGCGGCAATGGCCACGCCGTCAAGGAAATTATGCACTCCGTCGCCGACAAGCGTGAGCATGCCGAGCGGGCGGTGGTGCTCGTTCGCTTTTCCTGCGTGATGGTGGTGCCAGTGTATCACCTTCTCAATCACAAATCCCACTACGACTCCCATGAATGCGGTTTCGAGCGCAAGTTCCGGCGTAACAAGCTCAACCGATTCCAGCAGGAGGTCGAAGAACGCCGCGCCGAGAAGCGTGCCTGTCGAAAAACTGAGGAGGAAAAAAAGTATCTCATCCATTTTTTCCTTGCCTATCAGGAAAAGGACCACGCCGACGAGCGATATTGCGCTCACCAGCAGGGTTGCCGCGATTATAAGCTCAAGAACCATTGTCATGCCCCCGTTTCCATTCTTTTGGCAGTTGTGCCGCGCTTTTTTTGCAGTTGTGCCGCGCTTATAGCAAACCACGAAAGCAATTCGACACGGTTGTCCATGCTTTCAGTCGTGGTTTGCTAGGTGGCAGAGCCGCGTTACTTTCCAGCTCGGTCATCTCTGCCATATTTCCTGCTATTAACTTTTAAATATATTTTTAATAACTATTTGCGGGCTGTTTATAAACCGGTTAATAATGCGAAGCGTTTTTTCCGCAGTTGCGCCATGGCACGCGGCTGTCCGTCAGCTCAGCATCTGCGGCGCGAAAAGCAGCATCAGTCCCAGAATGAACATTATCGCTCCGCCGACCAGCTTGCAGTAGCGCGCGTACTTCTCCCCGATTCCGCCGGAAACCGTGAATACTGCGAGCCCGAAGATTATCATGTCGTCCAGCATGAAAAAGAAATCATAGAGAAGTATGTAACCGTAATACTCGAGCGTCCCAAGCTGGCGCAGCGCGAGCACCTGCGTGAATACTGCCGGAATTGCGGCGGAGCAGACGAATTCCACCGAATTCACGACGAATGCAAGCCCGACTATCGCGGCAAGCGTGGCGAGCGTGAGCGGCGCATTCACGATGCTTTTCGCGTCAGCCGCCATCTTCGCGTGTTCCTGCGCGTCCCCCACTTTGCATTCCAGCCCGTCTTTGTCTGACTGGAAGTATTCCCTGAGATTTACGATTGCCCCGCCGAGCGCGAGCATCCCTATCAGCACGGACACCGGGCGCATGTAGCCAACGAGCAGGAATGCATTGAGCCATGCGGACATGAACAGGAAATAAAGCGCGCCCGAGGCAAGCACGAACGAGCCGACAATCAGAATCATCCGCTTCCTGTCCCTCATTGTCATGACGAGCGAAATCAGATAGACCAGCACCCACAATGGCGCACGGATTGAAGCCGTCAATCAGCCCGAGCGACACGGCGAGGAATGGGAGCGAAACAGCGCTTCCGTCAATTTTTCCGACAATGGGCAGGATGAATTCGGTTTTCTGCGCAGTGCCGCCGCAGGCGGAGCCCTTGAGCGGGTCGCTGCATCCGTTCGCCGCGCATTCCTTTACCGCGAGACGTATTTCCTCCCCGATTTCCGCAGTATAGCCGACGAACGTCCGGTTTCCGACAAGCGTGGTCGGCACGTGCCCGGCAAGCGCCCGCTCGTCGCAAACTTTCTCAAAAAGCTCCTTATTGCCGGGCGCGCTCACCTCATGGTAAGCTATCGTCAGGTTGAATTCCTTCTCAAGCGAGGGATTCAGCTTTTCCATCTGCCCGTGGCAGTGCGGGCAGGTTGAAAGATAGAAGAAATGGACGTATGTATCGTTCGTTCCGCCGTTTGAGGGCACCACGAACCCCTGCGGCTGCATCTGGAGCGCGAGCAATCCAAGCAAAAGCAGCAGGACCGCGAGCGCCTTGTTGAAATTGTCTCCGAGAAATTCCCCGACGCCCTTGAAAAAAGATTCCGCAATTCCTGCCATAAACGCAACCCCGAAATGCATCCGCCCGGGTTTTAGGGGCGCGTATTCCTTTCATGCAAAAGAATTATAACCCATAGAACGAGAACGCGGGCGCGCGCATTTAAAAGAAGTTAATAACAAATCGCGTCATGGCTATTATCAGCGTGTCAATGGACGATGAAACTCTTTCGGAACTCTCGGCAATCGAGAAATCCCTCGGCTTTTCCGGGCGTTCGGAAGCCATGCGCGCGGGCGTGCGCTCGCTCGTGGTGGAGAACAGGTCTGCGGAGAAGCTTTCCGGCAGGATAAAGGCGGTGCTGCTTCTTGTCCATGACGAGGGCGCGGATAGCTGCGCGAACGAACTCAAGCACAACTACGACGAAGTGGTTGGCACGCAGATACACAGCAACCTCCGGGCGGGCAAGTGCCTCGAGGTTTTCATACTGGAGGGGCGCGCGCAGAAAATACAGGGCATGTTCAAAAAGGCGCAGTCGAGTAGGAAAATAGAATACGCCAAGCTGATTGTGCCGTAACTGCGCCCGCAGACCGTTCCGCCGCAGCATCCGTCCTCTCTACTTCGCCCGTTTTTCCTTCCTTTCAATTTCTATTATGTCGCCAAGCGTGACTGGCGCGCCTTTTTTCGTGTCGCCCGGGTTGTCGTTTTCCGCAACCGCCACAAGAAGAGTTATGCCCAGCTCTTTCTCGAGCTTGCGCGCGATTTTCTCGTCAGGAAGGGTTTTCTGGTGTTCGATTCTTTCGAGGAACGAGAGCTTCTCGCAAATCCTCTCCGCGAGCACTTCTATCGGCAAGCCGAGCATTTTCCTGCCCGCCTGTATCAGCGTGCCATAGCCATCCACCACTTCCAGCTCCTCTCGCGCTCGCGTTGGCTGCGGTGCGCCTGCCGCGCCGCCTTTTGCCTGCGGACCGGACGGCCACTTGAGAATTTTTCCGCTGCCGGAGCATTCCCTGCATACCGTGAGCTTCGCGCCCTCAATCTGCACAAGATAGCCCGCGTCATCCGCGCCGCAAATGTCGCATTCAGCCATGAAAATCCCCAAATCCTCCGCGTAATTCTGAAACATTCCGATTTCTCCCGTTTAATTCTTGCGATTGATTCTTATGATTGATTCTTATGATTAAACCTTATATTCGTGCCGCAGCCGCTGATGCCAGTAGATCCGAACATCTTTTAGCACAGAAAGTGTTTTGCTTTTTCTCCTCGTAGAAAGGACGCGACCAAAATCAGCCTGAAGCTTCAGACGTCATTTCTCGGCGCGGAATGTGATGTCTATG
>Ga0172369_10006638_pt1 | contig 13703 bp, 15 predicted proteins | sample LakKiv25m_FD_114539 | JGI IMG/M metagenome (GOLD analysis project Ga0172369, IMG submission 114539) | Freshwater microbial communities from Kabuno Bay, South-Kivu, Congo - kab_022012_11.25m | ecosystem: Environmental > Aquatic > Freshwater > Lake | place: Democratic Republic of the Congo... | reverse complement strand
TACGGCATCCGCGACGAGGAGTACCTCGAACTCAAGATCCTCACGTGCATGCTCCCGCCGATCTGACCGGATCACGTCGCCAAGGGCCAAGATCGACCCACACGATCACGCGAAGAGCCCTTTGTTGTTGGTCTCCTCATCGACCCATACGACGAAGAGAAGCCCCGAGAAGTCCTGTCGGAAGCGTCTGACGGCGACAAGGCCGATCCGCCGGGCGAGCAGCGAATAAGTCTCGGAGAGGATGTAGCAACTCGTCACGAGCGACGCGCTCTCACCGACGAGACGTGCGAAGACCTGCTCGGCGGCAGCGTGATCCTTGTCGTCCGCGACGAGAAGAGCACACAGCGCGGACGTGTCAGCGAAGACGCGATTCGCCTGCATAGATTTCCGCCAGGTACTTGTCGTGGTTGCGGGCGACATCCGTGGCGCCCTCGACGTCGCGGAAGGCGCCCACGCACGTCGCCGCCCGGGCGTACAGCTCCTTGGTGTCCGGCTTGGGCTCCTCCAGCCCCTTCGCGACGAACCGCCGCACGGTCTCGGCCACCGACACGCCGTCGCGCCGGGCCCGCGCCCGCAGCCGCCGCATCTGCTCCTCCGGCAACTGGATCATCGTGCGCACCATGGCGATGCCTCCACGGGAACTGTAGTCACATCATGATGTCATATCAATTCGATCCGAGATTTCCTGAGTCGTTCCGGGCGTTTACGTCCTCTACGTCCTCGCCTCCGGCGGCAGCAGTGCCTCGAAGCGCTTCTTGTCCGAGGCGACGGGGTAGGCCTCCTCGGCCGCCAGCCGCCCGGCCTGGATTTCCGCAAGCAGCGCGTCGTCCATGGTCTGCATCCCCTCCTTGCGCCCCGACTGGATGACGTTCGCCAGCATGGCGGTGTTGCCCTCGCGGATGAGGTTCCCCAGCGCCGGGCAGCGCAGCAGAATCTCGTGCACCGCCACGCGCCCCTTGCCGTCCGCGCGCCGCAGCAGAAGCTGCGCCACCACCGCCGCCAGCGACTCCGCCAGCGACGCCCGCGCCTGCTCCTGTTCGTCCTCGGGGAACGCGTCCACCACCCGGTCGATGGTCTTCGCCGCCGAGTTCGTGTGCAGCGTCCCGAACACCAGCACGCCCATCTCCGCCGCGGTCAGCGCAAGCCCGATGGTCTCCCTGTCGCGCATCTCGCCCACGAGCACCACGTCCGGGTCCTCGCGCATGGCGGCGCGCAGCGCCGTGCCGAAGCCCGCCGCGTGCCGGTGTATCTCGCGCTGCGAATACACGCTTTTCTTGCGCGGGTGCACGAACTCGATCGGATCTTCTATCGTGATGATATGCCGCACGTGCTTCGTGTTGATCGCGTCCAGCACGGCCGCCATGGTGGTGCTCTTGCCGCTGCCGGTCGGTCCGGTCACGAGCACCAGCCCCTGGCGCAGGTCCGCCAGCGCCGACAGGGCCGGCGGGCAGCGCAACTGCTCCAGCGACAGAATCTTCTCCGGGATGATGCGGAACACCGCGCCGCACCCGTGCTCGCGACGGAACAGGTTGCAGCGGAAGCGGGCGACGCCCGGCAGCGCGTAGGCGAGGTCGTGGTCGCCCGAGCGGTGGAAGCGCCGCGCCGCCTCGGGACCGGCCAGCTCGTCGATGACGGCGGTCAGCTCGGCCTCGTCCACGACGCGCTTTTCCAGCGTTTCCAGCTCCCCGTGCAGGCGCACCAGCGGCGGGCGCCCCGACGCGAGGTGCAGGTCGCTCGCCCCCTTTCCCATCATGGCGGTCAGCCAGCGGTCGATGCGCGCCATCAGAACCGGCTTTCGGCTTTCGGCGCCCGGCGTTCGGGCCAGCAGTCGATTCGCGACATCTGTCAGCTCCGGGGTGCGGTTGCGCCGGCGGCGGGCGCTGCGGCAGGCGCCGGCGTGGTCGTGTGCGGAGGCGGCGGCGCCGCCATGTCCAGGTAGCGCGACGCCTCCTCGCGCGAGACGTGACCCGCCGCCAGAAGCTCGCGCACCGAGTCGTCCAGCGTACACATGCCCAGCTTGCGGCCCGTCTGGATGGCCGAGCGGATCTGGAAGAGCTTGCCTTCGCGGATGAGATTGCCGATCGCCGGCGTCACCACCAGCACTTCCAGCGCCGCCACGCGGCCCGCCCCGTCCTTGCGCGGCATCAGGCGCTGGCTGATGACCCCGCGCAGCGACTCGCTGAGCATCGTGCGCACCTGCGTCTGCTGCGAGGGCGGGAAGGCGTCCAGAAGCCGCGCCACCGTGCGTGCCGCCGACGCCGTGTGCATCGATCCCAGCACCAGATGGCCCGTTTCGGCAGCAGTCACCGCGAGAGAGATCGTCTCGCGGTCGCGCAGCTCGCCCACCACCATCACGTCCGGGTCCTCGCGCAGGGCGCCGCGCAGCGCGCGCGCGAACGACTCCGTGTCGCGCCCGACCTGGCGCTGGTTCACGAGCGCCCGCTTCGCCGGGTGTACGATCTCGATGGGATCCTCGAACGTGAGCACGTGCTCGGACGCCTCTTCGTTGATGAGGCTCACCAGCGCAGCCAGCGTCGTCGTCTTGCCGCACCCGGCCGGCCCCGTCACGAGCACGAGGCCCTGGTGCCAGGTCGTGAAGCGCGCCAGCTCGCGCGGCAGCCCCAGCTCCGCCAGCGACGGAGCCGTGCGGCGCACCAGCCGGAACGTCCCGTCCAGCCCCGCGTGAGTGCGGTAGATGTTCACACGCGTGCGCAGCCCGCCCGGCGTCACCCACGCGAAGTCCAGGTCTCCGGTGCGGTCGAGCCGGCGCCGCTGCGCCGCGTCCACGAGCGGCAGCAGCAGCCGCTCGGCGTCCGCGAGTCCCAGCGGCGGGTGCGTCACCGGCACGAGCCCCGCCGCGAGCCGCAGCATCGGGGGTGCGCCCGTGTGGAAGTGCACGTCGGAGGCGCCCTTCTTCTCGGCCGCGTGCAGAATCGCGGCGAGGCGCGGATCGGCGGCGGTCGGCGCGGGTCCCGAGAGCTCCAGGCGCCCCAGCGCGTCGGACTCCTCCGCCGCTTCCGGCGCCGGAGCAGGCTCCGCGGGCGCGCGCGGGGGCGCAGCAACAGGCGGTGGCGGTTCCTGAGGCCGCGGAGCAGGCGCAGCGGACGCGGGCCGAGGCGGCACACGGGCCGGCGCCTCGTCTGCGCGCGGCTCCGGGACGGGCGCAGGCGCGAATCGGCTCCTGGGCAGCGGGGGCAGCGTCGGCAGGCCCGGCAGCGGCTCGATTTCGGCCGCCGGCGGCGCGGGCGGCACGCGGGCTGCGGCGGGGCGCGCGACCGGAATGCCTCGCGGCGGCCTCGGTGCGGGCGGTGCGGGCGGTGCGGGCGGCGAGGGCGCGAATCGGGGCGTGCCGGCCTGCGCGGCGGGAGGGACTGTGTCCTCGTGCGGGCGCAGAAGCAGCGAGGCGTCCATCTCCTCCACGGGCTCGGAGGCGGGGAAAGGCGGCGGCTCGGGTCTCGGCGCCGGGGCCGGGCGCATGTTCTCCAGGTCGCGCTGCCGCGCCAGGATGTCGCGCACCTGGGCCAGCGTGAGGAAGCCGCGCGACACGAGAATCGCCCCGAGGTTCTGGCGCTGGTCCGAGTGGGCCTGCAGCCGGAGCGACTGCTCGAGCTGGGCGGGCGTCAGGTACCCCATTTCCACGGCGATTCGGCCGAAAAGGGGCATCGGTGCGGCGGCGGGCATCGGGCGCAGGCTAGCAGACCCCGCGGCGCCCGGCAGCATCCGGCGCGGTCGCACCGCCGGCGATGTCGGCGCCGGTGGGATAGACGGCCACATCGGAAGCCACGTCGGGCACATCGTGATCCGCGTGTCATGTGGGAGAGCGCGGAAGGTTCCGACCCCGGCGCACGTTTCCGCGTCCGTGCGATTCGATCGAGGAGCAGGGGTGGGAGCGGCAAGGCCGGATGGTCCGGAAAGGGCCGGTCCGGTGACGCTTTTCCGCCCTTCGGAAGCGCCCGCAGCGGAGTCCGGCAGTTTGACCGGGCGCGAAAGCTGATGCTACAAAAAGAGCTATGGCGGCCGTGCCGTGCAGCGACGGGCGGCCGTGAACCGGAGCGGCGCTCCGCACGTCCAACGGTTCGAGAGACGGCGGGGACACAGGAGGATCGGGAGTCTTCGGGGGGCGAAGGCGGCCCGCCGATTGCACCGGATCGGGGTGCGCACGGCGGACTCGGAGCGGACGGGGTCGGTTCGCTCCCGGCGCGGGCAGGGGCGCCGCAGGGACGACCGGGACGGAGGCCGGCGATGCTCGACGCGTTCATCATCGAAGAGATCAAGCGCCGCGAGCAGGAGGCCGAGCGCCGGCGCGAGCGCGAGCGGCCGCGCCAGGAACTGCCCGTGCCCACCCGGCCCGACGCCGACAAGGATGGCGAGAACGATGACACGTCCATACCGGATCGCGGCGTGACCATCATCGACTACACCGTGGACAACACCTGCGTGGTCTGCGTGCTCTGATCTGCTGCTCCGCGAAATCTTGGAGTTTCGCGTAGATTGGATCGCTCGCCCCGAGGGGAGCGGAGCGCGCAGCTTTTTCTTTCAACGATCCGCAGGAAGGCTAAGCGCGCGGCCCGGCGGGGCGCAACCGGAGTGCGACCGTCCCGGCGGCACAATCGGTGGGCAGCCGTCCCGGCTGTCCCGGGTGAGGTCGATCGCCGGCGCCCCCGCCGCCGGGACGGCCGCGGTCCGATAGTGCCGCCGGGACGGCCGCACTCCGACTGGCGGCTTAGCCTTTCTGCGGATCGTTGTTTTCTTTTGCGCGCGGAGCGGACACGAGGGCCGCCCGGCGCGTTCAGCCAGGCGACAGCCCGGCCCTTCCCCCTGTTTGCACGGTTTTCTTGGCGTTTCTTGGCGTACTTGGCGTCTTGGCGGTTTCTTGTCCTGCGGCGCAACGCAACCGCTGCGTCACGGCGCACGGACGTGCAGCGAGACCTCCAGCACGTCTTCGCCATCGAACGAGAACGCGCCCTCCAGCGCCGGTGCGCCGTCCGGTCGGGCCGACCAGGCATCGACTCGAAACGTGCCGCGGGGCAGTTTCCCGCTCAGGACGAGCGAATGCGATCCCTCGGGAAGCTCGCGCCGGGCGCGCCGCACCTCGGCTCCATCGGATCGCGTGACACGCAGGTCGAACGCGCCGCCGGCCGGCATCTCCGGGGGCAGGACCATGACCAAGTCCACGGCTCGGGGCGCGTAGAACCGAGTCCAGACGAGGGCGAGGGCGAGCGCCGCCAGAATCGGCAGGACGCGGCGCAGCGCCGACGTGCGCGGAGCCTGCGCGGCTTCGCTCACCGCGGGTCGCCCGGCTCGGGGGCGGTCGGGCTATCCTCCTGATTTTCCTCGGGTTTTCCCGGCGGCTTGACGCGCACCGTCGCGCCCACCTCGGGCTTGCCGGAGTCGGGCCGCAGCCGCACCTCGGCGCGGATCTCGACCGTCACGCCGCTGAGCATCTGCTGAATCTGCCGGCGGAACGCCTCGCTGTTGAGGAAGCCGCGCAGTTCCTTGCGCAGAATTCTCCCCGCCTCGGCGCGTGTGCGATCCGCTTGCGCGGCAAGGTAGCCGAGCGCCTCCTTGGGAAGCCTCAGGTCGGAGACCGTGCGCCGGATGCCCTCTTCCGTGAGGAAAACCGCGCCCACGCCCGCCAGGAGAGCGCGGCGGACGACCTCGGCTACGCCTGAGCGGCCTTCGCCCGCGGCGCCTGCGTCGTTGCCCTCGATCGGGAGGTCGGCGCCCTCGGGCTCCCCGCCGGATTCCGGATCGCCGGGCTTCTGCTCGCTCATGGGGTCGGACCCTTCCGCGCTACGGATTCCGCGTCACGTGCAGCACGAACTCCATGGTGGGCCGGTTGGACTGCACGGACGTGTCCTTGCCCTTGGCCATGACGCCAAGCCAGTACCGATGCCCATCGCTGAAACTGGCGACGCGGACGTGGAAGTCGAACAGAAGCGTGCCCTTGGTGGCACCCTGGGCGGGCAGCAGCGGGTCGATGGGGATCGACGACACGAGCTTGTCGTCCTGGAACAGATCGAGCGTGCCGCCGGTCAGCTCGGCGCCCGGGTCGGTGAAGTCGACCATGAGCCGCTCGAGGAACGGATCGGCCGTGTCCTCGCACGGATCGGTGGCGCAGCGGAGGTTGGACAGATGAGGGTTGCCGCAGCCGGCGCCCGCGAAGGCGATCGCCACGAGCACTGCGCTGCGCATGTCTCACCCGACCCGGCCGCCGCGGCCTAGACCTTGATCTGTACCAGATTCCGGGGCTCCGCGGTCGAAATCTGCGGCGCCCGGTGCTGTTCCAGCGAGATGCGCCCGGCGACCCGCTCGGCGATGGCCCGGAGCGTGCGCGATTCCGGCGACTCGGGCGACGACACGAGCACCGGAACGCCCGAGTCGCCCGCCTCCCGCAGCGAGGCCACCAGCGGCACCTCGCCCAGGAACGGCACCCCGAGCTTGCGCGCCGCCGCCGCCCCGCCGCCGTGGTGGAAGATTTCCGTGCGCCCCTTGCAGTGCGGGCACTCGAAGTAGCTCATGTTCTCGACGATGCCCAGCACCGGCACGTCCACGCGCTCGAACATGGTGCGCGCCTTGATCGCGTCGGCCAGCGCGAGGTCCTGCGGCGTCGTCACGATGACCGCCCCGGCCACTTTCACCTGCTGCGCCAGCGTAAGTTGCACGTCACCCGTGCCCGGCGGCAGGTCCATGACGAGGTAGTCGAGGTCGCCCCAGCGCACATCACGAAGGAACTGGACGATGGCGCCCTGCAGCATGGGGCCGCGCCAGATGACGGCTTCCTCGGGATCGACGAAGAACCCGATGCTCATCACCGCCAGGCCGTGGGCGCGCACCGGCTCGACGCTCTTTCCGTCCTCGCTGGCGGGCTTGGCGTCGCGCACGCCGAGCATCGTGGGAATCGACGGGCCGTAGATGTCGGCGTCCAGCAGCCCGGTCTTCGCGCCCGAGCGCGCCAGCCCCAGCGCGAGGCCCACCGCGACGGTGCTCTTGCCGACGCCGCCCTTGCCCGAGCCCACGAGGATGACGTTCTTGACGCCCTGGAGCAGGCCCTGCGCGGAGGCGCCTTGGCCGCGCACCTGCGCGCCGAACGAGACGCGCACCTCGCGCACGCCGTCCACGGCCATGAGGGCGCGGCGCACGTCGCGCTCGATGGTCTCGCGCAGCGGGCAGGCGGGCGTGGTCAGTTCGACGCGCAGCGTCACGACGCCGCCGTCGCACTTCAGGTCGCGGACCATGCCCATTTCCACGATGGAGCGACCCAGCTCGGGATCCAACACGCCCCGCAGGGCTTCCATCGCCGCGTTCTCAAGGTTCTCCGCCATGTCGCCTCGCGCGCGCCGTCCGTCCGGCGCCCGGAAAGGGCCGCCTTATGTGCGTGTGTCGATCCCTTGTCAATTCGGCTTTCGGCTTCGCCGCCCCGACTCTTCGCCGGTCCCGTTGCGGGGCGCAGGAAGGAGCCCGGCACGGGAGTGCCGGGGCATGGCACTGCCGCCGCACGAGTCGTCCGGAAGCGCGCGAGCAGGCCCCGGCACTCCCGTGCCGGGCTTTTCAGCCGCCTCTGCGCAGAGTGCAGGCGAGTGACGGGCGGCAAGGGGCATTCGGCTCTGGGAAGACCACCGAGATGGGCAGCAGGGCACGCGCCCGAAAGCCGAAAGTCGAAAGCCGAAAGCCGGTTCTGTCGTATCGTCGCGCCATGGCGGACGACCGGCGGCGCGGCCCGCGAAAGGACCCGGCGAAGGATTTCCGGCCCGCCCCGGTCCGGCCGGGGCAGGTCGAGCCCGACCTTCCCGAGGTGACGGACCCGGATCTCCTCCGAGTGCTGCAGGGAGCGCCCGGGCGACGACGTCCCGCCGAGCCGCTCGACCCGCCGATGCCGCCGCTTGCGGGATCCCGTCCGGTGCGCGCAACGCCCCCCGTGCCCGCGGCGCCGACCGTTTCCCGGCCGCCTCTGCGACGCGACCCGCCTGCGCCCTCGACCGCACCGATTGCCCGGAAGCTGCTGGAGTCGCTCGATCCCGAGCTGCCTCCCGAGCGCCCGCTCCCTTCCTCGCGCCCATCGGTGCAGCCGCCGCTGCGTCCGCCGGCCGGCCCGAGGCCCGTGCGCGGGCGCCCGCTGGAGGATCTCGACCCGGATCTGCCCCCGGCTGCAGCCCCCGACCCGATTCTGGCGCCGCCGACGGACTCCCGTCCGCCTCCCGTCGCGTCGGAAGCTGCCGCCGCGCCGTCCGAGGCGCCCGCGAAGCCGGCGGCCGGGCCCGTGAAGGCCGTCCCTCGCGTGCCCCGCTACGACCCGGCCCGCAACTCGCGCTGGGTGGGCGCCGGGCTGGTGCTGACGCTGGCGTTCGGAGGCGTTCTGGCATGGCGGGAGGCCGTGCGCCCCCGCTCGTCGGAGGCATACGCGCGCGCCTCGGCGATGTTCGACGCCGCGTTCGCCGAACTGGGCGAGGCCGTGTGGGAAGAGCCGCGCCTGCTTGCGGCCCTGGACCTGCTCAACACGGTGCCGGACGACTCGCTGGACGCCGATGCCGCGCGCCACCTCGCGTCGCGCATTGCGAACGGGCGGGCCGAAGCCATCCGCGCTCGCAAGCGGCGGCAGGCGGCTCTGGTGCTGCCGGCGGCCCCCGCGGGGGCCCCGACGTCGCCGGCCCCGGGGGCCGCACCGCAGCCGTCGACGCCGTCGCGGATCCTGGTGGGCGACACGTTCGAGCAGTTCCGCGCGTGCTACGGCGAGTGCGTCGTCGAGGTCGAGCCGTTCGTCGAGAAGAAGGGCGTGCGCCGGGGCATGGCGTGGGGGCTGGTCGAGTCGCCGGACTGCGCCGCCAAGTTCCCGGATTTCAAGGACAATCTGGTTTTCGTCCTCGAGGGGAGGGTATTCAATATCGTGCCTCGGGGCCGGGTGGAGCGGGTCCGGCCGCCTCCCGGGCAGGAAACGCCGGCGCCGGCCGGGGCGGCGAAACCGGCGGTCGCTCCGGCACCGGCCCGCACCGGGACGCCGGCCGGCGCTTCGGCGGCGGAGGGCGCTCCGCCGGCCGCTCCCTGACGGCGGAACACAAAGAAGCAGACCGTCAAGACGCCAAAGACGCCAAGCGCGCCAAGGAATGGACTGTTGGCCCTGGTCGCGGCCGGCCGCGCTGCCGTTTCGCCCGGCGAACACGCGCCCGCCGCCCGACCGCGAAAACGCGGTGATCGCCGGTGTTCATCTTTCAGTCTTCATCCTTCCTCCTTCATCCTTCTCTGGTAGTTTGCCCGCGCCGCGTCCGAGGCGTGCGGCCAAGGAGCACGTCATGAGCCTGAGGATGACCGGTCTGCGGCTGCTGCCCAAGAACGCCCTGTCGCGCGCGGCCGGAGCCGTGCTCGGCGCGCCCTGGCCGCGACCGGTGCTTCGGGCCGCCATCCGGGGGTTCGCGCGCGCCTGGGACGTGAATCTGGCCGAAGCCGAGCGCGATCCGGACGCCTACGGGACCTTCACGGATTTCTTCACCCGGCGGCTCAAGCCGGGCGCCCGTCCCGTGGTTTCCGAGCCCGACCTCGCCTGCTCCCCGTGCGACGGCGCGCTCGGCGAGTGCGGCGTCGTCGCCGAGGGCGCGCTGCTGCAGGCGAAGGGCCGCCCCTACGGCCTGCGCGAGCTGCTGGCCGACGACGGGGACGCCCGCGCGTTCGAAGGAGGCAGCTACGCCACGATCTACCTGTCGCCGCGCGACTACCACCGCGTCCATTTTCCCGTGTCGGGGCGCGTCACGGGCTACACGCTCGTGCCGGGGCACCTGTGGCCCGTCAACGCCATGGGCGTCGCGGAGATCGACCGGCTCTTCGCCGTGAACGAGCGCCTGATCACGCACGTCGAGGGTGAATCCGGCCGCGTCGCGATCGTCATGGTCGGGGCGACGGTCGTGGGGAAGATCCGGGTCACCTACGACGACGTGACCACGAACCGCGCGTCCGAGCGGCGCGTGCGGCGCGAAAGGCTCCGGCAGCCCGTGGAGGTGCGGCGCGGCGACGAGTGCGGCGTGTTCGAGGCCGGCTCGACGGTCCTGGTCCTGTTCGAGAAGGAACGCGCCGAGCTGCTTCCCGGAATGGAGCCCGGCCGTCGAATCCGCTTCGGCGAGGGGCTGGCGAGGCTCGCGGCCGCGCACGCCGCGGGCACGGAGGTCGCGGGCGGGGGCCCGTGACCGCGATCACGCGCGCCGGGTGTCGCCCGTCACATGGCGCGGGCGGGCCCTTCTGGTAGACTCGCACGCGATTCGCCGAGGCCCGTCGCAGACGGTGAATCCGCGCACGTGCAGGGAGGTCGAAAGCGCGATGTCGGCCGGCTCCAACGACTCCGCTCAGGGCAGGCGCCTCGTCGCCGTCAAGGGCATGAACGACCTGATGCCCGAGGAAACCGGGCTCTGGCAGGCCGTCGAAGCGGCGGCGCGCCGGGTGTTCGGCCTGTACGGCTTCGCCGAGGTGCGCACCCCCGTCGTGGAGCCGACGTTGCTTTTCGTGCGCGGCATCGGCGAGGAGACGGACGTCGTCGGCAAGGAGATGTACACGTTCGTCGACCGCGGCGAGGAGTCGCTGTCGCTGCGCCCCGAGGGCACGGCCGGCGCGGTGCGCGCCTACGTCGAGCACGATCGGCACACGGTCGACTCGGTGCAGAAGTGGTTCTACGTCGGGCCGATGTTCCGCCGCGAAAGGCCGCAGAAAGGCCGCTACCGGCAGTTCTTCCAGATCGGCGCCGAGCTGTTCGGCAGCGCGGAGGCGCGCGCGGACGTCGAGATCCTCGCGATGCAGCACCGGTTCCTGGCGGAGCTGGGCGTGCCCGGAATCGTGCTGCGCCTGAACTCGCTGGGCGACGCCGAGGATCGTCCCGCCTACCGCGCCGCGCTGCTTGCGCACTTCTCGCCGCACGCGGACAAGCTGGGCGAGACCGATCGGCGCCGCCTCGAGACGAATCCGCTGCGGCTGCTCGACTCGAAAGACCCGGCCACGCAGGAAATCGCCGCGACCGCCCCCTCGACGCTCGACCACCTGGGCCCGGCGGCGCGCGCGCACTTCGACACGGTGCTGGACGGGCTGCGTCGGCTGGGCATCCCGTTCGAGATCGACCCGAAAATCGTCCGCGGCCTCGACTACTACGTGCGCACGTCGTTCGAGTTCGTGGCGACCACGGGGCTCGGGGCGCAGGGCACCGTCTCGGGCGGCGGGCGCTACGACGGGCTCGTCGAGTCGCTGGGCGGGCCCGCGACGCCGGCCATCGGCTTCGCCATGGGGCTGGAGCGCCTGGTGCTGCTGCTGGCCGACCGCGCGGCATCGCTGCGAGCCGTGCCGGACCTTTTCCTGGGTGTTCTCGGAGAGCAGGCAGGTGGGCGGGCGCTGGAGCTGGCGGAGCAGTGCCGGGCGCGGGGCGTGCGGGTGGAGCTGACGCTGCGCACGGCCAACGCGGGCAACCAGCTCAAGCGCGCGCACCGGCTGGGGGCGCGGCTGGCGGCGCTCGTGGGCGAGGGCGAGCTGCAGAGCGGCTCCGTGCGGCTCAAGACGATGGCCACGGGCGCGGAAGAGGTCGTGCCGCTGGCGGGGCTTTCGGAGCACGTTCCGGGGAGACTGGCGACACTGGACGCGCAAGAAACCGCCGGGTCGGGTACGATGGGCGCCGACACCGAGCGGCGGCCCCCGGGCGGGCCGAACAGGGAGCGAAGTTCATGAGAGTGAAGTCGTGGTGCGTGGCCGCGGGATTCGCGGCCCTTCTGGCGGCGGGTTCGGCCCTCGCGGGGGACGCGCCGCCGGCCGGCGCACCGGAAAAGAAGCCCTCCGAGCCGGCCAAGGCCGACGCCAAGACCGCCGACGCGGCGAAGGCGCCGGCGACCGCCGCCAAACCGGCCGCGGCTTCCACTGCGACCCCGGCCGCCGCCCCCGGCGCGCTGGCCAGACCCCTGGCAGCGCCCGCCGTCGCGGCACCGGCCGCCGCTGCGCCCGCGAAGCCGCCGGCGGCCGCCGTCGCGGCTCCCGCGAAACCCGGGGCGCCTGCCGCCGCCGTGGCGAAACCCGCCGACGCCAAGCCGACTGCCGCGCCCGCCCCTGCCAGGACGGCCGCCGCTGCGGCGCCCGCTCCTGGCGCCGCCAAGACCGCGGCCCCCGCCACCGGCTCCGAAGCCAAGGAGCCCGAGCACGAGACGGCCGTCCAGGGCGACCCGCCCATCCTGAACGTGGGCGACAAGGCGCCCATGTTCGGGCCCGTCAAGCTGCACAACCCGGACGAGGCCGGCATGACGAGCTTCGTGCTGGGGCGGCTGGTGGGCGAGGAGCCCGAAGGCGACACGCGCGCGGTTCTCATCTCGTTCTTCGCCACCTGGTGCGGTCCGTGCAAGCGCGAGCTGCCTCTGCTCGTGACTCTGTACAATCAGTATAAGGACCGCGGCTTCCGAGTCGTTTCTGTGTCCATCGACAAGGACGAGGAGGCGTTCCGGGTGGTCAAGGAGCTGGTGGCGAAGAACCGCATCAACTTCCCGGTGGTGATGGACCGCTACAACCTGCTGGCGCGCCGCTACCTGGGAGAGAAGACCGCCATGCCTTCGGTTTTCATGGTGAAGCGCGACGGCACCATCACGCTGGTGAAGCAGGGCTACGACGGCGATGCCAGGGAGTTCCTGACGGCCGAGATCGAGAAGGCCCTGCGCGGCTAGCGCCGGGGCGAGGGCGTGAGCGCCCGGGAGGAAGACATGAGGACGACGCGCATGGGCATGCTGGCAGCGGCGGCGGGTCTTGCGGCGGCGCTTTCCGCGGGCACGGCGCAGGCCGAGGGCAAGGGGCGCGTGGCGGTGCGCAACTTCGCCGCCAAGGGAGTGGACCCCTCCATCGCCTCGACGCTGGAGACCTCGTTCTGCACGGCGCTGGCGGACCACTACGAGGCGCTGTGTCCGGACGAGATCAAGGCGCTCATGGCGACGCGCCAGCAGCAGCTCGGCCTGGGCGGCTGCGACAACGAGGAGGAGTGCCTCAAGGCCATCAGCACCGTGTCCAACGCGCCCAAGGTCGTCACGGGCGAGGTGGGCAAGCTCGGGGTGAAGTACATCCTGAGCGTCACGCTGCTGGAGGCCGAGACGAACAAGGTGCTGGCGCGCGGCACCGAGTCGACCGAGAAGGTCGAGGACCTGCTCGACAAGGTCGTCGTGCTGGCCAAGAAGCTCGCCGGCAAGTAGCGCCCCGCGCCGTCCCGCGGCTCCGCCCGGCGCCCATGGCGGCCGGCGCGGAGCTGTGCGCGTTCGAGACAAGAACGGTTCACCACGGAGACCACGGAGAGCACGGAGGTTCGGTTTCAGGTACCCCAGGAACTCCGTGATCTCCGTGGGCTCCGTGGTTAAGCTCTTGCTCTTGCTCTTCCTCCCGTGCGGCGCGTGCCGTCACCCCGCCGCGTGCCGCTCGGCCAGTTCCATCGTGTTCCACAGCAGCATCGCGATCGTCATGGGGCCGACGCCGCCCGGCACCGGCGTGAGATATCCCGCGCGCTCGCGCGCCGAGGCCTCCACGTCGCCGCGCAACTTGCCGTCCGCGCCGCGCGTCGTGCCCACGTCCAGCACCACCGCGCCCTGCTTCACCCACGCCCCGCGGATCGTGTCCGGGCGCCCCACCGCCGCCGCCACGACGTCGGCCTGAGACACGATCTCATCGAGGCCGCGCGTCTTCGAGTGGCACAGGGTCACCGTCATCCCGCGCTCCTGCAG
>Ga0172369_10006637_pt1 | contig 13705 bp, 11 predicted proteins | sample LakKiv25m_FD_114539 | JGI IMG/M metagenome (GOLD analysis project Ga0172369, IMG submission 114539) | Freshwater microbial communities from Kabuno Bay, South-Kivu, Congo - kab_022012_11.25m | ecosystem: Environmental > Aquatic > Freshwater > Lake | place: Democratic Republic of the Congo... | reverse complement strand
GGCTTGCTCGATGTGGTTCAAGTAAAGGTGGGCGTCCCCCAGGGTGTGGATGAATTCCCCCGGCTGCAACCCACACACCTGCGCCACCATCAGCGTCAACAGCGCGTAGGACGCAATGTTGAACGGCACCCCCAGGAAGACATCGGCTGACCGCTGGTAGAGCTGGCACGAAAGCGCGCCGTCGGCGACATAAAACTGAGCTAGCACATGACAAGGCTGGAGGGCCATCTGGTCAAGCTCACTTACATTCCAGGCACTAAGAATGATCCTGCGCGAATGCGGTTCGTGCTTGATCTGAGCGATTATCTGTTTGACTTGATCAAATACTCTTATCCTTGGATTCTTGGTGTTCTCGAATAATTCGAATTGCCATCCGTGATGCGTCTTGGTCACACCTTGCAAGCAATTCGCAAGAGCCGGGCTTGCGAACCCAAATTCCTTGCAAAGCGTCTTGATGCCCATTCTTACAAACTCTTTGCCATCAGGGGCAATGGCTTTAATAAGTTGTACCTTCTCCGCGTTGAGGTTTTGTTCGAGTTTCGATAACCAGATACACGTGCCGGGCGAATAGCAATTCGACAGATAAAAGTCTTTGTCTAGCGAATATTCTACCGGGAATTCCTTTTTGAGTAACCAGTTATCCAGCTTCTTCACATCCCGCACGAAGTTGCTGAAAACGAGCCATCTATCGCAGACGAAAACACCCTTGGCGCCATAGTGTTTGTAACCCAGATGGTTCTTATCATAGCATCTTTTGAGGACACCCACCCAGGTCTGATACAATAGTTTTCGATCTTCTTCAGACACCTCCTCACCCAGACAGGCAATCCCCAAGACGCTAGGATAATATCTATCTTTGATCCAACCGTTAACAACCGATTGCGGGGGAGCATTGCGCCTTACGTACCCACTAGCTATAAACTTCACGTCTAAGCGTAGGTGACCGACACCAACACCATTTTTTCTTGGAACCCGATATTCTTTAATAACAACATACCTACCAGTGGCCGATGTAAATTCTTTACCAACAAGGCCACTTTCATTTGACGTGTTATCAGTACGAATTTCCTTATCGAAATCGGTAACGATCTGCGGTTCCTGTTTTGCAATAAGTCGAGGCTCGTTATCATATATCTGTATCCATGAGCGCCACTGTGCTCCATAAACGCGCCCTAGATTACCGTCGGCGTCCGCCCACTCATCCCAGATATGTACGCCTTGGTCGTTCAGATATCGAATGTTGGTATCTCCCCGCAGAAACCAGAGCAGTTCGTGGATAATGGACTTGATGTGCAGGCGCTTGGTGGTGACGAGGGGAAAGCCCTGGGTCAAGTCAAAGCGCATCTGGCAGCCGAAGACCGATCGTGTACCGGTTCCCGTCCGGTCGGATTTGGTGACACCCCGATCGAGGATATATTGCAGCAGGTCAAGGTACTGGCGCATCGGAAGTTGATTAACCTCATGATAACTCAAAAGAGACCGGCCAGTAACTCCAGTTCTGACCGGTCACGCATCTGCGACGCGCCTATACCGACCGTAGATCTACGATCACCAGCCCCAGCTTCTCCAACGCCCGCTTCACTGCCTCCGGGGCCACGTCGCTCAGCTTGAACATAATGCGCGGCTCGCCCACGTTTGGGCCACCGTAAGTGGCGACGCTGACGATGTTCGCGCCCAGGTCGGCCAATGTGCGCGTGATCTGCGCCAGCACGCCTTTCGCCTCCGGCACCGCCACGGTCACGCGCACCCCCGGCGTGCGAGCGCCCAAGAGTTCCAGCAGGATCTTGAAGATGTCGGTCTCGGTGATGATGCCGACCAGCTTGCCATCGTCGGTCACGGGCAACCCGCCGATCTTGTTGTCGGCCATGATGCGGGCGGCTTCTTCCAGCGGCGTGCCGGGCGTGACCGTGATCACCGGGCTGGACATGACCCGCTTGATCGTGAGCTTGGAAAGCAGATAGTGCAGTTCGTAGACGCTCAACGATGTGGCCGGGGATGGGGCCGCGTGCAACAGGTCCCGGTCAGAGACGATGCCCACCATCTTGCCGGATGAATCCAGCACCGGCAGGCGCCGAACCTTGCGCTCACGCATCACGTGCAGCGCGTCATCAATGCTGGTGTCCTCGGTGATCGTTACCAGGTTGCGGGTCATACGTTCGCCGACAAGCATGGTTATCCTCCCTCGAAGCATGCGATTACGCCGGACCAGCCGGCTGCAGAACCCCACTTAATGCACAGGGGCGAGAGAGATTATACGCCTCTCGCCCCTGCTGTCAAAACGGAAAACCAAACAACGCTACTGCTTGAACGCGCCCATCACCGCCGCGCCGCCGATACCGATCGCCGCGAAGATGCCGCCGATGATCGCCGTAATCACAAAGACGACAATAGCGGAGACCACAACCGTCAGGATCGCGTTGGTGTTATCCTGATTGAGCGATTGCCGGACAGCTTTCACGCCTGCAATCACTGACAGCACCCAGGCAACCAACCCGATGATGCCGCCGAGGCAGGGGATGAAGCTGAAGAGGTTGAGCAACTGCGGAGCGTAAGCGAAGCCCATGGCGCGCTTTACATTGTCAAACTGCCCCGTGCCCTTGAAGAACCTGACACCGACGAAGGTGGCCACCCAAACCCAGAGGAAAAATCCGAGCAGGGTCAGAATAACAGCAACGATGAACGCGAGGATGGCCTTAAGGATCTCGCCGGACATCGCCATGCTGATCAGTCCGCCGATCCCGCCGAGGAGTGAGGCCAGGATCACGACCATCAACGAGTCCTGGTTGTAACTGGGGTCTTGTTCGACTTCCTCATAGAACGTCGCGTCGAGCTTGATCGCGCGAACGATCCCATTGATCATACGATTGAAATCCATGGTGTGGTCCTCCTTAGAATGGGTGTGAATTGAACCTGGAACCTGAAAACTGAAACCCATCCCGCATCTGCCGACATCGCCTGGCAGCTTGCGGGCAACCCAAGGATCCCTGACACGCTAATTCTGTCGCCTGCCTCCTTTCGCCGGCCTGACTTTCGGCGGCTGATAGCCGAGGCGCCGGAGCTCCTCCTCATTCGCCCGCCACTTGGGCCGCACCTTGACCCACAAGTCCAGGAATACCTGCCGCCCAAGCAGTTCTTCGATCTCGCGCCGGGCGCCCTGGCCGATCCGCTTCAGCATCTGACCGTCTTTGCCCAGAAGGATGCCCTTCTGGGTCTCCCGCTCGACATAGATGACCGCCGAGATGTACGTCAACTGCGCGCTGCGCTCTTTGAAGTCATTCACCAGGACCGCCAGTGCGTGCGGGACTTCATCGCGCAGGCAGCGCAACGCCTGTTCTCGCACCAACTCGGCGGCAATAAACCGCTCTTGTTGGTCGGTGATCTCGTCTTCAGGGTAGAGTTGCGGCCCAAGCGGGAGGGCCGCGATCAGCCTGGATAATAACCCGTCCAGGTTATCGCCACGCGTGGCAGAACAGAGCACCATCTCTGCCTGCGGGGCGAGCGCCAAATATGCGCTTATTGTACTCTCTTTGCGATTAAGCGCAAGTCGGTCACATTTGTTGAGGCCCAGGAACAGGGGCATCGTAGGAGGCAGCCGCGCCAGCGTCGCGGCGACCTGGCGATCCTCGTCGTTTGGCGGCGCGGCTGCCTCCACCAGCCAGAGCACCGCGTCCGCATCGGGCAGCGCGGCGGTTGCGGTCTCCACCATCACCTGGCCCAGGCGGTGGAGCGGTTGATGGATCCCCGGCGTGTCAATGAAAATCACCTGCGCGTCGTCGCGTGTCAGGATACCCAGCAGCCGGTTGCGCGTGGTCTGCGGCTTGGGCGAGACGATAGTAATCTTCTGGCCCAGCAGCGCGTTGATCAGCGTGGACTTGCCGACATTAGGCCGGCCCACGACCGCGACGAAGCCAGAACGATAGTCGGGCGGCAGTTCAGCGATCATTGGTCGCCAACACGAACGGGTTGAAGTCGGTGTCCCGATCGAAGTAGTCCGACCGCTCAGCGCGCTTGAGCCGGTTGACCATCCGATAGGTGACGGGCGTAAAAATCACCTCAATCCCCACCTTGAAGATATAGTTCGCAACAATGATGCTGGCCGCGATGCGCCACGGGAACACACCGAACGCACACGCGATCACCACGAACACGACGCTGTCAACGCCTTCGCCCACCAGCGTCGAGCCGATGGTGCGCGACCACAGGTAGCGGCCGGCGGTCCAGACCTTCATCTTCGCCAGGATGAACGAGTTGCTGAATTCCCCGCAGAAGTAGGCCGCCAGGCTGGCGATCAGGATGCCGCCCTTGCTGACGCCGCCCAACACCGCGTCGTAGGCCGCCTGTCCGGTCGTTTGCTGCCAGGCGGCCTCACCCGGCAGCCGCGCCACCAGCCACAGCGTCAGGCCCATCAGGCCAGCCATCGCAAAGCCCGCCCAGATCACCCGGCGGCTGGCCGCGTAGCCGTAGACTTCGGTCAGGATATCGCCGAAGATATAACTGATAGGGAAGAGCAGCGTGCCGGCGTCGAACGCGAGGGCCAGACCGATGAGCGGAAGCGAAACGCCCCAGTCAATGATCTTGGCCGACGACGCGATGTTGCTCGTGAGAAGCACTGTCACGAAGCCGGCCATGATGAAGTCGAAGTAGCGGTATGCGCGCGGCATGGTCACGCAGGCTCGAGCTCCAGGGCCTGGGCAAAAGCGCCGAGCGAATCGGCCCGCATCGCGATCTCCATCAGTTCTTCCAGCCGGGCGACGCCGAGCCCCTGTAGCCGCCGCGCGAGGGAGTCTGGGATGACGCCGAATTTAAGTTGCAGCATACGCGTCAGCGCACGCTCCATCCCCTTCTCCATCCCCTTCTCCATTCCCTTCTCCATCCCCTTCTCCATCCCCCGTTCCATGCCGATTCTTTCGATGCTCGTAATGTATGGCATACGCTGCGCCTCCTCGTATTCATTCAACCGCGCCCAAAACATCTCATCCAGATCCTTCGGAAGAGCAAGGACCCAATCAATAAACCGAAATAGATTCAGGATATCGTCCCGATCGTAGCCTCGCTCGTACAACCGACGCACCAGGTTAAACTTCCACGCTTGACGGTCAAGCGCATCATCGCGCGTGTCCAGCGCCTTCAAGTAGGCCATGATAATCGTCCCGAAAGGATTCCGATTCGCGTCGAGCTCCGCCCACTGCGCGCGGTAGTCTAACAGCTTGACGATCGGAAATTCCAGGCTTGCGCGACAGCCCCACAGATTGCGTTCGAACCGATCCGGCCGCCAAAGCTCCTGTTCATCGCCCAGAACAGCCAGGCTGACGACGTGACGGTGAAACCGGTCGAAGAGCCGATAATTGTACACATACATGCGCTCGGCAAAGCTCGTATCTTCCTGGCTTTGCACTTCGACATGCGCCAACACCCAGGCTTCGGCGCCATCGCGCCGCCAGACTTTGACCAACTCGTCCACCCGGCGGTCGCCAACCGCGGCATCCGGTGTCACACGGCGCAATTCCTTCGCCAGGAACTCATGTCCTCTAGCCCAGTCAATGTCAGCATGCGCCATAGGGAAGAAGAACGCCATGAAATCCGGGAAGTAGTCCTCCAGAACCTCCTTCCACGGATTATCATAGCTCGCTGGACGAAAAGACGATTTGCTCATCCGATAATGTCCTTCAGCTTGCCGCCAGTTGCGCCTCCAGCTTTCTAACCTGCTGGCGCAGCCGCTGCGGGAGCCGGTCGCCGAAGCAGGCAAAGTGCTGCTCGATATCCGGCAGTTCAGCCCGCCAGGCTGCGACATCCACCCGGAGCAATTCTTGCAGGTTCTCGGCCGGCAATACCAGGCCAGCCATGTTCAGATCGCCCGCCCGGGGCAACAAGCCGATCGGGGTCGCTTGCGCGGCGACCGTGCCTTCCAACCGCCGGCACATCCACTCCAGCACACGGCTGTTTTCGCCGTAGCCCGGCCACAACCACTTCCCGTCTGCGGTTTTACGGAACCAATTGACGTAGAAGATGCGCGGGGCCTTTTCCCCCAGGCGATCCCCCATGTCGAACCAATGCTGGAAATAGTCCGCCATATTGTAACCGCAGAACGGCCGCATGGCGAAGGGGTCACGGCGCAGGTTGCCCACGGCACCGATGTTGGCAGCGGTTGTCTCCGAAGAGGCGGTCGCGCCCAGGAAGACGCCGTGATCCCAATCGAACGCCTCGGTGACGAGCGGCGCCATGCTGGCGCGCCGGCCGCCGAACAGGAAGATGTCAATCGGGACCCCTTCCGGCTTCTCCCAATCGGGGCTGATAATGGGGCATTGTGCAGCCGGCGCAGTGAAACGCGCGTTGGGGTGCGCGGCCGGTTCCTTACTATCAGGACGCCAATCGCGCCCCTTCCAATCCACTGCGTGCGCTGGCGCGGGGATACCTATCCCCTCCCACCAGATGTCGCCATCGTCGGTCAGCGCACAGTTGGTGAAGATCGTGTTTGCGCGCACCGAAGCCATCGCCATCGGGTTTGATTGCGCGGACGTGCCGGGCGCCACGCCGAAGAAACCGGCCTCGGGGTTGATGGCGTAGAGCCGGCCATCGGGGCCGATCTTCATCCACGCGATGTCGTCGCCGATGCACTCCGCCCGCCAGCCGGGGAGCGTCGGCTGGATCATGGCGAGATTGGTTTTGCCGCAGGCCGACGGAAAAGCGCCCGCGATGTGATACTGCTTGCCGGTCGGGCTGATCAGCCGCAAGATGAGCATATGCTCGGCCATCCACCCCTCGCGGCGGGCCATCGCCGAAGCGATGCGCAATGCAAAGGACTTCTTGCCAAGCAGGGCGTTCCCGCCGTACCCGGAACCAAACGACCAGATCAGGTTCTCTTCCGGGAAATGGCTGATGTATTTCTGCGCCATCGGCGCGCACGGCCAGGCGACATCTGGTTGGCCCGGCGTCAACGGCGCGCCGACGGAATGGAGACAGGGCACGAAATCACCCTGGGCGCCCAAGGCTGCGATCACGGGGCGACCCACGCGTGTCATAATGTGCATATTACAGGCAACGTAGGCGCTATCCGTCAGCTCGATGCCGATCTTCGACATGGGGGAGTCGAGCGGGCCCATGGCGAAGGGGATCACGTAGAGTGTGCGCCCCGCCATGCAGCCGCGATACAACTCCGTCATCGTGTGCTTGAGCTCATCCGGCGCGATCCAGTTGTTGGTCGGACCGGCATCCGCACGACTTTCGGTGCTGATGAACGTGCGATCTTCGACGCGCGCCACGTCGCTCGGATGCGAACGGAACAGGACCGAGCGCGGCCGCCGGAGAGGAATCGCGGCTCCGCTTGCCGTCATCTGCGCGACCAGCCGATCATACTCCGCTTGGCTGCCGTCGCACCAATAGATCGCGGTGGGTTGGCACAACGCCGCAACATCGGCCACCCACCGCAGAAGTCGCTGATTGGACAGTTGTTCAGACACGTGATAACTCTATTATTATCCGAGGCCGCCGCGAACGCGTTACCGCGGGGGTAAAGCCGCCATGGTGCTACGGATCAAATCGGCCGAGCGCCGCATAGCGACCTTCTCTTCGTCATTCAGTTCTAGCTCGATCACCCGTTCGACGCCGTTGCGGCCCAACAGCACCGGCACGCCGAAACAAATGTCGGTCATGCCGTATTCCCCATGAAGATAAACCGAAGCGGGGTAGATGTGATGCTGGTCTTTGATGATCGCCTGGGCCATCTTGCAGGCCGAGGCGCCCGGCGCGTAGAACGCGCTGCCCGTCTTGAGATAGCGCACGATCTCGGCGCCGCCATCGCGCGTGCGCGCGACGATGCGATCTATCTGCTCCTGGCTCAGGAAGTAGGAGATGGGCATCCCAGCGATGTTCGAGTAGCGCACAAGCGGCACCATTTCATCGCCGTGACCGCCCAACACCGTTGTGTGGATATTCTCCGGGTCAATGCCGGTCTCCATGGCGATGAAGGTGCGCATGCGGCCGCTGTCGAGCACCCCGGCCTGGCCGATCACGCGTGCGCGCGGAAAGCCGCTGAGCTGGTAGGCCAGGTAGGTCATGGTGTCGAGCGGATTCGTCATTATCAGGAGGATCGCGTTCGGCGAGCGCGGGACGACCTCGTTGATGACCGACTTGACGATGTTGGCGTTGACCGCCACCAGATCTTCGCGCGTCATGCCGGGCTTGCGCGCCACGCCGGCGGTGATGACAACCAGATCCGAATTGGCGGTGTCGGCGTAATCAGACGAACCGATTGCGTCCACCGAATGGCCGGCGATCGGGCCGGCCTGAATCAGGTCCAAAATTTTGCCCTTCGCCAACCCTTCGACAATATCCACCAGGACGACCTGACACCCACCCGCAACCATGGCCCAGTGGGCAATGGTCGAACCGACAAACCCGGCGCCGATGATTGAGACTTTACTCATGTGAGACTCCTGTTACGTGATAAGTGATACGTCAAACGTGATGCAACTGCGTGGCGTGTGCGCGATGGCCCGGTGCGCGCCTCAGGCCGGCGCCAGACACCCTTGGCGCTGGTATTCCTGAAACAAGCGGCCCCAGGTCGTGTTCGCGCGCCACTCTTCGGCCACGCGCTTGAACTTGAGCGGCCAATACATGTAATCCTGCTCTACCTCACCGATGAAGGTCGGCACGATGACCAGCGGCGTCCGCAGGACCAACTTCTGGAGGAACCTGGTCGGCCCGTACCAGGCCAGCCACGCCAGGAAGGTGTGGGTGCTGTACCCCACCTTGAAGTCCCAGTTTTCGCCCGCCACATCATCACCGACCAGCTCGATTTCGCGCGGGTCGCCCACCCCCAAGCCGGCCTCGTGCGCCAGCCGGATGTAGCGGATGCGCAACGGGTCGAAGCCCATCAGTTTGGCTGCGATGGCGTCAATCGCGACCTGGTCGGCCGAGGCCAGGATGACATTCTTGACGACCGGCTCCATCAGCCGCGGGCCAGGCCCGTTGCCGGCGGTCGTCCCATCCATGATGGCAAAGCGGCCCGGATGGATCTCCTTCTGGATCGCCAGCAGATCCACCAGCGTCTCGTGGATCCAGGTGTGGGTGTAGTGCCGGTGCTTGCTCAGCAGCCCGCCGAAGGCGTTCTTCATGGCGCCCGTCGTCGTGGTGTACATGTGCGTCTTGACCGTCGGCAAATGCACGATGTTCTTCCCGATGAAATAGTCCGGGATGTGGATGCCGTCGGGATAGATGTGATCCAACGCCAGCATCTTGGCCTGGGGACGATACGGGACCCAGGTCATGTCTTCCGGGCGGAAATTGTATAACGCCGGGACGCCATAGCCGCGGAAGATCGGCACATAGCCGTTCAGGTCTTCGCCCTTGAAGGCGTTCGTGACCACTGTCTGGTTCTGCACACAAACCAGATCAGTGAAACCGGCCACGCGCAGCGCCAGGATCGTGCCTTCCAGTTGCCACGGCGTCGTGTTGGCAGCGGGCATGGGGAAGTGCCACGAGATGTTATCCTTCAAGATGGTGGTCACGCCGCGCGCTAACGCCTCGGCGCCGCCAGCCAGCTCAAACAGGCGCGCGTAGTCTTGGAGTACGGTCTCTGGCTGTGTATGGAGAACAGCGACTTTAGCTCGTGTCATTGCGATCAGTATCCTATGCGCTGACAACCACGGGTATCTGCTGCATCTCCAGCGGCGCAGACGCTTCGATCCCATCCGCGGCCAGCACCGGCTTCAGGGCGGCAATCGCACATTCGAGCATCTTCTCATCCGGCTCGCGCGTGGTCAAGCGTTGGAGCGTCAGGCCGGGCGCGATGAGGAGGCGCACCCAGGGCCGATCCACCCGCGCGGCGGTGAAACGCATGAACTCGTAGGCGATGCCCGCTACAACCGGGATCAGCACGATGCGCGAGGCCAGCCGCAGGAACAGGTTGTCGAAATGGAACGGCGCAAAAACGATGATCGAGATCAACATCACCGAGAGGAGAAAACTCGTCCCGCAGCGCGTGTGGGCGGTGGTGAAGCGCGCGACCACCTGAGGCGTCAACGGCTGGCCCGCCTCGTAGGCGTTGATCGTCTTGTGCTCGGCCCCGTGATAAGCGAACACACGCCGGATATCGGGCATGAAGCCGATGGCCCACAGATAAAGCAAGAACAGCGCCAGGCGGATGGCGCCCTCCACAACGCTTGCGCCCATTCCACCCAGCCCGGCCGGCGTTAACCACTTGGCGGCGGCCGTCGGTAAGAGGAAGAAAAGCCCCACGGCGATCAACAGCGACGTGGCGATAGTCGTCCACGCCACCGGCCCCGCGAATTTGACCTCTTCCTGCCCTTCCTCCTTCACGGCGATGTCGGCCGACCAGAGCAGCGCGCGCATCCCCAACCCCAGGGCATCCCACAACATACGCAGGCCGCGCACAAACGGCCACTGGCCCCACTTCTGTGTATAAATGGCCGCGGTGAGCGGCTCCTCGTGGACGACGATCTGGCCGTCCGGCGCGCGCACGGCCACTGCCATCCGTTTCCGGCCGCGCATCATTACACCCTCGATGACCGCTTGCCCGCCATAATAAAACTTCGCCAATGTCTCTACCTCGCCTGTCTCTCTGTTCGATTGTGACAGCATTGTACACGACGACCGCGCCCGTGTCAAAGCCACGCGGGGCATCGGTCATCCGCTCTCGGCCGCAAGATCCGACTCGCTCGGCTCGTCCGCCTCCCCTTCCAGCCCCAGGCAGATGAGATAGCCACGCGCGCGTTCCACGCGCGGGTAGCGGTTGACCAACTTCCAGAAGCGCGGGCCATGGTTCGCCTCCCGCAGGTGCGCCAGCTCATGCACGATGATATAATCGCGCACCCAGGCCGGCATGGCCGCCACGCGATGCGAGATGCGAATGACGCCCGTGGCCGGTGTACAACTGCCGAAGCGCTGCTGCTGATTGGTCACGTAGCGGATTTCGGCCCAGCGCAGCCGCCCCTCGAAGTACTGCCGGTTTAGTTCAGCCGCGCGACGGACCAAAGCAGCATCGTCGGCGGTCTCTTTGCGCTCGGCATGGCGCAGCACGCGCGCCTTGAGGTTCGCGATGATCGGCGCCAGTTCAGCGTCGGTGGCCGTCGCGGGCGCCAATATCTCCAAGATCGCGCCCCCTTCCACGAGACGGGCGGAGATCGTCCTGCGCCGCCGGTCACTCCGGACAATGCGAATTTGCGGGTCTTGTGTCATTCGGTGATCATAACACCGATGGCCGTGCAAGCCCAAACTCGTTGCAACTGTGAGATTTGACGCAACGGCGCTTTCGCGGTATGATCTTCCTTCGACGCATGTGTTTTCCATCCTTTGATCGCTTTCCGTTAGGCCCCTCTGATTCTCCACCGCAAAGATGCCGGCGAGCGGTTCCAACGCGATAGGGTTGATGCGTGGGAGGTGGCGAGTCCACCCCCAATGTGAACCTGCCCTAAACCGCGAATCCGTGACGGCAGACCACTCACTGAAGTGAGAACACCTGCGGTCGCCGCGCAAAATCCATCCGCGTAGATCTTTTGACGCCATTGCTTGATTCGAGGGCTATATGGGGAAGACACTGTTCGACATCTTGGAACCACAGCATTCACTGGCAGCGCTGTTGCGGAACGCGCCATCGGTCACGATGCCGCACGACCGGCAGGAACTCCTGGATCTGGCGATGGGCGGGCCGGATCGTGATTTCATCGAGATCGGCTATGATGTGCCGAATTATGGGCCTGTCATCGAAGCGACGGTCGCGCGATGCAACAACGGTCTGGTGGTTAACTACCCGGAAATGATGATGCGCCGCCGCGATCCAGACTGCATGGTGATCGCAGACAAGCAGCCCACAGACAAAGATCGTTTCGAAAGCCGGTACGGCGAAGCATTCGATCCGTTGCGCGAGCAGATCTTTGCCTGGCTTAGGCAGCAGCCCCTGGTCGCATTGCCCTTCATGGCCGGCAGCGCGGAGATCGCGTTTCCGGCGTTGCTGGTGGCGCCGATCAACGCCGCATTCTTCGCAACGGCGCTGGCCGATCTGCAAGGGATGATCCCGGTTGATGAGGTACCCGACGATTTCGCCCCGCGCGCCGTCATCTATCTGGCGCCGCCGTTCCGCCACACCCACTTCGAGGGCCGCCAGGTGGTGATCCATAATCGCACGGCCGGGCTGCACGAGATCTTCTCGCTGAATCTCTATCCTGGCCCAAGCGCCAAGAAGGGCATCTACGGGGTGTTGCTGTCCATCGGCGAGCATGAAGGGTGGCTGACGGTACACGCCTCGACAGTACGGATGGTGACGCCCTACGACAACGAGACGGTCATCATGCACGAAGGGGCGAGCGGCGGCGGCAAGAGCGAGATGCTGGAACATGTGCAGCGTCAGCGCGATGGACGCCTCTTGCTCGGTGAAAATGTCGTGACCGGCGAGCGCCGGTATCTGAACCTGGGGCAGGCGTGCCAGCTCAATCCCGTGACCGATGATATGGCGCTGTGCCACCCCTCGCTACAAAACGGCGATGGCAAACTCTCGGTGTCGGATGCGGAAAATGCCTGGTTCCTGCGGATCAATCACATCACCCACTACGGGACCGATCCGCACCTGGAGCACCTGTGCATCCACCCATCGGAGCCGCTGATCTTTCTGAACCTGGTGGGCGTCCCCGGCTCCACCTGCTTGATTTGGGAGCACACCGAAGATGAGCCGGGCCGGCGATGCCCCAATCCGCGCGTGATCATGCCGCGGGGCATGGTTCCCGGCGTGGTCAACGCGCCGGTCGAAGTAGACATCCGCAGCCTGGGCCTGCGGACGCCGCCGTGCACGCGCGCGCAGCCATCGTATGGCATCCTGGGCCTCCTGCACTTCCTCCCGCCCGCGCTCGGCTGGCTTTGGCGCCTGGTCGCGCCGCGCGGCTACGATAACCCAAGCATCACCACTGGCGGCGGCCTGGTGAGCGAAGGGGTCGGCTCCTACTGGCCGTTTGCCACCGGCCGCCGCGTGGATCACGCCAATTTGCTCCTGCGGCAGATCCAGGATGCGCCGAAAACTCGCTTTACGCTAATCCCGAATCAACATGTGGGCGCATGGAAGGTCGGCTTTATGCCGCAGTGGATCGCGCGCGAATACCTGGCGCGGCGCGGGGCCGCCCGCTTCAAGCCCGGCCACCTTGTGCCGGCACGGAGTCCGTTGCTCGGCTACACCCTGTTCGCTATGCAGATCGAAGGCGTCCAGATACCGCGCTGGATCTTGGAAACCAATCTACAGACCGATATCGGCGACGAAGCATACGATTTCGGCGCAAAACAACTGAAAGACTTCTTTGCAGCCGAGTTGCCGGCCTTCCTCAACGAGCCGGGGCTGGATCCACTCGGCGAGAAGATCATCACCTGCTGTCTAGATGGCGGGCGGGTGGAAGACTATGAGCGATTGTTGCCGCTGGGCCGCCTGTAAGCGCCTGACCCTGCCGGGCAACGCGGAGAGAAACCTGTGCTTGAGACGATGAACCGTATCGCCCGCTTCTTCGATGCGGAGTACGCCGACTATATGGACGATCTGCCGGCGCTCCAGGCATATGCGCAGCGCACCGATGGCCCGCTGCTGGAACTCGGCTGCGGCACCGGCCGGCTGGTGATCCCCCTGGCGCGCGCGGGATACGCGATCACGGGCGTGGATCTCAGCCCGGCCATGCTGGCGATCGCGCACGAAAAACGGGCGGCGGCCAACCTG
>Ga0172369_10006636_pt1 | contig 13706 bp, 7 predicted proteins | sample LakKiv25m_FD_114539 | JGI IMG/M metagenome (GOLD analysis project Ga0172369, IMG submission 114539) | Freshwater microbial communities from Kabuno Bay, South-Kivu, Congo - kab_022012_11.25m | ecosystem: Environmental > Aquatic > Freshwater > Lake | place: Democratic Republic of the Congo... | reverse complement strand
TAATACCTGTAAGTAATCGCATTGATATTCATGCCGGCACCAACAGAAGCCATCAGAATAATATCGCCTTTGTTTAGCTGGTGATCTTCGAGGCTTCTTTTACGTACCAGGTCCAGCAAAGTCGGAACGGTTGCCACCGAACTGTTGCCAAGTTTGTGGATACTCATCGGCATAATATCTGTTGGGATGTCTTTTATTTTATAAAGCCTGTAAAGCCTTTTGATAATCTCAGCATCCATCTTTTCGTTGGCCTGATGAATAAAAATTTTTTTCACATCATGCAGTCCAAGTCCGGCGCGGTCGAGCGATTGTTTCATGGCATTCGGGACGTATGTCAGAGCAAATTCGTAAACCTTACGGCCATACATCTTTAAATAACGGATCCTGGGGTCGGATTCGTCGATATTGCTTTTTCCCATAAACAGGAAATAAGCTTCTTCCTTTGTAAAAGAACCCATTGCCGACGACAAAACACCTTCTTTCCCGTCCCCCTCAACGCCTTCGATAATACAGGCCCCCGCTCCGTCAGAATAAATCATCGAGTCGCGGTCGTGCAGGTCGATGACCCTCGACAGGGTTTCGGTGCCAACGACAAGGCATTTTTTGGCCAAACCTGATTTAATAAACGAATCGGACTGAATTACACCCTGAATCCAGCCCGGACAGCCAAAGAGAAGATCATAAGCAATGCAGTTCGGGTTTTCGATATGCAAGGTGTGTTTTATCCTGGCAGCCAAACAGGGTACATTATCTGTCTGGATGGTATGCTTCCTTACATCTCCAAAATTCTGGGCAACAATAATCTGATCGATCTCTTCCTTGTCGATTCCTGCATCATCGATAGCACGCTGTGCAGCAATGGCCCCAATATCCGAAGAAACCTGATCATCGGTAACATACCGGCGTTCGATAATGCCTGTGATTGAAGTAAACTTCTCCGAAATCTCTTCATGGGTCGATTCGACTACTCTGGAACCGCTATCGTAGAACTCATTATTTGCAAAAGCCTGGTTTGTGATTATCTCGGTAGGAATGTAACATCCTGTTCCGGTAATTACTACATTTAAATTCTTCATATTCTTAGTTCAAAAAAAACATCTTACTCTAAATGAAACTTCATATCAACAAATACGTAAACAGTTAAATATTATTAATTGCGTTTTGAAATTATTTTGAGGGTGAATGCTTTCCGGCAAACTTTAACAAAGGGCCGTAGGCCAATAACGGCAGATTAAAATCCAGGGAAAATAAATTTCGAATAAACAATGGAAAGTTAACAATAACTTCACCATGTACTGACGGCCGAAAACTCAATCTTATTTCCAAAATCTAAATCAGCTTTTTAGCAGCTTCCAAAGCCTTGTCATAATCGGGATGTGAAGAATTTTCCTTCACATACTCAACATATTGTATCACCCCCGACTTATCAATGACAACAATTCCCCGGTTTAACAACCTGAGTTCTTCGATGAGAAAACCATATTTTATTCCAAAATCGGCGTTTCGATGATCGGAGAGTGTTCGTACTTTATCGATTCCTTCGGCAGCGCAAAACCTGCCAAGTGCAAAAGGTAAATCCATCGAAATGGTCAAAATAACTACATCACCCAGTCCGGCAGCTTCAACATTAAATCTGCGGGTTTGGGCTGCACATACTCCGGTATCGATCGATGGAACAATGGAAAGAATCCTGACTTTGCCTTTATAATCGCTCAATCTGACTTGTGAAAGATCGTTTGCCAAAACACCAAAATCCCCGGCTATATCTCCTACTTTCACCATATTACCCAATAACGTGACCGGATTTCCCTTGAATGTTGTAATTCCTGTGTTTTTATTCATGTTTAAGTTAATTTTGCACTTCTTGTTTCAAACAATTCGAATTTCATTTTGTTCAGCATATTTAATCTTGAATAACCAACTGATATGTCATATAAAAACCTGTGCAAATTTATAGATAAACTCGAAAAAGCAGGTGAATTGAAAAAAATTTCCACTTTTGCCGATCCTTTTCTTGAAATTTCAGAAATTACCGATCGTGTCAGTAAAGATAAAGGCCCGGCACTTCTCTTCGAAAACAACGGTTCCGATTTCCCCTTGCTGATTAATGCTTTTGGCTCTGAAAAACGAATGTGTATTGCTTTGGGTGTCGATAAGCTCGATGATATTGGTGCTGAGATCATGGATTTGTTGAAGGATTTTTCATCACCCAAAGCCACACTTTTCGAAAAACTCAAAGTTTTACCTGCACTCGGCAAGATCGCTTCCTGGATGCCTAAATCCATTTCCGGCAGAGGTGAATGCCAGGAAATCATCATGCCGGAACCCGATCTATACAGCTTACCGGTTCTTACCTGCTGGCCTCAGGATGGTGGACCTTTCATTACCTTACCGGTCGTTCATACCAAAGACCCCGAAACCGGAACCCGAAATGTGGGAATGTACAGAATGCAGGTTTTTGGGAAAGCCTTAACGGGCATGCATTGGCAACTTCATAAAAATTCGGCCAGACATTTTCATGCCTATAAAAAATTAGGAATGAAGATGCCGGTGACGGTAATTCTTGGTGGCGATCCGGTTTACACTTACGCCGCCACAGCACCCATGCCCGATAATTTTGACGAGTATTTGCTTGCAGGCTTTCTTAGAAAGAACAAAGTGGAATTGGTAAAATGCATTACCAACGACCTTGAAGTGCCTGCTGATGCGGATTTTGTAATTGAAGGTTTTGTTGACCCTTCTGAGGAATTTATTCTTGAAGGGCCTTTTGGCGACCATACCGGGTTTTATTCGCTTGCCGACTATTACCCGAAATTTCATATTACCTGCATCACACATCGTAAGGATGCGGTTTATCCGACAACCATTGTTGGCGTACCACCAATGGAGGATGAGTGGCTTGGCAAAGCTACCGAAAGGATTTTTTTAAGTCCGATAAAAATGACGATGCTCCCCGAAATTTCAGATATGATCATGCCTGTTGAGGGTGTTTTTCATAACATCGCCATCGTAAAAATAAAAAAATCGTATGCCGGGCAGGGCAGAAAAGTAGCTCATTCGCTTTGGGGCGCCGGCCAAATGATGTTTAACAAAGTAATGATTGTAATCGACCGTGACATTGATGTTTCAAATTATCCGGAAGTGCTGAAAGTGATGAGCCAGGCCGTTGACCCCGAAAATGATGTTTTTATCGTCAAAGGCCCGGTTGATGTGCTCGACCATGCCAGCGACAGGTTTGCCTTTGGCGGGAAACTCGGCATCGATGCTACGGATAAATACACCGAAGAACTTGAAGAACGGCTGGTAATGGATATTTTTATCAGGGTTGATATTCAGGCTATTCTTGAGAATTTTAAGGAAGTCGTCGAGGTTAATGATTCGTTGAAAAATCTTGGCCTGCTCGTGATCGCCGTGAAAAAAGACCGGAAAAACCACATCCGGATTTTACATCAGGCATTGATGAAACAAGGTTTGATCAGGAATGCAAAATTCATTATTTACACCGAACATGTATTCAGTATCGGCGATTTTGCTGATGTTGCCTGGCGCGTTGCCAATAACATCGACCCGGCAAGAGATTGTTTTTTTGTGGAGAACGAAAACGGTGAAAAATATTACGGACTCGCTATCGACGGAACGCGGAAATATAAATCTCTGGATGGTTTTGACCGGCTTTGGCCAAATACCGTGACGCACAATCCGGAAACGATAAAAAAAGTAGATGAAAAATGGGATCAGCTAGGCCTGGGCGCTTTCCTCCCTTCACCTTCGGTCAAATATCACAAACAACTTTATCCCGGGAAAGCGGTAGCGGAGGAGGATGTTTAATGGTTTCTAAAATTCCGGGTTCCGGGTACGGTGCCGTGTCCGCTTGCTGACGGATTTGGTGTTCCCTATTCTGAATTTAAAAAAAAGTTTGACGGTTGGATATAGCGCTGTGTCAAGCTGGCATCGGATTCCAATTTTGTGTAGCAGAGATATTAATACTGATGAATTCCCACCGACCGACTATTTTATTAGAAAAAGCCTGGTTCCCCAACTAATACCGGAATCAATGTACGTCATCAGTCCAAAGAAACCTTTTTAAAATTTCCGGTGAGGGGAGCACGCAGGATTGTCTTTTCCCGAACCATTTATGGCGGTTTTTTGCGATAAAATCGTAAATCGAATCTCGCCACGAAAGTGGAATAATACGAAAGATAATCAGCATTTTCCAGATTCCGGGTAGTGTTTTAGCAATTCGCAAAGCAGCTTCCGACCTGAAATAAATCTTATCATCCTCAACCAAAACCAGGCTATCCGGTAGAACGCCCAGATTTCTGAACGATCCGAAGCTTTTCAGAAAACCAGCAGCTGCATCTGATTGAAGGAAAGCAAATTTGAAATTCCCGGCCTTATCGTGGCGGATGATGAAATTAACAGAAGCGTTGCAAAGGTTGCAACAGCCATCAAAAAAAATAATTCTTTGGTTAGCAGATGCCGGCATCATAAAAAAAGCTTTGCAGGATAACAAATACAAAGCCTTTTCTGTTTATCTCCGGTTTCGGTTATTTCGCTTTTTGGAAGGTTTGTTGTTCCGCTTGTCGAACCTGTTGATGTCTTCCTCTTCGATAGCCGAACTTCCAAAATCAGCTTTTGGTTCGCGCTTAACTGCCAGATCCTCGAGCGAAACAGGGAACTTTCCATTCCGGTTGTTGGTGATAATCTCTTTAACCTTATCAACCGAAAGCGCCATCAAATTGCTTTGATCGTTGATGTAAGAATACCACATGACCTTTTTGAAAATATCGGTCTTCTGGTGAATCGCATCACCTTTTTCGGTTTTGAGCACAATTTCCTGGTTCGGGAATTCCCTGAGGGCGTCAAGATAAACGGCATTTTCGTAATTGAGGCAACATTTAAGCTTACCGCACTGACCGGCCAATTTTTGTGGATTCAGCGACAATTGCTGGGTGCGGGCCGTATTTGTGGTTACCGATTTAAAATTGGTAAGCCAGGTACTGCAACAAAGTTCGCGGCCACACGATCCGATACCACCAAGCCGGGCTGCTTCCTGCCGCATGCCGATCTGGCGCATTTCGATGCGGATCTTAAACTCCTCGGCCATCAGCTTGATCAATTCCCTGAAATCGACACGCTCTTCGGCGGTATAATAAAAAATTGCCTTTGTTTCGTCGCCCTGGTATTCCACATCGTTAATCTTCATTCCAAGATCGAGTTTCCGGGCAATTTTACGTGCTTTAACCTTGGCATTGTCCTCAAGGTCAACAGCGTTTAACCATTTTTCGATATCAGATAACCTTGCTCTCCGATACACTTTTTTGATGTGCTCCGATTTAGGATTAACTCTTTTTTTTCGCATCTGGAACTTAACGGTTTCTCCGGTAAGCGTAACAATCCCGATGTCGTGACCCGGGGAAGCCTCCACGGCTACGATATCGCCTTCGCAGAATTTTGTGTCGTAAGGTATTCTGAAAAAATCCTTGCGGCTATTCTTAAAACGAACTTCTATACAATCGAATGGCGCCTGACCGTCCGGTAAAACCAGATCTTTCAGCCAATTGTGTGTATCGAGCTTACAGCAACGGTGGTCGGCAATTTGATCGTTGTTGTGGTATAATTGTGGAGGATGGCAACATCCGCGGGTAAGGAAATGATTATTGTCAGTAGTGATATCTATTTGATCTTTTTCTTCCATTAAAGTAATATTTTGACTGCTTTCGATTTCTGCAGAAAGCAAGGTGACAAATGTACTAAAAACTAAGTTACGCCTTTCACAGGAACAATTCTGATTAGTTTCGCGATGGTGAGCGACAGATCGAGAAATACCATTCCCGGATTTACGTTCCGCTCGATGTGATAAATTGCCGTATTAAATTCATCCGAAAAGCGTTTGGCATTTGCCTGGTTTACAAAAGGTGAAAATTTGTTGAAAAAGTCTATTTCGTCATCTTTTATCTTAACAATTCCTTTATCCGTATAATTCATCACAAGACAATTCCGTAGCACAGACATTCCAAACTGAAGGAAACTCTTGTTACTTTCCCTGCCATCGCGGGCAATTTCTTCGCAAAAACTCATGATCTTAGGAACATCGGGCGCATAGCAAAGCCGCATCCAACCAACGAATCTATCGAAATAATTCTTGCGCGTTTCACCTTGTCTTATCAAAAAAACGGCTTCAGTAAAATTTCCATTGGCAATTCCTGCAACCGATGCGGCTATTTCCCGGCTAACATCCAGCCGATCAACGCAGGCCCTGATCAAATCAACATCCTCGATTTTTGGAATTTTAATAAGCTGGGTGCGCGAGATGATTGTAGAGATGATCTGTTCGTGCTGTTCGGCGATGAGTATAAATAAAGTTTTGTCGGGTGGTTCTTCGAGGATTTTCAGAAGTTTTGGTGCAGCCTGGTAGTTTAGTTTTTCGACCATCCAGATGATCATGATCTTGTATTCCGACTCATAGCTGGTGTAGCTGAGGGTCCTGATAATTTCACTGCAATCGTAAACATTTATCCCTGCTTGCTTTCTTTCGATCCCAATTTTTTCGTACCAGCCATTAAGCGTAACGAAATAGTCGTTTTCGAGGAGTATTTCGCGCCATTCCTTAATAAACTGGCGGCTGAGCGGCTTTTCCTTAACAGTGGCATTTGTCGAAACAGGGATGATAAAATGCAGGTCGGGATGGATGAGTTTGTTGTATTTGATACACGACGGACAAATTCCACAGGAATCACCTTTGGTAAACCTTTCTTTATCGCGGCAATTGATAAACTGGGCATAGGCAATGGCCAGGGCCAGTTTCCCACGTCCTTCGCCACCAAAGAAAAGTTGTGCGTGGCTTACACGGTTCTCCCTCACTGTCTGGATAAGACGTCCTTTTATTTCCTGCTGTCCAATGATGTGTTTAAAAAGCATCCGGCAAATAATGTTTTGTGCAAAGATAAATTTAAAATTTCAGTGCCGTGTTGGAGAAATAGATTTTTGAAGGCCAAACTATCCGGGGCAGGATAAGGAAAAGCGATACTGCACATATTAAAGTTTTTGGTTTGATGATTACACACCCGTTTCACAAATTGTAAGTTAGTGTGCCGTTGGCTGAAGGAGCCCTGGGTTCATTACACAATACCGCAAACTTAGGGATTATGGGTTTCCTGATAAAAAAATTGTCTTAATCTTCACCTTTTTAAGGTTGCGGATCAAGACAATTTTCGGTATTCAATCCAGTTGATCCGGTCTTGATTGTTATTCGGCTCAAAGCCTTTTTTCTGTTACTCCTGTTGATTTATTTGCTGATAATAATTTTTGTTTTAAAATTATCGGAATGATCGGCAAAAAGTACCTCCACAAAATAAACTCCGCCTGGAAGCTGTTGCAAATCCAAAGATTTTAAATCTGAAATTTCTTTATTGATGGTTTCCTGATAAACGACTTCACCATAAATATTCCCGACTAATATTCGTGAAACCTGACCTGGTCTTTCAAATTTAATATTGACTAAACCTTTTGAAGGATTCGGATAAACCGAAACGAATTTGTTCAAACTTACTTCCTGAACGGAAACATTAGCCGGAATCCAGTCAATTGAAATATTTTTAAAATTGGTATTTCCCGTAGGCGTTACATGCGTCGCTTCTACACTTTTGTCGAAGTTAAAATTAATGATTGCACTGTGTTGACCATTGGGTGGTTCTGGGTTGTTCCACGAAGACTCGACAAATACTTTATAGGTTCCATCAGGAACGGTGATACCGGATACATTCTTTGCATCCCAAACTACTGTTTTCTCACCAAAGGCTGGAGGAGTCGTTGATGCCGTACGTGTTGCACCGGTAATTGCATCTACCACATTCTGGCCTGAGTTGCTCTTCCATGACGGAAGGTGGTCGTTCGTTCCATTTCCCCAAAATCTCATCCGGGTTTTCACAAATGCACCCGAATTGTCTTCAATCCAGACAGCCAAAACATTCTTTGATGATCCGGGAACAGTTTCGGTAAAGGTAAATGTAAGTGTCCCTTCGGTTTGTGCTTTAGCTATCGGTTGAAGAAACAAGATTGACAGAAAGCCAAAAACCACAATAACGCCAAACTTAATTTTCTTAGTCATAGTAAGTAAATTTTAGGATTTATGATTCGGCAAAAGTAAAATTGATTCGTTCAGTCGAATGCAAAATAATGTTAATATTTTTACCTATGTATATATTTCTATTTGTTTGTCGGGATACTAAAAACCTGTAATCATTAATTTTCACTGCCAGGTTGGTGGTTCTGAATTCCTTTACTGTTTACCGTTTCAATGTTGGTTCGACCTGTCAATCTTTCAGGGATATGATGTAGAAAGGATAAACCTACAGCGAAAATCACTATTTGCTAAGGATTTCTGAGGTAACATCACAGATTTAACAGGCAATTTAAAGGTCATCCCGCCAGTGTTTTTATTAAATCATTTGCTGATTTAAAGGCAATTTTATTATTCTAACTTCCTGAATCTGAAGGAAAGCTTTTCCAAGACACCGAAAAACAACAATGAGGATGGATATTCTGAACCTTAAGCCAGTTGATCTGTATTAACCAAAAAGCCCCGGATTGTAAACCCGGGGCAGTTCAAACGCATATAAATTTGGTTAATCACAATCCGGAAAAGTTAATGTTGCGCTGTTGTGCATCCGCACAAAATAGGCTTTTCCGGTTCTCATTACCGGCAAGGTATTGCTGCCCTGGGAGGGCCAGAAAACACCAAGTCCGGCGGCATCTTTTACCACATCCAGTGAACCCAAAATGCTGCCGAATACATCTTCAGTCATCACATCGCAATCCGAAAGCACCGAAATCAGGTTCCAGCCTTCCGATAATAAATAAGTCGTTTCGTTATCTTTTGAGCCCGAAAACGAAAACTGACAGCCATTCTGCACTTTGATCAGATAGCCGGATGGTCTGCTCCAGTTCACCAAAGTATAGATGCCACCATCAGGATAATACGCCCCGGATAAGTTTTTAATAATCACCAGATCGCCCATGATCGGATTGCAAATCTGATCAATAGCCGGATCATCGGGAACCAGGTAACTCGAAATGCTGTTCCATCCGGGGGTAAGCTGAAATAATTGCTCTTCTGAACCAATGGTAACCAGAACCGGGCCGGCGGCAGGAGATTCGCCAACATTATACACTGCGGTAACCGAATAATTGTAATTTCCAGAAGGAACACTATAATCAGTGTAGGTCAGCCCGGTAATTGAGCCGGTATTTAACAGCACATCATCACGATAAGCATTGTAACCAAGCAATTCGGCTGACCGTGATTTTTCCTGAGGAGCAGGAATTGCAGGTTTAATCTCTTTGATGAAAAGTTCAGGATTTGAAGAGGTTTCGGTGTAGTCCGTTTCGATGGGGACAACCATTTCGTTTTTACCATCGGTAGCATCGGTAATAAATGCCTGGATATTCAAATTAAGGTTAACACTTGGATTTAAATTTGACCAACTTGTACCATTAACTGAATACTTGTTTACATAACCGGTAACTGCAGGCCCGGCATCCATACCGAATGGAGCAGCCCCTGAAGGAATATTACTGATTCTGTATCCTACCCAAAGTTCCTTGGTGCCTTCAATCATTACAGGAGTACTCAACATCACCGTGTTCCATGTTCCATAATTCAGATTAGTTGCCGTTTGGGTGTGAAATAATACTAAATTGTATTGATTTGTCCCTTTCCAAATTTTAATTTCATAGGTTGAATTTGCATCTGTTGGTACCAATGCAAGCTTAGTAATATACTTTCCGTTAAATGTAGAAATTTGGGCTGCTGTCCATTTAACAGCAACATAATAGGAGGTTACACCAGAAAGCCCAACTGCATTTGAACACACCCCATCGTCCCAATGAAGCCATGTTTCGAAGGGAATTACCGGAGCTTCCCAACTCAGATTCACATCAGAACCAACAACAACGGCCTGCAGGTTTGTTGGTGGGTCGAGTATGATTTCAGCCGGTTCGATTCCAAAAATTGCAGCTTGTTGGGAGGTAAAATCATAACCGGCGGGATTCAGGTTGGTGAGATAAAAATAACCGTTGGCATAGCCGTTCCAACCCCAGTTAAAATGAAAATAATTGGTTCCGCTGTATCCGTCGCAAACCCATGCGTGACCTCCAAGACTTCCGGTACCGGAATAAATAAGCGGACGGGACACATCAAGTTCGGTACGGAGCATGCTTTCCCACGTAGCATCGGTATAACTGCTTTTGCTCAGGTAAAGTGCATCAGCCGAATAGCCAAAAAAATTGATCAGTGCATCTTTGGTAGCAGAAGTAAGCGCACCGGAAGCAGACGGGCCATACTGCATATTTACGCTTACTCCACAATGGAAAAGCAGTGTGGCTATATCGAGGTCACTGCTTCCAATCTGGTTTGGCATCGATGCCCAATTATAGGTCGTATTTTCGAAATCAGCCGATAAAGTCCCGTAAGGATTGCAGACATAGGAATGTGATCCCGTCCCCTGCACCGGGGAGTTCCAATATTTCATGACCTGCCCCATTGCAACTGCCACACAGCCAACAGGTACATGGCCACAATAGCCGGTTTGCGCGCCGGCATCAGTCGGGCAAAGTTCGTTATAATAACACGACTGGGCCCAGTTGGTCAAAATCAGCGGGGACACTGCGCGCTGAAGTTTTGGTTTTACTTCAGTTGACAGGAGATTCCGCCACATTTCCGTAACCTCAGTTTCAGTTAGGATATCATTTGAAAGTGTATATTCGATTTGCCTGGCATAGGAATCCAATATTTCAATAAATCCGGGAGGCAACAAGTTAAACTCTTCAGGAATGCTCCCGGTATCCGAAAATCCCAGTACAGGCCTTACTTCATCAAAGGCGGAAACAATGACGAAGCCCTCATTTTGAGGGGCATTAAAAATGTAAATACAATCACCCAGGGGATTTCCCTGCAAATTCACTGCAACAAACTGGATTTTACCCGGATCAGAAATTTGTTTTCCCGAAAATTGTTGCAGATAATAATTTTTAGCAACGATTTCGGCAACTTTTGGACTGATACCGGCTGCAAAAATATTGATGCAGTACAGGCTTAATCCTGTCAATAACAAAAGAAATCTGTTTATTCTCATCACAGGCTCCGCATTTATGCTTTAAAAAAGATACGCTTCCTGAGCAAAAAAGGATTTTATCATTACGCAAAATTAACAAGGAATCCAGGTATTAAACAAATTTACCAAAACAAATCCGGGTCATCCACTAAACCAGGGTTTGCGAAAAAAATCCACTTACTTTAATCGATAACAATTTTTCTTACCAGAATACCATTTGAAGTTTCAAAACACACAAAGTAAATTCCTTTTGGATAAGCAGACATATCAACCATTCTGCTATCGGATCCATTAAGATTGATTTCCATAACCTGTTGCCAGTCGATACTTCTGACAATTATTCCGGAAGTTTGCCGGATGCCGGTGACCATGAATTTACCGTCGGACGGATTCGGATAAATTGCCGGATCTGTTGCACCATCATTTCCATCACTGATCGTCAGCAGTTTAAATTCTCTTATAACCGAAAGCCCGTTAAGATTAAATTTATCCTGATCAGGCAGCGACTTATCGCAGCTAACCTTCAGTTCGAAATTTAGGTTTCCCGTAGGACGGTAAAGCTTAAAATTAACCGGTTCATCCTGTGCAAATCCATCGTTTGCAGTAGTTGTGGCATCATCACCAAACACGGATATTGCAAATTCTTTCCCTTCAAACCTAGCCATCCCCGAACAAATTCCTTCGCTTGTAAAAGCCCCCAAAATATCTCCCGTCTTAAGCTGATTACAAGCCTGTGCAGTAACGGCGAAAGTATGAACAGATGCATTTGCAGATAAAGGATTCCAATCGGAATTAAGTTGAAGGGTGTTGGCGGACATGGCCCCTGAATTTTTCATGGTTCCGGAACAGGGCTGGAACTGAATGCTAAAACTATTGGCTGCATCAATCAGGTATGCTTTCCCCGGCTGGAGTGTTCCAAGTGTATTAATATTGTACTGTGGCCAGTACAAATTAAATCCACAAGGTTCCCTCACGATAATCAGGTTGCTAAGCTGGGTGGAGAACAACGACGCCACATCCACTTCACAACCCACAGGAATTGGGAGGAAGCTCCATCCCTGGGGGATTGGCAGCATCAGGCGCTTTTCGGGATATCCTAAAAATTCCACTATACCCGGATTAACTAATTTAATGTTGTAGCCAGATTGATTATTCCAGTTTATAAGCGTATTTATGTTGGTACCGGGCCAAAGCATTCCGTCATAATTGTAAAGTAAAACCAAATCACTAATTACGGGGCTGAACAGGGAGTTAAATTCTTTCTCCCAGGGATCTATCGGACTGGAAATGCTGCTCCATCCTGATGGCATTATAATGTTAAACACATCGCCGCTATAAATGTCAGTTAAAGCTGAAAGACCGAAAGGGAAGAAATTTCCACGCTTAGTCATTGTAAGATCATATTGTACCGTAGCATCGAATTCGCGGGCCATGCTAACCGAATACATTTTCCACTGAAAGGCTTCATTAATTGCAAAACCATCCTTTGGGATGGTAGAAGTCTCGTCACCATAAGCAATAACCGGGACATTTGATACGCCATCCCATTGTACATGGCCGCCACATTTGGGGGTACCATCATCACCATTATAAAATACTCCAATATAGTCCCCCGGCTGAAGTTGTGTTAAATGAATTCTGGGATTCGATTCTAAAGGCACCGCTATAATATGTTGACGGGAAGTAGAGACAAAATCCCATCCAGGAGGCAATATTGACTGTGAAGGATTAACCTGTATGTAGTCAGTTTTAATCTCAACATCAGTTGCTCCGGGGCGTACAACAGTAAGTTTAACATCAAATGAACCCGGAGTGTCAAATACTACTCCTGGATTCTGTAAATGAACCAATGCAGGATCACCCCCTTCAATCTCCCATGTCCAAAATACCGGGTTCCCAAGTGAAATGTCAGCAAAATGCACTATATCACCCATTTCAATAACCGTTTTGTCTGCTGTAAAATCAGCTACCAATGGTTGGGCAACATTTACAATGATATAGTCAGTCTTTGTCGCCTGCCCTGAACCAAATGAATTTGTCGCAATCAGGCTAACACTATAAATTCCTGGCGTATTATAAACAATATTTGAAGGATTTCTTAGGGTTGAAGTCGGGGGTTGCGCTCCTTCAAACGTCCACAGCCATGAAGAAGGGTTGTTGGTCGATAAATCTGTAAAATTAACAGCGCCACCTGCATAAATTGTTGTCGAATTCGCTGTGAAATCAACTACAGGAACAGGCAGCACATTCACAGTTATACAATTGGCGATCGTTTTTGTATCTGAACCTGAAGCATTGGAAACGGTTAATGAAACACCATATGTACCGGGTGTATCATAAAAAATTCCGGAAGGGTTTTGTAACACAGAGCTTGTTGTCTGTGCACCTTCAAAAGTCCAGAGCCATGAAGCAGGCATATTGGTCGAAAGATCAGTAAAATCAACCGAACTCCCTGCATATATGGTTGTTTGATTTGCCGAAAAATCAGCCGCTGGAACAGGTAAAACATTTACAGTTATAAAATCTGTTTTGGTTTCGGTATCAGTACCAAATTCATTCGCAACGGTAAGCGACACATCATAAGTGCCGGGT
>Ga0172369_10006635_pt1 | contig 13710 bp, 13 predicted proteins | sample LakKiv25m_FD_114539 | JGI IMG/M metagenome (GOLD analysis project Ga0172369, IMG submission 114539) | Freshwater microbial communities from Kabuno Bay, South-Kivu, Congo - kab_022012_11.25m | ecosystem: Environmental > Aquatic > Freshwater > Lake | place: Democratic Republic of the Congo... | reverse complement strand
GGTCTGGTGTCGCTGCTCGATACGATGCGACGACTCCAGTGTGTTCAATGAACCGCCGGATGCGGAACCGCACGTCCGGTGGTGTGGGAGGACGGCGGGGGTAACCCCGCCTCCTACCCGATGGATCAAGGTGATTGGTTGCCCTGCCACCACCTTGCAAGGGGTCCGTGTCAATACACGCATGTATCGCAGGGCATCGCCGCTGCCAGACGGCTAAAAGTATATTGACGCAGTTTCCTGTACCCAGGCGAATTGTATATTTCGAGAACGGTTTGCCGATTCACGTCGCCGATGACATGCCGACCTTCCCCATCCATGCAACATAATGCGACTTTGCCGCTGGCCATAATCGAAACTTCGTACCAGCGCGAGCAGCCAAACGGCAATACGCGCTTCTTTGTTCCAATATTTACTTGTCCCGCCCAATCGCTACGGCCGACCATATAACACTGGAATCTGGGATAGCGCGTTGCCACGAATTTCATGAAGGCTTCATCGCCCGGCGTTCCATTCGTCACTCTTGAAACGGCGACCGGGTGGGGGTAGCCAGCGGCAACTCGCCGGTGGAGATGGTCGAGCTTGGAGATCGTTTTCTCGAACGGGAGCTGCATCAACGCTTCGTATTCGGCTTTTTCTGAGGAATTAAGCGATATCCAGAGATGAAGCACATTGCGGATGCCCGCTATTTTCTCGACTATATTTTCTGTGAGGGGCGAGCCATTGGTGAATAGCCGCAAATTGGCGTTGGGCAATTTGGTGTTCAGCTTCTCACAGATAGAAAAGATTCTCTTGTCCAGTAGCGGGTCACTTACCTTGAAGGGTGAAATCAGTAATGGGTGGGATTTGGGAATGGCTTTCAAGTCCTCGATAATCTTGTCGACGAGCTCGTCCGGCATTCTGTCGCCTTGACGTTCCATCGTAGGGTAAGGGCAGAATGTGCATTTGGCATTGCAGATCGCATGAGTTTCAATATGGACCTCCATAGGAAATTCCATATGAGAGGATTGGCGAAGTTTCATCAATTCAACTTGCTGGATGATGTCGCTGGGCAGGAGACTGCCCTTTGGGTGGCTGGCAAATTCACTCAAGACTCCCAGCCAAATGGCCGCATCTTTATCATTGAGCAACGCCGCGCGGAGTAGATAACGATCCCCAGCCCCACCGTTGAATAGATTGGCAATGCCTAGGTAACGCAAGGCCGCTGCATTCAGTGAATCTTTCTTTACTGCTTGCTCGGCAAGTTTGGCCAGGCCAGGGAAATCGCCGATCTGGCAAAGTTGCTGCAGCGATTGGAACTCTTGGAATGAATTATTCAAATTTTCCTCCGGGGAATCTTGCCTAAAACCGTTCGGATCGGATACTCCAGATTTTCTGATAAAGCGCTTCCAGGTCGAGGGTAAACCGAGCGGTATCAAACAGTGGCGAGCGTAGGCGCTGTTCAACGAGCTTCTGCTTTAGTGCGGCAAGACGTGGCCTGTCCAAAGCAAGTTCGACCGCAAGCCGCGAGTAATCTCCCCAGTTGTCTGCGATCAATTCGGGCAGTCCGGCGGCCGTGACCAGGCTGGCACCAACGCGGCTGGCGAAAGTGTTGCCGGTCCGCGTGACCATCGGCACGCCGACCCAAAGCACATCGCTGCCTGTGGTGTGGGAGCCGTAGGGAAGCGTGTCCAAGGCCAGGTCTGCGAGTTGCAGCCGGCCGAGATGTTCCGGTAGAGGCAGGCGCGGCGCAAAAATCAGCCTGTTTGAAGTAACACCCCGACGGCCGAATTCGCGGCGCAAATTTTCTTCGGCAACCTGACCCGCTGCGAGCAGCCACAGCACGCTGCCGGGAACCTGTTGCAACAGCTTTGCCCAGACATCGATGGTTTCCGGATTGAACTTGCAGGTCTGGTTGAAGCTGCAAAATACCAAGGCATCCTCCGGCAGGCCGGCTTCGGCGCGACTCGGGCATGGGCCGACGACGCGCTTGCGGTCGTTGGGCTGGTAGCAGTGCGGCATCTGGACGATGGCTTCGGTAAATTGATCCGCCATTTCGAAAGGCGTCACCACCGGATCGCCGATGATGACATCGGCCAGTCGCCGGTGTCCCAGTGTTCCCGGGTAGCCGAGCCAACTGGCGATAATCGGCGCCGGGCGGCGCGCCGTAATGCCGAGACGAGCGCCCTGTGTATAGCCCTTGAGATCGACCAGGATGTCCACGCCGTCGACGAGAATCAGTGCGGCGGCATCGGCATCGCTGAGATTGCGGATGTCGCGAAAGATATCTGCGTTGGCCTTGGCCTGGCGCTGGTAGTCGTCGTCTGTCGCCGGACCGTAGGAATACAGCTGAATCGCGAAGCGGCTGCGGTCATGTGCGGCAAGCACGCCGGCCATCAGGTACATCGTCGCGTGGTCATAGAAGTCGGCCGACAGATAGCCGATGCGCAACCGGTCTCGTTGCGGTCGTGACGCCGGGTCTGCCAGGGCGGTTTGCTCAAGCAGTCCGACAGCGAAATGATTGACGGCGGCAAGTTCGCCCATGCGCTTTTGCAACTCGGGTGCATCGGGTGTGGCGAGGGCGAGGAAGCCGAAGGGATCGATGTAAGTATCGGACTCCTTCAGCTTGGCGCGCAAGGCAGCCTCGTCCTTGCTGCGCAGTTTCCAGTCGCAAATTTGCGAGGCGCAGTAGAACGCCTTGCCCAGTGCATAGCCTCGATCGTCGCGGATTGCACGAAAGAAGGGCTGGGCTTCGTCGTAACGGCGCTGGGTTTGCAGCAGATTGCCGAGATTGTTGCGCGCATCGCCGCAACCCGGATCGATGCGCAGGGCCTCGCGATAGCAGATTTCCGCTTCGGCGTCGCGTTGCTGGCCAGTCAGCGCATTGCCCAGATTGCACCAGGCACTCGGCATCAAGGGAGCGAGCCGCAGGGCTTCGCGGCTGGCGGCTTCGCCTGCCGGATACTGATTGAGGGCGTTGCATCCGCCGGCCAGATTGACATGGGTTTCCGGCAGATGCGGCGCCAGTTCCACCGCGCGGCGGAATGCGGCCAGAGCTTCAGTGGCTTGTCCGCGAATTTGCAGAATCCGGCCGAGATTGCAGTGTGCCATGGCGTTGCCGGAGTCGACTGCCAAAGCCTGCCGCAGGCAGCTTTCGGCGTCTGCGATGACGCCCAGTTCGAGCAGCTTCAAGCCGATATCGTTTTGCGCAACGCTCGACGAGGTCGTCAGGGATGCGGCCTGGCGCAGCGCGCTGACGGCTTCGGCGCTCCGGCCCAGGCCGCGCAGGGCGATGCCGAGATTGAAATGGGCTTCGGGCTGGTTGGCGAATTGGCGCAGGATGCGGCGACAATATTTTTCCGCAGCCAAATAATTTCCTTGGCCGTTGGCCAGACTGGCTGCACTGACCAGTGCACCGAGACGGTTCGGGTCCAGCTCCAGGCAGCGCTCGAAACTGCGTGCGGCTTCCTTGCTACGACCGGACTGCAGCTGGGCCAGCGCCAGATGTTCGAGCACTTCCGCGTCCGCGCGCAGCAATTTCGCCGCGCGTGACAAGGGTGCGACCGCTTCATGGGCGCGTCCCAGGTTCAGTAGACCCAGGCCAAGCAGATGCCACACCGGCGCCGAATTCTGCCAACGCGCCGCGCATTGCTCCGCTGCGCTGACCAGACGCTCCAACTGGCCGGATCTCAGTAACTTGACAAGTTCGGCAATGGGCGGCTGGTTTGGGGTGGAGTTGGGATTGGAATGGGGCAACATGAGTGGCTGCGGCAGGGGTGGTGGCGGTGAATTTTTTTGGCTTCATTCTACCGCCGAAGCACTGAGGTTTTTCTGCGTACCGGGTATCTCCAAGCGAATCGCAGCAACGTGAATGGGTGTAGGATACGCGGACATTCATTGGCGTGCCCATTGGGGTTTTCTGGCGGCTTTATTTACTTCGGGGAGAGGATTACTCATGCAATCAAAAATGCGGATCAAAAAGGTGGTACTGGCGATGCTACCGGCAATGGTCGGTGGACTTTATGCCAGCGTGGCTGGCGCTGCTGGATTCCAGTTGCTGGAGCAGAACGCCAGCGGCTTGGGCATGGCATATGCCGGATCGGCTGCCGTGGCGGACAATGCCAGCACGGTGTTCTTCAATCCCGCCGGCATGGCTTATCTGCCCAAGGGCAAGAACATTGCTTTCGGCGTTGATGCGATCAATCCATCGTCGAAATTTTCCAACAACGGTTCCGTTGCGCCGCTATTGCAAACTTTGAACAACAACAACGGTGGCGATGCCGGTGACCTGGCTTTTGTTCCGCACGGTTATTTCACCATGCCGATCAACGAGAAAATTACTTTCGGTCTCGGCGTTGGCGCCCCGTATGGACTCAAGACGGAATACAACAGCGCTTGGGATGGCCGCTTCCAGGCGATCAAGTCGGATGTCAAAATCATCAACCTCAATCCATCCTTGTCGTACAAATTGAATGACAAGGTCTCGCTCGGGGCAGGCGTGAGTTATCAGCACCTGAAAGGCGAATTCACCAGCGCCGTGAATTATGCCGGCGCCGTATTCGCGGCAGCTTACGCACGCGCCTTGGGTGCCGGCGCGACACCCGCCCAGGCTCAGGCAGCGGCAATGGCAGCAGGACGTCCGGCCGGTGAAGGCACGGCCAACATCACCGGCAGCGATAATTCCTGGGGCTATAACCTCGGCATCATGTTCGACGTCACCCCGGATACCAGGCTGGGTCTGTCCTATCGGTCGAAGATCAAGTACCACCTGACCGGCAATGCGGATTTCAGCAGAACCGGGATTCCGGCGATTGACGCTGTGCTCGGTTCGGCAACAAGCTCGGTGCGTGGCGGCGCCATTTATTCCGACATCAAGATTCCCGACACCTTCATCGTCAGCGGCCTGCATCGTCTGAACGACAAATGGGACATCGTGGGTGATCTGTCCTGGACCGGCTGGTCCAAGATTCCCGTACTGACCTTCAACTATGCGAGCGGCCCTTCTACCTTGAGTTCGACCAGGGAAAACTGGAAAGACACCTGGCGTGCGGCCCTCGGTGCCAGCTACAAGTACAACGCGCAGTGGAAGGCCAAGATGGGTGTGGCCTACGACGAAACGCCGGTACCTGACAACACACGCACGCCGCGTCTGCCGGACAGCGACCGGACTTGGCTGTCGATCGGCGGTCAGTACAAGCCCAATAAAGACAGCGCCATTGACTTCGGGTACACCCATATCTTCATCAAGGATGGCAGCATCAACAACAACGCCGACTCGCAGAATTCATACGGCTTGTTGAAAGGCAAGTACAACAACGAGGTTGACCTGCTGGGTATCCAGTATTCAATGACCTTCTAGTTCACGGATCTGATCGCATCTTCTGCAAAGGCCTGCCGGGAGTAATCCGGCAGGCCTTTTTTTAGCGCGGCGCCAGCCGCAGGCAGACACCGCCGAGCCGATTGCTGACCAGCTGCAACTCATAGCCGCCCGCTTCTGCCTGGCGCGCCGCCTGAAACAGACCAATGCCGTAGCCGCTCTCGGAATGCACCGGTTCCCTGAACAAATCCTTCGCCAGCGTATCCGGAATCGGATCGCCATCGTCGCAAACCGTGAGAACTGCTTTATCGTTCTGTTTCCCTCCGGGTTCAAGCCGCGCCTCAATCCGCAGCAGAGGTTTATCGCCGCGCTTGTCGAGTGCGTTTTGCAGCAGGTTCTCGATCACATGGGTGAACAGATCGGCGGGCAAGTCCATGCCCTGCAGGTCACCCGTCGACTCGAAGTGGATGCCCTGGTCGGCGTAGCGTTGCCGTTTCTGGTTCCACCACGCCTGAGCCGACTCGTATGCGCCTTGATCGTTTACCGGCTTGTGCAGCTTGGCCAGTGCTTGCTGCAAGCGTTGCGAGATGACCGGCAATTGGCGGCGCAGCAGAGCCTGAAATTGCGAAGACAACTGCCGCTCGTCTTTTTCCTGTTCCACCGCGAAGCAGAGCATGTTGAGCGATTGCAGCAAGTTCTTCACGTCGTGCGTCAGTCTGGCGCCCGTCTCGTGGATCGCCTGGAGATAGGCCATTTGGCTGAGTTGCCGGGCGCTCAGCTTGGCAGCGTAGAACTCACCGATGATCTGAACCACCAAGGTGAAGTGCCACAGCATGGAGGGGCTCAAGGTGTGGCGGGTATACAGCACGATGTGTAGCGCACCGTGCCGGAAGCGGTTCGCTTCGCCTTGGTTTTCGCCGAATTCGCCGCGTTTCTGGTGAACCTGCCATTCCCCGCCAATGATCCAAGGCAGGCGGTTGACCAGATCGCCGCAGATGCTGGAGAGAAACTTCTCGGGATGGTTCTCTTTCTGGGCGTGCTCCGCCAGTGAATGCATCCAGCGTTCGAACGGTAAGCCGATGGATAGCAGATAGCGCGAAAACATGGCACTGAGCCCGGAGAAACCGGCCAGAGGATTCCACGTCCAACTGAACAAGAACAGCAACAGGGCGCTGCTGGCCAGGGCTCCCAGCAAGGACTCGATATATCCCAGTTGCAAAACCAGCATCAGTGCCATGCTGCCGAGCGTGAGCACGGACAGCACCAGGAACACGAACAGGCTGTAGATCAAATCGATGACTTCGTCGCGCCGTTCCACCTCCGCCGCCACTGGCAAGACCGCCATCAGCAGTAGCACCAGCGGCAGGACATAGCGCGCCAGCGCCAGGAATAATTCGTTTTGCGCTTGCTGGCGGGGAATCACTTGCGGAATGATGAAGGTCAGCAGCAGCGTGACCAGATAGGCCAGCGCCATCAAGTAGAAAATCTTGCTGGTGCGGCTGCCGAAGAAAAATACTTTGCCGCCGATGATGCCGGCGATGAACATCACCCAGATGATCAGTATTCCCCAATTGAGCCAGGTGATCGCTGCGACGACCAGCAAGAAGACGGAAGTGAAATGGATGTAATTGAGGCGAAGTTCGGCGCGAACGAAGGGCTGCCAGAGCAGGAACAGGCCAATATGGGCGACCAGCATCGTGCGCCCCTGGAAATTGTCGATTCCTTGCATCAGCCCGAGATGCAGCAGCAGCAGCAAGCCGAGCAGCAGCCAGCGGCGATGACGATCAAGCCAGTCGGTGAGACGGGGTGTGGTGCTTGTGTCCATGCCATGACTATAGAGGGTTTGGCGTGGCCAAGGGCAACGATAAAGAGCCAATAATTTGACGAATTTTCAACATACCCGTCAGAATCTCGACAAGCTTGATGGCAAAACGGGGTATTTACCAGCCTTATTTGACCTTTTCCTCGTGGCATGGCTATTGCTTATAGATAAGTGCAACGGTCTATAACAAAGGAGATTGAAATGCGTGTTTTCAATAAAAAACAGTCCGGTTTCACCCTCATTGAAATCGCCATCGTGCTCGTCATCATCGGCTTGCTGCTGGGTGGCGTGCTGAAGGGACAGGAACTGATCAATAGTGCCAAGGTCAAGAATTTCGCGACGGATTTCCGGAATCTGCCGCTGTTCATATACGGCTATCAGGACAAATTCAAGGCCATCCCGGGCGATGACATCGCAGTTACCGCCCATCTGGGTGCAACGCTTTGCCCGACTGCCACGACTTGTACGGATACCCCGACCTCGGGCACGCTCGGCAACGGCGTCCTGGAGGGCTGGTGGAATGACACCGACACCAAGCAGGAGTCCTACCGCTTCTGGCAGCATGTGCGGCTGGCCGGTCTGGCCGCCGGTCCGGTGGATATCGGAAACGCCACGTGGCATCCCCGGAATGCCGAGGGCAATATACTCGGAATCTCCGGAGGCTCAGCCACTTGGCTGCCGATTGCTGCGACCGCAGGGGGCGTGGGCGGTTTGCGCGGAACTTATGTTGCATGTTCCCAAGGTATTCTCGGCAAATTTGCCAAGCAGCTCGATATTACCCTGGATGACAGCAATACCCAGACCGGTTCAGTTCAAATAATGGCCAATCAGGCTGCCCCGCAGGCGGCAACGGTCGCTGGCGGCGTTGCGACCGCATCGGTTGATGAAGCGACTTCCTATACCGTCTGCATGGCTTTCTAAGCCTCCTGCAGCAGTAAGCAGAATCGAAAGCCCGCTTTCCAGCGGGCTTTTTTTGTCGACGCGCCGTTGCTCACCAGCGTTGATCCGGTCGAGTAGCCGGCGCGGAAGCCCATGCGTTGCTTCTGGGTACGTCACCATGGTTTGATATAATCAATCCCATCCTCACTGTAGAAGTCCTATGAGCCAATCGGCCAGACCCAGCGGTGCTGCAAAGTTGCCGCCGCGTCCCATAGAGATGGCGCGCCGCGTCCTGCAGATCGAAGCGGAAGCGGTTACCGCGCTGGGTACCCGGCTCGGCGACGACTTTCAGCGTGCGGTCGAAATGATCCTGGATTGCCGCGGCCGGGTGATTGTCTGCGGCATAGGCAAGTCCGGCCACATCTGTCGCAAGATTGCCGCAACCCTGGCGAGCACGGGCACCCCGGCTTATTTCGTGCATGCCGCCGAAGCCGTGCATGGCGATCTCGGCATGATTGCGCGCGAGGATATCCTGATCGCGCTTTCCAACTCCGGGGAAAACGATGAGTTGCTGACGATTGTTCCCCTGGTCAAGCGGCAGGGTGGGCGTTTGATCGCGATTACCGGCAATCCGGCTTCTCCCCTGGCGCGGAAAGCCGATGTTCATCTCGATGCCAGCGTCAAGGAAGAAGCCTGTCCGCTCAATCTAGCGCCAACGGCCAGCACGACGGCAGCCTTGGCGTTGGGCGATGCGCTGGCTGTGGCGCTGCTCGATGCGCGCGGGTTCGGTGCGGAGGACTTTGCCCGCTCGCATCCTGGCGGGGCGCTCGGGCGGCGCTTGCTGACCCATGTCAAGGATGTGATGCGTTCGGCGCAGAATGTTCCGGTTATCCCAGAGAGCGCGACGGTCTTCACCGCCTTGACCGCGATTACCGACGGCGGCATGGGAATGGTTGCGGTGCGCGATGGCAACGGCGAACTTTCGGGGATTTTTACTGATGGCGATTTGCGGCGGGCCATGCAGAAACTGGGCGATTTGCGCCAGATACCGCTGTCTCAGGTCATGACGCGCCAGCCGCGGACCATAGCGCCGGGGCAACTGGCGGTCGAAGCGGTACAACTGATGGAAGAGCACAAGATCACTCAATTGCTGGTAATCGACGAGGCGGGTGTGCTGTGCGGCGCGCTCAACATGCACGATTTGTTCCGCGCCAAGGTCGTTTGATGAACGATCCGGCATTTATCCCTGTCTCCCACCAGAAAGCCCGCCAGGTCAGTCTGATGGCTTTCGATGTAGATGGCGTGATGACCGATGGCAGGCTGTACTACTCCGGGCAGGGCGAGGAGTTGAAGTCCTTCAATACGCTCGATGGCCATGGCCTGAAAATGCTGGCCAATGCCGGTGTCGTGCTTGCGATCATCAGCGGACGCGGCTCGCGCGCCCTCGAATTGCGTGCCAGGAATCTGGGTATCGAAATTTTGTTGCAAGGCGTCGAAGACAAGCTTGGCGCAATGCAGGAGGTGCTGAAGCAGCAACATCTGGATTTTGCCAGCGCCGGTTATATGGGCGATGACGTGGTCGACCTGCCCGTGCTGAGTGCTTGCGGGTTTTCCGCCAGTGTGCCGAATGGCCATGCGCTGGTGCGGCGCCATGTCGACTATGTGACGCGCTGCGACGCAGGCCTGGGTGCGGTGCGGGAAGTCTGCGAACTGATTCTGGCTGCGCAGAACAAGCTCGGCCAGGCTTTGGCGCCTTACTGTGCCTTCCCACCGAAATCCGCCAGGACATGAAAATCCATAGCGCCAACTTGCTGCCCTTGATGCTGCTGACCTTGCTCGCAGCGCTGACGTTCTGGCTGCAACGCGCCACCGAGGTCGACAAGGCAGGAGGCAAGGACAAGGTCCGCCACGATCCGGATTTCATCGTGAGCGCACTCAGCGTGCGCCACTTCAATCGCGACGGTAGCCTTCAGCATGCGCTGCAGGCCAGGGAGATGCTGCACTATCCGGATGACGACAGCACCCACATCGCCGAACCATCCCTGACCTTTTATGCTCACGCCGAGCCCACCCGGCTCAGCGCGCGCCAGGCGCGGATCAGCGAGGACGGCCGGCTGATCGAACTCAGCGACAACGTGCGGGTGGTTCGTGAAGCCACTGCGGAACGACCGGAACTGGTGATGACAACTACCGCAATGCAGGTTTACCCGGACGACGAAATCGCCCGTAGCAACGTGCCGGTGACCATTGTCAACGGCAAGAGCGTGATCCGCGGCATGGGTATGGAAGCGGATCACGGCAAGTATGTCTACACGCTGACAGGCCGGGCGCAAGCCACGTTATATAAAACGCAACCACAGGCGACGCCATGAATCGAATAGCCAGAATGATCCTCGTTGTTGCCGTCCTGATCGTCCCTTCAATGGCGGCTCAGGCGGAAAAAGCCGACCGCGACAAGCCGGTCAATCTCGATGCCGACCGCATCGTCATCGACGACGCGAAGAAAATAAACACCTTCGAGGGCAATGTGCAGATGGTGCAGGGCACGCTGACGATACGCAGCGAAAAGCTGGTGGTTACCCAGGACATCGATGGCTACCAGAGCGGCGTTGCCACCGGTGGTCCGGGCGGGCTGGCGCATTTCCGGCAGAAGCGCGAAGGCAAGGAGGAGTATGTCGAAGGCGAGGCCGAGCGCATCGTGCATGACGGCAAGCTCGACAAGACCGAATTTTTCCAGCGTGCCCATGTCAAGAGCGGTCAGGATGAGGTGCGCGGTCAATATATTTCATTCGATGGCAAAAACGAGAACTATGTGGTCAGCAGCGGACCTGGCGGCACTCCGGCGGCAACACCCAACGGCACCAATACCCGGGTACGGGCCGTGATACAGCCGAAGAAAAAGGCCGACACGGCTGCCCCATCGACCGCCAAGCCGAGCCCCGAGCCGCCGCCGCTCAAGGCCGTACCCGAACTCACCAATCCAAGACAGGAGTAGTCAGCATCATGGTTTATGAAAATATCATCACAGAGAGTCGCGGCAAAGTCGGACTGATCACGCTCAATCGTCCCAAGGCGCTCAACGCACTCAATGACGCACTGGTCAACGATGTGGTGGCGGCGCTTGACGCTTTCGAAGCCGATACGGAGATTGGCGCCATCGTCATCACCGGCTCGGAGAAGGCCTTCGCCGCCGGCGCCGATATCGTCGCGATGCGGGACTGGGATCACATGGACGTCTACAAGAGCAATTTCATCAGCCGCAACTGGGATCGTATTGCCCGCTGCCGCAAGCCGCTGATTGCGGCGGTGGCGGGTTACGCGCTGGGTGGCGGCTGCGAGCTGGCGATGATGTGCGACTTCATCCTGGCAGGCGACAATGCCCAATTCGGACAGCCTGAAATCAAGCTCGGGATCATTCCCGGATCGGGCGGGACGCAACGTCTGCCCCTGGCAGTCGGCAAAGCCAAGGCGATGGAACTCAGCCTCACTGGGCGCTTGATGGATGCGACCGAAGCCGAGCGTGCCGGTCTGGTCGCGCGCATCGTGCCCGCCGCCCAGCTCGTCGATGACGCCGTGGCCACCGCGCAAACCATCGCCAGCTATTCCCTGCCGGTGGCGATGATGATCAAGGAGTCGGTCAATCGCGCTTTCGAATCCTCGTTGCAGGAGGGCTTGCTGTTCGAGCGCCGCAGCTTCCATTCCTGTTTCAGTCTTGCCGACAAGAAGGAAGGCATGAGCGCCTTCATTGAAAAGCGCAAGCCGAACTTCAGGAACGCCTGAACTCCCTTGTTGCTGGGCAGTGCCGGGCCTTCCGGCGCTTACTTTCTTAGCGCCAGTGCCACGCCGAAGGCGGCCAGCGCCATGCCCACCATGGCCGGGACATCGAGCTGTTCGCCGAACGCCGCCCAGGCCAGCAGCGCCGTGGTGGGCGGCGTCAGGTAGAACAAAGCGGACACCCGCGTTGCCGCGCCGTGCCGGATCAACTGATGCAGCAACGAGATCGCACCGAGCGAGAGCACCAGAACCAGCCACCCCAAAGCAAAAATGAAGTTGCGATTCCATGTGATCTGCATGGTCTCGAACATCAGCATGAAGGGCAGAAACACCAGGCCGGCGGCGACAAACTGCACCAGCGAACCGGTCCACAGATCCATCTGGCCGCAGAAACGCTTCTGGTAAATCGTCCCGCAGGTAATGCTGAGCAGGGCCAGCAAGGTTAACGCCATGCCGCCAAAGCTGAGGCCTGCCAGTGCGAGCTTGCCCGACAGCACCAGTGCCACGCCGACAAAGCCCAGCAGCAGGCCGCCCCATTGTTTCAAACCGACCTGTTCGCCGAGCAACTTACCGCTCAACATGGCCGTCAGCAGGGGCTGCATGCCGACAATCAGGGCAACCAGTCCGGCGGGCATGTCGCGATGGATGGCGCCAAACACCCCGCCCAGATAGCCGCCATGCAAAAACACCCCGGCAACGGTGATATGCAGCGCCTGGCGCGGGCTCTTCGGCCACGGCCGACGCAACGCCAGCGCCAGGCTGAACAACAGTATGCACACGACCAGGAAGCGCATTTCCAGGAAAGTCAACGGCTCGGCGTAGGGCAATCCCAGTTTGGCGCCGATGAAGCCGGTACTCCAGAGCAGGACGAAGATGCCGGGCGCGGCATGCTCGAAAAAACTAAAGCTCCCTTTAGCCACGGATCCCGCTCCCGGAGCAATAAATCATGCAACGCAATATAATTGCCACAAACTCAGGTAAAATTAAGTGAGAAAACGTGTTTAGTTATATGTATTTTCGTTATTTTAGCTGATATAAAATTAATTGTTGCGATGCACAAAAAAGTCTTGACATTAAAAAAATCACCCCTATAATACGACTCATGCCGCACCGCAGCAATTTGCGGTTGCAATCAAGAATCCTGTGTAGCGGCCCCGAAATTTTTTTGTCATCCAATTCATGCAAATCATTTAGGAGAAATCTCATGTTTGCTACACCCGAACAGTTTGCCAGCACCAACAAATCCAACGTTGAAGCCGCTCTGACCCTGGCCAATACCGCCTTTGCCAGCGCCGAGCGTCTTGCCGCCCTGAACCTTAACACGGCCCGTAGCCTGCTGGAGGACAGCGTTTCGTCCGCCAAGGCGCTGCTCGGCGTGAAGGACATCCAGGGTTTCATGTCCCTGCAAAGCACCCTGGCCCAGCCGGCGGTGGAGAAGGCTGTGGCTTATTCGCGCAGCGTTTATGAAATTGCCACCCAGACACAGGAAGAAGTTTCCAAGATCGTCGAAGCGCAATTCGCAGAAACCAACCGCAACGTTGCGTCGGCTCTGGATAAAGCTGCCAAGAACGCCCCGGCCGGTTCCGACGTGGCCGTCGCCGCCGTGAAGTCGGCCATCGCCGCCGCCAACTCGGCTTATGACAGCATGACCAAGGCGGTCAAGCAGGTCGCCGAGATCACCGAAGCCAATGTCGCCGCTGCCACCAACGCGACTGTCAAGGCAGTGGGCACCGCCAGCAACGCTGCCAAGGTGCGCAAAGCTGCCTGATCTTTTTCACAGATTCGTCTCCTCCTCCAGCTATCTAAGGCTGGATTTACCCCGGCCACAGCGCCGGGGTTTTTTTGTCCACAATCAGCGTTGCCAGGCTTTCTGCAGACGTTTTACCGATACCGGCGTCGGGGTTCTGAGTTCCTGTGCAAACAGGGCGACGCGTAATTCTTC
>Ga0172369_10006634_pt1 | contig 13713 bp, 12 predicted proteins | sample LakKiv25m_FD_114539 | JGI IMG/M metagenome (GOLD analysis project Ga0172369, IMG submission 114539) | Freshwater microbial communities from Kabuno Bay, South-Kivu, Congo - kab_022012_11.25m | ecosystem: Environmental > Aquatic > Freshwater > Lake | place: Democratic Republic of the Congo... | reverse complement strand
GTTCAATAGATGGTTTATTGAAGCGGCGAATCGTCTGCGCGATATTTTTCCGGGCATCCGGCTCGGCTTCCCCGGCTTGTCACCCGGTCCCGCCGACCTCAACATTGATCCTGTAACGGGCAGAGCCTATCGCCCTGTTGGCGACGTGGAATTTCTTGATGCCTGCAATGATGCCGTGTTGACCGCCAACTACTTAGGTGTTCACGCCTTTTGGAACAATGTAGATGAGATGCGCGAATTTGATCCTGGCGGCTCGGGCACCGGCGGCTTGCGTTGGGTGCGTTTGTATCACGAACGTTTTCCCACAATGACGATTGCTATCACTGATTTTGGCAACGTGCGTGCCGGGGTGGGCGATTACGCGCCCAATGATGATCAGTGGCGAGTCATCGGCAACGAATACGCCGAGTTCTATACGTTGTGCGCTCAATACGAATGGTTGACGGCGGCTTTCGCCCGCGTGCTGCGTGATCCATCCATGCCCGATCAAAGCTGGATGACTCCTGCTTTTGAAACGCGCCGCATTGCCGAAGGCGTGAACGCCCGACCTAACATGCCCGATCCTTCACAGTTGAGTCTGCGCTGGCCCACCGACTTCCGCAGAATTACGCAGCCCTACGGAATGCGCCAACTCGATTACGCCCGTTACAGCGGCAACTATCTGCACGGTGGACACGAAGGCGTAGACATCGCCGCGCCCACCAGTTCTAACATCTATTCGTGTTTGGACGGTATGGTGGTTCGCAGCGAAGCAACCAAGGGCAGCCTCAAAAACGGTTACGGCGCGTACGGTGAAGTAATCGGCGTTGAAAGCATTGTGGCGGGTGTCGGCAAGGTCACACTCACGTATGCTCACTTCAAACAACGCTTGGCTCAAGTTGGCAACTTTGTTCGTGCGGGCGACCTCTTGGGTCTCGCCGATGAAACCGGCAATGCGCAAGGATCGCACTTGCATCTCTCGATGCGTATCGAAGGCATCTCTGTTTATGCACAGTTAGATTATTTAAATGCCGGACTCTATCTCAACATTGACGACGCGCCGCCGCCCCCGCCGCCACCCGCACCCGGTCAGCCGCGCGTGCAGTATGCGCGCACTGTTGTGTTGCTGCCGCCGCCTGCCGGAGTGGATTACGTTGAAGCTGTGCTCAATGCGACATGGGATAAACACCGTTACACTGTTGGCGGCTCTTCGGATGACGGCGGCATCGGCGATCTGGATCGTCGCCGCGTGATCGCCGTTAATCCTCAACTATGGAATGGCGACTTACGATCATGGTATCAACAAAATTACGCGGGCGTTGACTACGTCCCGATTCAGGCAGCGAACCCTGCCGCGCTCGCCTCGGTGTTGCGCGGACTCTCTCTCGGAGACATTCCAATTTTTCAAGGCGCGAATCGCGGCGTGCCTCTGACGCAGTACAAGCGTACTTGTATTCTCATCCCGCCCACGCGCGGAGTAGATTGGGCGCTCACCGTTGCTCGCTCGACGTGGACGAAATATCGCATGACCATCGGCGGCTCTTCGGATGACGGCGGCATCGGCGCACTGAACAGCCGTCGCGTCGTTGCCCTCAACCCCAACGAATGGGGCGGTGACCTTCAGGCATGGTACTTGCAAAACTATCCCGGAGTGGAATACGTCCCCCTGACGGCGCGCGACACCGGAGATTTAATGCGTCAATTACTGACGATGTTCCCATAACGGTATAAACTTCCGAAGTCATACGTCGCGAAGGATTCGGAAGTTTAATGGAATGAGTGATCAACCTCTCTCTCAAGCCAAAAAATTGATCCACAACGGGCGCAATGCTGATGCGCGCCGCGTGCTTCAACGCGCTTTGAAACTTGATCCCAATAACGCCCAGGCGAGGACATTGCTCGCGGAAATTTCATCGCCTCGCGCGCGGAAAGGTTATTTACAACGCGCCGCCCAACTCTCCCCGCGTCATCCGGCTGCCCCGGCGGAGGCCGCCGCGCTGGCGCTGCCCACGTCACCGTTGATCGCCACTTCACCGATCCTCTTCCGTGCCATTGTGTTGATCGCTTTGTTCATCTTAACTGTCGTGGCCGTGATGGGGTGGGGCCGTGATCGATTCTTCCCGACTCCTACGCCTGCGCCGCGTGCGGTTGCCAAAGGCGGCTCGTTGCTCAAAGCGACTCTCACCTATACCCCGACTAACACTCCGACGAATACGCCGACGATCACCCCGACCTTCACGCCAACTCATACCCCCACTTTTACTACAACGCCTATCCCAACCGATACGCCGACGATCCCCCCGACCTTCACGCCGAGTCTAACTTTTACGCCACGACCCACCAACACTCCGCGCCCGCCGACGAGAACCTCTGCGCCATTACCTACCCTCGCTCTGGGCGGCGGCGCAGACGGCGAGCGATGGATTGATGTGAATCTATCGAAGCAACAAGTGATCGCCTATCAAGGCGTGTCGGCGTTGGCGTCTTTCATCGTTTCGACTGGCACATGGCAGCACCCAACCGTGACAGGTAAGTACAATATCTATGTCAAATACGTTGCGGCAGACATGTGGGGGCCTGGCTATTACTTGCCTAAAGTTCCCTACGTCATGTATTTTTATCAAGGCTATGGTTTGCACGGCACGTATTGGCACAACAACTTCGGCACGCCGATGAGCCACGGCTGTGTGAATCTGCGAACCACCGACGCGGCATGGCTGTTTAACTTTGCCTCTGTGGGCACGTTGGTGAATGTGCATTACTGACCCCTGCGAAGCTGTGTATAATCAAACGCGAGGAGTATTTCAGAATGACGTTCAAATCTGTCGAAAAGAAAAAACGGAAATCCCTGCCTAAACTTATTGGACGATACATTGTCACCGATCCCGAAATTTGCCATGGCAAACCAACATTTCGCGGCACACGCATTTTGGTTGCCCATGTGTTGGAGACGGTTGCCGAAGGAATTGCGTGGGAAACAATTATTCAAGAGTGGCGCGGCAACGTTACGAAAGAAGCGATTGCCGAAGCAGTGCAGTTAGCGAGTAAGGCGTTTCTAGATCACTCGGCAGAATATACTGCTCCTGAATATGTGTTGAAGCGAGTGCCTGCGTGAACATTCTGGATGAAAACATCTTGGAGAGTCAGCGCAAACTTCTTCAGGAGTGGCGAGTTCATGTTCGGCAGATCGGTTACGATGTGGGGCGGAAGGGTTTGAAGGACGACGAGATCACATCTTTCCTGCTTGAACTTCGACGCGTGACGTTCTTTACCCTGGATGATGATTTTTTCGATCCAGATCTGTGCCATGCACGATACGACTGATATTTTTAGATGTGAGGAAACAAGAAGTCGCCCACTTCGTCCGCCGTTTTTTGCGACATCGTGAATTTGATGCTGCGGCGAAGCATATGGGTATAGTGGTTAGAGTTTCATCGGCAGGAATTACAGTATGGCGTCTTCATGCTGAAGACGAAGAGTCTTTTGAATGGAATAGCTGAAACTAACAACACTTCCCGAAGATTACAAACTTTCGGGAAGTGTTGCATATAATCTGATCCGTCCTCTCTCTCAAAAAACAACATGGCCCGATTCAAGAATAAAACTGTGTTAATCACCGGCGCCAGTCGCGGCATTGGCAAATCGTTGGCGCACGCTTTTGCCCGCGAAGGCGCGAACCTTGTCCTCACCGCGCGCACTCAAACCGATCTCGAAAAAGTTGCATCCGAGATTCGGCATCAACAAGGCGTCGGCGTTCTCCCCGTCGTGGGCGACGTATCCGACGAAGACCACGCGAAGGCGGCGGTTGAGATCGCGCTTAAAGAATTTAAGCAGATCCACGTGTTGATTAACAATGCAGCTATCAGTGGAATGCGCCCGATCTACGGATTGCAAAAAGCAAGTTGGGAAAAAACCATTGCGGTTAACCTCACCGGCACGTTTTTGTTCACCAAGTACGTTTGGAAGCCGATGAAGTCTCAAGGGGGAGGAGCGATCATCAATATCGCCTCAACCGGCGGGCAGAAAGGCTTTCCGTTTCTTGCGGCTTACTGCGCCAGCAAATGGGGGCAGATCGGATTTTCCAAGACGGCGGCTGAGGAGGGGAAGCCTGATAACATTCGTGTCAACGTCGTTGCGCCCGGCAAAGCGGATACTGACATCCGCGCCTCTATCAAGGAAGACAAGACGAAGATGCTCACCGCCAGCGATTGCGATAGCGTGTGTTTGTTCCTCGCCTCGGATGAGGCAAAGTGGATTACGGGAGAAGTAATCACTGTGGAGTGGTATGGGAAAATTGAATGACCTCCTTTGATCGCGCCGCCGACATCTACGATCAAACGCGCGGCTTCCCGCCCGGTATTGATCGACGCATTGCTCAGGCACTCACTGATTTCCTCAACCTAACCTCTCACGATCACATCCTTGAGATCGGTATTGGCACAGGGCGAATCGCGCAACCGTTGATCGAGATTCTTGGGAACGATCATCACGTTACGGGGATCGATCTCTCGCGCAACATGATGGATCGACTCCGCGTGAAATTTGATTCCGCGCGCCCGCCCGATCTGGTTCAAGGGGACGCCGCCTCTCTGCCTTTTGCCTCTCACTCCTTTCGGGTGATCATCACTGTTCACGTCTTGCATCTAATTCGCGAGCCGCAAAAGGTTATCACTGAAATGAACCGCGTCCGCAAAGGGGATGGGGTCCTTGTCGGCGGATGGAATGATCACAATCCTGATTCAGTAGCGGAACAAATCAATAAGAAATTTCGGGCGTTGGCTATGGCGCACGGAGTCTCGACGAAAAGGCAGGGGCTGGCGAATTATAGTGATCTGCTCAACTACCTGCCGACGGCATCCGCAACCGAGATCGTCGCCGCCGAGTGGATAGTTGAGCGCGCGCCGCGCTTCGCGCTTCAAGCCATTGCCGAGCGCCATTATTCGTCATCGTGGATTATCCCGGATGAAACCTTCCCCGTTGTCCTCGCCGAAATCAATGATTGGGCTTCTCGTGAATGGGATGACTTGGATCGCGCCGTGCCGGAAGCCCGGCGTTTCAAGTGGATGAAGATCGAGTTTTGACTTTAGAAGCCCGTTTTCTCGCAGAAAACGGGCTTCTCTTTTTATAGTCCTTTAGTCTTAAATTATTTTTACCGCTTGCAGTCAAGTGGGAAAACGTGATATAAATGTGGTATCTAGTGGGGCAAAGTGGGAGACGATGGTTTTGTGCGCCGAGAGCATTGCTCTCGGCGTTGCTACTTAAATGGATTGTAGAACGTATGTTTTTAGGTGAATATCAACACTCGATTGATGACAAAAGCCGTTTGACCATCCCCGCCAAGTTTCGTGAGGCGTTGGCGAAGGGCTGCGTGATCACGCGCGGGTTTGAGAAAAATTTGATCATCTACACCACCAAAGAATTCGGCGAGTTGATCAAACGATCTCATCAGATGAGCGCGACGGACCCCGAAAGCCGCGACCTCAAACGTTTTATTTTTGCGGGTGCGAGCGAAGCCACTCCCGATAAAAGTGGGCGCGTATTGATCCCGCCTGCGCTGCGGACACACGCGGCGTTAGAAAGTGAAGTGTATGTGATCGGCGTGGGACAGCACATTGAGGTATGGAGTAAGACTGGATGGGAAGAGCAATTAGCTAAGATGAGCGATCCCGAAACGAACTCGCGCCGATTTGCGGCGTTGAATCTTTCAACGGGCGTTTAAAACATCTGACAGGTCTCGCCATATTTAACATCTGCCAGAATTTAAATAGACCTGTCAGGTGTAGAGATGAAGACCATGCATGTCTCTGTTCTTTACAAAGAAGTTCTCCAAGGGCTTCAACCGAAGTCGGAGGGTCGTTATATTGATGGAACGGTGGGGGCAGGCGGACATGCTTTTGGAATTTTAGAATCGTCGTCGCCTCAAGGCAAGTTGCTCGGGCTGGATCGTGATCCAGCGGCGTTGAACGTGGCGCGAGAGCGATTGAAAGAATTTGGAGATCGCGTTCACTTGCGACAGGCGAGTTATGTCGAGATGGAAAAGGTTGCGCGCGAGATCGGGTGGGGCGAAGTAAACGGAATCGTTTTGGACTTGGGATTGTCGTCGCTTCAATTAGAAGATGCAACGCGCGGTTTCGCTTTCAAACACGAGGGACCCTTGGACATGCGATTCGATCCGGCGACCCCAATCACCGCGGCTGATTTGGTGAACGGCGGCGACCCCGACGAATTGGCGGACATCCTTTTTAAATTCGGCGAGGAGCACGCCGCGCGGCGGATCGTCAAAGCGATCATCAAAGCGCGACCGATTAACACGACCCAACAGCTCGCGGCTGTGGTCGCCGCCACTGTGGGCGGCAAGCGCGGGGATATTCATCCGGCGACGCGAACGTTTCAGGCGTTACGCATCGCGGTCAACGGTGAATTGGAATCTGTGGAAAAAGCTTTGCCAATGGCGGTAAGGTTGTTAGCGGTTGGCGGCAGAGTAGCGGTGATCAGTTTTCATTCACTCGAAGATCGCTTGGCGAAAAATTTTTTTCACCGCGAAGCGCGCGATTGTGTTTGCCCGCCCGAGCAGTTGGTGTGCGTGTGCGGACACAAAGCAAGCGTGAAGGAGATCACTCGCAAACCGATTACGCCGCGAGAGAGTGAAGTGAAAAACAACCCGCGCAGCCGTAGTGCGAAACTACGACTTGTAGAGAAAATTTCGCTGGCATAGACCTTGCAGTTAGTATGTATATGCAAAACATGATCTCGATCCGTTCTCGTTACGACGACGTCACTCGCGCCTTTCGGCAAGCGCCCTGGCGCGTGCAAACTCAGATCATTGCCACCTTTGCCGCAGTCGCTGTCGTCATTGTGGCGTTAGGTGGCATGTATCTTGCAGAAGCATCACGCACGGCGACTGCTGGACGTGATGTGCAGTCGCTTCAGATTCAAAAAGCCGAGTTGGAAATGTCCATCAACCGTCTCAACGCTTCTATCGCGCAGATGAAATCTGTTTCGCGTTTAGAGACTCGTGTGCGCGAGTTGGGCTTTGTCCCGGCGCAGTCAACTCAAGTGGAGTTTATCATCGTAGACGGTTATCGCAAGGGGCAAGTGCAGACGGCGACGTCTAGTGCGTCTGTGCCTGACGAAACGCCGGATTATAACGAGACGCTAGGCACGTGGTTAGCGCGCACGTTATCTACCATGATCGGGTTGGGTGGGTGAGATGGTTGATTCGGTTCGTGGTCGCTTGCGATTCATTCTGGGCTTGTTTGCCGTGCTTACCGGCTTGATCCTCATTCGCTTGGTGAGCTTGCAGTTTGGCAGCTCGGTTGCCTTCTTTGAAACCCAACGCGATCTCGCCTCGAGCTATCGCGTGCAGATCACTGCGCCGCGCGGAAAAATTTTTGATCGCGACGGCGAGTTGTTGGCGGCGAATGACGTGCAGTATGCCATCGGCATCTCGCCGGATTTTGTGACCGATCCCGAAAGCGTCGCCAAGATTCTTTCACAAACCCTCAGCCGCCCTTACCCTGAACTCTATGCTATGACGCAACAAAAAGGGGAGAACGGACAACCCTCGAAGTATGTCTTAGTGCAGCGTCCGGTGTCGGCAGAGATCGGTGAGAAGTTAATCGCCATGCAAAAAGATTTGCTGGGCCCCAATCTGGCGGGCGTGGTGGTCGAGCCGATGCAGCGCCGCGTGTATCCGGGCGGGACGATGGCGGCGCATACGCTCGGTTTTGTCGGCTACGACAGCAAAGGCTATTTTGGGGTCGAGGAATTTTATAACGATGTGTTGACCGGACGCACGGTCACCGGCATTAAACAGGTGGTGCCATTTGACGTGGCGCTTAATCCGAATCCGGCTCAAGGTTCAGATTTGTATTTAACTCTGGATCGTGAGATTCAAGCGTTGACCGAGCAAGTGTTGGCTGACTCTGCCAAGAAGTACGGCGCGGAGAGCGGGACGATCATTGTGATGGAGCCAAAGACCGGGCGCATTTTGGCAATGGCGGTGTTCCCTTCGTTTGATCCCAATAAATTCGTGGAACAAAACATCAAACCGAATCCAGCGGTGAGCGCGCAATTCGAGCCGGGATCGGGTTTCAAGATCATCACGATGGCTTCGGCATTACAGTCGGGCGTGGTCACGCCGGAGTCGAAATACGTGGACACGGGTTACATTGAAGTCGGCGGGGTGATGATCCGAAATTGGAATCGTGCCGCGTGGGGTCCGCAGGATATGACCGGCGTTTTACAGCATTCGCTGAATGTTGGCTCGGCGATGTTAGCCGTTAAAATGGGTCCGCAAAAATATTACAACTATCTCTCGGCGTTTGGCATTGGGCAGCCGACGAACATTGATCTGAGCGGTGAAGCGACAGGGCGAGTTAAACGTCCGGGAGATCGCGATTGGTACGAATCGGATTTGGGAACGAATGCCTTCGGGCAGGGGGTGGCGACAACCCCTATTCAGCTTTTGGTGGCCGCTTCCGCCGTCGCCAATCAAGGGGCGATGATGCAGCCGCATCTTTTAGAAAAAGTTGTGGATGGCAATTCGGTTCACAGCACGCGACCACAAGTGTTGGGTCGCCCCATCTCGCCGGATGTGGCGAGTATGCTTTCTAACATGTTGCAGACGAGTGTAGAACGCGAAACGGCAAGTGTGTTGGTAAAAGGATACAAGATCGCTGGCAAGACCGGCACGGCGCAGATTCCGATTCCGGGTGGATACGATAAAGACAAGACGATTGCCACGTTCATCGGTTGGGGGCCGGTGGACGATCCGCAATTCATTGTGTTAGTGAAGTTGGATAAACCCAGCACTTCAATTTGGGGAAGTGAAACTGCCGCGCCGACCTTTGGCGAATTGGCAAGGCGGCTGGTAGTGTTGATGAAGATTCCGCCGGACAACGTGCGGCGATCTTTGAATCAAGGGAATTAGCCGATGGCGGATAGCGAATAGCCGACAGCGTTTTCCATCAGCGATTTGCTATTTGCTATTAGCCAATAGATGTTGACCTTATCTCACGTCATCGAATCTCTGACTGGGATGCCGTTTGCCGGTGGTCAGCAAGTGATCACCGACGTGGTGATCGATTCGCGATTGGTAATACCGGGATCGTTGTTCGTCGCCATCCCCGGTGAACGAACCGACGGGCATCTTTATGTCGAGGCAGCATTTGCCAAAGGCGCGGTGGCGGCGTTCATTCAACAAGATGTCTCGGACTTTTACACACTTGATCTGCGGAAGCCGATCACTTTCGAGATGGCGAGCGGATTTAAAATCCCGGTCTGCCTGCGCGTCGCGGACACCGTCTCGGCGTTACAAGCCGCCGCCAAATTTTGGCGATCACGGTTGAACGTCAGGGTTGTCGGCGTCACTGGCAGTGTGGGCAAGACGACGACGAAAGAGATCATCGCCGCAGTGTTGAGTTCGCGGTTTCGCACTTTAAAAAGCAAAGGAAATTTCAACAACGAGATCGGTTTACCGATCTCACTGTTGCAGGCGACGGAATCTCACGAGCGCGCGGTGTTGGAGATGGGCTTTTATCAAATCGGCGAGATCGCTTTGTTGTGTGACATTGCCAAGCCACACGTTGGCGTCATCAACAATGTGTATGCAGTTCACTTACAGCGCGCGGGCAGCATCGAAAACATTGCGCAGGGCAAAGGCGAATTGGTTGAGTCGCTGCCGCAGGATGGAGTGGCGATACTCAACAAAGATGAATCATTAGTGATGGACATGAGCCGCCGCGCGAAATGCCGCATTGTCACTTACGGGCTTGATCCGCAAGCGGATGTGTGGGCTTCGGATGTGATCGGGTTGGGGTTGGACGGGATTCGTTTTCAATTGCATTACGCCAAAGCGCGCGAAACTCTTCACGTCCGTTTCCCGATGTTGGGGCGGCACTCAGTGCATACCGCCTTGCGTGCGGTTGCCGTTGGTTTGGTGGAAGGCTTGACGTGGCAGGAGATCATCGGCGGGTTGCAAGGCATGGAAGCTCAATCTCAATTGCGGCTCTATGCTGTAACGGGACCCGGCAGAAGTTTGATCGTGGATGACTCGTATAACGCTTCACCCGAATCCATGATCGCCGCGCTTAATTTGTTGGACGATATGGACGCGCGGCGGCGCGTGGCGGTGTTGGGCGACATGTTGGAACTCGGCGAATATGAGGAACAGGGTCATCGCATGGTGGGCAAGCGCGCGGCAGACGTGGTGGACAAATTGATCACCATCGGCAAACGCGCTGAGATCATCGCTGAAGAAGCGCAGTTGTGTGGTCTCTCCGCCAAACATATTATCCGAATGACAGATCGTGAATCGGCGCAAACGTATTTGCGAGAAAACTTAAGCGAGGGTGACGTGGTGTTGGTAAAAGGGTCGCATGGCATGAGATTAGATCGCATGGTGAGCGCGTTGGAGATCAGCGGATGAAAGAAGTAACCTTCGCCCTCTCGCTCGGCATGATCACGTTTTTATTAGTGGTCATTTGGGGCGGACCGTTCATCATTCTGCTCAAAAGATTCGGGATCGGCAAGCAGATTCGCGTAGATGGACCGCAGACGCACTTTACCAAAATGGGAACGCCGACAATGGGCGGCTTGCTCTTTATCATTCCGGTGTTGGGCATCAACCTCATGCTTAATCTTGCCAACATCATCAGACCGTTGTCTGGGCGCTCAATCCTTTTGCCGATGGCGGTGATGGCGGCGTTCTGTCTGCTGGGTATGTTGGATGATTGGGAAGGGCTGCGCGGTTCGCGCGCCAAGTTTGGCGAAGGGTTGTCAGAACGTTACAAATTTATTTTTCAGACGGTGCTAGCGTTAGGAGCGTCCTTAGTTTTGTATTTTGGTTTGGACGCGCACAGTTTGGCGTTGCCGGGTAACCCGATCAAATTTGATCTCGGCTGGCTTTATATTCCAATCGCCACATTCATTATTCTCAGTACCGTGAACGCGGTGAACTTCACCGACGGCTTGGATGGATTAGCCGGATTGATCTCGGCGACGGCGTTTGCAGCCTACGGCGTGATCGCTGTGCTGCAAGGGCAATTTTTTGTGGCGCGATTTTGTTATGTGATCGTCGGGGCGTTGTTCGCCTTCCTTTGGTACAACGTTCACCCGGCGCAGCTTTTTATGGGGGATACCGGCTCGATGGCGTTAGGCGGCGCGTTGGCGGTGGTGGCGTTGATGACCGGGCAGTGGCTGTTGTTGCCGATGATCGCCATTATTCCGGTGGCGATCATTCTATCGGTTGTTTTGCAGCGCGGGTATTACAAGTGGTCCGGCGGCAAACGTATTTTCAAAATGGCGCCGCTTCATCATCATTTTGAATTAGTAGGTTGGAGTGAAACTCAAATCGTGCAGCGCTTTTGGCTGGTTGGCTTGTTGGGCGCGATGGTGGGGGTTGGGCTGGCGATGTTGTAAATAGTAATTGGTAATTAGTAATTACCAATTACAAATTATCAATGGATTGGAATTCAAAGCGTGTCGTAATTCTGGGTGCGGCGCGGCAGGGCACAGCCCTTGCAAGATACTTGACGGGGCAGGGCGCGCGAGTGGTGTTGAGCGACTCGCAGCCCGCAGAGAAATTGAAAGACGCGCTCGAAAGTTTACGCGATTTAAAAATTGAATATGCCTTAGGCGGTCACCCTAATTCACTGCTTGATAACGCCGACGTGGTTTGTTTATCTGGCGGTGTGCCAATTGATCTGCCGATCTTGCTTGAAGCGACAAGACGGAATATCTCTATCTCCAACGACTCGCAAATTTTTTTCGAGATCGTCCCGTGCAAGACGATTGGCATCACCGGCTCTGCTGGGAAGACAACGACGACAACGCTGACTGCGTTGATTGCCGAAAGAGCCATCAGCCATCAGCCATCAGCCATTCGCCACGTTTGGTTGGGTGGCAACATCGGCAACCCCTTGATCGCTGAAGTGGATCGAATGGGGAAAGATGATCTGGCGGTGGTGGAGCTTTCGAGCTTCCAACTTGAACAGATGACGATTTCGCCGAACATCAGCGCGGTGTTGAACCTCACGCCGAATCATCTGGATCGGCATGGCACGATGGAAGCGTATATCGCCGCCAAGAGTCACATCGTCGCCTATCAAAAGAAGAACGATGTGGCGGTGTTGGGTTGGGATGATGAGAATGCGCGCAATTTGGAAAAGGTTGTGCGCGGAAAACTGTGGTGGTTCAGCCACACGCACGCCGAAAATTTTGGAACGCACACCCGCGACGGAAAAATTTTTCTGCGCGACGGCGAGCGCGAGCAAGTGGTGTGCGACGTAAGTGAGATTCGCTTGCGTGGTGCACACAACGTTTTGAACGTATTAGCGGCATGCGCCCTGACTGGCGCGGCGGGGATTAAGCCCGAGGCAATGCGCGAAGCGATCCAAAATTTTAATGGCGTGGCACATCGTCTGGAGTTTGTGCGTGAAGTGCGCGGCGCAAAATGGTACAACGACTCCATCGCCACCGCACCCGAAAGAGTGATCGCCGAAGTTCACTCGTTTGACGAACCGCTCATCGTTTTGTTGGGCGGGCGCGACAAAAAATTGCCGTGGGGTGATTTGTTGAGGTTGTTGCGTGATCGAAATGCGAAAGTATTTGTCTTCGGCGAGGCGGGGAAGTTGATTGCGAACTACGCCGCGCAAGAAAATTTGCAGGTGACGCTGTGCAGCAAAATGGCAGACGCCATCGCCGAAGCCGCCCGCATCACCCAAAGCGGCGACGTGGTTCTTCTTTCTCCGGGCTGCACCAGTTTTGATGAATTCAAAGATTTTGAAGAACGAGGGAAAGTTTTTAGAGAGATTGTGAATCAATTGTAGTTAGTAGCTGGCGAAAGTTTCCAATAACTAACCACCAATAACTAGCAACTAATAATGACAACATTCATCCCAACCTCAGCCGCTCCACCCATCCCCGCCCGCAAGAAATCGGGACCCCTCAATATGGATTGGGGCTTGCTGTTGATCGTCGCCGTATTGATCGCCTTTGGATTGATCATGGTGTACTCCACGACCTTCGATTGGTCGTACCGTCAATACGACTCACCGACGACGATCTTCTTTAAACAGGTGACGTGGCTGGCGATTGGTGTGGTGGCGATGTTGATCATCGCGCGGTTCGACTATCACATCTGGATCAGGTTGGCAGTGCCGCTGTTGGGCGTCACGGTAGTGGCGTTGATCGTTGTGTTGATTTTTGGGTCGCAGGTCTTTGGCGCACAGCGCGGTTTGTTTCAAGGTTCCTATCAACCTTCTGAGCTAGCCAAGCTGGTCACTATCATTTATCTGGCGGTTTGGCTGACGTCGAAAGGCGAGAAGATCAACGACATCAGTTACGGGCTTGTGCCATTCGGCGTCATGGTCGGTTTCCTCGCCGGTTTGGTTTTGCGCCAACCCGACATCAGCGCGGCGTTGACGATTATCGCGGTCGGTGCGGCGATGTTTTTCCTCGCAGGCGCAGACGTTTTGCAAATTTCTCTGGCGAGTGTCACCGGCGGCGCGATTGGTTACGTTATCGTCATCACTTCTACCACAGCCCGCGCGCGTCTCTCGACGTGGCTTGCCGGTTTGACCAACATCACCGAAACGTCGTGGCACGTTCAACAAGCCGTCATCGCTTTTATCAACGGCGGATTCTTTGGGCGCGGCTTAGGCGAAAGCAGACAAAAATTTCAGGCGCTGCCCACGCCGCATACCGACAGCGTCTTTGCCGTCGTCGGCGAAG
>Ga0172369_10006629_pt1 | contig 13723 bp, 11 predicted proteins | sample LakKiv25m_FD_114539 | JGI IMG/M metagenome (GOLD analysis project Ga0172369, IMG submission 114539) | Freshwater microbial communities from Kabuno Bay, South-Kivu, Congo - kab_022012_11.25m | ecosystem: Environmental > Aquatic > Freshwater > Lake | place: Democratic Republic of the Congo... | reverse complement strand
CGTGGCGCGTTTTGGATAACCATAAGGAGTTTTGTTGGTCAATGACTGAATTTCCACCAAAAAAGGCCTTGAACCTTCCATTATCACGCTCACGACAGATCCCGGAGACTTTTGTCTTGTTTCGCCCAAAAACAATTCAGAAGGATTTTTAACTTCCAATAGCCCTTTCTCTGACATTGAAAAAACCCCAACTCTGTCAGTTGGGCCAAATCTATTTTTAACGCTCCTCAAAAGCCTGTATTGATGAGTTTTATCGCCTTCCAAATACAAAACAGTATCAACCATGTGCGCCAGAGTCTGAGGACCGGCAAAAGATCCGTCTTTTGTTATATGCCCTATTATCAAAAAAGGCACATTCGTACTCTTGGCGGATTCAAGAAGCTTGGCGCAAGAAGATTTTATTGAAGAGGCGGACCCGTAAACAAATTCAGACGACGAGTCGTTGAGAGTTTGAATTGAATCAACAACGCACAAAACCGGTTTTTCGCGAGAAACAGCTGATACCAATTCCGACACGTTCGCGTTTTGTATGAATTTTATATTTTGAGTAGGAATTTTAAGACGATCCATTCTCATTCCTATTTGAGACGGAGACTCCTCTCCCGCGAAATACAAAATCGCGCCACCTGACAAAGACGCTCCAATTATTTGTGAAACCAGCGTTGACTTGCCTATGCCAGGATCTCCGGCTATCAAAGTAAGTGACCCCAAAACCAAACCGCCTCCCAAGACTGACTCAACTTCCGCAATTCCAATTTTAAAACGATCAGTCTTGTTGGATTGATTTATTGTTTCAATTTTGGCATTTTGTGAAGATTGCAAATCCTGATTTTTTATAGTGCCCCACTTGCCACATTCATCGCACTGACCTTGCCACTTGGAATATTGAGAATCGCAATAAGAACAAGCGTACATAGTTTTCCCTTTCGGATTAATCAATTCTTGGCTCAAGGCAAGCTACAACCCCTTCAAAGCCTCCAAAACGGCTTGTTCTATTCTGGAAAAAGAAGATACTCCAACCAAGGCCACGTCTCCTATTATTATTGTCGGAGTTGAGTCAACCCCCAGAGCCAAACCCTCCTCAAAATCTCTTTCTAACGCGTATTGAATTTTATCATCTCTAAGGCATAAGTCAAAATCTTGAGCATTGAGCTTTGGCGCGGATTTTTTGTTAAAAAGATAATCATGATATTCCCAAAATTTCCCCTGCTCCCCGGCGCATCTAGCCTCTTTGGCAAGATTAATGGAATCCTCTGAAACTACCATAAAATCTTTCCAAACCAGAGACACTTCGTTTTTATATTTTTCAGCGATTTTATAAAGAATTTCATTCATCTGAGCGCAAAACTCACAATTAAAATCACCATATTCATAAATGAAAAGCTTGGAATCGCGAGATCCGAAAACAGGACTTTCGTCATAAAGAACAGGTCTTGAGATATTTGAAAAATCAAATTTTGGTTTGTTCTCGGTTTTTTTAAAAACAATATCAGAGGCAAAAAAAACCATTATAATAATTCCGACTACCAAAATCAAAATTGGAAACTTGTTTTTATCCATAATTAAAGATTATCTCAAATTTATAGAATAAATATATCCATTGACTCTATCCGTAAAATAAAGCAACTTTCCGTCTTCGGAAACAGAGACGCTTTCTATTGTGAAAGATTGGTTTGAACCGCTCTCGGGCAAAGCTAAAACAGAAGAAATGTTGTTTTTAAGATCAACCTTGTAAATCGCGTCGCTTGTATGGCTCGCTCGCTCTCGGAATATGCCGGAGCCTTCTTCAAGAGAATAAGGGACAGCGCAATAAACCGTGTCTTCGTTTTCAAAAACGCACTTATCAGGCCATGTTGAAATATTCAAAGATCTGTTGCCAAGCCCTATGTTGTCGCCTTCGGCTCCTGCTATATGCAAAACGGGATTATAACCGCTACCACTGTTAAAAACGCTGTATAAAATTTGTTTTCCTTTTGGAGACCATTTTCCCTGGAAACCAAGCCCGTTCGTTTGCAAAGAAAGATAGTTTTCGCCGTTTAAACCTATAAAAAACACTTCCTCGCCCAAAGCCGATGTTGGTTTTCTGAAAGTCGCCACAACCGAACCTGTTGGTGACCAATCAACTTTCACGTTTTTTGATTCATCCGCGATTTCTTGCACAGCCACCTGCCCTTGTCCGTCCGGAGAAGAAACTATTATCCACCTGTCATCCGGGGATTCACCAATGTATTCGTAAGCCAAAAAAGAATCGTCGTTTGAAAAAGAAAACTCTCTCGCCTCTTTTGGAAGAGTCGCTCTTTTGCCTGTTTTAAAATCATAATAAATATTTGACCCGTCAGGAAATTCCAAAACAGCGGATTTTCCGTTCCTTGACCAATAAGTATTGCTTACGTTCCAAAACTTTTCCGAAGAAAGCTCGCTTATCAAGCCGCCTTTCCCTATTGAATAAAATTTACCATCAGATGAATTATAATAATTGTAATCTCCGCCGTCCGCCAAATAAGCGAAATCTGATCTTGAATTTGTGACAGCTTTTGCTGATGTTCTTCCGCCGGACGCCACCAAAGAAGCGTTATCAAAATAAGAAGAAGCGTCTTCTTCCGGCTTGAGAGCCAAAGCGCCTTGTTCAACTATATTGCCACCGGTTCCTTCTTTTGTTTTTGGAAGCCCGACTTGTTGCTCTTGTTTTGAAATTCCCGGGAAATAAGAATCGCCTTGCGATCTGAAAAAGAAAAACCAAATAGCCCACGCGAAAACAAACACCAAAAAAACAAATCCGATTATTTTAAGAATTAATTTTAATCTTTCTGACATATTAAATTTGTCTTGCCATTTTATTAATTATTGAGTATTCCAGCTTGGTGTTATATTTATATTGCACTCTAGAACTCCATCTATATCAGAAACCTGGAACAATCTTTCTTTATCTATTAAATTAAAATTAACTTTATCAAAATCACCAAAAGGCTTTGGAAGACACCCTCCAGCCTGAGGATCTTTTCCAAGAGCAAAATCATCATCAATAGTTGGTAAAATCCAATCCCAACCGCCTTTATTGTCATTAATTTCAGCTTTTAAAACAAATCCTTTAAATTCTCCCAAAGAACCACAGCTATCTTCGGCTGCTTTTGAATATGAGCCTTTTTGTTTTGTCCATATTCCATCTATCTCTTCTTGAGAAGAATAAACCGACACATTATTTGCACCTCCTTCATAAGACAAATTATATATCCATGGAATTTTATAATCACGCAATTTTGACACAGGTACCATTTGATTAGGGACTGCCTTTTTTGTTCCATCATTGCAAACGGAAAATAAAGAAATCTTATCCAAGTAAGTATTGCTTAAAGAAGGCCAAGATATGCTTCCGTAAATTGCCACATCTTGACATTGACCAAGAAGACAAGTTTGATTTTGATCGCAATATCCTCCTTTACAAAAATCATCAGACTCTGATCTTGCTTTTTCCGGAGTTCGTCCGTCTAAACCTTTTTCCAAAACATAATATTTATATCCACAATATGCTTTATCCCTTGTTGTCGCTTGAGTAGCTCCGCCTCCTATCACAGGCAATTTCCCAAAACTGATGCCCAATTCTCTTTCTTTTTCCAATAATCTTGCGCTGTTCTGACAAGTCTCTCCCATTTCAAAGTCAATTCCCTGAACAGAATCTATCTCCGGCAAAGTCATGCTCACGAGTCGCGGAGATATTGAATTAAGAACAACATAAGAAACAAGCGCCAAAATAAGCCCGATTGAGGCCGAAAATATCTTATTTTTCGCTGCTCCTATTTTATCCGATGAGCCTCCGGAAAATATCCACTGATACCCGGCTATTATCATCATTACAACCGCAAATAGCGCCCCAACTCCTATCAAAAGTTTGTAAACTCCCATTATGTAATCCTTTAAATCACACACAGTTGGAGATCCGTTCTCGTCCACGCAACCCATAGCAACAAAAGGTAAAGGAACTTGCAGTTTTACATTTATATTTTTAGCGGCGTTTCCCGATGATTCTGCAGAAGATTTTGTTGTTTGTATATTTGGACATTCGGAAACCTCAGTTCCAAAATAAGGATCAGCCGCGCAACCACTAGCCATTTCAACGCATTGCGTTGCTCCTGATTCATCATTGTATTGACAATACGAACCAGCGTGAACATAGACCGCGTTTGAAAAAGAAATCGCGATAAAGAATAAAAATATTATGGCAAAATGAATTTTAAATGAATTTTTCATAATTTATTATAAACCGTAAATCATAAATTTTAACGGATTTTGAATCACTTCGTAAAAAACAGCAAAAAACACGAACAATACAGTGAGTATTGATAAAATAACGCCCCATCCTATAAAAAACATTATCCTGTCAAAAGAATCAAATGGATATTTCTTGTTTATTTTGCTGTAAATGAACTCAATATTTATTGTAAGGAAAAGCGTCCCCAAAGAAACAAACACATCTCCCAAGCTTGTGCCCACAAGCGCGAACATTTTAATCGCCCTTATCACGACTTTTATTTTTCTATATTTGGCGATTATGCCGTCGCCTTTTGTGTTTATTTTTTTCTCCGTGATACCGCCGTCTTTTGCTTGTTTTTTCTCAATCCCTGCTTTTTCAAAAATCTCTCTTCTTTTTTCTCTCATTTTTGACATTCTCTGATAAACAGCGCCCTGATCCTCGTCTTTAACATCGTCTCCTTGATTTAAAAATTCAGACCTGTCTTCTTGTTCTCCATAATCTTTATCTTGAGAAGGCTCTGAGTATTCGCCGGCGGTCTCACCTTCTTTTGCGCCGGCCAAAACCGAAGATCTTGAAAAAAGCCGCTCGTTGTAAAGTTTTTTTTTAATATCTTCCTCCGAGCCTTCCGGAGAATCAAAATCATTGTTTGTTATTTTTTCTCTCCCCATATCAAATTATCCACTCTCCACTCTCCGGAAGAATTTTTTATAAGCGTGACATTCGCGTCCTGCTCATATTTATCATGCTCTTTGTTTAAAACCTCATTCCTCAAAAGAGTAAAAGCAAAAACAGCTCTTCCGCTCTCAATTGAAAAATCTTGCGTTGAAGAAACGATTATATCGCTCTCAATTGAAAAATATCCATCTCTTTTAGGAGCGTTATTTTTGTAATCTTCCATCTTAGAATTCATTTGAGAACTCATAAAACCCTTCAAATCGTCTATATAAGAAAAACCAGAATCCGAAGAATAAGTCCCGATTCTTTCTATAAAAAATTCCGCCAAATCTTGAGCCTTTTGCTCCTGCTCCGATTTTGAAGAAGAAAAAGGATTTATTTTTTCAAATTCCTCAATATTGGATGAATCAAAAACCTTACCCTCGGGCAAGTCGTCATCTTTTTCCGGCAAAATAACTTCAATTTTTTGTTCTTTGCCGGCCTCTTCTTTTTTGCCAGCCTTGAAATCAAAAATATCAAAAACCAGAGAAACGATTATTGTAAAAGCTAAAAAAGCCGAAATTATTATGATTATTGCTTTTGTTCTTTGCGACATATTTATCAAATTAAATAATTAAACTATCGCGCCGCGCGCTCTCTGGCGAATTCTTTTTTCTCCTGCTCTATTTCCAAAAGTTGACGAGGATCGGATGTTATTATTTGATCTTCCGCGTAAGAAGCGACGACTTTGATGGCGGCGTGTTTGTTGCCGGCAAAGAAAATCCCTTCTCCCACCGTCCCTTCCAAAAGAAGATATTTCTCCCCTTCTGTAAGCAAAAAAGTTTTGACTATATTGTCTATCGCGGCCGGAGATTGTTTGAGCAAAATTTGCAAAGAAGAGTTGGTGACTATGGCTTGGCCGTATTGGTTGCCCAAAAAATCATTAACATCCTGAGTTATTGTTGTCACGCCGAGATAATACTTGCGCGCTCTTTTTACCAAAGCGAAAATGAATTTGGCGCTGTCCGCGTGTTGCATAAGCCACCACGCTTCGTCTATAACCAAAATTCTCTTTTTTAAAGAAGATCTTACTATATTCCAAATATAATTCACGATAGTGTAAACAGCTATGGGCCTTAATTCGTCTTCCAAATCTCGGACCGAAAAAACAACAAGCTGATTGGAAACATCAACATTGGTCGGATTGTTTATAAGGCCGGAAAAAGTCCCTTCAGTGTATTTTTTAAGCCTTTCGGACAAAGACGCGCCTCCTTGCATTCCTTCCAAAATCTGCTGGAAATCCTGCATTATAGGCGGCTCTATAGAGCTCAAATCAGAAGACGGTGTTATATCCGCTTTGGCGTATGTCTCCAAAAGAGCTCTGTCTATTATTGAGTCCTCTTCGTTGGTGAGTTCGCCAAGCATTATTCTTACAAGCCCTTTCAAAGTTATCACAGCGCTTCTTAATATATCTCCGGCTCCTTCTTGGTCGCCTATGGCGCGAGGCAAATCAAAAGGATTGACTTTTGATTCCGAATTCAAAGAAATGTTTATGTATGTTCCTCCGACAGCCTCGGCAAGATGCTCATATTCCCTTTCAGGATCTATTATTATGACATCGCTTCCCATCATAAGGCTTCTTAAAACCTCAAGCTTGACAGTGTAGCTTTTGCCGGCTCCGGATGTGGCGAAAACAACCGCGTTGGCGTTTTGCAAAGAAAATCTATCAAACAAAATAAGAGAATTGTTGTGCCTGTTTATTCCGTAAAGTATGCCGGAATCCGAAGTCAAATCCGAAGAAACAAAAGGAAAAGAAGACGCGGCAGGAGAAGAATTCAAATTCACGCTTATACCAAGCTCGTCGTTGGCAAGAGGCAAGGTTGAATTAAATCCTTGCTCCATTCTCCACAAAGATCTCCTTGACATAACAAGCTTCCCGCCGAACGTAAGTTCAACTTGCTCGGTAAGCCTGTCAAGCTCTTTTTTATCCTGCGCGTATAATGTCACATAAAGCGCGTATTGGAAAAAATGCTCAGTTCCTTGAGTTAAATCGTCTCTTAATTGCTCTATGTCTCTTAGAGCGGTTTCTCTCAAGGGATCTCTTGGCGCGCCCTTTTCTGAGTCTTCCGTAAGTTGCGCTTGAAGATTGCCGACTTTCTTTTTAAGTTGATTCAAAATAACAGCGCTTGAAACAGGATAAAAATACATCCCAACATCCATTGTTGCGGGCAAATTTATAATCGGCGAAAACCATCCAACATTTATGTATCTCGGATATTCGGACACAAAAACCGTCCTGACATGCATATTATTAAGCTCAAGATGATCAGCTTGTATCCTCATGGAAGCAGGCGCTATTATGTCGCGCAAAGCGACCTCTCCTTGCTCCAAAATTTTCTCTGATTCAATCATCTCGGACGCGACAACGCTCGCCCCAACAGAGACGCTTTGCGCGGTTTGAGCGGAAGATTCTTTGTTTTTATTTTTTAAATTAAACATGTTATTCGTTAAAATTCATTTTATCTTCACCGGGAAGCTTTTGCAACTGAGAAAGATCTATATTGTAAGAAGAATAATAAAGCTCAACCAAGGAGTGCGTTTCCAAGGGAATTGCCGTTATCCCTATGCTGGACAAAGAATCCGCGACTTTATTGACCCTTGTTTCAAGTTTTTCTTTGTACTGATTGAAAATATTTTTTGAAAGCAAAATTGTTTTCATTGGATTAAAAACATAGCCTATCTGCTCCATAAATCCCTTTCTTATGTCGCCTTTCGGGCTGTAAGGAACCACTATGTAAAATTTCTTGCCCATTATATTGCCAAGAGAAACAAGCTCTGATATGAATTTTTTATATTCAAAAATTTGAGTTTTAAGAAGCTCGTTCGTCTGCTCTTTTTCTTTGACGCTCAATTCGCTTAAATATTTGTCAATATTTAATTTTCTTGATTGGATTATTATCTGCAAAGGAAAATCTATTGAATTCAAAAAAGACAAATATCCTTGTATTATGGCCTCTTGCTCGTCTTCGCTTTTTAACGCGAAGTTTATGGAAGACGCCATTAGCACCTTTCTTATTGATCCATCTTTCATTATCACAACCCCGTCTCTTATCTCCGCTATGTCAAGATATTTTTGAGTTGACGCTGAAATGTTGTTTTTCGCCAGTTTGCTTTTAGGCATAATTATTAAATATTATGGAAGAGTGTTATAGTTATAAATTTTTTAATTTCATATATAACTAAAGAAAGACGCAAGATACAAGAGACAAGATACAAATTAAAAAATATTTATGAAAGCTTTTTTATTATAGATGAAAATATGTTAATTAATTCTTGGGCTTCCTGAAAAAGATTATTCATTCTGTGGGCAATACTATCATTTGCTTCAGCAATCAATTTAAGATGATGAATTGTTTCTTTTGCTTCTTTTCTACATATCTTTATACGATTTATCATATCTTTTTTTCCAAGAGCATCATTTGCTTCTCTATAATTTGCTCCAACAGAGTCAGAGGATCCTATTACTTGTTTAATAAGACGCTCATTTATCGCATTATTTGGTATTGCTTTGCAAAGACGTATAACCCTTTTTCCAAATTCAGTTGTTCTATCCTCTAAATCATATATTTTTGAATTTTGAATTTGTATCTTGTCTGTATCTTGCATCTTGTTTCTTGTATCTTTATTTTATCACACCTTGTTGATCTTTTCTTTTTTAAAAATTTCCTCAGGCCTGTATCTTCCGCCGGTATCAACCAAAAGCGAAAGCGAAGAAAGCTCTTGCGACTTAGGAATTTGTTTTGGCGGAACATACCCCCTATTATCGTCTTGCGAAGACGTCTGTTTTTGTTTTGAAATTGACGAAGAAGGTATTTTATTCCAAGCCCTCACCTGATCCGACATTATTGATTTGAAAACCGAAGCCAAAAACATATGAAACGATTGGCCGTTAACCTTTACGAACCCGACAAGTATGTAAACTCCGACTATCAAAATCGCTTCTATCAAAAACAATCCGAAATCAGCGAATTTATAAGATAAAAATATAAAAAACGCCGCGACCGTGCCCATTATAAATTGCCTTGTGGTTATTGGTCCGATTATTTTATCTTCCACGTCTATGAATTGTGGCACAACGAATTTTTGCATTTTATTTAAGTTTTAAATTCAAATCCGAAACAGCGAAAAACTCTTCTTCGGTCATCTTGCTTTTATTAATCTCGCTGTCCATCAAGGCGTCCGAGAGTTTTTTTCCGCTAAAAAGCGATCCCTCTCCTATTGCCAAATATTGTTTGTAAAGAGGACTTTGATGAAAATTCCTTATTCCGGAAATCTTTTGCGCCAAAGAATTTTTTTCAAGCACGGAAAATTTGGAAATTATTTTCGCGCTTGCCTGAGCAACGTCTCCCATTGATCTGAAGTCGTCTATGGTCAAAGTTGAAAACTCGTCAGCCAAGCCAAACGACTTTATGCCCGGTCTTTGAGGCGAACCTGTATTTTGATTTGAAAATTTTACATCCTCAAGGCGCACTTTGCCCTCCGGAGCTTGGGTCTGTCTTTGCGCGAAAAATTGCTTTGGAGGTTGATCTTCGCTCTTTTCGTCTTCTTGCTCTTTGTTTTGAGATACGCTTGGGAAAGAATTGTTTCTTACCGGAACCGCCAAAGATTCAAAATCTTGTTCTTTTTTGTTTCCATTATTTTGTTTTACTTCGGGTTTGTTTGCGTCTGTTTTAACATTTTGAGCCGGCTTTGACTTGAGAATATTTTCAATTGAATAAGACCCGGCAGCCACGTCGCTTGAAATCAATTTATCTATCTCCGCTTGAGCGACAGTCTTTTCTTTTTGATTTTGTTTTTCCAAATTCAAATCTTGATTTTTGACGCCATCCGGAGCGGAAACAACGCTTTTTGAACCACCGGAAAAATCTTCTGTTATCGCGTTTTGCTCTTGTTTTTCTTGATCTTTTGTATTTTTATCAATCTCAATAGGTTGTGATTTTTCAGGAATATTTTGAGCAGAGAAAGCATAATCAAAATTTGGAGTTATTTTATGAATCCTTGAATATTCGTCCTCTGAGATTTTTTGAGCGAACATCAAAGCTTCTCCGACCAAGCCAAGTCCTCCAACTTGAAAAGGTCTTGAAAAATATTCAGCCAAATCGGTTTTTGATCTTACATCCCTGAGCCTTGAATCCAAAAGAGCTTTCGCCCGCCTTACAAAAACATCTTCCGCTTGATTTGTCCCTGATCTGGAAAAAATCTGAGACGCTATACGCTCTGTCGAGTTTGACGTGTTTTGTCCTGCGGCAGAAGAAGAACCAGTAGACTCTTTTACATTGTCATTAGAGACATCATCACTGTCTGGCAAGTGTCCGGTTTTTTGCAAAAAATCAATCACTTTTGGACCAAAAACGCTATTTTTATCAACAGATTCAATGAAAGATTTTTTTACTCTTTCTTTTTCTTTGTCATCTTGCCCCGCCAAAGTGGCAACAAGGCCTTGAAAAAGAAAATTTTCCGACTCAGTATCAAGCAAGTCAAGGCTGTTTTTAAGAAGAGAAACCACCTCCCCCTCTTCAATAAGAGGCAAGCACAAACATTTCAATTTTGAAGTTATTCTTCTGTATTTTTCAAAAAAATCAGATTCTCTGGCGGACGGAATGGACGAAATTTCATTTTTTATATGAGAAAGAGCGGAGTAGGCTTTGTCCACTTCTTTGTTTTTTACAATATAATCAACCTCTTTTTCTATCGCGTCAAAAACAATCTGAGAAAAAAGAGAATTTCCTTTGTAATCTTCTATTGCCATGGTTTATATTATAACACAAATCAATAATTTTAAGCCATTAAAAAATAAAATCAAACAACCCATTTTCCGTCTTTTATTATGCTTTGATATTTTTCACCTTCAATTGAAAGCATTTGGCTCAATTTAATTCCAAAAGATATTGAATCTTGAGAAGAAAATCCCATTTTTTCTTCCAAAACCGTTTTCAAAAATCTGGCTATGTATTTTGGAGCTGTCGGATTAGCTCTTAAGCCCTCAAGATTCTGCTCTGGCATGTTTGTTTTTGAGATATCAAGCGCCACCATATCATAAAATCTTTTGTCATAAAGAGCGTCGTCAAGCTTTCTTATTTGCGACAAAAGAACAAGCGACCCAAGGCACAAAATATGGTTTCTTTTTTCAATAGCCGAGAAAAGCTCGTCAAAGACAAGCTCTGCGTTTGCTTTTGTTTTTTTCAACACATCTCGGGAAGATAAAAGTATCTCTTTTTGAGTCGGAAATTTTGCCAATGGAAAAGAAACAATTTTTTCCAAATCTTCCTCCTGCCCGAATATGTCCTCTTCTTGCTCTTTCGGCTTGTTTGGAAATTTCTTGTTTCTTTCAAAAAGCAAATCAGAAAGTTTTTTCAGTTCTCCGTCCAAAAGCAAATAATCTTCTCCGTCTTGTTCTATTACAACATCCTCCTCAAATCCATGAGGATCATAAGAAGATGTTTTTATAAACTCGTAAAAAGAAATGAATTTTCTCAAAACACCCAAATCCTCTTGGCTCAATATCGCGGAACGAGAAGCGAAATTCAAAAACTCTTCTCTTCGCATTGATTCCGCGACATATATTCCTATTTTTGAATCATAAATTTTAAGCCAATTTGCTATCGAGCCAAGCGTGCCGGGCGTTGTGAACTTGGAAGTCATTATTGAGTTGTTTTTGTGCATCGCGTCAAATATTTTCTCTCTTGCGCCATTTCTTTCGCCAAGCTCAAAATTAATCAAAAAACCTTTTGTTTTATCAATAAGATCAGAATAAAAATCATCGCGAAAAAGAATCGTAAAATTCAATTTTTCAAAAAAATAGCAAAGTTCTCCCAAGGGCATCGCGGTGAAAGACAAATAAAATAAAAACAAAAACAATTCTTCAAATTCTTTTGAAATTGAAGAAAAATCGGAAAAATTTTTCTTTGCCAAGCTCAATATCTTCCACGCGGCAAAAGAATCTCTTTTCTCTTCGCATATCAAAACCAGTTTTTGCCATGACAAAAGATTTTCTTGAGATAAACCCGAAGGCGCGTGTTTTGATATGTCTTCCGAAAAATCAATATAATCTTCAGGTGATAAATTTTCTCTTGCCAAATCCAGCATAATTTATTTTTATTTTTTCTTTCTGTTTCCCGACTTTGAGAATTATCCTAAAATCTTATCCATCTTTGTCTTTATAAGTCTCAAAGTTTCTTTATCCAGTTCTCCTGTCCTCACAATCTCATCATAGCCTTTTTCCATTATTGTCCTAAAATTAGCTTTTATGACTGAACGTTCACTTGAATTTTTTGCGGCCGCAAGCTGTTCTGAAAAACTATTAGAATCAGCTTTAAGCATTTTGAAAAAAGACGCTCTCGGCTGAAGTTGAATCATCCTTGTACTATTTGGCCCATTCATCCTTCTTAACTGTTCCCTACCTGAATCTGTAAAATCGCTTAATACATCTTCAATCTCCCCAGTCTTTGGATTTTTAACTTTAATAGTATCCCTAAAAACAGAGCCATCTGCTTTCCATGTTTCAGTCGCATCTTGATACTGCCCTCTTCCGGAAGAAGCGCTTCTCTGATTTCGTCTTCCTTCCGGTGTGGCAAAATCACGTGCTTTGTATTCTCCTGTTTTGGCGTTATATTTTATAGATCCATGTACATTCGGCTCTCCGTTTCTTCTGCTTATAGCGGTAACTGTTGAATAGAACTGCGCCGTTGACTTAGTGTCTCCAAACTTTTCCCTAACATAAATCCACCTGTGTTGCAGGTCATCCATGCCTACTATGAGAGGTTGTGCCATCTCATCTATTTGTTCTTTATTTTCTCTTATATCTAATTCAAGTTGAACTATTTCTTTTTCTAAGACGTCTTGTTGGGCTTGTGTTAAACTACCTGATGCCCTGCCTGCTGCCAACTTGGCTTCTTTGGCAACCTTTTCTTGTTCAAGTCTTTCTGTGGCTTCTTTAGTCTCTTGAATCGCTTTTATATGCGTCTCTTCACTTTCGGCAACCCGATCACCAAAACTTCCTTTTTCAGCCAAAATTTGCAATGCAGCTTTTTGATCATAAACGTCACCGGTTTCTAAAATATCTTTAAGTGCGTTTGTGTCTAGATCTAACTCTTTTAATGTTTTTACTCTTTCCAATATAATCTTGTTTTCGGCTATTGAGGCCTCATTAGTGATTTTGTTCAAATACAACGCGTTCATGGCATCCACCATAGCGCCTTTTTTTCTTGCCTCCGCAATAGAATCCTTTCTCGCTTTAGCGGATTTACGTGCTTCATTCCATCCTCTGATTGTTCCACCTTCTTCTCGCATTTTTGTTCCCATTTTAGTAAGCCTTTCGCTCCCCAAAATCTTACCAGATGTTTTTATAACCGCCCCTGCTGTTTTTACAACCCCGCTACCCAACCTATTGTCAATTCCCTTGCCTATTGTTTTATATAGCCCTGTTTTCTTGGCTGCTTTGTGCGCGCCATAACCAACCAACGCGCCAAGCCCACCTGTCGCGGCGGCAAGAGCGCCATATTTGGCAAGCTTTATTCCGCCTGATTTTATTTTTGCAAAAGCAGTGCCGGCCATTGATCCGCCGGCTGTGCCCATTGAATTTGCTATATTCAAAGACAAAAGCAAAAGAGCTATTGAAATGAAATAAGAAAGAAGCTGATCAGACTGCGATATTCCGGACATCGCGGCCGCTATATTGCCGGAAGTATCTGTTATTCCGCGCTCAGATGGCTCCACAAAAACCCCGCTTTCTGTCGCGATATTTGATTCCGGAGAAGTTGT
>Ga0172369_10006623_pt1 | contig 13727 bp, 7 predicted proteins | sample LakKiv25m_FD_114539 | JGI IMG/M metagenome (GOLD analysis project Ga0172369, IMG submission 114539) | Freshwater microbial communities from Kabuno Bay, South-Kivu, Congo - kab_022012_11.25m | ecosystem: Environmental > Aquatic > Freshwater > Lake | place: Democratic Republic of the Congo... | reverse complement strand
TCAAAAAGACCACCTGGAAATATGGTTCGGCGATGAAACCGGAATAGTGGGTGACCTTCGTCCCCGTAGAAGGTGGATGAAGAAGGGGGAACGGGGAATCGTGCCTTATTTGGGAAAACATATTCGCAGCAATGTGGTGGAAGCGGTCAAACCTAAGGACGGAGAATTCAGCGCCTTGATTTTTTCACAGATGGACGGCGATATATTCCAAATTTTCTTGGATGAGTTCGCTAAAGAAACCGCGGGACGGGAGGTGTAGTTGATTTTGGGCAACGCCACTTGGCACAAGGCAGGGAAACTGAATTGGCATCACCTCCAAGTAAAATACCTGCCGCCTTATTCACCGGATTTTAATCCCATCGAAATTTTATAGTTAGAGATGAAAGCTGAATTCTTCACCGATTGGATTGCTAAAGAACAAGAACCATTGGAAAACCGAATAGATGAAGCTCTAAAATATTTCTTTGATCATAAATATGAAGTTAACTTGATTAATTCATAAATTTTATTTATTAAATCATAACACAAATATACACAGATTCTTATTGTAGGGACGAGGCAGCGCCTCGTCCAAAAATCGGACGAGACAGGGTCTCGTCCCTACAAATACAAAATGCAATGAAGGATTCTATAATTTTACAATTTTATGAATAATGCAGGTTAAGTCTATATGTTCGACATGCGAAAAAACTTTTTAGAACTGGTATACTTGATATTTTATGCGCTGTATTGTAACTTATAACTTAAACTTTTCAGTCATCCAACTTTTTCGAGTGCATTATGAAGAAAATTCTCTTTTTAACGGTTTTTTCGATAACACTATGCTTCTCCGGCAACGCCGCAGCCGGGAGCATCGATCCGGCGCTGGAACAGGCTTTGACCCATTTGGAAGCGGGCGAAACATTGCCGGTGTGGATTTTATTTGCCGACCGGGGATTGACGCAGGAGGAAACTTCCGCAGCATTGCAGCAGCTGAATTCGGTCTATCCTGAAAAAACTATTAACCGGCGGCATAAAGCGGGACTTTATAGTTTTAGCCAGCGAGATTTGCCGGTGGCGCAGGTTTACTGTTCAGAAGTAGTGGAAATTACCGGAAAAATCCGCATGGTCACCCGCTATTTCAACGGCGTCAGCGCCAATTTGGACGCAGTCTCGGCTCAGGAGATTGCCGTTTTGCCTTTCGTTGAAAGATTGGCGGCGGTGGCGCGGGGAATGCGTTACGAGCCGTTTGAGAAGCCTAATCCTTATTACCCAGCCATCGATTATAATTATGGTGAATCTTTTGGGCAATTAAATCAAATCAATGTCATCGCTTTGCACGATATGGGATTTACCGGGGAAGGAGTGTTAGTGTGTTTATTGGACACAGGGTATCGTCTGGAGCATATCGCCTTCGCTAATATGGATATAGTGGAAACCTGGGATTTCATCAACGGAGATTCCATTGTCTACAATGAGCCCGGGGATCCTAATGACCAGCAAAATCATGGGACTTATACACTTTCAGCCTGCGGCGGGGAAGTGGAAGGCGAATTGTATGGGCCGGCGTTTGAAGCTTCATTTTTAGCTTATAAGACTGAGATGACGGATCAGGAAATACCCATCGAGGAAGACTATTATGTCGCCGGATTGGAAAGAGCGGATAGTCTGGGCGCGGATGTGGTATCGACTTCGCTGGGGTATTACGATTGGTATCAATTTGAAGATTTGAACGGCGACAGCACGGTGACGGCAATTGCGGTGGATATTGCGGTGTCGAACGGTGTGGTCTGTGTAACGGCGGCGGGAAATAACCGTAATTACGCGCCGTTTCCTTACATTATTACTCCGGCGGACGCGGATAGCGTAATATCCTGCGGGGCAGTGGATATTATGGGTGAACTAGCCAGTTTCAGTTCGCCTGGGCCGACGGCTGACGGCCGCATCAAGCCGGAAGTGTGCGCAATGGGAGTGGAAACCTACTGCGCCAGTCCGTATAATCCCACCGGATTCACCAATGTCGGCGGGACCTCATTATCCACGCCTCTGGTGGGAGGGGCTGCGGCGTTATTGGTGCAGGTTCATCCAAATTGGCCGCCGATGACGGTGCGGGAAGCGTTGATGTTGACCGCTTCGAATGCGGCTCACCCCGACAATGATTACGGGTGGGGAATAATCGATGTTTTAGCCGCCGCCGAATACAGTTTTGCGCCGGTGATAGAAGCGGTCAATCCCGAGGAAGATACAATTTATGTTTTTGTGGATTCCACAACGACATTGACGGTTACCGCTTCGGATGCTGACGGCGATCCTATTGTATATTCTTTTTATATGGATACGACTTTAGCGGAAGAAAATGATACAGGGATTTTCGATTTTACTGCTTCGGAAGCTGGAATTTATCCTATTTACATCATTGTGGAAGATTTGATCGGATTCCAGGACAGCGCTTTTAAAGTAATTATCAACCAGCCGGTGAATGCGGTGGGCAGCGGTATAACAGCTTTGAACAGCTTTCAATTGACGGCTTATCCCAATCCATTCAATTCCTCGACCATCATTGATTTCTCATTGCCGGAACCCGGCAAAGTCAATTTGACTTTATACAATATCAACGGTCGGACGGTGGAGACTATAGCTGAAGGATTGTTCACCCCGGGCCGGCATTCGATTACTATTGAAGCCGGGGATTTATCGAGCGGGATCTATTTCCTCAAGTCGGATATTGCGGGGAAGGCGGGGACGATGAAATTACTATTGCTTAGATAAGTCTTTATCAGATTTATTCGAACTACGGATTATACTGTTTCTATTAATTGTATTCAGGTTGTAGGGCCAGAACACTGTTTTGTCCCTGCTAAAATATGCGAAAAGACTTCTATGAACTGGTTTAAAATGAAGCATCTGTCAGGTCTCCGCTTCGCTAAAGACCTGACAGGGCGGCGAAAGGCTGTCAGGCGGGGGCGCCTGACAGCACAATCATTAGTTATAGATTCCCGCTTTCGCAGGGAATTCCTGTGCTGTCGACCCTCTGCGGTCGACAGCAATTCGCTGATTGACCAAGGTATGGTGTCGGCTACGGAGAGTCGGCGCCACCTTCTTTGTGCGATATTTCCTATTTTCGGACAGACTGTTTCGCGGGAATGACAGCTCCGGGGCGTTTTCGGACAGACTCTTAAACCCGCCTCTACAAAACGACCATCGACAATCAACTATCAACTATCAACTATCAAATATCGTCTATCGACAAATAGAAAGCCCGGCGAAAATTCGACCGGGCTTTTTTTATGACGGAAGATTATTATACCCGTTCTAAAAAGTCTTTTCGCTTGTTTTGGTTGGGACAGAACACTGTTCTGTCCCTACAATCGGAAAAGATTAATCAGAACTGGTATAAATGCGTATTATTTGATTAAGAGCATCTTCTGCGTTCTGATTTCGCCGCCAAATTGCAGCTGCGCGAAATAAAGTCCGCTGGCGAAATTAGTTCCATCGAATTTCAGACTATAAGAACCGGCTTGCCGCCAGCCGTCGGTCAGTTCCGCTGCCAGTCTGCCCAGAGAGTTGTAAATTACCAGTTTGACATAACCGTCGACCGGCAGATCGAAACTTAGATTGACGCTGGGATTGAAGGGATTGGGGCTGGGGGTAAAGAATTTGAATTCCGCAGGAATCTGAGTAATTGCCGCGACGGAAGAAGCGCCTTCTTCCCAGCCGATAATCGACCATTCGCCGCTTCCGGCGACATCCAAACCGGATTTGGAGAAGACAAAACTATCCTGATCCCAGATTTCCGGGGTGGCGGAATATTCGCCGACATAAGCGGTGTAGATGTAATTTCCGGTCGGGGCGCCGGCGGGAACAGTTTGCGTCATATTCCGGGATAAGTTCGCGCCGCTATTTAGCACCAGATTATTCCTCAGCAGAATTGGACCATATTGAGTCTGATTGGGCAAAGTGGCATAAGTCCAGACATCGAAGATAGATTGGGTAGTACCGAGGTTATTCACTAAGATACCGTAGCTAAATGAACCACCCTGCGGAGGAATGACAATGGGCATTCCCGCAGGAGTTAAAGTGACAGTCACATCGTTGGAAAAGAGAGTCTTTACCGGTTCGATGGTGGTGAATTTGATGGCGCGCCCATTGGCTAAATCCGCGGCGCCGGGAGCATAAATATTCCAGTAGCAGTATTGCATTCCGTCGGAATGATCTTCATTCTCAATCCCCACGGTGGAATAATCGTTATCGGAAGACGGGCCTACGACATTAGTGAAGGTGTTGTATAAAAAGACTAATTCTCCGTCTCCTGTGGGAGTGGGGTAAAATTCCGGATCGTAGAGAATCACCTGGAATTTTTCTTCGCCGCCGCTTTGATGAGCGGCATTATATTGTACGATATAGCGGTGATTGGCGGAGTCATAGTATTTGTAGATATTGCCGCCGGTTATAACCAGATTATCCCAGAAGGGACACATCATCCCGGAATTAGCGCCTAAAGCCGAAGGAATGGGGTAGTTGCGGAAATCGACAAAGTAGGTTTGATCGCCCATCGCCAGCCAGCCATTGGAACAGGCGGTAATGATAGTATCCTGCTGGCCATAAAGGGAAAAAGTGAAAGGCAGGATTATCCTGGAAGAAGCATCCTGCTCATTACCGTAATCAGGAAGACTAACAGGAGAACCGATAGCGGCGATGTCGGTCCATACATAATCGGGGCGTCCGGAGTATTCCAAATCGGTGTTATCGATACAATAGTAACCGTATTCATCGGGGCCCCAGGGATCGGCGTCGGTGATAGAGCCGATGATGAATGCTCCCGGAACATCCTGTTCAAAGCCATTAGTAGTGGTAATATGTAGATTATAATCTACCCGGCGGCCGTCGGTAGCCATATCATCGGCGGCGATAGTGATCAAATCGCCGGAATTAGTGGCTTGAGCGTTGGCGTTGATATTGCCAAAACTGCTGCTGCCATCGATTATAGTAACTTGAGTATCGCTAGTGGTTAAAAAAGCGTTAACGCCGGTCAGATTGTATTGCCCGAGATTTTTCAGCGTAATATTATAATTGCGTTGTTCTCCGGGAGCTAAAGCTCCGCCGGCAAAACCGGAAGCGATAATCCCCAAATCCGCAGAAGTAACGGTCACATTGAAAGCGGAGATGAACTGCCCCTGAGTGCTGTTTACCGTTAAAGTAAAGGGAATAACATATTGGTTGGCGAAAGTGTTATCCAGCTGGACGACAAATTTATTATTGCCGTAAGCAGCTGCGCCGGCGCTAAGATTGGGGTAAGAACTGGCGGCGGTGATAATATCGACATTTTCATCGAAGGAGGAAAGCGTGGCGTTCACCGCGGTGGCGATATTGGAAGTGCCAAAGTTTTTCAATTGCACATCCAATTCCAGAGTTTCACCCGGATTAGCGGTACCGTCGCCGTTGCCTTGGGAAGCGCCGACATTATCGTCGCTGATAGTCAAACTGTTGTAGGAAGGATTGACCGGGCTGTCGGAAACCGTGACAGTGCCGAGATGGGGGTAGTCATTATGATTAGTCACAGTGACCAGCAGGTTGCCTGCGGTGGGGACATTAATGGGGGCGGTAAAAACGCCGTTTTCATCGGTATTGCCGCCGAGATAAGTTTCCGTTCCTTTCCATAAAGTGACATAGCGGCCTTCCAGCGGATTGCCCGCCGCATCTTCAACGGTAACGGAGAAACTGGAAGTCCCCACGGAAATCTGCGAGGGATAAGTCACGGTCAATTGCTGCGGCACATCGGTCCACCATTCGGTGGTGGGATCGCCCATCAGGTTATTCCAATAGGTGAAATTAGCCATTCCCGAAGGATCCATCTGATAGGTAATCCATAGTTCATATTTGCCGCGGAAAGTCATAGGCCCTAATTCGTACAATCCTTCGGCATGTGCGCCCCACCAAATACCGACGACTACGGTGTTATTGAAACGGGTGTGGGTGCTGCTGGTAGCAGTGCTGACGCCGCCGATACCGCCGGTGGGATTGGTAGGCGAACCTGCCCTTAACCAAGCTTCGTTGATGGCGACGCTTCCGGAAGAACCGAAATCGCCGGTGCCGCAGGTAATCATTACGGCAAAGGGGAGTTTACCGCTGTTGGTCAGGGACATAATATTGGTGGTAGTAAAGCCGCTGACGCCCCAATAGCCGCGATAGCTTAAGCCTGTAACGCCTTGATTACATTGACTGGTAATAAATGAGGGGATGGAGCCGCCCATCGTGTACCACATTGTATCGACTTGAGTAAAACCATCATCCAGCCACCAATCGCGGATATTCCTATGAACATATAAACAGGAAATCCCGCTGCCGCTGCCGGCGGTAACCGCGCCGCGGTGATACCAGTCAGTGGTCAATAAAGTGGGAGTTTTTTCATAATAGAGGATTTTATTGATGGCGGTCATCAAAGTAGTGGTATTATCGACACTAATGCGGCCGACAGTGATTTCAGCTAAAATATCGCCGCCTTCCAGCAATGAATAATTATGATCGGTATAGCCGCCGGAATAAGTGTAACATTGCAGGGATAAGGTACCGGTAGCATCGCCGACTAAAATCACATGTTCCAAGGGCGGATTAAAAGTGTTATACGCATTCTGAACTTGATTGAAGATAGTGGTAGTCGAAGCGTTATTATTAAGGGCGACTGCGGTGGTGGCGTAACCGCGGCGTTTCTTCCATTCGATGTACGGAGCCAGAATAGCAGCGGTTTGACCGACATTGGGATATATTATTAGAACCGAACCTTTGACCTCTTCACCATTGGGATTGATCCAATCATAGTTGGAGACCAAATTTTCGTACATCGTATTGAAGGTGGGGACGGTCTTGTCAAAGTGGTGAGTTTTGACATTTTCCGCAGGACCTTCCGCATATTCCAATTCCAGATGCAGACCGGTCAAGACCTGAACTTCCCCGGTCGAAGCATCGACCCGGACGGGCATAATATTAACCGGGATGACGCGTAAATCGCGCATAATGGCGGGAGTTCCTACCGTTACCCATTTATCGGGATAAAATCCACCTTGATTATAATATTGAGAGTTAAAAACCAAATCTTCAGTATTATACGGAGAATCGTATTCATATTCCTGATGGGGATAGGGAGAAAATCCCTGATAAGTCTTGTATTGGGGTTCGACTTTACGGATGATGACTTTAGCCTGGTCTGGGATAGCGAACAGCTTGGTGATTACCGGCAGTTCCGGCGCTCCAATGTCGCCGGTAGAGCCTAAGTCATCCAAAAAGAACAGGTCGAATTGTTCTTCGCCGAAATCGATTTGCTTATGAGATACTCCGGGGAAAGCGAAATCGGCTTCCAGAACCGAAGCGTTCGACTCCTGGATGTAGAGTTCGGGCTTTTCGACCATCGCATCGCCGGTAAGCGTATTTGCGGCGGCCATAAAAACGCAAGTCAGCAGACTAAGCACAATCAGAGGAAATTTTGCGGGCATAATTAAAACTCTCTTTTGATAGTCTTTAAGAATTACCTGAAGTATGCAAAATTAATATTTAATGCGCATAAAAATGAAATATTTGCTGAACAATTATCAAATCCATCAGCTTGGAATGCAAAAATTGCAAAACCTGTACCAGTTAAAAGTTTAAAGCTCAAAGCTTAAAGCTAGAAGCTCAAAGTTCATAGTTCATAGCTCAAAGCTCATAGCTCAAAGTAATAAATACAAATCTAAGAATGAAAGTTGAAAAAAAGCGCCGCCGTGGGCGGGTGGTAAAAAGAAATTCATTTACTGGCTATGAATATCTCCATCGTGTTGTTATCTGTTCAGCGATGGCGGTTTATTTTGATTGTAAGCGAGTTTTTAGTTAAATTGAAGTGTAATTACAATTCACGAAAAAACATCGACGAAAATGAAAATACTGCTAATGCGGCCGGATTCCGGTGTTTTTACTATATTGCCTCCCATCGGATTGATGGCGCTCGCCGCTTATATGCGGGAAAACAGTCATCACGAGGTGATGATTTACGACGGGCGGGAAAAATGCGCTGATGACAAAATGGTGCTGGAACAGATTGCCGATTTCCAGCCGGAGATTGTGGGAATTTCCATTTTGACAATGGAGCGCACCGAAGGGCATCATACTATTAGCCTTATCAAGAGAAATTTTCCCAATGTAACTGTTGTCATCGGCGGGCCTTATGTGACCAGCGAAGTGGATGACGCTTTGCAGAACAACAATGTCGACTATGCGGTGATCGGCGAAGGGGAAATTGCCGGATTGAATTTGTTCAATGCGATTGAAGCAGGCAGGGAAGCGGAAGGCCTCAAAGGAGTGGTCTATAAAAGAAACGGAGTACTGCACACTACCGGAATGGATGAACCGGTGCAGAATTTGGATACATTGCCGAGGTTAGCCTGGGATATGATCGATTTGGACAGGTATTTCTATAATCCCGACCGCCCCACGCCGATGAATCTGCATGTTAAAACCGAACGCAGCGCGCCGATTTTGACCACCAGAGGATGTCCTTATCAGTGCACCTACTGCCATAAATTATTCGGAAAGCATTTGCGGAAGCGTTCGGTGGAACATGTGATCGAAGAAATCCGTTATTTAAAACAGGAAAAAGGAGTGGAGGAAATCGAAATCATCGATGATGTGTTCAATCTGGATAACGATTGGGCGCGGACTTTTGCTAAACGAGTGATAGAAGAAAAGTTCAACTTATACTTTAGCTTTCCCAATGGTTTGCGAGCGGACAGGATGCCTAATGATTTGATCGATTTACTGGTGGAAATGGGGACTTACCGCATCGTTTATGCCATCGAATCCGGTTCGCCGCAGATTCAGAAAGAAATGCGTAAAAACCTCAATCTGGAAAAAGCCAAGACGGCGGTCAATTACACAGCGGGCAAGGGTATTTCCGTGGGAGGATTCTTCATTTTGGGATTCTTACGGGAGACGGAAGGCCAAATGCGAATGACCATCGATTTCGCTTGTCGGAACCGATTTTCCACCGCATCTTTCTTCATTTTGACTCCATTTCCCAATACGGAAATCTACGATCAGGCGTTATCCGCCGGGTATCATCTGGACGATTTTTCTTTGACGCATTATTATGCCATCGGTCATAATATCAGCGCGGTGGAGGATAAAGTTCTTAGCCGGCTGCATAAATCCGCTTACCGCCGGTTTTATCTGCATCCGGGAAGGCTGATACGCTTTTTCCGCACAACTCCCTGGCGGCGATTTTTCTTTAAAAAACTGTGGATAGCATTACTCTTTTTATTTCACAGTTTCAAACCGGAGAAGAAAGCGGATATTGAAACCAGTTCCAGCGGCAGCTGGAAGCGGAAGAAGTATAGTTAGTCACTGGTCACTCCTCAATCGGCATTTGAGGGATGAAGGATAGAATACTGAAACTTGAGTATTATTGGGGCAGAAATTTATTTATATCTGACCTTGAGGATTATTATCGCGGAGATTAATGCGGTAGTTAAAGCATTGGCTAATATGATAGGCAAGTCTTTAATTATCAAGCCGTAAATCAGCCATAAAATTACGCCGGTAAAAATAATCAACAGCATCGGCAGTGAGATATCTTTGGTCGATTTGGATTTTAAGGCTTTTAACAATTGGGGGATGAATCCGGTGGAGGTTAAGGCTCCGGCAATCAGACCTAAGGCTTCGGGGGAAATCATATTTTTATATTTTCTCCGTACTAATATGAATAGATAAATTCCGGGAAGCGATAATGCAAGCCGATATTCCAGGCGAGAAGGCTGCTGTCTTCACCTTTATGATATAGATCGAAGACACTGTTAAAAAATATGTCGCATCTTTTTAGTAAGTGGTAATTCAGACCGGTTTTTAAGTAAAAGTTTTTCCGCATTTCGCCGCTGGGAAATGATTGAATTGTCGGATTGTTAAATTCGACATAAGGATTTTCCAGCAGCGAATTATCCCCCCGCCTTTTCATTCCGATTTCTGTTTCCAAGATTAACGGTATGTCAAATATTATCCGGGCGGACGCCGCCAATAAATCCGCATCGTTACCCAGAGAATTGCCGATAAATTCCCCGCGGGTGACGGCGTTGACATAAGGGTAATTGTGCTGGCCGTAATAGGTGCTCAGCCTGATATATTTAGCGCCTAAAGTCAAAGTAAAGGGATTTCTCACCGGGGTCCAGGCGGTTTTCAACAAGTAAGCAAAAATATCCGGCGAACCTTCCGCGCGTTCCTGCCATTCGAGTTTAATTTCGTCAAGCGACAAACTGAAAGAGGCGCGAAGATTTTGCCGGATTAACCAATCGGCAAAGATATTCCACACAGCATTGGCGTAATTTCTCCCGCCCATATTTGTCCGATTGTTGAGGTCGATTTCCAGATGCAGTGACAGCGGATTGAGGAAGGCAAAATCCACATTGCGGTCAGGCCCGGCTAAAATCGACACTTCTTCCACACCTAACACAAAATTCTTTCTATTAGAGTACTGCAGACTGCGGGAAGTGATATAGCGGTCGATGAATGCAGTATCTTCGATAGTTTCCAGATAACCAAAAAAGTATCTGTAAGAAATTTTACCGAAGTCAAGCTGCAGCATCAGCCGTTCATAGGCGGGAGAATTTCCGCTGAGGAACAGATTGTCTTCGGTCAAAGGCCCATGAATTTCCCGGAAGCGGCCGTATTCCAGGTTTACCCAGGAATTCCGGTAACCTGCGACAGCTTGATCGATTTCCCCGGTGTTCATTCCGGCGCGGGCAATATCCCGCGGGACGCCGGTGAAGTGGGGCAGGCTTTGTTGTTCGTTTGTAGTCCGGCCGTAAAGCTGAAGATAATAATGTTGTCGGAAAATCCAGCCGCTCCATAAATAAGGTTGGACGGCTAATCCCCGGCTGGAAAAATCTTCTCCGCGATAATATGCGGTATTTAGACCAATCTGACTAAGACCGGTCAAAGTCTTATCTTTGGTGTATGCGGAATTGAATCCAGAAGGAATTTCGTTCAAGAATTGATACAGCCAGCGGCAATTATCATCTTCCGGGGGAGTATTAGCCGAGTCTGTTAGAGAAAACAGGCCGAAGGGGTGATAGATGGAGTTCGCTGACCATAAATACCCCGCATCCAGGAGGTATTCGGTACGAAGCGAATATAAATTATCCTGCGGGAAAGTCAGGGAATAAGACGGCAGAGCAAGGCAAAGCAGCAGAAGGGGAAAGGTTAGAATACGATTACGAAGATTTAATATTCTCATCACTAAAACCTGCTATGGGAAAATTTATAAATGGCGGTTTTGGTATGGTATTTAAAGGATCTGTTGCCGAAATTGAATAAATGCTCCGTTATGTGGTGTCGACTCTCCGTAGTCGACGCCATTTTTTTCAATTACATGCTGTCGACCGCAGCTGGTCGACAGTACGCATTAAGGATTTGGGCAACAGGCCCTATAAGTAATGGATTTAATTTAAATAATTTTAAATAAAAAGCAAAACCTCTTTGAAGGACACATTTGTAGATCTTCAATGAGAGATTGCTTTCGACTTTTTGACTTGCAGAATGGCTTTTAAAGTAAAGCGCCATTTGGTTTTGTGATAAAAATGCATTATATTATTTAATAATACGCAACACTTGTGTTCACAAATAGGACACTATAATGTTCAGGATACTTTTTATCTGTGCGGGGAATTCCGGGCGCAGCGCGATGGCAGCGGCGATTGCGCGGGAAAACGCCCCCAGAAGTGTGGAGATCATCTGCGCCGGGGATAAACATCATTTAATCAATCCAATGGCGGGAGAAGTGATGCGGGAAATCGGGATGTCAATTCCGGCGAAATTGGAACATACTATCGATGAAGTCAAATCTCAGCCGTACGATATTGTGGTCACTTTATGTAACACAATTCGGGAAATGTGTCCGGTATTTCCCGGAGCGCCGGCGGCAATTCATTGGGCTTTGGAAGATCCGGGTAAGATCAGCGATGGTTCGGAACGGCAATTGGAAAAATTCCGATTAGTCCGCGAAGAGATAATCAGGAGGATCGAGGGTCTGTTCAAATACGGATTTTTCCGGACAATTATGCAGGTGAAATTGACTTTCGGTTCACTGCTGGATAATCTGACCAATGGGGTTTTGGCGCATGATTTGGATAGGCGGATATTCTTTTTCAATCAGGCGGCGCAGAAGATCACCGGTTACGAATATTCGGAAGTGATCGGTAAAGATTGCCATAAGGTTTTTCCCGGCCGGTTTTGCGGAGGGGACTGCTCTTTTTGTGTGGAAAAAGTGCAGGAATTACCGCGGATTCGTTATCCGCAGACTTTTATCCGGCGGGACGGCGAGCGGCTGGATTTGGAGATGTCGGCGGTGACCATCAATACTCCGGCGAACGAAGTCATCGGGGCTTTGATAATTTTCCGCGATATAACCGATCTGCTGCATATGCGGCGGAAACTGCAGGAAAGCCGGGGATATTACGGGATTGTGGGTCAGCATATTTTGATGCAGGAGATTTTCGATTCGATTTATGAATTGGCGGATATCAGCGCGCCGATTTTAATTCAGGGCGAAAGCGGAACGGGGAAAGAATTGGTGGCGGTCGCTTTGCACCAGCTCAGCATCCGTTCCGAAGGCCCGTTTGTTCCGGTAAATTGCGGCGCTTTGCCGGAAGGCACTTTGGAAAGCGAATTATTCGGGCATGTCAAAGGCGCTTTCACCGGGGCGATTCGGGATAAAAAGGGACGGTTCGAGTTGGCTGAAGGCGGCACGATTTTTCTGGATGAAATTGGGGAAATTTCCCCGGCGATGCAGGTGAAACTTTTGCGGGTGTTACAGGATAAATCGTTCACTCCGGTTGGCGGGGAAAAAACTATCAAAGCCGATGCGCGGGTCATTTGCGCCACTAACCGGGATTTGAAACTGTCGACTCAGCAGGGATTGTTCCGGGAAGACTTGTATTACCGGCTGGCGGTAGTCCCTTTGAATATGCCGGCGTTAAGGCGAAGAAAGAGCGATATTCCTTTATTGGTAGATCATTTTCTGGAGAAATTTTCTAACGATACCGGTAAAACAGTGAAATATGTGACGCCGGAAGCGATGAACCTTATAATGAATTATTCCTGGCCCGGCAATGTGCGGGAATTGTCCAACGCTATTCAATACGGGATGATTAAATGCCGGGGATCATCCCTGAATGTGGAACACCTGCCCCCGGAAATAACCGGCTACCAGGAAACTAATAGCCGGCTGAAACCCGGCCGCAAACCGGTATTGGACGATGATCAGGTGCAGGACGCTCTGAAAAGGGCGGGAGGGAATAAAGCCCGCGCGGCGAAATTACTGGGAGTAAGCCGGACAACTTTGTATCGGTTTTTAGACAAAGCTTAGTCGAAGCGGATGTGACAATAGAAATGAGAAATTTTAGATGCAAGCTGCGAAAGCAGAAAAAAGTGTAACATATTACACAAGTGTAACGATATAATATGTGGACATAATTTCGTTGCTGCCTATAGCCTTTTTATCGATTCGCGTCTTATAATTTGTCAGCTTAAATTCAATATATTAAACTTTAGGATCTCCTCCGAATTAGTTGTGAGAATTTTATTTATAGTAATTACTTTGCTTTGAAAATAGCCGAAAGTCGAAAGGAAAAGCTGTGCTGTCAGGCGCCCTCGCCTGACAGCCGACCTTAGTCTGTGGTATCGACCCTCTGTGGTCGACACTATTTTCATGCTTCGGGGTGCGCCGTCAGGCGCAT
>Ga0172369_10006617_pt1 | contig 13737 bp, 13 predicted proteins | sample LakKiv25m_FD_114539 | JGI IMG/M metagenome (GOLD analysis project Ga0172369, IMG submission 114539) | Freshwater microbial communities from Kabuno Bay, South-Kivu, Congo - kab_022012_11.25m | ecosystem: Environmental > Aquatic > Freshwater > Lake | place: Democratic Republic of the Congo... | reverse complement strand
GGGGCCCTCCTGGCCCACCTATCAACTGCCCAAGGCGATACGTAGACCGGGAGGCCCCTCGCTGTCAGCAGAAATATTCTAAGTATGCGATATTACTGTGGTTTTGGAGAATCCGCACCCAACGCCGATAGCGGGAGCGACGTTCGATGCCGACACGGGCGGCTACCGTCCGGCGCGCGGCGCACCGGCGAGCGCGCGCGGCCCGACTTTCCACCAGCTCGACCTGCGCGTGGAGAAGACGTGGACGATGCGCGTCTGGCGCATCGCGGCCTACCTGGACGTGCAGAACGTGTACGACGCCGAGAACCCGGAGGCGACCGTGTGGGACTACCGCTACCGGGACCGTGCCGCCGTGCGCGGGCTGCCGGTGCTGCCGACGCTCGGCCTGAGGGCGGCGTTCTGATGCCCGCGCCGTCCGGCAAGCCATGCGTGTTCGTCGCACCCGGGGTTGCACTGCTGCTGGCGGCCTGCGGTTTCTCGTTCGAGGCGCCGGACGCGCTCGTCGACCGCCGGGTGCTGGCGATGTCGGCGGAGCCGCCGGAACTGGTGACCGACGGGGTGCTGCCGGCGACGGCGACGGTCTCTGCGCTCGTCGCGGATCCGGCTGGAAACCCGGCGGCGGAGTACGCGTGGAGCCTTTGCGTGCCGGGCATCGGCGGCATCGGCAACGTGGCGGCCGGTGGCGCGATCGACCCGGACACGGGGCGCTGCGTGCCGGGCGACGCCACGTCGGTGGCGGCCGGCGCCGCGCCGCTGGATGCCATGGCCGCGCAAATCCCGCTTCCGCCGGGGCTGGCGCTCGCGGCGGGTGCCGTGAGCGGTCACAACCAGGCCATTTCGCTCCATGTGCAGACCCAGCTCCGAGTTGCCTCGCCCGGGGGCGATCTGTTCGCCATCAAACGAATCGTCGTGTCGCCGCCGGTGCCGGCGGGTCGTCTCGCGAACCGAAATCCGCGTCTGCGCGACCTGCTGCTCGACGGGACGCCGTGGGATCCGGCGGTGCCGCGTCCGCTCGCCGCGGGCGCCTGCGAGGCCTCGGACCGCGAGAACGTCGCCGACCCGCGCAATCCGGGGCGTCTGGCTTCGGTGTGCTCGCACCGGATCGAGCCGGCCTTCGACCCCGCGGAGGCCGAGCCGTTCCGGGTGCAGACGTTCGACGGACAGGTCGAGGAGCATGTCGAGCGCCTGACGTTCAACTGGTTCACCGATCGCGGCACTCTCACGCAGCCGTCGAGCGCGCAGCCGCTGCCGACAGGGCCGCAGCAGACCGACCCGCTGGCGACCCGCTGGCGCGAGCCTCCCGGGCTCACGGGCCTTGTACGCGTATGGGTCGTGGTGCGCGACGGCCGTGGGGGCGAAAGCTGGCAGCGGCGCGAGATCGATCTGCACTGACAGCGCCCCTTCGTCTTTTGTCCTTCATCCTTCGTCCCTTCATCCTTCATCCTTCATCGTTCATCGTTCATCCTTTCGAGGGCGCACCGGTTGCGCCACGCGCAAACTGCGCGCAATTCATGCAGAGATCGCCTGCCGACGCGTTCCGCTCGCCGGGATCACGGCGGAAAACGCATGCGGAAGCGCGAAGGATGGGCGGAAACCTCTCTGGCATGGGGCTGGCAGGGGGCGGGGGCGCGCAGCGCGGGGAGGCGCAGCTCCGGGGGATTCGGTGGCGGGGCGCGCACAGGGGCAGCCGGGGAGGGCCGGAGGCCTGGCGCGGAGGTCGGTGCATGGACAGGCTGGCCGCCCAGGCACGACGGCTGCTCCTGCAGCGGCGGCTCTCTTTGCACGCCCAGTTCGCGCCGGAAGGCGGGCCGGCGCTCCGCGCCCTGACCGAGGAGGAGCGCCGCGAGCTGGGCGAGATCGACGCGGCGCTGGATCGCATCGCGGACGGGAGCTACGGCCGGTGCGAGCAGTGCGGCCAGGCCATGGGGTTCCAGAGGCTGCGTGCCGTGCCGGAGGCGCGCGCCTGCGTCGACTGCAGCTCGCGCATGAAGCCTCCCGCCTGACGGCGCGCCGCGGGGGGCCGGCTCCGGGCGTGCCCCGAGCCTGCCCGAAGGCCCTGCGGTAGGCCCGCCGAAGGGCCTGTCCTGAGCCTGCCGAAGGGGTGTCGATGCGTCCCAACCGGATCCTCATCGTCGATGACGAGCCCAACGCGCGCGTGGCGCTGCGCACGCTGCTGGCGGACGAGTCGTACGAGCTGGCCGAGGCGGCCGACGGCGAGGAGGCGCTCGCCGCGATCGCCTCGTTCGCGCCCGACGCCGTGCTCACGGACATCCGGATGCCGAAGATGGACGGCATCACGCTGGTGCGCCGCGCGCGCGAGGCGGGCTCCGACGCGGTGTTCGTGATGATGACGGCCTACGCCACCGTGGAGACGGCGGTGGAGGCCATGCGCGCCGGGGCCGAGAACTTCCTCACCAAGCCGCTGAATTTCAGCGCCGTGAGCGTGGTGCTGGAGAAGGCGCTGGAGAAGCGCCGCCTGCAGCGCGACGCCGAGACCCTGCGCGAGCGCGTGCGCGACCGCTACAAGTTCCGCAACATCGTCGGCGACGCGCCGGAGCTGCAGGCCGTCTACGAGGTCATCCACCGCGCCGCCCAGACGCGCGCCACGGTGCTGGTCCTCGGGGAAAGCGGCACGGGCAAGGAGCTCATCGCCCAGGCGCTGCACGAGGAGTCGCCGCGGCGCGACAAGCCGTTCGTGAAGGTGAGCTGCGCGGCGTTGAGCGAGACGCTGCTGGAGAGCGAGCTTTTCGGCCACGAGAAGGGCTCGTTCACGGGCGCTCTCTCGCGCAAGGAGGGCCGCTTCGAGCTGGCCGACGGAGGCACGCTCTTCCTGGACGAGATCGGCGAGATTTCGCCCGCGATCCAGATCAAGCTCCTGCGCGTGCTGCAGCAGCGCGAGTTCGAGCGCGTGGGCGGCACGCAGACGCTCAAGGTGGACGTGCGTCTCGTGGCGGCGACCAACCGCGACCTGGCCGGCGAGGTGAAGACGGGCCGGTTCCGCGAGGACCTGTACTACCGCCTGAACGTGGTCGCGGTGACGCTTCCGCCGCTGCGCGCGCGCAAGGGCGACATTCCGGCGCTGGTGGCGCACTTCATGGAGAAATACTCGGCGCTCTACGGCAAGGAAGTGAAGGGCCTTGCACCGGGGACCATGAACGCGCTGCTGACGCACGACTGGCCGGGCAACGTGCGCGAGCTGGAGAACGCGGTGGAGCGCGCGGTGGTGCTGGCGCGCGGGACCGAGCTGACCGCGGACGATTTTCCGCCGACGCTGCGGGGCCCGAGGCCGCGCGAGGAGAACAGCGCCGGCCGGCTGATTCCCGGGGCGAGTCTGTACGAGATCGAGCGCGAGGCGATTCTGCGCACGCTGGAGATGGTCGGGGGCTCGACGGCGCGTGCGGCCGACGTGCTGGGGATCAGCGTGCGCAAGATCCAGTACCGGCTCAAGGAGTATTCGTCGCAGAAGAACGGCGAGGGTCCGCGCGCCGAGCCGTCGCATCCGGAGGCGGAGCCGGCGGAGTAGGTCCGGCGGCGCCCGCACCGTTCTTTCATCTTTCATCCTTTTTCCTTCATGTCCGCTCATCTGTTCAAGACCGCGCGTCGTCAGATGCGCAAGCTGCGCCATCGCGGGGCTTCGTCCGAGACGGAGCGCCGGCTCGTGGCGGCGTCCGACGCGCAGCGCGCACAGGGGCTCGGGTGGCGATACGAAGGGCTTTCGAGCTGGAGCGAGGCGCAGCTTCTGGAAACGCTGGCTCGCCTGGGCATCGCGACGGACGCGGAGGTCTTCCGAACGGCGGCGCGGGCAGCGGGTTCGCCCACGCGGCTGTCGGGCGGCTGGACGGAGCGCGGGGCGCCCGAGGGCCGCTGGCGCGAGTTTCCGATGCTGGCGGCGCGCGAGCTGTGGCGCCGCCTGCTGCCGGAGCTGCCGACGGCCGAGACGGTGGCGGACGAGGTGGACGAGCTGCTGGAGGAGGCCGAGGTCTCGGCGGAGAAGCAGGCGCTGTGGCTGCGGGCGGCACGAAGGCTCGCGCAGGCGTGCGGGGAGAATCGCGAGTTTTTCCGGCAGGTTGCGGCGGAGTCGGGCAGCGATCTGGCCGGCTGGATGGTGACGGCGCCGGCGTCGCTCTTGGGCACGCGGGACGAGGCGGAGGTGCCGGCGCTCTACGAGGCGTTCGCGCGGCTGGCGGACGAGAAGGCGATGGGGGCGGAGCGGGCCGAGGCGCTCGCGAGGCTGGGGCAGGGGGCGCAGGCGCTGGTCGAAGTCGAGAAGCTGCGGGCGGAGCACCCGGATGATCCGCTGGTGCTGTTGAAGGCGGGGGCGGTGTACGAGGCGGCGGGGGAGCCGGCGCAGGCTCAGGAGCTGTTCCGGCGGTACGAGGAAGCGCGCGCCGGGGCGGCGGCGCGTGGGGCGATGGCGGCGGCGGCGAAGGCGGGCGTGGATCTGCCGCCGATGTCGGCGCGGCGTCCGGGGCGCAACGAGCTGTGCCCGTGCGGCAGCGGGCGCAAATACAAGAAGTGCCACGGACTCGCGTCGTAGCGCGGGCACAGTCGGAGCGGCGGTCTGTGGCCGCACGTGGGGCGGCGGCCTGTGGTCTCGCGCAGTGGCGCCGGCACAGTCGGAGCGGCGGCTGGCTCATGGTGAGCCTGCCGAACCACGGCCGCACGTCGGATCGGCGGCCTGTGGCCGCACGTGGGCGGGCGGCCTGTGGCCGCACGCGGTCCCGTAGCCTAACCGTCGAATCTTCCTGGAGAATTCGCTCGCCACCCGAGCGCCGCGCGAGGCGCGGCCGTGGAGTTTCTCCCCGCCGTCCGTTTCCGCCCCGTCGCTGCGCGACGGCGGCGCGCGAAAAGCGCGGAATTCCAGCGGTCGGGTGCTGGCACACGCGGTGCTTTGCCCCCGGCCGAACGCACTCGGTTCAAAACAGGAGGCGGGCGATGGCGGCAGCTCCGGAAATGCGTCACTTGCTGACGATGGTTTCTATTGCCTTGGTTGCGTGCGCGCCTTCCCCCGGCGCGCCCGACGGCGGGAGTGATCGGATCGACGCAGGGGAGCGCGACGCCGGATCGGCCGACGCCGGATCGGCCGACGCCGGGCCGGAAACCGACACGGACGGCGGCTTGGTGCTGCGGCTCGCCCCCGAATCGCTGCAGTTCTTCGGTCTGCCGATCAACTCGACCCGCTTCGCGGTGTCCGGCCACGACCCGCTCCGGCGCGCCTGCGCGACGCTCATATGGGATTACTCCAACAATGGAATGGATCCCGGGGCACACTGCGGCGACTTCTTCCCGGGGTTCCCTTACGTGCTCGTCGACGCGGACACCGACGGCCCGTGCGGACGTTGGGACTACGGCACGGACCTCGTCACCGAGGCCGCTTCGGGCTGCGTGGACTTCGCGGGAAGCTCTGCCGCCTCCGTGGACTTCGTCGAGGCGTCGGTGCGCGTGCGGGGGACGGCGTTCACGGGCACGGTCGTCGCCGACGGTCGGGAGCGCGCGCCGGGCGCGGTCGTCCTCGGCATCGAGTACGCGAGCGACGTCCCCGGGGACGTGTGGGTGCAGAGCGGCGACGAGTTCGGCCTGCCCGCCTGGGTCACGGTGCGGCACGGCGCGGACCCGATCCTGCTGTTCGACCGCTGCGACGTGCCCGTCTGCGGCTCGGGCGGGGGCGTGTGCGGCGCCGCGCTGCCGCGGGTGCGCAGCGTCACGCACGGCCGGGCCTCCGGCGGCGTCTTCCTCGTGTGGGACGGCCGGGTGCGCCGCGAGGACCCCTCGGGCAACTGCCGCCGCCGCGAGGCCGCGCCGGCGGGCGCCTACACGGCCCGTTTCTGCTTCGGATACCGATTCACGGGCACCGAGGGCGTCGGAACGGTCGAGAACCCGGTCTGCCGCGACGTGGAGTTCACGCTGCCGGCGGAGCGGGTCGTCTGGCACGTGGACGACGGAGGCTGACCGTCGGAGCCGGAGGAATCATGCGTCGAAACCACCTGAGGATCGCCTCATGCGCGGCTACCCTTCTGCTCGTCGCGTGCGGCGGCGGGCGCACGGGAAACGACACCCCGCCCGGCAACGGCGGCCCGTGGGAGCCCCCGCCGACGGTTGCCGCCTGCGCGTCGCCGACGCTGGGCACCGCCGTGACGATTGCGGGAAGTCCCAACCGTCTGCTTTCCCCGAAACTGGCGCGGGCCGGGACCGAAACGGGCCTCGCCTACGGCGAGACCGCCGCAACCGGACCGTGGAAGGTGAAGCTGCAGCGACTGACCGCCGCCGGCGCCCCGAGCGGCACCGCGGTCGAGGCGGGGACCGTCCCGGCGCTCACGGTCGGGTACCCGGTCCTGGCGGCGGCGTCGGACGGATCGGTCTACGTCGTCTGCTGGGGCGCTCCGGCCGCGACCGCCTGGCCGGGTTTCCAGTGCGCGACGGTTCCTGCGGGATCGGGCGCGGCGACGCCCGCTGCAAGCGTCGAAGACGCGGCCTATCCGGCACTTGCGTACGGTCCCGGCGGGTTCATGCTGGCCTACCGCAACTCCCCCGGCTTCCAGGTGCAGCCGCTGGGCACCGACGGGATGCCGAAGGGGACCGCGCAGCTCGTGCGGCTCAGCGCCGCCGCGGGTTCCGGCCAGCTCGTGGCGATCGTCGCGATGCCGAGCGGCTATGCGGTGGCGACAGCCATCGCCACGGAAACCCCGATGCTCCACCGCCTGGACGCCGAGGCGAAAGTGCTCGGCACGCCCATCGCGTTCGCCGTACGGGGCCAGGTCGCCTTCGCCGCGGCCGGCGAATCGGTGGGCGCCGCATGGATCGCAACCAGCCACGAGGCGACCGCATCGCTGGCCGGTTCGGAAGGCTCGCCGACGGCGCCGGTCACGCTGTCGTCGGACGCGCAGAGTTACGGCCAGGTGGCCATCGCGGGCGGGGGCGGCACGTTCGCCGTCACCTGGTCGGCCTTCATGGGCTTCATCGGATACCGCGCCGTCGGCGCCGACGGGCGCGCGGTCGGCTCGCAGGTGCAGGTACACGGCGTCGGGTGGGACGACAACGCACACGCGCTGGCGTCGGTCGCGGACGGCTTCCTGCTCGCCACCACGATGAACCCCGGCAGCGACAGCATCGACCTCGTCCACCTGGGATGCCCGTAGCGTCGATCGCGCAACCCATTGGAATTGCTGACGAATTCCGTGCCAGCCGCCGTGCCGCCGGTTCCCGGCTCCCGCGCCGGGCGCACGTCGGGTCGGCGTGCCACCCGCGGTGCGGAGTAGAGTCCCCGCCCGGAGGTGGGGCGAATTGCACCTGCTGCTCGTCGAGGACGACCGCATCGTCCGGGTCACTGTGCGCGACGCGCTGGCGGACGCCGGCTACGACGTCGCCGAGTGCGCCGACGGCGCCGCCGCGGCGTCGCTGCTGGAGTCGCGGCCGTTCGACCTGGTGCTGTGCGACGTGCGCCTGCCGGGCATGGACGGCGTGTCGCTCTTCCGCCGGGCGCGCGCCCTGCAGCCGGCTCCGGCCGTCGTGCTCATGACGGCCTACGCGAGCACCGAGGACGCGGTGGCCGTGATGCGCGAGGGGGCGCGCGACTACGTGCTCAAGCCGTTCGAGATGGACGAACTGCTGCTGCGCCTGGGGCGCGTGCGCGACGAGCTGCTTCTTCGCCGGCGCGTGGAGGAGGGCGCGCCGGTCGCGGAGGGAGACCTCGAGTCCCTGGCCGGCGACTCGCCCGCCATGCGTCTCGTGCGCGAGCGCGTCGAGGCGGCGGCCGCCGGCGAGGTCGCGGTGCTGCTCGTCGGGGAGACGGGAACGGGAAAGGACCTGGCCGCACGGCTCGTACACGCCCGAAGCCGGCGTGCGCGCAGGCCCTTCGTCGCGGTCAACTGCGCGGCGGTGCCCGAGGCGCTCTTCGAGGCCGAGATGTTCGGCCACGAGAAAGGTGCCTTCACCGGCGCGGATCGGCGCCGCCAGGGCCGCTTCGAGGCCGCCGACGGAGGAACGCTCTTCCTGGACGAGGTGGGGGAGCTGGCGCCCTCGTGCCAGGCGAAGCTGCTGCGCGCCGTGGAGACCTCGTCGTTCGAGCCGGTCGGCTCCAGCCGCACCGTGCACGTGGACGTGCGGGTCATCGCGGCGACCAACCGCGACCTCGCAGGACCGGCCGCGCAGGGCGGGTTCCGGCGCGACCTGTACTACCGGCTCAACGTGGTGGACGTGCGCCTGCCGCCGCTGCGCGAGCACCGCCAGGACGTGCTGCCGCTGGCGGGCCGCTTTCTGCGGGATATCGCGGCCCGGCAGGAGCGTCCGATGCCCGAGCTGGAGCCTGCTGCTGCGGCGGCGCTGGAGGCATGGGACTGGCCGGGCAACGTGCGCGAGCTCGTCCACGCGCTGGAGCGCGCCGTGGCGCTGTCGCGCGGGGCGCCGCTGGCGGTGCACCATCTTCCCGACGAGATCGCCGCGTCCGCGGTGCCGGCCGCGCCGTCTGCCGCGCTGCAGCCGCTGGAGCGCGCGGTGGGGGATTTCGAGCGCCGCTACATCGAGCGGGCACTGGAGCATACGGGCGGGCACCGCGGCAGGGCGGCAGCGCTGCTGGGGATATCGAGGAAGAGCCTGTGGGAGCGCCTGCGCGACGCGCCGCCGGCCGCTTGCGCCGAGGGAACGACCCGACCGCCGAAAAGTTGAGCGGCTGCGTTCACACGGCCATGACGCGGATTCGGGGCTCCAGCCGCGCGAGCCGCCGGTCGCCGGTCCAGAACTCGTCGCAGCCGCCCGTGATTGCGATCGCTGCATGAATAGCGTCTGGAGTTTTCAGGCGCAGGGTCGCGCGCAGTTGAGCCGCCAGGTCGGCGGCGTCGCGGTCGAACGGAAGGCAGTACACCCCCGGGGATTCCAGGAATTCGTCGTAGGCGCGGGCAAGCGGCGCTCTGGCTGCGCCTTGCAGCCCGACCCCGACATCCATGCGGCCCAGCAGCGAGTAGAAGACTTCGGGGCGCGGTCCATCCGGCGGCACGAGCCGCTGCCGAATCGCCTCGTACGTCCGCGGAGGCCCTTCCATGAACAGAACCAACGCGCAGCTATCGAGGTAGACGCGTGTCATCTTCCCAGCTCGCGCGCTCTTGCTCGAAGAACCGGAGAATCTCCTCCCGCGAGCGCACGGGAGCGACCTTTCGCAGCCTGTCGAGCATCTGCCCGAAATCCTCGACGGCTTCCGGTCGGTGCTCCTGCTTTGGTTCCGGCACGAGCACGATGACCTCGGCCGGTCCCTCGCCGACCGATGCGGGCACGTCCACCGACACGCGCCGGTCTCGGCCGATCGTCACCTGGTATTTGAGCGCCTGCATGGCCCACCTTCCCAGTGCCAAGATGGCACGGATCGCTGCCGCCTGCAACGAAACCGGGGAGAAACAGGGCGAAAGGTCACATCCCGAGGACGCCGCCGTTCACCGCCCGGGCCAGCTCCACACGACCAGCACCGCCGTGAAGAGCACCGCGGCGCCGGCCGCCCCTGCGCGGGACGCGGCCGCGGACTCGGCCGGGATCTGGCGCAACCAGTGCCGCGTCTTCCAGGCGACGAGCGCGACCAGGGCCAGCGCCGCCCAGCCCACGACCGACAGGCCCGCGAAGCTCGCCGGTGCCGCCAGGGAGTGCTCGGAGATCCGCCGCGCCGTTTCGAGTCCGCGCGGATCCCGCAGCGCCAGGGGCAGATATCCGCCCCACGACGAGAGCTTCGCCGCCGCCTTCGCCACGTGCGCGACCGCCACCACGGGAGCCGCGCCGGTCGCGGCCGCGAGCAGCAGCGTCTTCACGCCGGCGCGATGCCCGCTGGCGTATCCGGCCGCCGCGACGAGAGCCCAGATCCCCATCGGGAACGCGACCAGGAACCACGCCGCCTCGAACCAGCCCGGCGGCAAGGACGGCGCCAGCTTCGCCACGGCGTCGGGCACGGTGTGGAACGCGCCGTCGAGCCATTTCACCTCGCCGACGACCTCGTGCGACACGAATCCGAGCGCGACCATGACGAACGCCGCCTCGAACGGGCGCAGCAGCGTTCTTCGTCGGATCGGCGCTGCGCCGTCGACGAGCCCCACGCCCACGTTGTCGTGCGGACATACCTTCGCGCACTGCAGGCACATCACGCAGCCGTCGGAAGGACCGCGATCGAACGGACGCAGCAGAGACGGGCAACTGCGGCCGTCGAGGCGATGCCGGTTCTCCTCGCGCACGCAGTCGCGCGTGCGGCAGCCCGCGCAGACCGATTCGTCGCGCACCTCGAGCTGGAACGGCGTCTGCCGGCCGTACACCGACAGCAGCGCGCCCGCAGGGCAGAACGCGCGGCAGAACGAGCGCGGCTCGCGGAAGACCAGCCCCGCGGCCAGCGCGGCGCCGACGAGGACCATGAGCAGCACGGCCGTGTAGTGCGGCATCCGGTGGACCGACATGCCGGCGACGAGAAGCTGGAGAACGAGGTATCCCGCGACCACCATCCAGCCCGCACGCAGAAACCGGCCCAGAGGCGCACGCCGCCAGCCTGCCCGGCGCGCGGCTTCGTCGCCGGCGCGATTCACCAGTTCCATCGGGCAGATCGTGCACCAGACGCGCCCGAAAGCGAGCGCCACGGCGATCATCCCCGGCCACCACACGCCCCACACGACCAGCGTCGAGAGGTTCGTCTTGCGCAGCGTCAGCAGCTCCTCGCCGCGCAGCCCCGCACCGACGCCGAAGCCCGCCGCGACGAGCCCCGCCACCGCCGCGAGCGCCGCGGCCTGGAACGCGACCGGAAACCACGGCCGCATCGCCGCGGCGCGCAGAGGCTTCCATCGGAGCAGATCCAGCCGGACCCGGGATGCGCTCAACTGTGTGTCTCCTCTTTACCGCGACCGGCCGTGCGGTGCATCGGTCCAACCGCCCGGCCGTCCGCGGATTCCCGCAGCCACACGGTCGCGACGGTGCCGCCCCCGGGCGGGAACTCGAATGACAGCTCGCCCCCGTGCGCGTCCACGATGCTGCGCGCCACGGACAGCCCCAGGCCCGAGCCCTCGCCCGGCGGCTTGGTCGTGAAGAACGGGTCGAACACGCGCTCGCGCAGTTCGGGCGGGATTCCGGGGCCTTCGTCCTCCACCGCGATGCCGCGCTGTCCGTCGCGCCGCCGCAGGCGCAGGCGGATGCGCCCGCCCGCGGGAGTCACGAACGCCGCGTTGAGCAGCAGGTTCACCAGCGCCTGCCCGACGCGATGGGCATCCGCGTCCACGGGGCCGTCGGCGTGCGCGTCCTCCACCGTGCAGCCGACGTGGCGCCCGGCCAGCAGCGGCTCCACCACGTGCAGCGCCCCTCGCGCGAGCTCCGACGCCGGCGTCGGCGCGAGCAGCGGCGGGTGCGGGCGCCCGAAGTCCAGCAGCCCCTTCACCACGTGCTCGATGCGCCCCAGCCCCTCGTCCATGAGCTGCAGGTACTCGCCGCGCTTGGCTTCGCCCAGGTCGGCGCGCGACAGGCGGTGTACGCAGTTCTTCAGCCCCGCCAGCGGGTTGTTCACCTCGTGCGCCACGCCCGCCACCAGCGATCCCAGCGCCACCATGCGTTCGGTCTGCTGGATCATGCGGCGCACGCGCTCCTGCTCCAGGTGCGCGCCGCGCAGGCGCACGAGCATGCGGTTGAAGCGTCCGCCCAGGTCCGCGATCTCGTCCGTGCCGCGCGGCCGCACCATCGGCACCGGCTCGACGGCGGGGTCGAAGCGGTCGGCCGCCTGCACCATCTCCTGCACGGGCCGCGCGATCCCCCGGGCGAGCCACACGGCCGTCGCCAGGCCCGCTCCGATGACTCCGAGCGCCAGCAGGCCCAGGTGCACCGCGAGCCGCCGCCGCGTCTGCGCCACGGCGTCCATTTCGAGGCCCAGCCGGATCTCGCCCACGTCGCCCAAGACCGGCTGCGCAAGGTCGAGGATTCGCCTCGGCCCGTCCGCGACGACCACCGACTCCCGATCGCCCGCGGCGCGCAGCGTCAGAAGCCCCGACGGTGTGCCGCCCTCGAACGACGAGGCGAGCACGCGCCCGTCGCGCGACACGAAGCAGTACGCCACGCCCGGCGCCGCTGCCGTCGTGGTCGCCAGCGAGTGCAGCGACACGAAGTCTCCGACGAGCAGGGGATCGGCCGCCTGCTCGGCCGTCAGCCGTGCGATGTCGTGTCCGAGCCGTTCCTGCTGCAACAGGAGGGCATGGGCGGCGATCCGGTTCCCGATGACCAGGTGGACCGAGTGCATCGCGACGACGCCGGCGGCGGCCAGCGCGGCGAGCTTCATCCAGAGGCGCACGCGCAGGCGCGGCGCAGCCTCCGTCACGGGGCGCCCCCGAGCAAGCGCGAGGCGGACTCGTAGAGACCCGGCGCGGGAAGAGCGAAGCGGTCGATCTCCAGCGGACGAAGGACGCCGGCGCCGGCGGCGTCGGCGGCCAGTCCCAGGAGCGTCCGCCGCAGAGCCTCGCGTGCGGCAGGCGCCAGGCGCGTCGAGGCCACCACGGGCGTCATGCCGAAGGGCGGCGAGCGGTCGACGATGCGAAGCCGCCCGGCGAGCGAGGGCGAGCGCGTCACCTGGTGCTCGTACACGATGCTGTGGACGGCCGCCGCGTCGGCGATGCCGCGATCCACGGCGACGATGGAGCGGTCGTGACTGCCGGTGAAGATCGACGACGAGAAGAAGCGCTCGGGGTTCCGGCCCATCTGCGCCAGGACATGCAGAACCCAGGCCCGTCCCGTCAGCGACAGCTCCTCGGTGAAAGCGAACCGCCGTCCCGCCAGATCCGCCAGTGATTTCGCGGGGTTGTCTGCGGCCACGACGAGCAGCGACTGGTAGGTGTCGCTCCCCTTCACAACGGGAATGGCCACCAGCTCGACCGAGCGCGGGGCCCGGCGCAGCAGCTCGAGGTACCCGCCGGTACACACCAGCGCGGTGTCGAGCCCGCCCGACGCGAGCAGCTCGTTGATCTCGCGGTAGGTGCGCCGCTGCACGAAGTCCACGCGGCGCCCGAGCCGGCGTGCCACCTCGGCGAAAAGACGCGAGTAGTCGGCGTAGGTGTCCTGCGGCGACTCCATCGCGGCGACGGAAACGCGCAGCACGTCCTCGCGCACGGGGGCCGGCGCCTCCTCGTGGTCCGGCGCGACTGCGCGCAGATCCACCGCGGCCTCGCGGAAAGGGCCGGAATTGCACGCCAGTGAAACGCTGAGAGCCGCCGCGACCCGCAGGCGGTGAAGTTTCGAGCGCATCGGCACGCAGCCTACACCGACCCGGGCACGATCGATCGCGCGTTCGGATGTCACCGGACGGTGACATGCCCGGACGCTCGCAGGGCTGTTTTGTTACCGTTTGGTGACGTTCTCCCCCCGACAGAGCGGGCACGGAGCGTGCAGAACGCCGGCGGCACGACGCGCATGTCCGCCGCATTCCCGCGACGGACCCCTGTGCGCAGCCACGGAGACATCGGGATGACGCGGTTGGGAGGCAAGCTGGCGATGGCCCTGCTGCTGGGTGCGGTGGCATGCACCGGTCCGGCGGGCAAGATCGGGGCCCAGGGCGAAAAGGGCGAGACCGGCGTAACCGGCGAGACTGGCGGGACCGGCCCCAAGGGCGACACGGGTTCCAAGGGCGACACCGGAGCGAAGGGCGACACGGGGCCGACGGGCGCCACCGGCCCGACCGGCGACACCGGAGCGCAGGGCGACACCGGCCCTCAGGGCGACACCGGACCTCAGGGCGACACCGGACCTCAGGGC
>Ga0172369_10006610_pt1 | contig 13743 bp, 9 predicted proteins | sample LakKiv25m_FD_114539 | JGI IMG/M metagenome (GOLD analysis project Ga0172369, IMG submission 114539) | Freshwater microbial communities from Kabuno Bay, South-Kivu, Congo - kab_022012_11.25m | ecosystem: Environmental > Aquatic > Freshwater > Lake | place: Democratic Republic of the Congo... | reverse complement strand
GGGGCCCGCCGGCGCTACGAGGACGTCATCAAGCGCTTCCCCGACAAGGAAGTCTCCTACTTCGCCTGGCAGGACATCCTCTTCAGCTACCTCATCGTCAAGGACTGGCTCAACGTCGAGAAGATCGCCGACCGCATGATCAACGAGTGCGACGCGGTCCAGAAGGATCCCAAGAAGCTCGAGGAGAAGCGTCTGCTCAAGTACGGCGCGCGCTTCGAGCGCGCCGGCATCGCGATGAAGGCCAAGAAATGGAGCATGGCGGCACAGCTCTACGTGAGCATCGTCGACGACAGCGAGAAGGAGGCCAAGAAGTTCGGACGCTGGGACAAGTCGGACGCCGCCCTCTACAACGCCGCCCAATGCTACGTGGAGTCGCGCCGCTACGACTCCGCCATGCGCACCTACGAGCGGCTCTTCACCGACTACCCCGACAGCGCGCTCGCCCAGGACGCGCTCTTCTTCGTCGCCACCAACGCGCAGAACGCCTTCGAGTTCGAGAAGGCCATCGACAAGTACCAGCTCCTCGTGGACAAGTACCCGCAGAGCACCAAGCGCGTGGCAGCGGCCTTCAACGCGGCGAAGCTGCTGGAGGCCATGCAGCGCTACCCCGAGGCCGCCCGCGCCTACAAGCGCTACGCCGAGACCTTCCCGGACGAGGCCGACGCCCCCGACCAGCTCTACCAGTCGGCGCTCCTGTACGTGCGCATGCACGACAACAACGGCCTCATCCGCGGCCTGCAGGCGTTCATCGCGAAGTACGAGCGCGTCCAGGCCCAGGCCGAAAAGGTGGTGCAGGCGCACCTGAAGATCGCGCTCGCCTGGCGCGACCTCAAGTCGGAGAAGGACGCCATCGACTGGTTCAAGCGCACCATCGCGGTGTACGACCGGCTCAAGCAGAAGCCCGACAACTACATGGCCTCGGCCGCCGCCAGCCAGGCAGCCTTCGAGCTCACGGAGCTGGACTTCGCCGACTTCATGAAGATGAAGTTCGACCCCAAGGGCAAGGGCCCCAAGCTGCAGAAGGACATGCAGACGCAGCTCGAGAAGCTCGCCAAGGCCCTGGAGGCCATCAAGGGCAGGTACCGCGAGGTCATCCTCAAGTACCGCTGGCCCGAGTGGATGACCGCCGCGCTCTTCCGCCTGGGCGACGCCGACGAGCAGTTCGCCAACAAGCTGCTCGAGGCCCCGTGCCCCGCCGAAGTCCAGTCCCTGGGCGGCGACGAGGCGTGCATGGCGTACAAGGATCAGCTCGGCGAGATGATGCAGCCCATCATCGACCGCGCCAACGACGCCTACGTCACCGCCCAGGACAAGTCGCAGGAGCTGCGCATCGTCAACCAGTGGACGAAGCGCGTGAACGAGAAAGTCTGCCAGTACGTGCCCAACAAGTGCGTGTCGCTCAAGGATCCGCGCGGTGCGTTCATCGTCGAATCGCTCAGCCCGCGTCCGCTCGCGGCCAGCGCCGACGGCGCGGCGTTCGTCGAGTACCCGACCGCGGCTGCGCCGGTCGCCGCTCCCGAGTCGAAACCGCCCGAGGCGCCCGTGACGCCGTCGGGCCCCGGCATCGGCAGCCCGACCGCCGTGCCGCCCGCACCGGGCGAGGCGAAGCCCGGCGACGCGAGGCCGGCCGAAGCGAAGCCCGGCGATGCCGCCGCGACCCCGACGAGCGCCCCGGCGGCTCCGGCTGCGACGCCCGCCATGGCTCCCGCTGCGGCTCCGGCTGCGACGCCTGCCGTGGCGCCCGCTGCGGCTCCGGCTGCGACGCCCGCGGCGGCTCCCCCTCCGACGACGCCTGCTTCCGAGCCCGCCCCTGCACCGCCGCCGGCCGCGGCTCCGGCACCCGCGACGGCGCCCGCTCCGACTTCCGCTCCCGCAGCGACTCCGGAGGCGGCGCCCGCTCCCGCCGCGGCCCCGTCCACGGAGCCGAGTCCCGCCCCGGCTCCCACGCCGGCCGTCGCGCCTGCAACGGATGCCGCGGCTCCCGCTCCGGCTCCCGCGCCGGCGACCCCGCCGCCGGCCGAATCGGCCTCGCCCGCCGCCGCTGCAGTACCGGCCGAGGCGGCGCCTGCGCCGTCGCCCGCGCCCGCTCCGGCGCCTGCACCCGAGACGGCTCCGGCCGCGGGAGGCACGCCATGAGGCGCCCCGCGATTCCGGTGCCGCGCGCACTGCTGCCTCTGCTCCTGCTCCTCGCGGCCTGTCCGAGTGCGCAGGCGCCCGTGAAACCGGAGGAGAAGACGGCGCCCGCGCCCGCGCCCGAAGGGGCCACCGCCGAGGGCGAGAAGGCCGCGAAGCCCGAGGAAAAGACCGAAGAGAAGGCCGCGGAGAAGGCGTCCGAGCCCGAGAAGCCCTCGGAGGAGTCCGCCGCGCGCGAGCTGCGCGCCCGCGAAGAAGCCGAGCTCAAGGCCCGCACCGAGGAGCGCGAGAAGGCCGAGGAGCGGCGCAAGGCGGCCGAGGCGGCGGTGAACACGCAGTTCGGGCAGGCGTTCGAGGCCGTGAAGAAGGGCGACGACCGCACCGCGCTGGACCTCTACCTGAAGGCCGCCGGCGACTCGAAGGAGACCTTCGCCGCCTGGTACAACCTGGGCGTCCTCTTCGAGCGGCTGGGCGAGCGCGACAAGGCCATCGACGCCTACGAGAAGGCGCTCAAGCTCAAGCCCGACTTCGTCATCGCCAGCGACAACCTCACGCGCATCTTCCTGCGCAACGACCAGTACCAGCGCGCCGAAGGGGAGCTGCGCCGGCGCATTCTCGCCTTCCCCCGCAACCTCGCGTTCCGCAACCAGCTCGTGCGCGTCATGATCGCGCAGGGACGCGAGGAGCAGGCCGAGGCCGAGAGCAAGAAGGTGCTGAAGATCGACGAGCAGAACGTCGATGCCATGATCAACCTGGCGACGATCTGGAGCGGCCAGAAGAAGTACGAGCTGGCGCGCCAGGTGCTCGAAAACGCGCGCGAGAACGCGGGCACGCACCCTGCCCTCTACAACTCCATCGCGTTCACGCAGCTCGCGCTCGACCAGAAGCCGCTCGCGCTCGACTCGTTCAAGAAGGCCGCGGAGATGCGCGAGGACTTCCCCGAGGCGCACAACAACTTCGGCGCGCTGCTCAACGAGGCCAACGACTGCGAGGGCGCCGTGCGCGAGCTGGAGCTGGCCGTGCGCTACGCGCCCGACTACTCCCAGGCGCGCCTGAACCTGGGCAACGCGTACCGGTGCGCGCGCCAGTACGAGAAGACCCAGAAGGAATACGAGAAGGCACTGCAGCTCGACAGCCGGCTCACCGACCCGTACTTCAACATGGGCATCCTCTACCTGGACGGCGAAATCCCCGGCTTCGACAAGGTGCAGCGCATGCAGCAGGCGCTCGCGTACTTCCGCCAGTTCAAGGAGGCCGGCGGCGAGGACCCGCGTCTCGAGCGCTACACCGAGGAAGCCCGCAAGACGATGGAGAAAGAGATCGAGCGCATCCGCCGCGTCGAGGAGCAGAAGCGCAAGGCCGCCGAGAAGGAGGCCGAGAAGAAGCGCAAGGCCGAGGAGAAGGCCAAGGCCGACGCCGAGAAGAAGCGCCAGATGATGGAGCGCACCGAGGCGGCCAAGCTCGGGCCCAAGTGCGACTTCGAGGAGGAGGAGGCCGCCCGCAAGGCCGCCCGCGACAAGGTGGAGGGCGAGAAGCGGGCCGCGGAGGAGAAGCGCCTCGCCGAGGAGAAGCGCGTCGCGGACGAGAAGAAGGCCGCCGAGGACGCGAAGCGGGCCGAGGAGGAGCGCAAGGCCGCCGAGAAGAAGGCCGCCGAAGACGCGAAGCGGACCGAGGAGGAGCGCAAGGCCGCCGAGAAGAAGGCCGCCGAAGACGCGAAGCGGACCGAGGAGGAGCGCAAGGCCGCCGAGAAGAAGGCCGCCGACGAGGCGAAGAAGGCCGAGGCGCAGCGGCTCGCGGACGAGAAGAAGGCGGCCGACGAGGCGAAGAAGGCCGAGGATGCACGTCTGGCCGCGGAAAAGGCGAAAGCCGACGACGCCGCGGCCGCCGCGCACGCCGAGGAACTGCGCAAGGCCATGCAGCTTCACCCGGAGAAGGTCGGCGGCAAGACGGACAACCCCGTCGTGCCTCCCGAGGCGACGCGCCCGGCCATGGAGAAGCTCGGCGGGGACGAGAAGTAGCATCCGCGCGGCGAAGCGCCGCGCGGCGCGAGGTGGCGATGGGTCCGACGCAGCGCAGGTGGGCAACGCGGACGGCCGGCGCACTGGCGGCGGGGGCGGCGCTCGCGCTGCTGCTCGCGCCGGGCGCGGCGCGGGCCGAGGCCAAGAAGACCCGCGTCCTGAAGCTGGACGAGATCTCGGTCGAGGGCCGGATCCAGAAGCCGATGGCGTTCTACATCCTTCCGCGCTCCAACCTGAACTACCAAGGCTTGGAGCGCAACGAGTCGTTTCTTCCGAAAGTGCGCAAGTCGGTCGAGCAGGACCCGTTCTAGCCCCGCGGGCCGCGCGGACGGCCCCGGGAACCAAAGTGGCGCGCCGCTGTCTGACCCCGTGGTATAAGGCCGGGCGGTCGGCAGCGGGTCGGCGGCAGACCGCGGGTGCCCGGAACGCATCCCGGGCGGTCGCGGTCGTCCGGCGGCGATGGCAGGCGGCGATGTTCGCCGTCAGAGGGAAGCATGAAGCGGTTCCTCAAGATGGGCGTGTGGCGCGGCGGCAAGCTGATCGACGACCGCTACATCCCGGAGAAGGGCGAGGTCTCGGTCGGCAGTTCGGCCAAGAACATGTTCGCCCTCATCGGCTCGCACCTGCCCAAGGAGCACCTGCTCTTCCATTTCCACAAGAAGCACCCGGTCATCCACGTCATCGAGGGCATGACGGGGCAGCTCGCGCTGGACGGCAGGAAGAACGAGCCGCTGGAGGCGCTGCGCGCCAAGGGCGTCAAGGAGGCCCAGGGCTTCAGCCTGGAACTGCCCGACACGGCCCGCGGCTGGGTCATGCTCGCCGACGCGACGTTCTTCATCCAGGTCGCGCCCAAGCCCCCGCCGCCGCCCCGCAAGGCCATCAACTTCGAGGGCGCCACCGGTCTCATGAGCGCCCTGCAGACGCCGCTCTTCGGCATCATGCTGGTCGTCGGCGGCGTGGAGGGCTTCGGCGTCTGGGCCATCAACCGGCGCCCCCCCATCGAGCTGGACATGCCGGCGCAGGAGGATCTCGACCGCTTCGCCGAGATCATGATGCCGGAGAAGCCCAAGGAGGAGAAGAAGACCGAGGACGACGCCGCGAAGAAGGCCGCCGAGGACGCCGCGAAGAAGGCCGCCGAGGAGGCCAAGAAGAAGGCGGAGGAGGACGCCAAGAAGAACGAGGAGGAGAGCAAGAAGAAGGAGGAGGCCGAGGCGAGCAAGAGCGACGAGCAGCGCGCCAAGGAGGCCGCCGAGCGCAAGGAGAAGATGCGCCAGGAGGTCGCCAAGAAAGGCCTGCTTTCCGTCATCGGCGCCACGGGCGGCTCGGGCGCGCTCGCCAACGTGTTCGCCTCCGGCAAGGGCTTCGGCGACGACATCGGCGCGGCGCTCGCCGGCGCGGGCGGCATCGCGGTCGCCACCGGCAACGAAGGCCCCATGCGCAAGGGCGGCGAGGGCGGCGGCGGCACAGTCGGCATCGGCGACCTCGCGGCCGGCGCCGGCGAGGGCGGCGGCAACGTCCAGCTCGCCGAGCGCGCCCGCAAGGTCGCCCCGCAGATCTCCATCGACGACAGCGAGTTCGAGACCGAGAGCGCCAGCGTCGACAAGGAGAACCTCGGCAAGTACATCCGCATGCGCATCAAGAGCGTGCAGCAGTGCTACGAGAAGGAGCTCAAGCGCAACCCCACGCTCAAGGGCAAGATCGTCGTGCGCTTCGTCATCACGACCCAGGGCCGGGTGGGCGAAGTCACCATCGACCAGAACACCATGGGCGACGAGAACGTGGCCGCCTGCATCAAGGCGCTCATCACGCGCTGGACCTTCCCCATCAAGCCCGAGGAGGACGCGCCGGTGAGCTTCCCGTTCGTCTTCCAGCCGGGCGGCTAGACCCGTCCGCGATCGCGTTCCAGCGGAGCCCTGCGTCCCCCGGACGCGGGGCTCCGTGCTGCCGGGCCCATGCCGGACAGGCTCCCGCGAAGTTTCTACGACCGGCCGGCGGCGGTTGTCGCCCCGGAGCTGCTGGGCTGCACGCTGGTCCACCGCGACCGGGCGGCGGGGCTCGTTCGCCGGGCGCGGCTCGTCGAGACCGAGGCGTACGTCGGGGCGGAGGATCTCGCCTGCCACGCCTCGCGGGGGCGCACCGCGCGCACCGAGGCGATGTTCGGTCCGCCCGGGCGCGCGTACATGTTCTTCATCTACGGCGCGCACTGGTGCTTCAACGTCGTCGTCGAGCGCGAGGGCGTCGGCGCCGCCGTGCTGGTGCGCGCCGCTGAGCCGTTGGAGAACTGCGACGGCCACCTGTCGGGCCCGGGCGCGTTCTGCCGCGCCATGCACCTGGACGGGACCCGCTACGGCATCGACCTGTGCGGCGACGAGCTGTGGCTGGAGGCGCGCGAGGGTCCGCCGCCGCGCGTCGTCGCCGCGCGCCGGGTCAACGTGGACTACGCCGGCGCCTGGGCCCGGCGCCGGCTCAGGTTCGCGGTGAAGGGAAACCCCGCGGTGTCGCGCCCGCGGCCGTAGGCCGGCGTTCGGCCTTCGGCTCTCGACTTTCGGAAGGGCACGTTGCAGCGGAATCGGTGCGCTTCCCGAAAGCCGAACGTCGAAGGTCGAAAGCCGAATTGGACTCGCACCGGTCCCGGTGCCAGCATGCGCCCGATGACGCCCTCCCTCGTGTCCCGCGTTTGCCGAGTCGTCCCGCTCCTGGTTTTCGTGGCCGCGACGGCACGCGCCGCCCCCGCCGACCCGTCGGCGACCGAGGCCCGTTCGCGCCTGCGCGGCGCCGATCCCGACGACCGGATGCGGGCGGCGACGCTGCTGGGGACGACCGGCGATCTGTCCCACGCGGGGGCGCTTTCGGAAGCGCTGGGCGATCCGTACCCGGCGGTGCGCGAGGCCGCGACGGGCGCCCTGGCGCACCTCGGGGCGATCGACAGCATCGCGGCCATCTCGAAGCTGCTGGCAGACGAGACCCCGTCGTGCCGCGAGATGGCCCGCCACGCGCTCGAGGATCTGGCGCCGCGCCCCGGCGCCGCCTCCCAGCTTCTGGTCGCGATGACCGCTCCGGCGCCCATCCGCGCCGGGCTACTTCCGGCGCTCGCGGCGAGCGGCGACGAGCGCGCCCTGGCGGCACTGGGCGCGGCGGTCGCCGACGAGGACAAGACCGTGGCCGCGGAGGCCGACCGCATCGTGCGCCTGTCGCCGCGCGACCGGGCCGCCCGCGCGGTGGCGGGGTGCCTGGACTCCGGACCGGAATCCGCGCGCGTGGCCTGCGCCGCCGTCGCGGGGGAGATGAGGCTGGAAGCGGCGGTGCCCCGACTGGCGTCCATCGCGGGCACGCGTGCGGACACGCCGGAGGTGCTCGCCGCCGTGCGCCGCGCGCTCGCCGCCATGCGCGACGTGCTGGACGCCGGCGCGCTGGTGCAGACGGCGCGCACGGGCCGCACGCCCGCCGAGCGCACGGACGCCCTGGCGGTGCTCGCGTCGCTGCGCGACGAGCGCGGCTACCAGGCGCTCGTGCGCGCCTTGGACGACCCGTCCGAGTCGGTCCGCGTCGCGGCGGCCGACGGGCTCGCGGACCAGGGCGACCGGCGCGCCGTCGGGCCGCTGTCCAAGGCCGTCGACAAGCCCGCCAACGCGCGCATCCGCCGCCTGCTGGCGCGCGCGCTGGATCGGCTCACGGGCGCCGCGCCGCCGCGGCCGTCCGGAGGGTAGCGGTCCGTTCCTTCGCCGCCCGCCGCCCGCAGTGGTAGAACCGACCCGCCGGCGGCGCCGTGCCGCCGGCTGCGGACGCCGCGAGGTGCCGATGCCCAGCCGAACGAGCCTTCTTCCGTGCGCCGCGCTGCTCGCGGCGGCGGCCTGCACCTCGGGTCCCGCCGGCAACTGGCGGCGCATGGCGCGCCCCATGACCCTCGGCGACGACATGCCCGTCGAGTTCTCGTCGCAGCGCAAGGCGTTCGCGACCGCCGGCTACATGGAACTGCCCGGCGACGGCAACCTCTCGCTCGTGGCGCAGGCCGTGAACAACCAGGCGAAGATCTCGCTGCGCCTGTTCGAACGCACCGGCAACCTGCCCGTCGCCGAGGGCGCCAGCCCGCTGGAGGTCCCCAACCTTCGCGCCGGCCAGTACTACCTCTACGTCGCCAACGACACGCCGGCCATCGCCACGCGCGTGAACTTCCGCGCCGTGTTCAAGCCCGCGGACCCCGACGGAAAGAGCGGCGACGACAAGGACGCGACCGGCGCCCGCGAGATCACCGGCGGCCGGGCCGCGGTCGGCACCGTGGACTACATGAACATGAACCGCACCGACCACGTGAAGCTGCCCATGCCCCTGGGCGGCTCGGCCAGCGTGCGCGTGCGGTTCGACGGGCTGCGCGGCAAGGTCGCCACGACGGCCATTCTGCCCACGGGCGAGGAGATTGCCTTCGACACGAAAAAGCCGGCGGAGGTCAAGAACGTGCCGCCCGGCGACCTCGTCGTGCGCGTGCAGGCCGAGGAGGGCGGCTTCGCCAGGTACAGCGTCACCGCGCAGGTGGTGGACGCCGACCCCGACGGCGACAGCGGCGAGAACGCCGACCGTTCCGGCGCCGACGAGCTGCAGCTCAAACCCCGCCAGGGCGCCAACACCCAGTTCGCGGAGGCGCGCGCCGAGGTGAACTTCGACAAGCGCAACGCCACCGACTGGTACCGCGTGCAGATGCCCGACAAGGGCAAGCTCTCGGTGCAACTGCGGCTCAAGAACCCGCGCGCGAAGGTCCACGCGTACTTCGGCCGCGACGACGACGTGCGCCGCGTGCAGAGCGGCTTCAACGTCGACGTGGCCAAGGACGCCTACTACGTGAAGGTCCAGGCCGCCGACCAGGGCGAGGCGTCGGGCTACACGCTCACCGTCGAGTACTACCCGGCCGTCTACATCGACGCGCGGGTGATCGAAATCGACCGCAAGAACGGCTGCGCCGTGCTCGTGGACAAGGGCAGCAACCACATGGTGCGCCAGGGCGTCGCGGCCAGCGTCGTGGTGGGCGGCCAGACCGTCGTCACCGGCCTCGTGGAAACGGTGTTCGCCAACTCCTCGCGCGTGCGCGTGGCGGGCGGCGACTGCAAATTCTCCAACGCCTCCGTCCAGATCAGCGGGTACTGACAAGAGCCGGTTTTCGCCGTTCGGATTTCGCAAGAGCGCGGGTGCGACCATCGGAGTGCGACCGTGTCCGGAGTCCCCCGTCGACAGTCCGGAGCCGGCGCCCTGTGCATGACCGAAAACCGCAGTGATCGCGGGAGGTTGAGCCACTGCGGCGGGCGGTCGCGCTCTGGCTCGGCCACGCCCGTCTGCAGACCACGGAGGTCCACACCCGCGCCGATCCGGTCGAGAAGCACGAGATCCTGGGAAAGCTCAAGCTGCCCGCTCTGCGCCCCGGCCGTTTCCACGCCCCGGATCGCCTCCTCGCCCTGCTGCGTACCTCCAAGCCCCCTCACGATTATCCGGAATCCCGCCCGACTCCGAGCCCCGCTCCCACCGCGTCTGCCGAGTCCAACTCCGGATAGCGGGCGACTCCGGACAGGCCGCACTCCGGCCGGGCTGCTCCGATGGCCGGGCGGCGGGGGACCGCCCGCCCCGTCCCGGGAGCCCGCGCTTCCCCGGCGCCCCCGGCAGCCGGGGCGCGCCGCGTCCCATCGTTCTGCTACTGTGCGCGCCCTTCGCGCGGTGGACGCGCGCCGGGCACGGGCCCGCCGCGGACCGGCCGCACCGGGACGGAAATGGTCCGTTTCGAGCTTCTGCACACCTCGGGGCGGTCCCGCCGCGGCCGCCTGCACACCCCGCACGGCACGGTGCAGACGCCGGTGTTCATGCCCGTGGGCACCGCGGGGGCGGTGAAGGCGCTGCGGGCGCGCGATCTGCTCGACCTGGACGCCGAGATGATCCTCGGCAACACGTACCACCTGTTTCTGCGCCCCGGTCACGAGCTGGTGCGCGACCTGGGAGGGCTGCACCGGTTCGTCTCGTGGCCGCGCGCCATGCTCACGGACTCGGGTGGATTCCAGGTCCTGTCGCTCTCGGAGCGGCGCAGGATTTCCGAGGAGGGCGTCGAGTTCCGTTCGCACCTGGACGGACGTGCGCTGCGTTTCACGCCCGAGAGCGTCATGGAAACCGAGCTGGCGCTGGGCGCCGACGTCGTCATGGCGCTGGACGAGTGTCCGCCTTCGCTCTCGGATCGCGCCTACCACGAGACGTCGCTGGCGCGAACGACGCGCTGGGCCCGCCGCTGCCGCGACGCATGGCGAGCCGACTCCGGCTCCAGCCTCTTCGGCATCGTGCAGGGCGGCCTGCACGAGGATCTGCGCCGGCGCTCGGCGGAGGAAATCTGTTCGCTGGACCTGCCCGGCTATGCCCTGGGCGGCTACGCGGTGGGCGAGGAGCCGCGCGCCATGCACGACGGCGTGCGATTCTCCGCCCCGCTGCTGCCCGCGGATCTGCCGCGCTACCTCATGGGGGTGGGCACGCTGGACGACTTGGTGCATGCGGTGGACGCCGGCATCGACATGTTCGACTGCGTGCTGCCCACGCGCTGCGCGCGCAACGCGCTCCTGTTCCTGCGCACCGGCCGGGGGCGCATGAACCTGCGCAACGCGTCGCTGGCCCGCGACGAGCGCCCCCCCGACGAGGCGTGCGGCTGCCACACCTGCCGCAACCACTCGCGCGCCTACCTGCGCCACCTGTTCGTCGCCAAGGAGATCACGGGGGCGACCCTCGCGACGCTCCACAACCTCCACACGTACCTGCGGCTCATGGCCGACATGCGCGAGGCCATCGAGCAGGACCGCTGGGAGGCGTTCCGAACGGCCTTTTTCGCGGCCCGCGAGACGCCGGACGCCGCGGGGACGGCGTCATGACGCACTGCGTCCTGGGACGGGGCCGCCCGCCGGCCGGGCGGCCGCTGCCACGGAAACGGAATCCGAGCCGGAAATCCGGCTTGATTCGCCCTGGCGCGGGCGCTATCCTACCGGGCCTTTTTCGCCGAGCGTCAGGTGCCGGCGGCCATCCCGACGCGTCGGGGGACTCATGAACCAGAAGGACCTCAAGCGCTTCCGCAAGCTCCTGGAGGACAGCAAGCGCGCCATGCTGTCCAGTGCCCGCAAGACCCTCGCCGAGGAGGCGACTTTCGACACCGACGATCTCCCCGACGAGATCGACCTCGCCTCCAGCGAGTACACCCAGTCGATGGTCTTCCGACTGCGCGACCGGGAGAAGTTCCTCCTCCAGAAGATCGACAAGGCGCTGGAGCGCATCGCCGACGGTTCGTTCGGCGTGTGCGAACAGTGCGAGGAGGACATCTCGCTCAAGCGTCTGGAGGCGCGGCCGGTCACGACCCTGTGCATCCGGTGCAAGGAAGAGCAGGAGAAGGAAGAGAAGTCGTACGGCTAGCGGCTCCGGAAACGCAGCCGGCGGGGCGGGGCGGGCACCCGTGTGCGCCAACGCAAGACGCGCCGCGGACCTCGCTCAGCCCGAGGAGAGCGGGCGCGCTCTTGCTTTTTGCGCCCGCGGACACGAGGGCCAAGGTCCGGGCGTTCGACGCGTTCGTCCGACCCTCGGCCGCCAGTCGATCGCACCCGCGAGCGGCACCTGCGGCCCTCGTGTCCGCGCGGGCCAAAGAGCCGGCCCGCGCTCCCCTCGGGCTGAGCGAGATCCGAACAACGTGTCTTGGGTTGCCGCCTATGTGGGCGGGCACCCCGCCCCGACGTGTTTCTCCGCGTGCGGCGACGTCTACTCTACCGCCGCCCGGCCGCCCGGCGACGCAGCAGCAGCGCCGGCACCAGCAGCGCGAGCGCCAGGAGCGGCAGTGCGCCGGCCGAGCTGCAGTCGCAGCCCCAGCCGGAATCCGTCTCGGCCGCGGTGCCCGTCGGGCCGGGCGTCTCGTTCCCCGTCGCTCCCGGCCCGGAATCCGCGGGAACGGTGCCGGCATCCGGAACGGCAGGTGTCGCGCCAGCGTCCGCGGATCCGGCGTCGGCGGCCGGCGCCCCCGCGTCGGGCGCGGGCGTTCCGGCATCGGGCGCGGGAGTTCCCGCATCCGGCGTCGCCGCGGGCCAGCACGGACTCGTCGGCTTCTCGAACACGACGGTCTCGAGGTTGCCCTGGCAGTGCGGGGCCAGGAGCTGCCCCCCGCAGTCGCGCACCGCCAGCGTCAGCCGCCCGTCCTGCACGTCGCCCACGAGGTAGTGCAGGTTGTTCGACGAGGCCGCCGACCCCTCCACGTGCGCGACGAAAAGGGGATTCACGAGCGCCCCGGCTCCGCCGGTCACGATGTACGTCGTGCCCTGCGCGACGCCGCGCCGGCCGCCGTCGGCGGAAAGCGGCTGGATCTGCCTAGCGAGCCCGCCGTAGCCGCCGCGGGAGGGATGGAACCGCTCGTAGTCGTGATCGTGCCCGTTGAAGACCAGATCCACGCCGGCCTGGTCGAGCATCGGCACTAGGCGCCCCGCCCGGGGCTTGTCGTTCTCGTTGCTGCCGTGGGCGCCGCTGGACCAGACGGGCGTGTGGAAGGAGACGATCCGCCAGTCCACGTCGTCCCGGTGCGCGTTGAGCACTCCCTGGAGCCAGTCGAGCTGGCGGTCCATGTCGAAGGTGTACGTCGACAGCCAGACGACGAGCACCCTTCCGAGGACCAGGGCGCCGTAGTCTTCGACCCGGTCGGGGTTGTCGGCGGGATAGGCGAACAGGGCGTTGAACGCGCCGGCGCCGGGAGTCCAGGTGTCGTGGTTGCCCAGCACCATGAAAAACGGCGTCGAGCGCGACAGCGGCTCCAGACGCCCCATCTCGGTCGACCACTGGCCCAGTTCCTCGCCGTCGTGGACGAAGTCTCCGGTGTGTATGGAGATGTGCGACTGCTCCGCCGCCATCGCCGCGGCGATGCCGGTCCACTGCGCGGAGGGCGTGTAGAACAGGACGTCCTCTCCGCGCGAGTCGCCGCCGGCGGTGAAGCGCACCGCACCGCAGGATCCGGCCGCGGGGGCCGTCCGCACCGTGCGCACCGCGCTCGTCCCGCCCGCGGACCGCACGAGGTATTCGTAAGTCGCGGCCGGCTGCAGGCCCTGCAGCGTTGCCGTATAGGTGGATCCCATGCCCGCCAGACCGGTCGGAGCCGCGGCGACGGAAGTGCGGGTGCGGGTGGCGCCCTGCCGGCCGAATTCCACCTCGCCGGGCGCGGTGCTGTCGTCGGTCCACGAGATGGTCAGCGTCGTGTCGGTCGGTCCGGTCCACGAGGTGCGCAGCCAGCGCGGCGATGCGACGGCGTCGCAGGAAACCCCGGCCAGGATCAGGGCGGCAAGCGGGACGGGCAGGCGGGATCGCATGGCGGACCTCCGGGCGCAGCAGTGTACGCGGGCTTTCGATCCACCGCCAAGACGCCAAGAGCGCCAAGGACGCCAAGGAAACGATTGGTTTGTCACGCGTCGGATCGGGGCCATCGGGCGGGCGCAGGAGAAACGTGTCTCCATGCGCGTACATGTTCGGTGAGTTGGGCGGGGCCCCGAAAATAGTCCTGGACACAGGAGTACGGACGCGGTACGATTCGCGGTGTGTGCGGGGAACGATGCGAGCGGTG
>Ga0172369_10006609_pt1 | contig 13745 bp, 10 predicted proteins | sample LakKiv25m_FD_114539 | JGI IMG/M metagenome (GOLD analysis project Ga0172369, IMG submission 114539) | Freshwater microbial communities from Kabuno Bay, South-Kivu, Congo - kab_022012_11.25m | ecosystem: Environmental > Aquatic > Freshwater > Lake | place: Democratic Republic of the Congo... | reverse complement strand
GGCTTGGGATTACCCCCAACCGGCCGCCGCAAATCGCTGAGCTGCGCTTTGTGCACGCGCTGGTCGCCGCACGCAAACCGCCGCTCGACTTCGGCGCGAAAGTGTAGACAGTCTGCCGCCGACTTAGATCTGAATCCCCAACCGGTCCGCCACCAGGGCGAGGTGGCGGGCGTTGGCCGGCAGGCATGAGACCAAGCGGGCGGCGTTGTCGCGGATCAGCGCGGGCGCATCGGGTTTCGCTTCCGCCTTGTGTTCGATTCCGTGCAGCTTGCGCCAGACTTTCTGCCAGCGCTCACCGTAGTCGTCCAAAACCGCGCCGGGCGATGAGCCTTTCACCACGGCGGCGATCAGGTCACTCAAATCGGCCGCTTCGGCCAGGCCGGTGTTCATGCTCTGAATGCCTGCGGGTCCGGTGAGGTGGGCGCTGTCGCCGGCCAGCCACATCCGGCCCTTGCCGAAGGGCGAGGCCAGCCGGCGCTCGAAGCGCACCAGCGTCCGCCAGGTGATGCCGGTGACTTCGTTCTTGAACCAGGGCGCGCGTTCGGCGAGCAAATTGCGGAAGTGCGCATCTGAGAGGATGTCGTCGCGGGTGTCGCCGGCGCCCATGGTGCGGTCCTTCGAACGCTCGGTGGGGAAGTAGCCGAAGCCGGCGGCCAGGAGTTTATCCTTGAGCAGTTCGGCCTCTTCGTCGGCATAGTCGGTCAACTGGAAGCTCCAGCGGACCGCCTTGCCGGGCAGAGGCCACATCACATCGGCAGTCCCGCCGCCCACGGCCACCATCATTTCGTCGCCGCCATCGGCGGCGCATTCGCATTCAAAGACGGCATAGTATTCGGCGGCGCCGACTTCGGGGAAGTCGATGCCCAGGGCGCGGCGGACTTTGGAGTTGTAGCCGTCAGCGCCGATGACGAAACCGGTCTCGACTTCGGAGGACTTACCGACCACCCATTCGGTATGGGCGACGATGTAGCCGCGCGATTCCTTTTCCAAGCGGCCGACGGACGCCAGGACGGCTTGACCGCTCTGGGCCAACCCCAACACCTCGTGCCGCCACTTCACTTCCCCGCCCTGCGAGCGCAGCGCCGCCTCCAGCGCCGATTCGAGATGATCCTGGCGCGTCACGGCCAGCGGGGTGTCCGCTCCGGGCAGGTCGTCCAGCCGGGCGCCGGCCACCTTTCCGCCGCCGCCATAGACGCCCATGGAGCGCACCAGGCGCGCCCCTTGAAGCACCTGGGCCGCGATGCCGGTTCTTTCCAGCAGAGTCACCGATTCCGGATGCAGGGCCAGCGCGTAGCTGTGTTTGCAGGGCCAGACGCCGCGGTCTACTGTTGCCACATGCACGCCCTGGCGCGCCAGGTTGAACGCCGCGAACAGCCCCACGGGGCCCGCGCCCGCCACTAGGACTTGAGGATTGCTTTCTCCGAACATCATCGGCGCCTCCTAAATCGGACAAAAAGATATGAACCGGCATCAGTATACACCGAAGCAGCCGCCATTCAGCCCTGGAAACGCCTGTATAATCGACCTGACACCACCCACAGACAAGGAGACACGATGATCAACCGCCGACAGTTTCTCGCCACGTCCGCCGCCTCGCTGGCCTATCTTGACGACACGCCCAAACGCGTCGGGTTGATCGGCGCCGGATGGTACGGCAAAGTCGATCTGTTCCGGCTCATTCAGGTGTCGCCGGTGAACGTCGTTTCGGTGTGCGATGTCGATTCGATCGCGCTCGAAGACGCGGCTGCGCGGATCGCGGACCGCCAGGCATCGAAGAAGCGGCCTCGGACGTATCGCGACTACCGCGAGATGCTGAAGGAAAAGGACCTCGATATCGTGCTGGTCGGCACGCCGGACCATTGGCACACGCTGGCGACCATTGCGGCGATCAAGGCAGGGGCGCACGTCTGGGTGCAGAAGCCGGTTTCGGTGGATGTGGTCGAAGCGCAGGCCATGGTGGCCGCGGCGCGCAAGTACAAGAAAGTGGTCCAGGTGGGCATGCAGCGCCGCTCGACGCCGCACCTGGTGGAAGCGCGGCAGATGATCCAGGACGGCAAGCTGGGCAAGGTCCACACGGTGGAAACCTGCTGTTTCTATCCGCGCAACAATCCGCCGAATCCACCCGACACGGCTCCGCCGGCGAATCTCGACTACGAAATGTGGACCGGCCCGGCGCCGATGCGGCCCTTTTGCCGCATGACGCATCCGGGCTCGTGGAGGGCGTTTGTCGAGTACGGCAACGGGACGATCGGCGACATGGGCGTCCACATGATCGACATGGCGCGGTGGCTTTTAGACCTGCGGTGGCCGAAGACGATTTACTCGGCGGGAGGCATCCTGGTGCACAAGAACGCCAAGCAGAACATCTCCGACACCCAGATCGCGACGCTCGATTTCGGCGATGTCAAGATGACGTGGCAACATCGGCACTATGGAACCGCGCCGGACAAGGATTATCCCTGGGCGGCCATCCTGTACGGCGATAAGGGCACGCTGAAAGCCAGCGTGTGGGGCTATGACTTCATTCCCACGGGCAAGGGCGGCCAGGCGATCCACAAAGATGTCGAGTACGAACTGGAGCAGTATCCGGAAGACAAGACCGAACCGCGCCTGGAGAAACACTGCGCGCCGGCCATCCGGCGGCAGATGCAAAACTTCCTTAGCTGCATCGCGACGGGCCAGCGGCCGGTGGCCGACATCGAGGAAGGGCTGATTTCAGCGGCCTCGTGCATCCTTTCGAACATGTCTCAGAATTTGGGGCGGTCGCTTGAATGGGACGAGGCCGCGGGACGCATCAAGGGCGATGTGGAAGCCAACAAACTGCTGGCTCGGCCGTACCGGAAGCCGTGGGTGCATCCGGACCCGAAGACTGTATAGGGTCAGCGGGCCGGGATGCGGGGATCGGCCGATGGCCTTTTGACCAGATCCATCACATCCAGCACGGTGTTGGACGCTTCGGCGATGACGAAAGCCCAACGGTCGACGACGACGCGGCGGTAGCCGACCGGCAATGGCCGAAGGCGCTGTTCGAGGGCAGGCGGGAAGCCCACCATCTTCTTTTGCCAGCCTGGGGGCAACGGCTTGCCGCGCTGGAGGTTTTTTGCCAGGCCGGGAGGCAGTCCGCGCGCCTCGGGGGTCAGGAAACCAGGCGTGGCGCGGGCGTAGGCGTAGATCGAGAGTGTGTCGATGCTGGAAAAGGCAGGTCCGGCGGGCGGTTTTCCGGCAGCGTTTTTGTTGACGGACTTGTCCTGCGCGTTCCCATTGCCCTGCCCCTTCCCTTTGCCCTGGCCAAGGGCAGAGGCGGCAAACGCGGCGAGCGCGGCTCCACAGAAGAGTCCGGTGAACCGACGCCGGAGCACGGAAATTGCACCGCGGTCTCTCATGAGTCCAGCTTATCCGCATTGCGGACGATGCCAAGCGGGGGCATCCACCAGACGGACGCGGGCGTTGTTCACCAAACCTTGATCATCGTGCTGCCAGGGGTTGCGAAGGGCCCGGCGGCGGGCCGTGCGGCGTCCCTGACCGTTCCGGCGTAATCGGTGTCGACGGCCAACGGCGAGCCATCGGGGTTCTCATAGCCCAGAAGTGCGACACGCGTCCTACCGAGTTGTTGAGTCGTCACGGGCACGGCGCGCGCCGTTGTGGCGGCCGCGGGCGCGGCAAATCGCAGGTACACACCCCGGCTTTCCTCGACGATTTCCGGCCTGGCGGCCACCCCTTCGACGACGGCCGGAGCGATTTCATTCCTGTACGGCCGGGCCCCGTTGAGATAAACATTGCCGCCGGTGAAAAGAGGGAACACACGCTGGTCGTAGACCCACAGGCCATAGCCGCGGGAAGCAGAACCGGCAGAAGGCGTCTGGTCCAGTTCCCCGCCGATGAAGATGTTATTCAAGAAACGGTTGTCGCCGCCGGTGGTGGGTGTGACGCCGGCCAGGGCGGTTGAGTGGGCACGGTGGTACGGGGTCCAGCGGTTAGGCTCGGGGCGGCTCACAATGCGGCCGGCCATGAGGTTGTGCGCGTAAGCCCCTCCCTCGGACATGTCGTAGAGGCTGATGGGTGACAGCATGACGTTGTTGTCGACAAGGAATGGCCCATGGTTGACCTCGACGAAGAGGTCATCGGTGGTGTTGTCGTAGAGCAAGTTGCGGGTGATGCGGGTTCCCTGGGCCATCCAGTCCATCCAGAGCCCGCGCCCGGAGTCATGGATGCGGTTTTGGCTGATGAGCACGTCGATTGCGCCATGCAGCTTGATGGCGCCCATTTCAGCGCCGGTGAACTGGCGTTTCGCCCACACCGAATGGATATGGTTGCCGGTAATCCGGCTGAACACGGCGCCCATGCTGCCGGCGATGCCGGCCTGCTCGCAGTTGAAGATCGTGTTGTTCCTGACGATATGGGAGCCGACGGTCTCACGCGACCAGCCGGCCTCGAGAGCGCGCAGGATCACCTCGTTATAGTGGGTTGCGCCGTCTTTGGCGGGGTTCCGGAGCCAGACGTTGTGACCGGTGGCACGGTCCTTGCCGAGCGTGATGCAGGAGCATTTCGAATCGCTGACGATGTTGTTTTCGATGATCCAGCCCTTGCTCCAGTGCGTGCCGATCAACCCGATCTGCTCGGCAGTGGGCGCGGCCCACTGGGTAGCGGCATGGCTCATGCGGAAGCCGCGGACGGTGATGAAGTTGACGCCGGGGCGGCCGGGGTAGAAACAGCTGTCGCGGACGTTGATTTCCACGAGTTCGTGATTGGGGTTGGCGCCGTGGAAGTTGGCGTAGATGTAGGTATTGGACGCGTCGCTTTCGGCGAACCAGGTCCAGAGGGATGCAGCCTGGTCCCGGGCGTCAGGGTAGGGCTGAGGGTCGAGCACGCGTTCGAGCAGGTGGGTTTCAAACAGGGATTTGCCGTTGAAATAGACTTCACCGGTGTGATGGGGACGGCCTTTAGAGTTGAACCAGTCGCCCTCGATCAGGTCTTTGTAGGGGTTGTACTGGCCGAAGAACGTATTGGGCAAGGTCAGCTTCCAGACATCGCCCATGAAGGGTTTCCACGATTTCACCACTTCGGAACCCTTGATGACGGCCTGCTCGCCGGGCGCGGCCTGGTAGACGATCCGCTTGGCGTCTGATTGGCCTCCGCGGGGCGGGGTCACGCGTTCGCGGTAGACGCCCGCGTGGACGGTGATCACGTCGCCGGGTTGTGCGGCGCGAGCGGCCGCGGAGATGGTCTGGAAGGGACGCTGCGCGGAGCCGTCGCCGCCGCTGCCGCCGTTCACCGACACATGCAGTTCAGCGGCGGCCATGGTCCCCGCCAGGACCATCAGCGGCCACACCACGGCGCGAGCGCGCGCCAAGCGGACAGCGTATTGCGTCATACGGGCCAATTCCTTTCGACGATTTCGGCGCACGCGCGGCGCCGCGTCAGTTGACTTCAAGATCCTCGCGTTTCGGCAGTGTGGGGAACTTCGCGTGCGGCTCGCTCTGATACCAGAAGACGACCGAGGCGATGTCGTCCTGCAACGGCAGGTACTCGCCGGCGGAGTTCGACTTCCAGCCGAGCGCCTGGATGGTGACCTTGAGATCGCTCTTGAAGCGGACGGGATCGACGATGTGCCAGCGGTACATGCCGAAGCGCTGTTGCGAGGCGTACAAGCCATCGGGCCGGATCACCTGATGGAGGCCGGAATAGGGGGTGCTGAACTCCTGGTATTGGCGCGTCAAGCGGTTTTCGAAGTTATATGAACCGCAGAAATAGTCCTCTGTGCCGGTCCCGGCGATGGTTGGGAACTCCCTGTCGCCATCCAAATAGAACTTGATCTCGCCCTCGCCCCACCAGCCGCGGTTGCGGACGCCCCAGGCCAGGTAAGTCCCGACATACTGTCCGGCGCCCTTAATGCCGTCGATCAGGGTGTAGACGGACTTGAACGGCAGCGGGTTGGCGCGGCGGAACTGGGCATGGAAAAAAGCGGCGTCGGCCGGGACCCTGGTCAGGGTGTAGTCGACCTGATAGTAAAGCACCATGTCCTTGTCGTCGATGTTCTCCATGGTGATTTTGGCCTTCTTCCGGAAGGGCATGACCCAATAGGAATTGAAGGCGCTGCCGGGGTTGACGGCGACCGGGAGCGAATTGAGGTGGGCATATTGGCCCCAGCCCATGCCGAAGAAGTCGCCGACGGGGACTTCGACGGAGGGCTCGGTCTCATCGTCCCAATAGATGCGGAGGACCGAGCAGCGCCAGTTGCCGGTGGGCGTCATCCAGATGTGCTGAATTGCGCCGCTGCCGGTAATTTCAGCCATGGTGAAGGTGGTCCCGCCCTTGATGCGGACACTGGGGCTGATCTTCCAACCCTGGCCGAGGTTGCGGGCGGCGTTGCTGCCCGTGCCCGCGGTGGCCATGCCGCCCTTGCCCTTTTCGCCGGTGAAGTTTTCGGGGCTGATGGACCGTGTTTCCGCATCGGAGAGGCGGAACAGGTTGTGGAGGCCGGATTCGATGCCGTCGAAGCGCGGCTGCTGTTGGGCGAGAGCCGGCGCCAAAAGCAGCGGGGGGAGGAGGAGCGAAAGGAGACGAAGGGTCATGGCCTACATTCTATTTCGGAACGCGCGCGTGGAGGGAGGTCAGTTGTATTCGAGTGAAACCAGGTCTCCGACTGTGCCGAGGGCGGCATCCGGCAGGGCGTCGTGACCGGCGACCACCCTTCGTTGGGGCTTCTGCTCGCCGCAGGCGAATTCGCCGGTCCCTTTGACTTGCACATGGCCGGGCCGTTTCACGGAAACGCGCACGCGTCCACTCGCGGACTCGATGACGAGCACGGGGGCGGCCGCACCGCATTCGGCCGCCGCCAGCCATCCGGCGACGAAGGCCGCCGCCTTTGGGCCGCTCCAACCGCGGGGCGTCACGACGGGGCCTGGTTGCGCCGGCGGCGCGGGCGGCTGGGCGTCGAGTTCTTCGAGCAGCCCCAGCGCCATGGATTTGCCGCTCGCCCCAGACGCTGTTTGCAGCGCCTCCCGGACGGCGGTACGCGCCTGGTCAAGCAGCCCGGCGCGGAACAGGGCCCGTGCGTAGGCCTCCCAGGCCCAGGACTTTGCCAGCGGGTCCTTGGCTGCGCGTTCGAGCGCGGAGAGCGACTCGGCGCCGGTGGTGGAGACGCCGAGGATAAACCAGCCGCCGCCGTGTTGCGGATCGAGTTCGAGGGCGTTTCGAAGCGCGTCGAGCCAGTCGCGGCGATCATGCCCGGTTTCGCGAAGCAGCATGGCGTATTCGAACCACATGCGGGCATCGCGGATGCCGTGAGAGACGGCTTTTTCCATCAAAGACAGGGCCGTTTCAAGGTTGCCGCGGCGAAGTTCGTCCATCGCGGGGCGGGAGTATTCATCAGGGCCCCGGCCGGCTGCCTGTAGGGCGGCGTTGCGCCGTTGTTCCGAACGGCTGGCGAGGCCCATGGACCGCGCCATCTCGTCCAGCTCCGCCTCGATCTGCTCGCGGCGGACCGGGCGCGCGGCGACATTTGGGGCGGCGGGCCAGTCACGGTCGCGCCAAGCATTCCGCGATGCCGCGCGAACGAGGACGCGGTCGGTCCGGCCCAGCATCTCGCTCTTTGACGCTCCGAAAACATCCAGGAACGCGCGCGTCTCAGAACCGCCGTCGCGCAGGAGCGCCGCGAATCGTTCGAGACCGGCGTGGCCGGCGTCCGCGGCCAGTTGCCGCACCAGCGCCCAGGCGCGCGCATAGAACAAGGCCGGATCAGCGGCGACGCGCGAGACTGCCAGATCGGCCTCTCCGAACGGCCGGCCGGCGGCCAGCCGGGCCAAGCCGGCGACAGGCTCGACGCGGACCGGTCCACTTGCGGCCGGGGAGACATCCAGCGCGGAGTAGTATTCGGCGAGGCCCTCGTTCAACCAGATTGGAACGAAGGAGTAGCCGGCCCTGCCGTTCATCACGTGGACCAATTCGTGACGGAGTCTCCTGACCGCGCCAGGGCCGCCATGCACGACAATCCGCTCGCCTTCGCCCGAGCGGTGATAGAAGCCGTGGGAGGCCTCGCCGGGCTGGAGGCGCCGGTAGCCGGCTTCGCGGCTGAAATAGATTATTTTCAGGCTGCCCGGCGACGCAGGCAAACCACGGAGGCGGGCGCAGGCCGAGTAGAAAGAGTGGGTTTCGGCCAGGATTTGGCCCGCCAGACCTGGCGCGACGTCGGTCCATATTTCGACTTCGCCTACGGTGGCTGCCACCCATTGTGGCGCGGACGCGGCGGTGGCCAGAAAGGGCAATGCCACAGCGAAGATGATGACGTGAAATGACATGATCCTGCCCGCACGGTTCAATCGGGCTGATAGAAAACTTCGATTGGACCTGCCGCCGCACTGAAACCTATCCTACAATCAGCAATGGCAAGTTCAACCACAATGGAGCCTCCAACCTCGCAAGTCACATTATTGCAACGCATCAGCAATATCGTCAGTTCCCACCGGAGCGTCGATGAAATGCTCGGCGAAATTGTCGGCCTCACCGTTCAGGTGACCGATTGCGACGCCTGTCTGGTCTATCTGCTGGATCCGGTCACGGGCGACGTGATTCTGCAAGCGTCGCAGGTGCCGCACGCGGGCGAGATCGGGCTGCTGTCGATCCAAAGCGGCGAGGGCATCACGGGCTGGGTGGTCCAAAACAAGAGCGTGGTGGTGCTTGGCAATAATGCCGGTTCGGACCCGCGATTCGTTCGCATGCCGGGTTTGGTGGAAGACACCTACGAGGCGTTTTGCTCGGTGCCGCTGGTGAGCGGCGGCGACATCATCGGCGTGGTCAACGTGCACCACCGGGAGCCGCATGAATACACGCCGGAAACGGTGAACCTGCTGACTTTCATCGGCGAGCAGATGGGCGGCGCCATTGCCAGGGCGCGCCTGATGGACGAAAACGCCCGGCTGCAGGAAGAAACGCTGGAAATGAAGCGGCAACTGGAGACGCGCAAGCTGGTGGAGCGCGCCAAGGGCATCCTGCAGTTTAAGTACAACCTTTCGGAGGAAGAGGCTTACCTGCGGCTTCGCAACGAAAGCCGGAGGCTGCGGCGTCCGATGCGCGATCTGGCCGAGGCGATCATTCTGACCGAGGACCTGGCGCGCAAGACGTCCGCCACCGCATCGCTCGAGCGCGAAGTGGAAGGCGATTAACGCCCCGGGCCGTTGGGCTAAGCTGGTAAGTTGACCGACTTCGAGCCGTTCTTCCGCAGCGCTCACCTTTCGACCCTGGCCGGCAACTTCTGGACACGGCAGATCGACGAGGCCCGTTTCCCCACGCGCACGGTTGTCCATGAGACCGCGCCCGGTACGTCTGTGGTGGTTCACGAGAACCGGGCGGGCGGTGCGCCGAAAGCCGAAGTCGTTCTGATTCATGGGCTTGAAGGATCAAGCCGTAGCGGTTACATGATCTCGCTGGCGCAGGCGCTTTGCGAGCATGGATGCGCTTGCCACCGGATGAACATGCGGGGTTGCGGCGATGGCGACGGCCTGACCGACACGCTGTATCATTCCGGACTCACGGCGGACGCGCTATCGGTCCTGGGCAAGATCAGAGCGGGCAGCGCAGCGCCCTTGTTTTTGGCCGGGTTCTCGCTGGGCGGCAACCTGACGTTGAAGCTAGCCGGGGAGTTAGGCTCAACGGCGGAAGGTCTGGTCAGCGGGTTCGTCGCGGTTTCGACGCCGATCGACCTCGCCGAATGCGTGTGCCGGATCGACGCACGAGAAAATTTCGTCTACCAGCAACGGTTCGTCATCTCGCTGAGAAAGCGCTACCGGCGGCGGCACACTGCCGATCCGGGCCGTTTTCCTCTTGACGGGCTGGACCGGGTTCATACGATCTACGGCTTCGACGACCGCTTCACGGCTCCGCACTTCGGTTTCGGGACGGCGGCGAATTACTACAAGACGCAGTCGGCGTTGAACTTCGTGGCCGGAATCAGGGTTCCGACGCTCCTGGTGCAGGCCAAGAACGATCCGATGATCCCGTTCGAGCTGTTTTCCGACCCGCGGCTGGCCGGGAATCCATGCATCCGGCTGCTGGCGGCCGAGCACGGCGGGCATTTGGGTTTCATCAGCCGCCACAAGCCGCGTTTTTGGCTTGATCCGGTGATTATTGGCTGGATCACGGAACAACTGCGGTGACCTGACCGTCTAGACAATTGATGAACTTACGAGCCTCCTTCGCCGAGGCCTTGTGGATCGCCCTGGCCTCGCTCAGGGCGGCCAAGCTGCGCAGTTTCCTGACTTTGCTCGGCATTATCCTATCCACCACGACGCTGATCGCGGTGATGAGCGTGATTCACGGGATGAACCGGTATGTGGCAGACAAGATCGCCGATCTGGGCGCGGGCGGATTCGTGGTGGTGCGGATGGCGTTTTTTGGCGACTTCGACCCGAAGAAGTATCTTGAGATGCTCCGGAAGAATCCGCAGCTCAAGGTGGAGGAGTTCGAGTTTCTGAAGGCGCAGGCGCGGTTGTCGAAAGACATGGGCATGGAGAGCGGCACGCGCGCGGACTTGACGGCGGGGTCGATACGAGAGGACGAAGTCCGGGTTGTGGGGGGATCGACGAACCTGAACGTTCTCTCAAATATCCAGACCGAGTCTGGCCGGTATTTTTCGGACGCGGAAAACCACAACCGGCGGGCGGTGGCCTTCATCGGGTCGGATTTGAAGGACCGGTTCTTTGAGAACGTCGATCCGGTCGGCAAGACAATCAACATCGCCGGGCGGCCTTACACGGTGATTGGGGTGGCCAAGCGGATCGGCAGCGTGTTTGGGCAGTCGCAGGACAGTTTCGTGCACATTCCGATCAACACGTATTTCAAGCAGTACACGTCGCGCAGCGGGCTGTCGTTTTCGATTCAGGCGATGGACCAGGAGCATTTGCAGCAAGCCATGGACGAAGTGCGAGTGCTGCTGCGGTCGTACCGGCACCTGAGCCCGGGACGGGAGGACAATTTCACGGTTTTCGCGTCGGATTCGATCATGGGCTTATGGGAGCGGCTGACGAGCGCCATAGCCGCGACGGCGGTGGCTGTGGTGAGCGTATTCATGGTGGTGGGCGGTGTGGTGATCATGAACATCATGCTGGCGGTGGTGACCGAGCGGACGGTGGAGATTGGGGTGCGGAAGTCGCTGGGCGCGCGGCGGCTCGACATCCTTCAGCAGTTTCTGATCGAATCGGCGGTGCTGTCGAGTTGTGGCGGGTTGATGGGGGTGGCGATCGCCTGGGTTGTGGCGCTGATCGTCCGGCAAACGACGCCGGTTCCAATGGAACTGCCGCCGATTGCGATCTTCCTGGGTGTTGGCATCTCGGCGGTGGTGGGACTGTTTTTCGGCATCTACCCGGCGCACCGGGCGTCGAAACTGGATCCGATCGAGGCGTTGAGGGCGGAGCGATGAGCAAGCGAAAACAGAACTGGCTGCTGGTGGCGGCCGGCATCAGACTGGCGCTGGACGCCATCCGGGGCCACAAGATGAGGGCGTTTCTGACGGTGCTGGGCGTCATCATCGGGACAGGGACGATCATTGGAGTCGGATCGATTCTGACTGGCTTTGATGGCGCGGTCACGAGCGCGATCCAGGGCTTTGGCGCCGATTCGATCATCGTCTTCAAGTGGCAGGCAGGCATCAGCTTTGGAAGGCGTCCGGCCGAAGAACGCCGGCGGAAGCCGCTGACGTATGAAAACGCAGTGGCGATCCGGGAGCGCTGTCCGTCGGTGCAAGTGGTCAGCCCATACCTGTTTCCGGCGCAGGGGTTCCACAAGGCGCGCTACAAGGGCAACGAATCGTTGCAACTTGACTTTGGGGGAACGGACCCGTCGTATGCCGAAGGCGGCCAGGCGGAGATGATGTACGGGCGGTTTTTCACCGAGTTTGAGAACGTCCACCGGTCGCCGGTGGTTGTCATCGGCGAGGACCTGTACAAGACGCTGTTTGCGAGCGGGGATGTGATTGGCAAGGAAATCGAGGTGGACGGACACTCGTTTCAGGTCGCCGGCGTGATGAAGAGGCCGGCGAACTCGTTTCCCGGCCAGCAGGACAGCCGGGTCATCATGCCGTATTGGACGATGAGGAAGTTCCAGCCAGGCGCGCGCGAGCACATGCTGGTGGTGGTGGCCAAACCGGGGATGCTGCCGGTGGCGATGGACGAAGTCAGGGGCGTACTGCGGACCGAGCGGCGGCTGAAATACAGCGAGCCGGACAATTTCGGGCTGTCGACAGCCGAGCAGATGATCGAAGATTTCCGGCAGGTGACGTCGGTGACGGCGCTGGTGATGATCGTACTGAGTTCGATCGGGTTGCTGGTGGGCGGCATCGGCGTGATGAACATCATGCTGGTGTCGGTGACAGAACGGACGCGGGAGATCGGCATCAGAAAAGCGATCGGGGCGCGGAAGGTGGACATCATCATTCAGTTTCTGACCGAGGCCGTGGTGTTGACCTTTACCGGCGGGCTGCTGGGCATGGCATTTGGCTACGTCATATCGCTGATATCGAGAGCGGTTTTCCCGACTTTGCCGACATCGGTGCCGCTGTGGGCGGCGGCGCTGGGAGTGGCAGTTTCGGTGGGGGTGGGCGTCTTTTTCGGGCTGTGGCCGGCGACGAAGGCTGCACGGCTGGACCCGGTGGACGCTTTACGGTACGAATGATTGATTTTAGAGAGGGGGCTGCGGCGATGAGCCACTCCAAACGTCGCCCCCACCCGGTCCACGAAAGATCTGCCGTGGGCTAAATCCCTTTTCAATCAGTCTCGTCCCACTTGCGCGAGAGGCGTCGAGACTGGTCTCGACGCGGCAGGCAGGAGTGCGTGCGCGACGGGGAGGACGCGGGCGATCGGGCTGGACCGAGCGCGCCGAGCCCGGCGCCCGCAGTGCGGACCGTTCGCCTGCCGTTTTGGCACTCGTGTCGAGACCCGCGGAATCAGGACCAGCACCGCCATCGCCAATCGATCCTGCGAGCCGCTTGCGTCAGCGGGCGGCGGCTGTTCTACCTCGCCCTGATGGGCGAGGCTCGCAAGGCGGGCGGTAGCCTCACTCCTGTTTTGCCCAGCCCGCCGCATTCGAAGCGCGCGAAGAGCTTCGGTCCGGCCGTAAGCACTCAGGCCAAAGCTCTGCCATCCTTGAATCGTGTACAACAGGATGGTGCGGCAAGCTGTTGTGTGCCGCATAGCCGCGACCCGCGGCGGAGGACTGTTATGCCGGCTTTCTTCGTACGTTTTCTGATGATGCTAACCCTGCCTGTGATGCTGCTGGCCCAGGCGCAGGATGTGGCCGGAAGTTGGGAAGGGACACTCGAAGCGCCTGGCGGCAAACTGCGAATCCGGCTGCACATCGCCCGCGGCGAGAGCGGCGCTCTGACCGCGAAGATGGACAGCGTCGACCAGGGCGCGACGGGGATTCCCGTCGACCAGGTGAGCTTCGCCGATGGCGTCCTCAAATGGGGGATCGCACGGCTGGGCGCCTCCTACGAGGGCAAATTCGCCGCAACGGGCGACGTCATCACCGGGACGATGACCCAGGGCATCGCGCTGAAGCTGGACTTCAAGCGCATGGGCGCGGAGGAAGCGAAGGCGGCGACGGGCCCCCCGGCGAGGCCGCAGACGCCAAAGCCGCCGTTCCCGTATGCAATTGAAGAAGTCGCGTTTCCGAGCAAAAGCGCAGGCGTCACCATGGGCGGAACGCTGACGATTCCGGCGGGCGCGGGATCGCATCCGGCAGTCATTCTGATCAGC
>Ga0172369_10006608_pt1 | contig 13745 bp, 18 predicted proteins | sample LakKiv25m_FD_114539 | JGI IMG/M metagenome (GOLD analysis project Ga0172369, IMG submission 114539) | Freshwater microbial communities from Kabuno Bay, South-Kivu, Congo - kab_022012_11.25m | ecosystem: Environmental > Aquatic > Freshwater > Lake | place: Democratic Republic of the Congo... | reverse complement strand
CTTGTTGTCGTTCCGCAACTCCCCGCCGAGTAGCAATAGAAATCTCCACCAATTGCACTTGCAAGAGTGCCTGTGGAATTATGAATCGTTCCACCTTGAAAGCCCTGAATCGTACCTGTGATATTTTGCGTTCCGTAACTGCGTGTGAACCCCTGTATTCCTCGCATTGCGAACCCTGAACTGCTCGCAGGTGTTACATCGTGATAAAATGTAAGAGCGTTTTGCGTAGCCGCTCCTGTGGAATCATAATCAACAACGAATCGCTTAGTGTATTTAGTATATAGCGTTGGAGAAATTGTAAGAATACCAGTTGAATCGACTGTAAAAGAAGCATAGTTTGCAGTATCATACCCAAGTCGTAATTGTTCTGTTGTTGCGAGCGAGTGAAGTTTTGCGGAGGGTGATGTCGTCCCGATGCCGACGTTGCCTGCAGAAAAAATAGTTGCTCCGCTTCCTACTTCTTGCGGATTGATAATTAAATTAGTTCCGTTATAGTAAATTGAAGCGTCTGAACCTGCCCCATAGACGCTTCTATAATTTGTTCCATCCCCGTAATGGAAAAAATTACCAGCATATATTTTGGAACTATAAGCGTCTCCAATCTCAGTAAGAATATCCAACCTGTTGCCATTAGGAAGATAAAGCATCCTATCTACACCACCAGCCACTCCTGTTTGCTCCAAAAGTTGCGAGCCTCCAGGCCACCTTATACTCCCAGTATGAGCAAAAGCAGAAGTTCCAGTTGCCCCATTAATATATAAATATAATCCGAATGTTCCGTTTCCTGTTGTGGTGAGGTTTCCCGAATCATCAATCCCCAACTGTCCCGTAGAACCTGCATCAAGCCCCGCAAGGAAGTTCGGTGTGCCGTTGATTATGTCCTGCGGCGTAGTTTGGTCAAGTTTGAGAAAATAATCATCTATGGTATCAGACCCCCAATAATAATCCAACTCGTCTGTAAACGGGTTTTGTTGCCATTCGGCGTTTGCTGTTAGGCAGAATGTAATTATAAATAAACAAAATAATTTATTGATAAGTGAGTGTAGCACGTTCCTCCCACTTGTTGCTAAAATCCTGATTACCGTTAGCCCATTGTATTATAAAGTCATTTCCACTATATGTAATTTTCATTATTTTCCATACTGCTTGGCTTTCGGTAGCACCAGCAAAGGCTGACCACCCAAAATATTCGCAATTATTAAGTGTTTTATCGTCATCATATTCATTTGTATAATAGTCTTTTTTAATCTTGACATACTCCTGCGAATAACAGGTTACGCAAATACCTATTAATAATAGCAAAAATATTATGACTCTTTTAATACCCACTTTAATACCTCTATATAATAATTATATTTAGATACTTCCCCTACAGATTGTTTTTCGTATAATAATAATTTTGTTTCAAACTCTTTTTTCTTTATTATAATTTCTTCTTTTGTGCGTAATTTAGTTTTATTTATCGTATCACACTTTGTCCTCCATTTGTAATACCAACCGAATAAAAACATTTGTACTTTTAGTAAGTTCATAATTCCTTTACGAGTAGTTTAACTACAAAATCCTCGTTGACGGTAGCGTTTGTTATATTAATTGTGTATATCCCTTGAACTATAAATGTTGTAAAATCTCTAAGTATACCTTTAGTCCAGTCGTAAGATTTAACTGTATAGTTATCATCATCAGTTATCGTAACTTTATAAGCTGTGGTAGCAGTTGCAGGAGATATGTATAAATATTTACACTCACCATGCAACGGTAACGTATTTCCAGAACCAGAACCTGCCGAAATCGTTACTGTATTTTTATATTTATAAACCATGTTATTTTATTGCCTCTACTCTTAAACATGGGCTATCTTTTGCATGATAATCTCTAGCTTTTTTCTTTTTAATTTTATCAAATCCGGCTTGTTTCAATACAATTTTTAATCTATTGTAATTCCATCCTATATAATGATTATGTGCATTGTTGTCACCTGACCCAAAAATATTAATCATAAGATTTTCGTCGTTAGGACGTTTATTATATAACTTTACAGTAGCATCAAAATCTGGACACTCAATAATTAGTTTTCCATTTCCCTTTAAAACTCTATGCCAATCTTTAAATAAGTTAGCAAAATCCATGAGATAAGATTTTCTTGGAAAATTCAAATGTTCTACAAGATGATGTGTTTCAATTAAATCTACACTTTCATCTGGATAAGGTAATTCCTTAGTTAAGTCCCATTGAGAATCTATAGGAAGATTTGTGTCATTATCTATATTTACAAAATCTGGTTTATAATCATAGCCACTCCCTAAATGAAGTTTTATTTTAGGCGTTATTATACCTTTTCTATCAAGATGTAAACATTTAGCGTTCCAATTTACAATTATTTTATAGCCTAGTTTTGCTACATCTCGTGAAAATATTATATCATGCCCCTTTATTTCACCAGTTGAACCTTTAAAATTAAGTATTTTTATAAAATAAGAGGGTATCAATGTATTCCCCAAAGAAACCGCACCGACTTCTTCAGTACCTATCTTATTACTAAAAGCATAATGTAAACCAGCTTTATCATAATGCCATACTAAAGGAAGTTTAGTTTGTCTACTTTTTGCAAATCCAGATACAATACCGACATCCTCGTATAAAGATGTTGATAATTGTTCTATTATATCTTTTGGCGGGATTTCATCGTCTTCCCACATATACACATGGCTACCTTTTATTAAGTGAGATTTCATATTATTATATATTCGAGAAACATGGTGAGCCACAGCATATTCCTGATAACCCATAGGTTCAACAAGACCTGATAATAATATTATGTTATTATACTTCGACCTTATTTTTTTAATCTTTTTTTGTAGTTGTTTATTAAATTTAGCGTCACGAGAATCATCATAAAATACTAGCCGTGTTCTATTTTTAGGAAATTTTAATTCTGATAAGCGTTTAAAATATTTTTCAAAGCACCATTTTTTACCACCAAATGCCGTTCCGATAGTAAGTAGCATATTATCATAATTAATTTTTTGATATTTTAGTTTATAATTTCTAGTGCCATAGGAAGAATGATTTTGTAAGCAATGACTGCTATAATATAAGATTGGTTCATTTGTATAATGAAATTTCATACCTTTATTAATCATACGCAACCACATCTCCCAATCATCATAACATTGAATATGATTTTCATTAAATCCTATAAAATTACTTCGTTTTATTACCGTGGTTGTCTGAATATAATTACATAATTTTAAATACTGTTCATCAAATGTGTCGGGGGAATAACGTTGTTGCAATATTTCTTTTGTATCCCAATTTATTTTTAAATATCTTCCTGCTGAAACAGAGGTATTATATTTTTCAATATTGTAAATAAGTTTAGAAATTGCATTTTCAGAAAGCCAATCATCTGCGTCAATAAACATTACATAATAACCGTTAGATTTTTTAAACCCAAAATTCCGTGATTTGTTTGCATTACTATAATTTACCTTATAAGATAAACATGATAAATAGGGCATATTTTTAGTATTATCGTCAATGGTTATAATTTCTTTACTGGGATACGGTTGCGTTATAATTGATTCTATACAGCGTGTTATAAATTTCCCGTAATTACCGTGACATGTTATTATAATAGATATAAGTTTTGGATTAACCCAGTTAGGCTCTCTCCATATTTTTGTGGGACTGCAACTTAAATACGTTGGTTTATTAAATCCTTTTGTTCTCCACATATATTACCTTTCGAAAAATATTTGTACGACTGTGTTTGACCCTGAAATTACGACAATTCCATAAGATATAACTCTTGGATATATAAAAAATCTTCCATTGGTATCGTAACTTGTAAATTCTGCTTCGTCTATTACTTCATCGCTAATTTGCACGTCTGACGAATCAGCGTCATATATTTCACAAAACATTTCTGCATTAGACGTATTGTCGTATTTTTTAGTAATTGACCATCCAATAATTCGGTCTTTGTTTGGGTATATTGATGTTGCCGGAATAACAAAAATCTGAGTTCCGCTAGTTGTATTCGCAATAGAATATGTCATAAATTCCTTTGCGTCATATTCAAAAGAATTTGCGTATACCAATGGACACATACATAATACTATTAGTATTAACGATAAATACTTTCTCATTAAAAGCCTCCGTTTTTTTGTCTTGAAGTTTCAACCCATTTAGATTTTGTGCTATCATAAACTAATGTGATAACATCATTATTGCCTATTGTAAAAGATTCGCCTCCTTTTAATTCTATGCCAGTACCATTTTCTAATTTTATATAATTAGTATCGGACGTACCATGAATAGTAAGTATGTCACCATTTTGCCCTGCTGATATTTGTGGGTCGGCAGTTATATCTGTTGCACCACTTCCAACTACTTTCATATAATAATTAGACCCAAAAGCTATGGTTTGTCCTACTTCTAACGTTACAGAGCGTGATGTAGTAGAATCAACGCTATGTTGAGGCGTAATGCCTCCTACGGCAGTTATTGTGAACGTAGTGGGTGACTCTACTGCTGTTGTGGTATCTGCATTATCTCTTGGCGATAATGCTAATTTCATATTTATACTTTGGTTCTCTTTAACATCGTCATAACAATCAGGACAAACTAATAGACCTTTGTTAAGTTTTAAGCATGACTTCTTAAACTTAAATTTACACCTATCGCAATCATATAGTTCTGGACTATTGTTTGACATTGAAATCCTGTAAAATATAATTTAATGAAACTGTTTTAAAATGGTCGCATTTTATATCGAAATCTACATATAGCTTAAATCCTAAGTTCTTGCAGAACTTACAGAATGTAATATCGTCTGTTATCATAAGGGCATATCCTTCACCATAAGATAACCTAAAACATGGTAATGTTTTAGTACGTTCTAATACTTCACGTTTAATAAGCATAGCCCCTGTACCCATAGCGTCTACTTCTTTAAAGCCAGTTTCTTCCATAGGATAGGGTAAAAATCTATGTGGATTCTGTGGATTTTTACGATACCCCGAAGAATGGATTTTACCATCAAGATATAACGGATATTTAGCACCACACACATCTACATCTCTTGCTAACAATTTTTCAATTATTGTATCAGGGCAGGCTATGTCGTCGTCCATAAAGAATAAATGTGTAAAATGTTCTTGTTTAAGGAATTTTGATACTATCTTGCCTCTTGAGTGTTCTACAGACATAGTTGATTGCTCTACGATAGAAACAAATCCCTTACTAGCTTGCATACATAGAAATTCAACAGCAGGAATCATTACCGCCCCTCTACTCGGCACTCCTATCATAACTTTTTGAATATCCATTATTCCACCTGCAATGCCCCTAATATTGTTACTATTATAAATGCCTTATAAGGCTCAAACATTGTTATCTGGAAAAAACATACTAATACAAAAGAAAGTATTGGAATTATTTTCCATGACTTTTTAAATTTCATAATTAGGGTGCTTATAAATCCTATTATCGGTATTAATATTGGAAACCCTAAAAATGCACCAATGCTTAAATAATCATTTTGTCTAAATAACCACCCATATTCAATCGTGCCAATTTTTTCTACCCATATCATATTATCAGGAAGAAGATATTTATTAAACCCTGACCCTACAAATGGGTGCTTTAATATCTCTTTACATAATTGAATCCAAACATATGGACGACAGTTGAATTTCAAACATAGCCAATCGTAATTTAATACTGCTATTATTGCGATAATTAATGTAGCCAATATGCCAACCTTTATGTACCCCCGAATAAAACTATATATAACTATCGCTAACCCCAACGCCATTAAGTATGACATTTGACCACAATAAACGCTCTTTTGGTATAATGGCACTAATGCTATTGGAACTGTAATCCATAATAATGATAAATTTTTCCCTCGTGTCGCTATAACCCAAAACAGTAACGTCCCAAATAATATATAAATAAATCCTTCCGACATAAGGTAAAAATTCAAATATTTATAACAAACTGAATTGATATTTACTACCCAACTATGAACAAATATTCCTGCAAATGACCATAATAATAATAACGTTAACCAAATATTTCTATACTCTTTATAGCGTTTAATTGACATTGTTAAACATAATAGAAATAACGTAAAAAATACTAGATAAAATCCTTGAAATTCTTTTTGCAAATAGCCTATAGGAATAACTCCTAAACACACAACAATGTCAAATAAGGAAGGCATTGGAGATAAAAAGAGCTTTTTAATGCCCTTAATAACTATCTCTATTGCCTTCCTTATTATTGACATATTATTACTTCCTATCGTAATAAATCGTTACAACTGTGTTCTGACCTTGCACAACAAGTAGCAGTTATCTTGTTACCGTCATTCGTACCATAAATATAATTATTGGTTATGGTATATGCCTGCATGGTTTTATTCTTATCAGTTGACATATAGTCAACTCCAAATGCAGAACTACAAATGAACGTCGCAATAAGAAGTGTAAACAATATTTTTTTTATATTATTTTTCTCCTTATTGTCCGGCCGACCAATACAAGCCAAGAGGATTGTTTACCTCTACCGAAAATCTGAATGTAGTTTTCATCAGATAATCGCCTGTATTGAAATCGCCGTCTTTTGCGAAAGTGACCTTACGCCTCTCAAACGCTATCAAAGGATTCTTGTCAGCTATAAGTCCCCAACCATCGGCGTCAGTTAAATACGGACTAACTATTAGTTTCAAGTTTCTTTCTTTGATAGTATTTTCAGAGTTGTTAGCACTTTCAGGGTCATAACCAGAGTTCAATAACTCTTTAGCTTTCCATGAAAGACCTGTAGGAACTACAAGTGACGTAGCTTTTATCATCTGTTTCTTGCCACTACCATCACTTGTCGTTTCAAGAGCGTCTATTGCACTCTGTAACGAAGAAGCAGATAAGTCTGCACCAGGCGTAAGAAGATTCGACCAAGTACCACCACGAAGGGCTATATGACTATTTGAGAAAATAGCCAAACCGTCACCTGCTGTGTGATAAGTCGTTGAAGTACCATTGTTCCATATGTCGTGAACAAGTACGTTCAATGTTTCTCTTCCCGACCTACCAAGTTCTTTGGTATTATCTTCAAACACAGAATACAAATCATCATCAATCGCTTCTTCGGTGATACGGCAACCTAAACCGTAGGTTTTATGAGTCCAACGCTTTGTCGGGCCTTGAACCATCTCGTCATAGGTTATCGGTTCACCTTCTGGCTTTTCGGGAACATACCCAAATCCAGAATAAAATACACTTTCCTCGTATGCTCGCTTTGACGTTTTTACATTACAAAGTTCTCTCCACAATTCAGGGAGTTCTTTGAATGAATCCACGGCAAAGGCGAACAGACCAGGAGCAACCGTTTTATTAAACGTTGACCTATTCATTTATTCGCCTTTCTTTATACTGCCGTGCCTATCGCACCAGCATTAGCGAGGTGATAGTTAATCCTAACTATCCACTTGCAGTAGTCACCAACGGTATTCCCTTGAATATCGTGAATGTCTACAATTCTGAATTGAGCATTAGTGGCTGTCGTGAGCGAGCTTGAATCAAGCTGTGCGTCACTTCTGCCATTAATGGTTGAACCAGTGCCAGCTACAAAATCAACTCCTGACCCTCTGGACGTTAAAGCAAGGTCTGAACCAACTCCATCTTCCTGAGCAACAAATAATTGCCTCGGATTATCAGCGACAAGTATATATCCCGCCGTAGATGCAGGACGATACTGCGTAGGTGCGAGAGTAGTATCATAAGTGCCAATTACTATCCCACTTATGTAATGCCCTGCTCCAGCAGTCGCTATAACTACACCACCATCAGCTTCCTGTACAACAGGGTCGCCAATATATAATGCAGTTGACCCATCAGCGTCGGCATAATACAATCTTGCTTCAACTGTTCCATTAGGAGAAGTGACTGGCATAAATCCTAACGTATTATCTATGTTAGCCATTCCCTTTTCTCCTTACGTTTAATTAGAAGTCACGACCCTGAGTCAATCCTTTAGGATTATCGTCAGAATCATCACCGCCAATTTTGGCATCATAGAAACGAGGGTCTTTCTTTATATCTTCGGTGTAATGTTTAACTGCGTCACGAGAAGAGTCACTTTGGTCTTTTGTAATAGCTTTTGCCATTTCAATATTCATATACCCAAGAATATGGTCAGGGTACATAGCATTTTGATAACCACCATGCACAGCAAACCCTTCTTTGGGTAAGAATGGGCTATTTGTCCTATTACAAATTAACCAACCCTTTGCCCTATTTCTAATTAAATATCTTTTATCTCTACTAAGCCATCTAAACTTTTTGGTAACGCCTTCAAGTTTTTTTGCTTCTTCCGGCAATTCCCAACCGTTTATCTCTCTTCGTAGTTTAATTGATATTTGTTCTTCAGTAGGTTGTGTCGCAATTAAATCTGCTAAGTCAGCGTCACTATTTGAAATAATAGACTGCCTATTTAATTTTTCTTCGCTCATACAATTACCTCTCCTCCTTTTTGTGTGCGATTCACCATTTGGGCGTATCGCTCAAGGGTAACACCTCTATCTTTAAAGTTATTCTGCCATTCTGCCATTTGTTCTCTTGTGAGAACAATTTTGTTATTAGAAGGTGCAGGACGACTTGAAGATAAAGGTTGATTAACTATACGAGCTTGTCTATTACGTTCATTAGTTTCGGCTTCAGCACGAACCTTAGATATAACGTCATTACCACCTTTTCCATTAGCCATTAATTTTTTCATCTCTTTAACGACTTTCATCGGGCCTATTGGAGAGTTACGCCACTCAGGGTGTTTATCCAATACGCTCATGAACATATCATATTCTGGTGAGCCTTCTTGTTCTAAAGAAGGAAATTCCTCAACTGCCATATTTTTAGATTCTACTAAGGTAGTCTGCCAACTTTCGAGCATTTTTTGGCGTTCTTGCATTTCCATCTGCTGTTGCAATCGTTCGTTGTATCTATGTTCTTCAAACTCACGCAATGCTTGAACAGGTGCTTCTGCAAGACGCTTTTCCCAATAGGCGTCGTCTTTAACGACAGGTCTATTATTCATGATACCAAAATCTGGCATACTATTTTTTTTCTCAAGATTAGCAAGCCTTCTATTAGCTTCGTCAAGCTGTTGTTTTAGACGTTGCTTATCTTGGTCAATACGACGTTGAGCGAACTCGGCATTTTTTTTATGCTGTTCTTCCTCTTTAGATTTTGAATCTTCTTCCTGTCGCTTTTTTTTCGCTTCAGGAGATAATGGTTCACCGTTATCATCTAATGGTATTTCAATACCATCGTCTTGAGGTTCTTTTATTTCTGAGTCATCCTCAATAATGACTCGTTCTTCTTTATTTTTTTCTTCTGGCTTTGGCATAGCCGTTTTCCTTTCGTTTTTTACTGGTCTTTTCGTTGACCGATATTTTAAATTATTTTCTTCCTTTACGTTTTTTCCCTGGGCAAGGCATTATTCCTCCTTTCGCTCACTCTCTTTTATTAACGTTTCCAACAATTCAAACCCTTGTTTGAACCCCGATATTTCTCCAGCTTTTAGTCTGCATAGGTTTTCTGATTCTTTTATGGATAAGGTGTGTAATTCCTCAAGTTTTTTCATTATTCGTTTGTTATATTCGCCCCTTATCCAATTAGCACATGGCTTTGATAGAAAATCTTTAATTTCTTGGACATATATTTCTACTACATTTTTATCCATTTAAAGTTTGACCTCCCATTTGAGCGGCATTATTATCGCTACCAGGTGCGTTTTCCATAGGATTAGGCGTTCCACCAGGATTAACTCCGGCAGGGGCATTAGGGTTTTGTTTTTTCATTCCTGCCGTCATTTGTATCATTTGCGACATCATCTGTTGATGTGCCATTATGTGCTGTTGTAAATATTGCAATGATAACGGTGTCCATTGTTCTTTTTCCATAGTTTGTAAGGGAAGGGAATGTATGAGAATATGTTCAACATGATTTTCTGTTATTTTTGGCTCAACATCTTTAAACCTCCCCTCACGAATTAGAGTGTTTTCATCTTGTGGGCTATCGAAGTCTAACATACTAGGACGTGGGCCGAGATATGTTTCAACGTTCTTTCCATAAGTTTCGAGTAAGTCTGAGGTTGCGTTATATATTTTAGCAGGGTCGGACATAACTATTGGATTTTGGAGAAGCGTAGAATATACAAAGCCTGCGATTTGGCGTTCGGTATTCTTATCGCCCATTCCAGGGTCGCCTTCGATATAAGCGTCAAGTTCTGCGGCGATACGTTCTTTAACAAGTTCGTTTTCTTGGAATATAGGTTCGCCTTTTTCGCCCAATACTTCTCTTTCCATACCTGCGGGCAAGTTCATTTGGACTTGGTGTAGGATTTTAGTCAATGTTTGGGATAACGTTTCACGAAGCCTTTGAGCAGGGAGGTCGAAACGTTGTTCTGCGTTCATCACGATAGCTTGTGTGCGTGTAGCTGTTCCACTCCCACCAACAATATCAGATTCTTTTCCCATGATGTATGAAGAAGCGGCGGTCAATCGTTCAATAAGGTCGAATACAACACGCAGAGTGGCGATTAAACTCTCAATAGGAACGGATATGTCTGGAAAATATACACTTCGTTGTGGGTCTGTTACAGGATACATCTTCAACGGAGCAATAGTATGTGTTTCGGGGTTATAATCTCCACTTGCGTCATAGAATCCAAATCTTTGAATACCAATAGTGTTAGCGTCACGAATTTGTCTAAGACAAGCGTCTGCTTCTTCTGCTAATGGCATAACAAGTTCAATCAATCCTATTGCATAGAATTTAAGTTCTCTTGGTATTAGGTCATGTTTGTCGTATGGTCGTAACCCTTTTTTCTGTATTTTGTGTAATGGGATTGCCGATATTAAAGTTTTAGTTTTGTATTCAATGTCAACCACGCAATCTTCCATAAATCCGTCATTGTCATAATCGTAACTTCCATACCATTCTAAAACGTCCATAGGATATACCCTACGCTTGACGTTGCATATTGATATACGTTCGGCTTCGGATAATTCTTTGGATAATTTAGAAACTATTTCTTGGTCAACTTGTGGTTTAAGTTTCTCATTTACGTTCTTCAATCTTCCTTGAAGTTGTAATTGCTCTAAGTCGGAATAATAATATGCTATTCTTTCAATTACCGGTTCTTTGTTAATATCAAATTGTCCTGGCTGAATATAAAATCTATCAAGTGGGACTATTTCAAGTTTAGGTTTTTCTTTAATATCCAAAACTTTTTGTGTAATAGGGTTTCCCGTTTCGTCCATAACAGGCATAGGGTTTCCCATTTCGTCTTGGGATATTATGGGTTCAACGTTGCCAATATCCTTTTTAGATACTTCCCAAGATACTTTAGTGATACACGTTCCCATTTTGCAAGTATATTTAATAATATCGTCAACTACTCTACGCATTTTCATTCTGACTTTAATTACCCACGGCATAAGTTTGTTAATGCGTTTTACGGTTTCAATATCAGTAGCTTCTACTGGTTTCCAGTTAATTAAATTTTCATTCCACACGGCAGGAAATAGTTTTGCGTGGATAGTTTCTATGATAGCTGTTGAAATACGGGTTGTGCCTGATGACATCCAAGTTTTTAAAGGTTTTTCTGTATGCCCTTCATATTTTTGGATTATTAATTTATATTTTCCTTCCCAATCGAGTTCGTCGCCCTTTGTGTTAGTGCCATATATTTTTTGGTTGCGTGCTTCAACTGCGGTATCGAAATCTTGGATTACAATATCAACTAATTCTTTTTCCTGTTCTTCGGTCAATGGTATTTGAATAGAATTTTCGTTTGCTTGGGCGACTTGCTCTAAGCCTTCAACTTCATCTGGTCTTAGTTCTTCTCGAAGTTCTCTATTCATATTATTTTTTCCCACGCTTTTTATTTTTTGGTTTACTAATAGTTTTTTTGACCTCTATTTTTTTAGGTTCTTCTTGAACAATAACTTGAGGGATAGGTTCTGGAGTATGCTCTGCGATTATTTCACACCTACATTTTAAACGTGATAATTCTATTTCTTCTTTAGGGGGTCTTTCGACAATAGTTTTATCATTACATAATTTACAAAGCAATGTGTACTGGTATATTAGAGGATTTCTACTTTTAAGAGATTTATTTTTTATTTCCATGTTACTCCTTAATTGTTTCCACTATTTCTGGCGTAATAGTTTCTAATTCTTTTGGTTCGTCTTTTATTTCTTTTGTAATACGTTTTATTTTAGACATGAGTTCATCTCTTTTTTGTAAGAGTTCGTTATCGCTCATGTTTGCTATATATGTTAATGAATAATTGTTACCACCTATTTGCTGATAAGTCCCTTCCATTTCTTCTCTTGCACCTTGTAGTGCGTGTTTTACAATACCCATTTTGTTTGAGGTAAACCCTTTTTCAAGCATAACTTGGTATGCTTCCATTCTTACACGTTTATTTGAGATAGGGACTTCGTTTATTTTGGATAGCCATTCCTTGCGTTCTTTGTCTATCACGATACTCCATTTATCACTATCTCTAATTGACTTTACGCTTTCGTAGTTTACTTCTTTACCTTTTTTTAAGAAATATTCTTGTATTTCCGGAATGGTATTAAATCTTCCAAGCATATAAGCTATAGTAGCTTTTTCATCATCCATTAATTTACGTTCTACTAGTTGCGTTGCGTCTAATTCTTCTTTGAGTTTTTCTTTATCAAGTACTTTCGTTTTTATTTTAGGCAGGACTTTGACTTTCATTTTTTTGGTTTTTTTGTAGCATGGTAGACATCTAATGCTAAGATAGTTAAATGTAGAAAATTCTTTATTGCAATCAGGGCAAATACGTTTATATACTGTTTTACTCATATTTTAATTGGTGCGGTTTTTAGCTATCATAAGCAATTAAATGCTAGGATAACCGCAAACCTTGTTGAGGAAAGGTTGTAAGACTTATTAAATTTTTTTATAATAAGAATACACCCCTCCTACCCTTTAGTAGAAATATTTGAGTTTTTTGGTAGAATTATTTGATTAATAGTCAATACGGCGTGTTTTTAGATAAATAGTTTCTATCGTCGAAGGGTCGAATGAAATTTCCTTATATTTTATGTATTGTAGGCTATATCCATTTTTTTTTAAACTATTTTGTAAAATAGCCTTAATCTCCTTACAAGGTTCTTTACAAAATGGTCTTTTTTTGCAATGGTAACAATTTTTTGGCATAGTTAATATATTGGTTTATCGAGGTCATCTGAAACTTTTATCTGTTCATATCGTGGTCGAGAATTGTAGTAATATTTCAAATCTGCGAAAATATGCTCATTTCTTTTTTGCACATCCTCACGTTTACCCTTCGACTCGTTATGCTTTTTAGACGCCCAATCCTCGTATTGTAGGTTAGATAGTGACTTAAAGCTCTCCTTAGCACCGTCCTTGAAGAAGTATAGCTTAGGTCTATTAGTTAAGCTAATAGGCTTAGTCTTGTCGTAGCGTAGGGCAGAGCGTATGAGTAGCGTTCCTGCTTCGTTAGCGTCGTTAGCCAATACCAAGTTGTTAAGTCCTTCGCTTCTAAATAGGTCAATGACTCGCACGTTGCTACCCACGCTCTTAGGCTTGTTTCCGAAGTTAGGGTCAATGATACGTTTTCTTACCCTCCACCCTTTAGCACGTTCAAACTCCAAAACAGCTCTTGAATACTCTTT